>Ga0302319_10009822_pt1 | contig 18327 bp, 14 predicted proteins | sample Bog_T0_2_FD_203319 | JGI IMG/M metagenome (GOLD analysis project Ga0302319, IMG submission 203319) | Peat permafrost microbial communities from Stordalen Mire near Abisko, Sweden - Bog_T0_2 | ecosystem: Environmental > Terrestrial > Soil > Wetlands > Peat | place: Sweden: Abisko, Stordalen Mire...
CGACGGAGGCTTGATTCGTACCGGCGATCATCGCCTGTTGCAAAGCAGAAACGCTGACTTGTGCAACACTGCCGTCAGCCAAACCGATGTTACCGGCTTTCAGGTGCAAGTCGTTAATGGTCCAGGCATAATAGCCACTAGACCATGTGCTGCCCCAGGAAAGATTGTTCGTGGTCACACCGACACTTGGGGTAGTGGTGGAACCCACGTTACGATCGCCATCCAGGATCATCTGGGGATAGGCATCCGCGGCGTCGCCGCCGACGAAATAGCTGATGCGGGAGATGGAATTGGTGTTGGCGCCGCCAGTGCCCGCAATCGCTATGATTTGGTAGAAGGTTGTGGCCGGGGTATAAAGAGAATCAGAGGGGCACGCAAGAATCTTGGGGGTGCTCAATTCGTTCGACATGACAGCGAAGCAGTTGGTGAGACCTTCGGCTTTGCCGATCTGGCCACTTGACTTGATTTGTTCCTGGGCGCCGCCTTGGGAAGAGGGAACCGCCATCGGGTAACGGTCGCTGTTGTCACCTTCCCAAATCTTGAACGCCAGACCGACTTCCTTTTGGTTGTTAACGCAACTGATACGTTGCGCTTTGCGCTTGGCAGCGGCAAGGGCGGGCAGCAGCATGGCTGCCAGAATGGCGATAATGGCGATCACGACCAGCAACTCGATGAGCGTGAAAGCTTTCTTTTGTTTTTGGATGTTCTTCATACGTAGACGTTTTGTTTAATTTTAGTCCGGGGACAGATTAAAACTTTAGATTTAAGTTTCCAACCTGTCAATTCGGAATTCTGTATTTTTGTTAAGCACTACGAGTGCCAAGATCACACTGCGCGAAACGCTGGAGAATTGATGAATCAGCTAACTATTGGTGTGGCAAAGGCGTGAAAATTTAACGCCAATGCGTGGAAATCACGCGTTGCGTTGCCCAATATAATCGACGTGATAGCAAGATTCTATGCCTTGGGGTGAGCCTGAGTGCGGTGGGCGTCGGCGGTTTGTGGTTGATTAGGCGGGGAACATCGAAAACACTGCTGAACTCTATGGCGGATCTAAAAGAGAATATTTTAATGGAAAAGATCGTGTCGCTCTGCAAGCGGCGAGGCTTTGTATTTCAGTCTTCGGAAATATATGGGGGCATCAACGGGTTTTGGGATTATGGTCCGTTGGGCGCGGAATTGAAGCGGAACGTGAAGGAGCTGTGGTGGAATACGATGACTCGCCAACGGGATGATATTGCGGGCCTGGAAGCTACCATCATCATGTCGCCCCAGATTTGGAAAGCCAGCGGCCATGTTGATACGTTTGCCGACCTGATGGTGGAATGTCCGGTAACCAACAAGCGTTACCGGGCGGACCAGGTTGACCCGCAGAGTGGTGTGGTTTACTATTACGGCGGTGCTTTGGAAGAAAGCGCCAAGTATGCAGAATGGCTGAATAGCAATAAAGCGGTCGCCGCGCATCGGGAGGAAGACCTGCGGCCTTTTTCGGTGTTGCTGGAAAAGGGGAAGCCGGCCGAGGCGGCAAGAAAAGTGGCCGTACAATTTTATTCCAAGGGTGGGGTCATTCAGTTCCCGGTACTGCAAGGCGAACGGGCGGAAGTTATTGAAAAAACGATACTTTACAGTCCCGACAGCGGGGCGCGACTCACGGAGGCCCGACCCTTTAACCTGATGTTCAAGACGTATGTAGGGCCGGTGGAGAGCGAGGAAAATGTGGCGTACCTGAGGCCGGAAACGGCGCAGGCGATTTTCGCCCAGTTTCAGAATGTTTATGCCACCTCGCGTCAGAAAGTGCCGTTTGGCATTGCTCAGATTGGCAAAGCGTTTCGTAACGAAGTGACGCCCAGGAACTATACGTTTCGCTCGCGCGAATTCGAGCAGATGGAGCTGGAGTTTTTTATCAAGCCGGATGAAGTCATTGAAGCGATGCATGGAAGCGTGGTTACCGTCTCCGAGACGGCGCATCCGGGTGAACCGCAGGCGAACTGGGGTTGGCAGGCTTGGCACCAGTATTGGGTGGAGGAGCGGGTGCGGTTTTACGAAGGTATTGGTTTATCGCGGAACACTTTAGGCTTCCACCGGCAGACACCGGAGGAATTGGCGCATTACGCAAGGGCGTGCGTGGACATTTTGTTCAAATTTCCGTTTAGCAAGCGCGATGAAAATGGGGAATTGAAGGGGGAGGAGTTGGAGGGGATAGCGGCGCGGAGCGATTTCGATTTGAGCCAGCATGCGCGGTTTTCCGGCAAACCGATGGGCGTGTTTGACGAGGATCTGCGGGCGGCTTGGGGCAAGCTGGCGAAGGAAAAGCAGGACGACCTGTGGCGGCGCTATTACGAAGGCCGCAAGCGATACCTGATCAAGATGGGGGTTGCGGTCGAAGAGGCCGGCAAGTTGGCGACGGAAGACGCCAATGGCTTGGCGAAAGGGCAGTATATACCGCACGTCATTGAGCCGAGCGCGGGGGTGGACCGGCTGATTCTGGCGTTGATTGCCAATGCATATTCCGAGGAAACATCCACGGACGCAAAAGGTAAGGCGGAAACGCGGTACGTGATGCATTTTCATCCACGCGTGGCGCCGGTGAAGCTGGGAATTTTTCCGCTATTGAAAAACAAGCCGGAATTGGTTAAAAAAGCGTTGGAAGTTCGGGACTTATTACGTCCCTGGTTTAATGTGTTTTACGATGATTCTGGTAACATTGGCCGTCGCTACGCCCGTCAGGACGAGGCGGGCACCCCCTATTGTGTGACGATTGATTTTGACACACTGGGAGAGAAGCCCGAATTGCTGGACACAGTGACGATTCGCCATCGGGATGATGGCCATCAGGAGCGGCTCAAGATTTCTGAACTTCGCGATTGGATGTTGGAAAGAATTCGATAATGGCCGAGGAACTGGAAATCACACTACCGAGTAAGAAGGCGCCGACGCTGTATATCATCGCCGGGCTGAAGATATTCAAAGGTCTTTTGCTATTGGCGGCAGGGGTCTGGGTTTATGCGCTCGCGGGCAAGGATTTAGATGAGATTTTTGGCCAGTTTCTTGGCTGGTTCCATTTGGACCCGGAAAACCGTTTTTTTGCGTCCATCAGCGACTGGCTGGGGGATGTGCAGCCGGCGAATGAGCGAAAGTTTGCCCTGGTTTTTTTAATATACGGTTTGTTTCTGTCCGCGAGCGGCACGGGGCTGGCGCTGCGGGCGACTTGGGCGATCTGGTTGGCGATCGGGGAATCGGCTTTTTTCATACCAGTCGAGATTTATGAGATAGTGAAACGGCGGTTGCCGCAGCCGGAGCCGCGCCACATGTTATCGCATCCCAGACTGGGATTGGCGATAATACTGGGCTTGAATATTCTGATCGTTTGGTACCTCTTTAAAAACCGGAACCGGTTGTTTAAGCATCATGGTATTTCGGTATAACTGGCATAACGAGGGTTGCGCTCGCGAAACTTGCAGTTTTTACTTGCCTTGGGGGCCTTTAGCGATTAATTAAGTGGGTATAAATTGAATTGGATACATCTATATTGATGCGCAAAAATAAAGTGAAGTTCCAACCGGTGGGGGCATCTTGAGTCGCCCCTTTTCTCCACGTACACCTTCGTCTGCCTCATCCGTCCGGGTAAATGGCAAAATTCGTGCCCGCGAGGTGCGTGTGATTGGCCCCGATAACAAGCAGGTGGGGGTCATGACGCTAAATGACGCCCTGAATCTCGCCCGCCAGCATGAAGTTGATCTGGTGGAAATCTCGCCCAATGCGGTGCCGCCGGTCTGCCGGGTGGTCGATTTTGGCAAATACCGTTATGAGATGGCGAAAAAGGAAAAGGATTCCAAAAAGCATCAGCATGCCTCGACGGTAAAAGAGGTGCAGTTGAGCCCGCGGATTGATCCTCATGACTTGGGGATCAAGACCGAGCATGCGGTGGGATTTTTGTGCGAGGACATGAAGGTAAAGATCTCGCTTAAATTCCGCGGCCGGGAGATGGCCCATACGGAGTTTGGTTTTGACGTCATCAAGAAGTTTTTGACGGTGATTGCGCCATTTGGTCATCCCGATTTTCCACCGAAGTTGATTGGCCGCGGCATCAATGTCATGGTCAGCCCGCTTCCCCGCAGCAAACGGCCGAAGAATCCCTTCGGCAGTTTTGATCCTGATTCCGTCGCGTCTGATGCCGGGTCGGATGACGACGATGACGAAGAGGCTGAAAAGGCACCGGCACCGGCGGCGGCAGTGAAGCCGGCCAAGGTTCCGGTTACGGAAACGCCCAAATCAGGCGGACTGGCCGCTCCATTTGTCAACCTCGACATCAAACCGTCATAGGCTGATCCGACGATATTTTCATGATTCCCGGGCAGCTCTGCCCGGGAATTTTTTTGCCTGCAGTGCGCTCGCCTCAGGGTGTTCACCGTAAATCGTTGCCAATCCCGGGAGGGCAGGCAAAATGGCGTCGTGAATTTTCGCGACAAAATCATCGTTTGGGACCAATTGCCAGCCTGGCGCCTCGCCCTGCGGGCCGAAGGCAAAAAGCTCGTGGTGACCAACGGCTGCTTTGATATTTTGCATCTGGGGCATGTGACCTACCTGGAAAACGCCCGGAATTTTGGCGATGCGCTGCTGATCGGGGTAAACAGCGATGCCGCCGTCCGGGGGTTAAAAGGGGCGGGACGCCCCGTCAATTCGGAAACGGACCGGTCCTCGGTGCTGGCGGCTTTGCAGAGCGTGGATGGGGTCTGCATTTTTACAGATACCGCCGCGACGAAATTTTTGGCCGCCGCCCAGCCGGATATTTACGTGAAGGGCGGGGATTATACGCTCGAAACGCTGAACCAGGACGAGCGCCGGGCAGTTGAGTCCGCTGGTGGAAAGATCGTGCTGGTTTCCTTTGTGCCGGGCAAGTCGACGACGGGTCTGCTGGAAAAAATATCGCGGCTGTGAAAATCCTGGTTATCTCCATGGCGGGGATCGGCGATACGCTGCTGTCCACGCCGCTGATTCACGAGCTGCGGTTAAATTTTCCGGACGCGACGATTGACGCGCTGGGGATGTGGGCTGGCTCGCGGGATTTGTTGGAAAACAATCCGCATGTGGATCACGTTTACCAGAAAAACCTTATCAAGTGCGGCCGGCTGGAGGGCTTTAAATTTTTGTGGTCTTTACGGGCCAATCATTACGATGTTTCCATCAATACCCATCCGCAGAGCCGAAATCATTACCGGGTTGCGGCGAGAATTGTCGGGGCGAAGACGCGGATCAGCCACCGCTACGAATGTTTCAATCGGATCGACGGCTGGCTGGTGAACCGGACCTTGCCGCAGGATTATCAACGTCATTCGGTGGACAACAATTTTGAGGTTTTGCCATTGATCGGCGCGAAACGGAAATTGTCATCACACAAACTTGAATTGTTTTTTACGCCAGCCGAAGAGAAATGGGCGGAGGCTTTTTTTATCGAGAACCGCCTCGCGGGCAAAAAAGTACTGGGGATTCACGTGGGATCCGGCGGAACGAAAAATTTGCCGTTGAAACGCTGGCCGTTGCACCGTTATACGGGGTTGGTTAAGAAGCTCAATCAAGAGCGCCCCGACATTCAAGTGCTTCTGTTCGGTGGACCGGAAGAAGCGAAGGACCACCAACTAGTTTTGGGGGAGGCAAACCGGGAATTAACGCGGGAGGCCAAAACGCAGAATATGCGGCAGACGGCGGCGCTCATGAAACATTGCACTGCGTTTTTGAGTGTGGACACGGCCTTGATGCATTTGGCGGCGGCATTGAAAGTGCCCAATCAGATCGTCATTGAGGCGCCCACCTTGAACGTGACGAACTGGCCTTACGGGAATTCGTTCACGCTGGTGAAAAACCCCGTGGTCAACGGCCGGGGATTGGATTACTACCGGTATGACGGGGGCGATATCAAAGGCACTCGTGAGGAATTGATTGCGTGCATGGAATCGGTGACGGTTCCGGATGTTTATGCGGCGATTGTCCGGTTGATTTAGGTTGTTTCGAGGGAATGAAAGACGGGGGCCCTTGAGTTACGGAATGAATTGAAAGGTTGGAAACGTATTTGGAAACACCTCTATGGAGCCAATAAATTTCGGGACTTATTCTCGACGCCATAAGGAATCTGACGCCTCACCGTAAACCTCAAGAATGGAACCGTCCACTCCTCACCCTAACCCTCTCCCCTTGGAGGGGTGAGGGGACTCGCTGGCCCGCTATGCCGGGGCGATCTGATAAGGTTCATGGTCCGTGAGCAGGTCCGAATGGAAAGGGACTCCCCCTGAATAAATTGCTGGTTGTTGCCGATAAACAAGCCGGAATAGGCCGCCCCGACTGGGGCTGGGAATTTTGATTAACGGATTTCTACAAATAGGCCGCGCCTACGGCGCTGAAAAATCCTTTTCGCGATCCATGGTCGATTTGTTCCGGCAGCGTAAATCGAGGAGCGAGTCGCTGAAATTGTCAGCGTACGGTCAGAAGGGACCACCTAAGGTCGAAATTGATTGGCTTTACGCTGACAGCCCAGATGCTCGCTTCGCTCGGTAAACACAATGAGTTCTTCGCTTTGGGCCATGAAATACAGAGCCATCAAATCCGGGACTGGGGTGGTCCCTTCTGAATTGACCGCTGACACTAAAGGAGATTGCTTGTCCAATAAACAATATAAAATAATTGATAAACAATAAAAAAGAATTGACAAGCGCTATTTACAGTTTAACATATGGCCCATGAATGCGACTGATGTAGCGCCTCAAACTAAGCATAAACGGTTGAACCGCATCAAAATCGTGAGCCGGATGGTTCGGTATGTCATTTTTGGGTTATTCATTTATGCCGTCGGATTTTGGTCATATTTTTTAGTCGGATTTCCCAAATCGTTTCATGTGTCAGTTCACACGTTATCGATGTATTCAATGGAGATAGTTTTGTGTATCTGGTATTGGAAACTCACGAAACTGTTCCGATTTTATGAACGGGGTCTGATTTTTGCCACTGAAACGATTCGCTGCATCAAGGCGTTGGGAATTTTGTGCGTCATCAATTGGCTTCTGTTGTTAGCCGAACATTTAAACCCGGAAGCCGCGGCAATACGCCTGTCAATGGCTGCTCCACCGCCGAACGCCAAAGTATATCTTTTTCACCTGGATTTTTTCTCCTTTTCGATCTACGGAATTAACGTTGGTTTACTTCTGGCGGGAATTATCATTGTTACCATTGCCTGGATCATGGACGAAGGGCGGAAAATTCAGGAGGAACAGGAGTTGACGGTTTAAGGTTATGCCGATCATCGTCAACTTGGATGTAGTGCTGGCTCAGCGCAAGATGCGTTTGAATGATCTGGCGGATGCGGTCGACATCACTCCGCAAAATCTGTCCATCCTCAAGACGGGAAAAGCAAAGGCCATCCGCTTTTCAACCTTGGAAGCGATTTGCCGGCATCTCAACTGCCAGCCCGGCGATATTTTGGAATATCGGGAAAGATAGTTTCGAGGAGGGGGAATTGGAATAGGCCAAAGACAGCATGACGGCTGAAAGGGTTGAAGTTTTTTCGGAAACGCCGCCATGGAGCCAAGAAAATTTGGCGTTTATTCACCCGTTTCCATGAACCTAAAATGTGGGGGCTAATTTTCAATGACTCACGCGATCTCAACCCTCACCCTTGATCCCTCTCCCCGTTGAGGGGAGAGGGAGCCGCGACCGGGCAGCGTCACTATTCCGTCGGCAATCGGCATAGCTACGACGGCGTGCAGAGGACTGCCCGCCCTACCAATTTTGGTTCATGGCCCCAATGCATTCGAAAGCTCGAAAGGGGGCCAGGAACATCAATTGCTGGTTGTCGCCAATAAACAAACCGGAATAGGCCGCCCCGAATGGGGCTTGGGATTTTGGTTAACGGGTTTCTACAAATAGGCCGCGCCTACGGTGCTGAAAAATCCCGTTTGCGATCCATGATCGATTTGTTCCCGCGGCTTCCATCGAGGCCGTCCAACGGGTTCAGAGGGTGAACCCGGCGGCTTTGGCGTCGTTGGCGAACATCTTGACGGTATCGAGGGAGAGGTCGGTTAGATCCATGCCGGCCATCTTGATGGCCTTGCCCAGAATGTCGTGGGGGACGGTGACGATGTCGGAGCCGCAGTCGCTGGCCTGGAAAATATTCAGGACTTCGCGCACGCTGGCCCAAAGGAGTTCGGCTTGGGGCAGGTCGGCCAAAATCTGTTTGCTCTTCACCATGATCTCGACGGGATCGACGCCGGTGTCGGCAATGCGTCCCGCGAATACGGAGACGACCGCGGGCACTTTGGGGTTCAAGGCCGCCGCAACGCTCTCCACCTGTCCCAGCGTTAGGAGGGCGGTGACGTTGAGCTTCACGCCGTCCTGGGCGAGCTCCTTGATCAGCGGCACGGAGGATTCAGACCGGGTATTGGTAATGGGGATTTTGACGTAGACGTTCTTGCCCCAGGCATTGATTTTCAACGCCTGGCGTTTCATCTCGGCAAACTCATCGGAAAAGACCTCGAGGGAGAGGGGCTTGCTGGTGATGCTTTGCAGGACGTCGCGGGCGAAGGCTTCGAAATCGGTCAACCCGGCCTTACGCATGAGCGTAGGGTTGGTGGTGAGCCCTTGGATAAGGGGGTTGGCGTTGAGCTGGAGCATTCCGGCTTTGTCAGCGCCATCGGCAAAAATTTTTACTTTAAGGTCTTTTAGGGTTCGCATGTGCTAATGTGATTGGTGATTCAAAATAATGTCGGTAGCCTCGCCCAAATGGCGAGCGGAAAAATCAGGTTTCTGCTTTAATTCTTCGGCGTAGCCGCGGTCAATGAAGATAGTACGGCACCTGGCGGCATGACCGCAGTCAACGTCCCGCCAGCGATCCCCGACCATCCAGCTTTGGGCCAGATCAATTTGGAGGGCTTGGGCGGCGCGCAAAAGCATGCCGGGCTTGGGCTTGCGGCAGTCACAATCGGATTCGCCCTTGCCGGGATGATAACAAACCTCCACGCGATCGATGGGAAGTTTGGCGATCATATGGGAATGAATGGTCTCCACGACTTCCTGGGCGAGCGTGCCGCGGCCGACATCCGGTTGATTGGTGGCGACCACGAGGAGATATCCAGCGGCTTTCAATTTTTGGCACGCGGGTAGAACTTCAGGCAAAATTTCAAACTCCGCCAGGCTGGTGGGCGGATAGGGTTTGTGGGCATGTTCGAGCGCGCGGTTGATGACCCCGTCGCGGTCAAGAAAAACTGCCCGGGCCTTCACTTCGTGCTTTCCCACTTGGTCTGGGTAACTTTCAGTTTCGGATGCGACACCAGCAAATGCCAGACGACGGCTTGAAAAGCCTCGCTATGCGGCGTGACGTGGGTGGGATTGACGGTGGGGACGATGACCACGGCATTGGCTTCTTTGGCGGTATAACCACCATCGCGACCGACGATGCCGACGACCGAGGCGCCGACGCTTTTGGCGACCTGAATGGCGTTCACGAGATTGGGGCTGACGTTTTTTTCCAAGTTACCGCCGCCGACGGAAAAAATCAGGATGCCGTCCTTGGCATTGATGCGGCTGCCCTTAAGCCATTCCGAGAAAATGGAAGGCCAGCCATCGTCATTGGTGCGGGCGGTGAGTTCGGAAACATTATCGGTGGGAGCGTAGGCCTCGAAGCCGCAGATCTTGCGGAAATCATTGACGGCGTGACCGGCGTTGCCGGCACTGCCACCGACGCCAAGAATGAAAAGGCGTCCGCCGCGCTCGCGGATTTGGGCCAGTTCTTCGGCCACTTTTTCAATGGCGTCAGCATCCAGCTGGGCGGTAACTTGCTGCACTTCAGTTAGGAACTGACGGGTAAAACTCATGATGGATGGGATTGTAGCAGGGACTCGAGCTCAGCCAAGCCTGAAGGTGATCCGATTTCGTAAAACCGTTCGCGAACTTCGTAACCGGCCAGTTGTTTTTCCTGGACGAGCCGGGTCATCACTTCCGCGAGGTCAAACACCTGATTGGCGCCATAGCGGTCAAAAACGGTCGATTTGAAAAGGCTCAAGCCGTAATCGATGTGCCGCATTTCGGGCAGGCGAACTTTTTTGTCGTACACGGCGATTTCTCCGTCATGGAAGACGACGTTGCTGCTGTCGTATTTGTCTTCATTGCGATAAACGGTCATCAGGCCGTCCTTGCCGCTTTGGCGAAAGGCGCTGACAATGGGGGCGTACTCGATGGGCAGATAGGAATCGCCGTACAGGATAAAAAATTCCGGGCCGAGCTTGGGCAGGGCGCGTTTGGTGGCGCCACCGGTACCAAGCAATTTGGGGCCATCGAAAGAGTAATCCAGTTTGACGCCGAAGGCTTCGGTGCCGAATTCTTTTTGGATCAATTCCCCGAGATAACCGATGCACAAGACGGCGCGGCGGATCCCGCGGGCGTGGAGCATTTCCAGCTGATGGGCGAGGAAAGGGCGTCCGGCGACCGGCACGAGCGATTTGGGAATTTTCTCGGTGATGGGACGGAGGCGCGTGGCGAGACCGCCAGCCAGGATCGCCACGGGAATATCCAACGCGGTGCTCACGAGATGACGAGCTTGGTGCCTTCGAAATCGAACCGGAACCGGACCTCTTTCAAGCCGGCGTTGCGCATGGCATGGCGCAACCGGGCCTTGTCTTCCGCGTAAAACATCAGGAAGCCGCCGCCGCCCGCGCCGATCAATTTGCCGCCGAGCGCGCCGTTGGCCAGAGCGACATCGTACCATTCATTGATTTTGGGGTTGCTCATGCCGCCGCTGCGCTGTTTTTTGCGCTGCCAGTGGACATCCATCAGCCGGGCAAATTCGGGCAGGTTGCCGGATTCGAGGGCGACTTTGCTCTGCTGTCCGAGTGCTTTGACGAAGTGCAAATTCTCGATCATCGACTTGTCATCGGATTTCGATTTTTGATCCTGCTCTTTCAAGATGGTGGAAGCGGAGCGGGAATAGCCAGTGAAGAAAAGGAGGAGGTTGTCCTCCAGATTGTCGCGGGTTTCCTCCGAGACTTTCAGCGGCCAGGCTTCCACGCGGCCGTCGGGAAGGAAATTGAAACAGGTCAATCCGCCATAGGCGGCAATGTACTGATCCTGTTTGCCGATGGGCTCTTTCAAGCGGTTGAGTTCAATATCGCAGGCCTGCTCGGCGAGTTCCGCGGGGTGGACGAGATTGCGGTTGTGCGCGTGAAGCGCCTTGAGCAAGGCGGTGGTAAAGCTGCCGGAGGAGCCCAGTCCGGTTCCGGCGGGGATATCGGCCATGGAGGTCAATTCGAGCGAATGCCCGTTGTGGCCGACCAAAGCAAAGGCCTCGCGAAAGATGGGATGCTTGAGTTGGGAAGCCTCGGCGACGCGTTCGAGTTCGGAATATTTGACAATCAAGTCCGGCACAAACGTCTGGTGCAACGTGATGTAAACATAGCGGTCAATGGCGGCCGCGATGAGGAAGCCGCCAAATTTCTCGTAATAGGACGGCAGGTCGGTGCCGCCGCCGCCGAGACTGATGCGCAAGGGTGAACGGGCGATGATCATTTTCTAAATGAAAAGCGAAAACCGGTGGCCGGGAAAGGAGAAACTGAAAAAAGGGGCTACAATGCCAGCAGCAGCCGCTTGATTTCCCTGAGGCGGGCTTTGGCGTCTTTTTTAACGAGGCGGGGGAATTTGCCGCCGAACATCACGAAATCCCCCCGGCGCGAGATTTTTAGTTTGTCGTCCTCGACCTCAATGGCGGTGACGGATTTTTCGCCGGCGATGATTTTGATTTCCGTCATTGCGAGTAACAATTCCACCGGGGCCGGGAGGGGGCCAAAACGGTCGCGCAGTTCCTTCTGCAAACTGTCCAAGGCGATCTTTTCATTGGCCTGCGCCAGTTTGCGGTAGATCTCGATCCGGGCAGCGGCATCGGTCAAATAACCCAGTGGCAGATAGGCGCCGGTCGGGCCGTTTGCGCTTTCGACAGTAGCGGCGGCTGGTTTTTCTTTGGCATTCGTCGCGGGAGCCGTGGCCGCCTCGGGCGCGCCGTGGGCATTCATATCAAGAAAATCGAGCGCCACTTTGACCTCCACGCGCGGCTTGACCGTTTCGCCCTTCAAGGAACTCACGCTTTGTTTGAGCAACTGGCAATAGAGATCAAAGCCGACGGCGGTGATATGCCCGCTTTGTTCGGCGCCGAGCAAATTGCCGGCGCCGCGAATTTCCAGATCGCGCATGGCGATTTTAAAGCCGCTGCCGAGGGTGGAATACTGTTTCATGGCGCTGATGCGTTTGCGCACGTCGGCCAGCAAGCGCGCATGGCGCGGCAAGAGCAGGTAAGCGAAAGCCTGGTGTTTATAGCGTCCGACGCGGCCGCGAAGCTGGTAAAGTTCGCTCAAGCCGAAGCGATCGGCGCGGTCGATGATGATGGTATTGGCGTTGGGAATATCCAAGCCGCTCTCGATGATGGTGGTGGAGAGCAGGACGTCGGCCTCGCCGTTCACGAATTTGGCCATCACGTCCTCGAGGGCGTCCGCGTCCATTTGACCATGGCCGACGACGATGCGGGCCTGAGGAACGAGCGCCTGCAATTTGGCGAGCATGGCTTCGATGGTGGTGACGCGATTGTGCAAAAAGAAGACCTGGCCGCCGCGGCTTAATTCGCGCTGGATGGCATCGCGGATCAGGCGTTCGTCATATTGGGTGGCGATGGTTTCGACGGGCAGGCGGTCATGCGGCGGCGTCTGGATGGTGCTCATGTCGCGCGCGCCGGTCAGAGCGAGATACAAGGTGCGGGGAATCGGCGTGGCGCTGAGCGTCAAGACATCGACCAGGGTCCGGAGCCGTTTGAATTTCTCCTTATGCATGACGCCGAACCGTTGTTCTTCGTCGATCACGACCAGGCCGAGGTCCTTGAAGCCGATATCGTCCTGCACGATCCGGTGTGTGCCGATCACGATATCCACGGCGCCGGCGGCCAGATCTTTTACGACGCGGGTTTGCTCGCGTTTGGTGCGGAAGCGCGAGAGCAGCTCGACCCGGACGGGATAATCCGCCATGCGTTCCCGGAAATTGTTAAAATGCTGCTGGGCGAGCACGGTGGTGGGCACCAGGATGGCGACCTGCCGGCCGTCCATCACACATTTAAAAGCGGCGCGGACGGCGACCTCGGTTTTGCCAAAGCCGACATCGCCGCAGATCAAACGGTCCATGGGTTTGGGCCGTTCCATGTCCCGTTTCGTATCGGCAATCGCGGTCAGTTGATCCGGAGTTTCCTCATAAACGAAGGCGCTTTCGAACTCGCGCTGCCATTGGGTATCGGGTTTGCAGGGATGGCCGGGCTGGGATTCGCGGACAGCCTGAATGCGCAAGAGTTCAGCGGCCACATCGCGCACGGATTTTTCGGCTTGCTCTTTGGCCTTGACCCAGCGGGTACCGCCCAAGGTGTTTAAAGGGGGATTGGCCTTGCCGGCGCCGACATATTTGCTGACGAGATGCGCCTCGCTCACCGGCACATAGAGCTTGGGCCGTTCGCCGGCCGGATCGGAAGCGGCATATTCGATAACGAGGCATTCAGTGGTTTTGCCAGGCAACCGCTCGCCGGGTTGGTCGGCGGCGCGAGCGTTCACGGTGGTGGCGGGCAGATTTTTAAGGCCCAGATAACGGCCGATACCGTATTGCAGGTGGACCACCAGATCGCTCTCTTCCAAATCTGTGAAATCAATATCGAGCGCGGAGCGGGCGGCGACGGCGTGGGGCGATTTCAGGCGGCGGGGCCGCTGGATTTTATAGCGTCCGAAGATTTCCGCATCGGTGACCACCACCAGTTTGGCCGGCTCGCAAATGAAGCCGCGGGCGAGCGAGCCGAGGTGCACTTCCAGCGCCTGACCGGCTTTCGCACCACCTTTTTCTGGTGGCTCCTTTAGGGTTGCGGCGGCGAGATCCTGCCAAATCTCCATCAAACGCAGGCGCTCACCCTCGCTATTGCAAAAGACCTGAACGGAATAATCCTGCCGCAGCCAGCGGTGAAGTTGCTGGAAAAAATCCCGCCGTTGCATTTCGGCAATCTGCGGCTCCGGCGCTCGTTCAGCCAGCGGTCGAAACGCCTCCAGTGAATCAAACACCCAATCGGCGCTGCCATTACCTTGCGCAGTAAGAGGATCGGACTCTTCGGTCAGGGCGAGTGAGTTGAATTTGCGCTGGAACATTTCAGTCAGGAATTCCGGCCAGGGAACATAAAGCGGGTCGTCGGCGGGGACTTGCTGAGCATAGGCATCGGCTTGTTCGGTCAAGGTGTCCGGCTGGCACAAGACAAAGGTGCTGGCGGCGGGGAGATAGTTCAGCAAGGTAGCAAAACGCGGGTGGTGGGGACCGGCCGGATTGTTCGAACGTTTTAAAATACCGAGTTCGCCGGCGGGCGGTATGATGATCGATTTGATTTCGTCGCGGGAGATCTGCGTTTGCGGATCGAAGTGGCGAAGCGATTCCAATTCATTGCCAAAGAATTCGAGACGGACCGGCCACGGACTGGTGGGCGGGAAGACATCGAGAATGCCGCCGCGCAGGGCGATTTCACCTTTCTGGGTCACTTGCGCCTCCGGCTCGTAGCCTTGTTCCTCGAGGAACTCGACCAAGTCCAGCGGGTCAGTTTTTACGCCCCGTTCCAGCTGGCGAAGACGGCCTTTCAAATCCTCCGGGGAATATGTTTTCTGCAGGAGCGCGGTAACGCTGGTGACGATCACATTCAGGCCGCTCCGCTCCGCAGGGTTCGCCAGCTGCTCCACGAGCACTTGCAGGCGGTCGCTGATGACGTCGCTATGCGGCAGTTTGTCCTCATGCGGCAAGGTTTCCCAGGCGGGATAAAAAGATACGGGGCGGCCGAGCCAGGTTTCGAGGTCCTGTTGGAAGCTTTCCTGCGTCTTGAGATTCTCCGTGACGACAACCATGGGTCGTTTCGGATCCATCATTTCCAGCCAGGCCACGAGAAAGGGGTGGGCGGCGGGATCGATGCCGGACAAGGTCAAAGCGCCGCCCTCCGCCAGTCTGGCCCGCAGCGACTGAGCGGCGGAAAGCTGGCTGAAGCGGCTAATGATGCTTTGAACGGACGTCTTTGCCTTATCTTGCGTCAAGCATTCAAGGGTTACACTGGAAGCAGACGGCGTCAACTGCCAGAAATGCCGAGACGATCGGACGCGATAAATCATCCCGGGTAATTTAAGAACTGAGCCGATTAGATTAGGGAAGAGCCGCAAGAGTTTCTGCGGCAAGAGTAAATAGTAAGAGGTCTGGCCCATTTTCGGGGATTGAATTCGTGTCAAGTTTATGAAACATTCCGCCTGCGAACCGTTTATCTGGCTTTAACAGACAGCGGGTCTATTTCCGGGTGCGTACTATTTACAACGTCGTATTTTGCATTTTTTTCGTTTTGTCGTCGCCGTATTACTTTTGGCGAATGCTTCGGCGCGGCAATTGGCAGGAGAACTTTGGGCAACGGTTTGCGAAGTATCGCTCCGACCTGAAGCAGGCGCTGACCAACCGGCATGTGATCTGGCTTCATGCGGTCAGCGTGGGCGAGGTCAATCTCTGCACGCAATTGATCCGGGCGCTGGAACCGCGGCTGCCGAACGCGAAGATCGTCGTTTCGACCACCACCACCACCGGCATGGCGGAGCTCAAGCGGCGCCTGCCGAACCGCGTGAGCAAGATTTATTACCCGATTGACCGGCAGAAATACGTGAATCGCGCCATCGCGACGATCAATCCGGAGGCGATCATCCTGGTGGAGGCGGAGATCTGGCCTAATTTTATCCAACGAGTCAGCCGCCTCAAGCTGCCGCTGTTTCTGGTGAATGCGCGTTTGTCAGAGCGTTCGTTTCCGAGATATCGGCGGTTTGGTTTTCTTTTTCGGCCCTTGTTCGGCGCCTTTACGGGAGTGGGTTGCCAAAACGAGGAGGATGCGGGGCGCTTGCGGGAAGTGGGCTGCCGGGCGGAGGTGGTTCAAGTGGTTGGCAATCTAAAGTTTGACGCCGCGAAATTCAGCGAGCGTCCGCCATTGGATGTACGGGGACTATTAACGCGCCTGGGGGTGGCGGCGGACGCCTTGATTGTGGTGGCGGGCAGCACGCATGACGGCGAAGAAGTGATCTTGGCGGATATGATCCGCCGTTTGCGCGGCCGGTTTCCCAAGGTGTTTTTGGTGCTGGTGCCGCGCCATGCGGAGCGCGCCCGGGACGTGGGCAAGCGGCTGCGCGAGCGAAAAATGGCCTTTGTCTATCGCAGCGACATCAACGATTCGATGCGATTCCGCGAAGGCGAGGTGGAATGCCTGCTGGTGAATACGACCGGCGAATTGCGTTATTTTTACGGGGCCGCCGACGTGGTATTTGTGGGGAAAAGCCTGACCGCAAAGGGCGGCCAGAATCCCATCGAGCCGGGGGCCCAGGGGAAGGCCATCATTTTTGGGCCGAACATGCAGAATTTTTCCGATGTGGTTCGGATTTTCCGGCAAAGGGACGGAGCCGTGCAGGTGGGCGATGCGGCCGGGCTGGAAAAAGGGCTGGGCGATTTACTGGGGAATCCCGAGCGCCGGTTCCAGTTGGGGAAGAATGCCCAGGCGGCGGTGGCGGAGAACCTGGGATCGCTGGAGCGGACAGTGGAAATGATTCTTCAGCAGCTGGCCCCGCGCGGAGTTTACATTGCTCCGCCCAAATAAATCCGCTTTACTCGCTTGACGAAGCTGCGCGAGCTTCCCATATTGCGATCAGTTGCAGAGTTGAGTAAGTATGCGAAAACTGAAGGTGCCCAAACCTGAATCTGTTTCGACCTCGAAAAAAGGGAAAACACAGATTCCTGCTTCTGTTAATTCTACCTTGCAGGTAACTGTCAAGCACGTCAACGGCTCCTCGACGACGGAATCCGACCCGGAGCTGGCAGAAAAGGTCAAGGAGCTGGTCCGGCTGGCGCAGGAACAGGGCAATCTCACTTACAATGACATCAACGAGGTTTTAACGGAGAGTTTTACGACCCCTGAACGGCTGGACGAAGTATTCGCGAAATTGCGAGCGCTGGAAATTGAAATTGTCGACCAGGCGGAAGTGGATCATGTCAAAGCGCCGGATGCCGAGGAAGAGGATGATCAGCGGATGGATTCGCTGGATGATCCGGTGCGGATGTACCTGAAGCAGATGGGGCAGGTGCCGCTGCTGACGCGGGAGCAGGAAGTCGAGATTTCGAAGCGGATCGAAGACGCAGAAAACGAGGTGCGTGACATCGTCTATAGCTTTGGATTTTCGGCCAAGGAACACATCGCCCTGGCGGAAAAACTTCTGGCCGATCCTCCCCGGGAACGGTTTGACCGGGTGATCCTGGACAAGAAGGTCGACAGCCGGGAAGCGCATTTGCGGGGCTTGCAAAAGTTGATTCCCCGGGTCCGGGAATTGGATCACGACACGGACAAACACTACAATTTATGGCGGGACAACGAAAGAACGGACAAAAGTGCGCCGGCCCTGGCGGCTTTCAGGAGTTCCGACCAAAAGTTACGGGCGCTTTTTACGAAATTCTGTTTCAAGCACAAGGTGACCGAGGAAATGACGTTGGTGGCGGAAAACATCAACGACAAGCTGCAGTACAGCCTCCGGGCCTTGATTGAGGCGCAAGCGCAGCGGGAATCGAGCGCGCAGCAGCATCTGGTGGCCGCCGAAATACAGAAAATCCGGGCGCTGGAAGAATTCGTGCGGATGCCGCATCCGGACTTCCTAAGTGTTTTCGATCGTTTGCGGGATTATTCCACGTCAGCTTTGCAGGCAAAAACCGAGATGGTGGAAGCGAATCTGCGGCTCGTCATTTCCATTGCCAAAAAATACACCAACCGGGGTCTGTCGTTTTTGGACTTGATTCAGGAAGGCAACATGGGGCTGATGAAGGCCGTCGAGAAATTTGAGTACCGGCGCGGGTACAAATTTTCGACGTATGCGACCTGGTGGATTCGCCAGGCGATCACCCGGTCGATCGCCGATCAGGCGCGGACCATCCGCATCCCGGTGCACATGATCGAGGTCATCAACAAGCTGATGCGGGCCCAAAAACGGCTGTTGCAGGATTTGGGACGGGAACCCATCGCTGAAGAAATGGCCGACGAGTTGCAAATGCCGGTTGAGCGAGTTCGGGCCATCATGAAAATGTCGCAGCAACCCATTTCGCTGCAAGCTCCGGTAGGTGATAGCGAAGAGGCGAATTTCGGCGATTTCATCGAGGACAAGGGGGCGGATAACCCGATGGATATCACGAGCTTCAGCCTGCTGAAGGACAAGCTGGGGGATGTTCTATGCAGCTTGAACGAGC
>Ga0302319_10009825_pt1 | contig 18325 bp, 18 predicted proteins | sample Bog_T0_2_FD_203319 | JGI IMG/M metagenome (GOLD analysis project Ga0302319, IMG submission 203319) | Peat permafrost microbial communities from Stordalen Mire near Abisko, Sweden - Bog_T0_2 | ecosystem: Environmental > Terrestrial > Soil > Wetlands > Peat | place: Sweden: Abisko, Stordalen Mire...
GCCGGGGGATGCGTTTTCCGCGACGATCGTGCCATGATGGACCTGCACGGCTTGCTTGGCGATTGATAAGCCCAGCCCCGATCCGCCACTGGTGGTATCGCGGGCCTCTTCAACCCTGAAGAAGGGATCGAAGATTTTTGCCAACGCATCGCCGGGTACGCCTGGGCCATAATCGCGGACGACAATGACCGCGACACGGGAGTCTTCAGTGGTGGACACATCGATGGTGGAATGCTCGGGCGCAAAGCGAATGCCATTGCGGAGCACATTCTCGACGGCGCGCCGCAGCAGTTCCCGATTGCCAAGCACTTCTCCGTCGAGCTGGCCTTGCAATACGATGCGGCAGTCGCGATTTTCAGCTTCCAGAGCGCAGTCGCGTATGACTTCGTCCACGATATCGGCGACGCCTGCCGTCTCCAGGGCCTGGACGGCCGGGTCGGATTCAATGTAGGTGATCTGGAGAATGTCAGCGACAAGCGAGGACATGCGGTTGATATCCCGCTCGATGCGATCAAGCGCGGCTTTGCTGTCTGGCGATGTTCTGGCCAGCTTTACGGCGAACTTGAGGCGGGCAAGCGGCGATCGGAGCTCGTGGGATATGTCGCCGAGCAGGCGGCGTTCACTTACGATGAGGCGTTCGAGACGCTCGGCCATCTGGTTGAACGAGCGACCAAGTTGTCCAATCTCATCCTCGCGCCGGGTGTGGACGCGAACCGAAAGATTGCCCTGACCGAAGAGCGCAATCGAAGCCGCAATGCGCCGGATTGGCGACACCACGCCGGCCGATGCCAGCCAGCAGAGAACGCCGGTGGCTCCAATGACCAGGAAGTAGTAGGGAAGATAGGTCCATATATCGGGCCTCGGGGGAACGCCGACGGCGACGATCCAGTACTCTCCGTCTTGTGATCGATGGGCGCGGACGTAGTGACCATTTTCTCGTGTGCGCCACTTGGTGAGCGGCGGCGGCGGCAAGAGATAGCTCTTGTCGGTATGCGAAACAACATCGATGCCATGGGCATCGAGCAGGAAATGGGAAGAGCCGCCGAAGACGAGGCCCAACCGGCTCAAATACCCGGTGAGATCGTTGGTCCCTCCCCTGCTGAGTGTGGCGCGGGCGCTCTCGAGTTCCAACTCGTCGACGCGATCGAATGCCGGATCGATGGTCTTCTTTTGCATGCGATCGGCGATCTCGTGAAAGGCGAGAAAGGAAAGCGCCAACGTGGCGACCATGGCGAGCAGCACGCCGTAGTAGAGAGACTTCATGGGCAGCCATCTAAGCCACGCCGGTAAAGACATACCCAACTCCTCGCACGGCCTTGATTAAATTCCCGCTGCTCTCAAGCTTCTTGCGCAGATGACTTACGTGGACATCTAGAAATCGATCGTAGGGGGTGGCTTCGCGCTCAAAGAGAGCGGCCGTGATTTCGTCCCTTGAGACGGTGCGGCCCGCCGAGCGCATGAGCATCTCAAGCAGGTCAAACTCAACCGTGGTGAGGTCAACGGCCGCGCCCGCAACCCATGCTTCGCGTGTGGCTGCGCTCAGCTTGATATCGCCGAAGGCGATGAGTGCGCTGCCTTTCAAGTTTGCCGTGTCGGTGCGGCGCAGTACGGCACGGATGCGCGCCAGCAGCTCATCGGGATCGAATGGTTTGGGGAGGTAGTCGTCGGCTCCGGTGTTGAGGCCGAGAATGCGATCCTGCTGCTGCACGCGCGCGGTCAACATGATGACGGGAAGATCTTTGCGACGCCGCAACTGCTGGAGGACAGTGAGGCCGTCAAAGATGGGCAGCATGACATCGAGAATGACAAGATCGTGAGCGCCACTTAGCGCAGAGGCCAGGCCATCGCGGCCATTGTAGGAGCAATCAAGGAGATGACCAGCCTCAGCGAAGAACTCCTGCATCATGCCGCATAACTCTACGTCGTCATCGACGAGCAAGAGCGATAGTTGCTTCTGCTTTTCCGCAGTCTCCATGTTGAATTTCCCAGGACCCGGCGATTGGCACGCAATCCCCTCTCGTTCCCAAGTCTCGCACAGATGGAGGGAGCGGGGCAGCACTTTACAAAACTTAAGACACAGGCATGACTGGGGCCGAAGAGACTTGCGACGGTTCTGCCTATTTGGATTTCAGGCGGGATCTTGGCCGCCATGGACAACTTGAGGCTGTGTTTTTATCTCTAAGACATGAAGGAGGAAAAACATGTCCAACATGAAGGTTCTCGGTTTCTCAATTCTGGCAGCTGCCTTTTTGTGCTGCGCACCTTCGGGCTCGGCGCAGGTCGCGGTCGATATCGGCGTAGCGCCTGTGTGCCCGTATGGGTACTTCGACTATGCGCCCTACGATTGTGCTCCCTATGGCTATTATGGGCCGGACTGGTTTGTGGGTGGGGTATTTCTTGGCGCGGGGCCATGGTTTCATGGGCCACACGGTTTCTTTGGCCACGTCGACAACCGTTTTGACCCTCATCATGGTTACAATGGACCGCTTCCGCAGCGCGGAGAGGCGCAATTCAACCATTTCCATGGAAACGAAGCGCGCGATGGGCAGGGCCACGTGGGCGATTCCGGCCATGAAGCGGGCGGCGAGCATGCGCTGCCTGGATTCAGAGGCGGCGGAGGCCATGCCGCTGGGCGCCACCGCTAGGGCGAGCATGCAATTGAGTTGAGAGTCAGGATGAGGCGCACGGGACTGAGAGGCCGGATTTGGATGGCCGGCTTCGGTTTCAGGCGCCTTCTCTTGTTCTGGCCGGGCCTGGATTGGCGCGGAGTAGACTCTCAACATGGTATTCACCAAGCGGCTTCGCGAGGGGGTTCGGCGCGGGGATATCACGTGCAGCGTGCGCATCTGGCTGCGGCCGCGTGTCAAGGTGGGCGAACGCTACCGCCTGGACGAGGGCGAGATCGCGGTGGACTCGATTGAAACGATCGGCTTTCCGGACATCACGCCGGAGCTGGCGCGGGAGTCAGGGTTCTTGGGCGTTTTAGACTTGTTGAGGACTGCCAAGCACGGCAGGGGCGAGAATATCTATTTAGTACGGTTCCATTATGTGCCGCCGGTCCGGGCGAAGATTCAGCGGGCGGCTGGACGCTCTGGGGTGAAAAAGACTCTTAGCGAACTGTGAGGGCTGGGGATGCTGGGGTAACGCATCGGCAGGGTAATCGCATGAATGGAAAATCGGACACGGCAACAATCTCGCACTGCCCCTCCGGGGCAGTTTCATCTCTTGATTTCGCTTTCCCAGGACTGCGCTTCGGTTGTCCTGGGCTATTTTCGAATCGTCCCTCCGGGATTACGGAATAACGGAGCCCGATAAAGTTAAGAAAACACATCTCTTTCGCAAATAAAAGCATTCAGGCAATTGCCCTGAGCATTGGGGGCGTGGCCAGTCTGGCTGGCCGATTCTGGTATCCTGAGTCGTTTACCGCATTCGTTTGGGGCAATCAGGAGCAAATTTCATGCCGGAGCACAGAGCGCGCAAGCATCACCAGGACCGGGTGGCGGAGACGCTGCGCCTGGAAATTGGGACCATGATCGACGGCGAGCTGGTGGACCCGCGGATTGCCAACTGCTACGTCAGCGAGGTGTCACTCAACCCCGGCGCCAAGTCCGCACGGGTTTATGTGGCTGTCGATAGCGCGGTGAAGGACATTGTGAAGGCTGAAATCGACACAATCGCGGGGCTTGAGGCGGCGAAAGGCTACATTCGCTATGAGCTCAAGGAGCGGATGGGGGTGCGGCATGTTCCCGAGCTGAGCTTTCTTGCGGATCGGTCGGGGCGCTTCCAGGCGCGGATTGTGGAACTGATGGACAGGACGCGGAAGCGGCAAAAGGCTCCCGCCCCGGAGGCGGTTGAAGCTGCGCAGAAGGCCGAATCGGAGCCAGCGGCGGCTGTGGATTCAGGATCTGCCGTTGAGTAGCGAGCTGAGGGATCGCAGCTGAGCGAGATTCCGGCTCGATTGCGCGCGATCTTGATTGCGCAGGGATTTTCTGGGAAGAATCGGAATGGGAAGCTGAGTGCGCTTGAGATTTTGGCGGAATCTGTTAGCCTTGTCCCTGTCGAAGCTCGACCCTATTGTTCGCGTTGCGATCAAGCGCGGAACGTAATCAGGCCAGGTCGAACCCCCCAAGCGCTCTGACCCAAACCGATTTTGCATTCACTGCGCGGCGTTGTCGCTGGGCCGCAAGGGAATGACTGGAACTGGAGAAGCGCCGGAAGTGGAAACTACGCTGGAACCCTCTCCTGCGGATTCGACTGAGAACCGCCGTAAACGTCTGCCCAGCTGGGCCACTGTTTGCGAAGTTGCAGTGTTTCTTATATTTACAGTGTTTTTTCTGGCTTATGGGCTTTCTCCATATCTGGGCGGCGACGGGTTGGGACTGGTTGGGGCGGACGAGCCTCGCTACGCCCAGATTGCCCACGAGATGCTGGACCGGGTCGATTCCGCTCCGACACTGAGTGACAAGCTGAGCGCCTGCGTAACCCCTTATCTTTACGGGCATCCGTGGCTGGAGAAGCCGGCTCTCTACTATTGGCGGGCGATGCTGTTCTTTCAGGAGTTTGGGGTCTACGACTGGACGGCGCGGCTGCCTTCGACCACGTTCGCATTCATCATGATCGGGCTCATCTACCTGCATATGAGGCGTTTCAGGCCTGGCGGACACCTGGACGCGGCGCTGATTACGGTGGCCTGCGCCGGGATCATCGGGTTTTCACGAGGGGCCTCGACCGATATGCAGATGGCCGCTCCGTTGGCGATCGGGCTTCTGGGTTGGTACGCATGGTATGAGACCGGTTCCAAATTCTGGCTCTACGACATTTACTTTTTCACGGGACTGGCTACGTTGGCCAAAGGGCCGGTTGCGCCGTTTCTGGCTTTCGTGATCATCGCAGCCTTTGCCTTTCTGCGGCGCGAGTGGTCGATATTGCGGCGATCGTTTTGGTGGCCCGGGGTGGTGCTCTACTTCGCCATGGTTCTGCCCTGGTTTATCGCCGTGCAGCATCAAAACCCGACGTTCTTCAGGGAATTCTTCCTGGAGCATAACCTTGAGCGATTTGCGACTGACCGGTACCAGCATGTGCAGCCATTCTGGTACTACCTGATCGTCGTGATTCTGGCGATGATGCCCTGGACGGTGATCGCGGTGCGTGCGCTGGTGGACGGCATTCTCACCTCGGTGGCGGAGTGGCGATTGCGGCGCAGCAAGAACTCGAAGCGCTGCGCGAACCGGCCTGGCGATGCGTTTCCTGAGTTTCTTGTTCTTTGGGCGCTGATTCCGATCGTCTTTTTCTCGTTCTCGAAGTCGAAGCTGCCGGGATATATTCTGCCTTCCATTCCACCACTCGCCATCCTTACCGGAGACTATCTCTTCCGGCGTCGAGAGCAGGGGCTGAACCGTTGGATACTGATTGGTCACGGGGTGCTTTGCGGCGTGATGACCATGTTCGTGTTGCTGTTGCCGTGGTTTGTGATCCACGGCGCGACAATGCCCCCAAGGAAAGCGCTGGCGGCCTCGGTGCTCGCGGCAAGCGGTGCAGTTTTGCTGATCCTGATTGTGGTGAAAGGCTTTGGAGTTGCCCGCCTGCGCCTGGTGACAAGCTGCGTTCTGGTGGTGCTGGTCTGCTTCCTTTATGGGGTTGGGCCGTTCTTTGGTATTCCAGAGGTCTCGGCGACGAAGCGGGTGATTCATGTGCTGGATCGCGCTTATTCCGCGCGCCCGCTAGCCGACCGGCTTGGCACACTGGCACCCGCCAATGAGACCGTAGCCGTGTTTAGAGTGCGCCGCGATATGGAGTACGGTCTCAGCTTCTATCGCAATAGCGAAGTGGTGAACTACGAGGAGAGCGGTGTGCCCGACGAGCAGCACTTGCTGGTGGCTCGGGTCTCAGGCCGCCGTGGGGTTGACCTGCACACGCCGGCCGATCTCGAAGAGTACCTTGAAGGCCGCCACTATGAGCAGGTTGTGAGCTGGCCTGAGCAGGGGCTGGTTGTCTACCTGGTTGGAAGCCGATAAAGCGGCCTCATGGTTGCACTTGGATGCAACTCGTGTCAAAGTTGCCAGTAGGGATCACGTCGAATTACTGACACTCAGGCCGCGTTAAAGCGTCTGACATTGAAAGGGCATGGAGCTTCAGGGGTTCCGCGACCCACAGGGTGGGTACCCCGCAGGTCCCAGCCGATGGGGTGAATCCTCTGCTGTGCGGAAGATGGCCACAATGATTCTGGCCACAGACACCGAGTGTGCCGAATCCGAAGTTCGAGGCGGAAGTCGTTGAATGAAAATGCAGATCCTTCGACTCCGCTGTAAAGCGCTTCGCTCAGGATGACCGCCTCTTTTGGGGTATCAGGTTTAGCGCGTTGAGTTATGGAACTGAGGCTCAGGAGACCAGGGGGAGCAGAACTCCGGTCGTCTAACTCTCAGGGAGAGAAGATTGGCATCCACTGCTTCCATCGAAATTCTCGACCTGCGGCACTTCGCGGCGCCGGTGCTTCGGCCTGTGCTGGATGCCGAGGGCGAAGTTTGGAAGCAGCGCCTGCACTGGGACTATCGGACCTCTGCCCGGCTGCTTATGCAGTATTTGGACAGCCACATGCTGCCGGGATACGCAGCCGTGGAAGATGGGCAGGTCACCGGCTATGCGTTTTGCGTTTACGAGGAGACCAAGGCCGTAATCGGCGATGTGTTCGCGCTGCCCAGCCCGCCGCCGGATGGAGCAGAACACACGCTTCCCGACTCGGATTCCAGTATCGGCGAAATTCAGGCTTCAGCAAGGCCGGTCGCGCTCTCTGCGCACCAGATCGAAGAGACGCTGCTGAAACATCTCTTTGAGACACTGCTCAACTCGCCGCAGCTTGACCGCGTGGAGTCGCAGTTGCTTTTGCAGCCGTCGGGCACGCATGCCGAGATATTTCGTCAGGCTGGCTTTCAACTGTTTCGCCGGCTCTTCATGGTGCAGGTGCTTGAGGGTCTATGGAATCCGCCCCGCGTGGATCTGCCCGCAGGCCTCGATATGCGGCCGTGGCGCGACGAGGATCTTTCGCCGGCGGGGCGGCTGATCTCCGATGCGTATCACGATCATCCAGACAGCATCATCAACGACCAGTACCGCTCTGTACACGGCTCGCAACGCTTTCTCAACAACATCGTCCGCTACTCCGGGTGCGGTGTTTTTTCAGCGCTGGTTTCGCACGTTGTGGTGGAGCGGTCAAGCCGGCGACTGGTGGCTCTTGTGCTTGGCTCCCGCGTGAGCCCGGAAAGCGGCCACATCACGCAGCTCTGCGTTCATCCCGACTATCGCCGCCACGGGCTGGCGCGCCTGCTGCTTTCGGTATGCGCATTCCACTTCATGCGGCTGGGCGCTACCGAGATATCGTTGACAGTGACCGAAAGCAACACGCAGGCGATCGACCTCTATCGCGCCGAGGGATACGCCTGTGCGCATGCATTTGACGCGGCTGTTTGGGAGCGGAATCGAACCGCTTAAAGCAGGTTGGGGCACAAGCGGGGGTGAAGCGGTTAATTCGCTCCGTGCGGCCTGCGCGGCGCGACCGGCTCTTGCTTGCCGTAGTTGGAGATCCACTGGGGCGGTTCGGGCTCTAGACTGCCGTCGACCTTCACGCCACGTTCCTTTGCCCAGCGGTAGGCCCACATCGGGCCATACTTTGTAATGAAGGTCTCGGGGGCCCGGTAGACCTGATCCGACTCGGCTTCTGAGAGCGTGACCCAGCGATACTGCTTTTTCTCGAACAGTGTGAGCAGTTGTTCGATCATGTCCGCATTGAGCTGATTGTCGTGAATCAGCATGATTTGTGGTGGGTCGTAGCCCAGCACCTGCCGGTTCAGCCTGCCGAAGTAGTCAATCTGGGCGCTGGTGAAGGCGAGATAGTCCCCTTGAAGGCGCGAGGCCGAAGCATCATCATGACGCTCAAGCATCCGCCCATAGGCCATGTTGAACATCCAATCCGAGGTCTCAATTGTGCAGGGCGCAAGCCTATACCCGTGCTGCGCAAGGAAGGCGGCCATGGCGTCCTGCTTTTCTTTGGTATCGCCGGTGTGGTTATAAGGGAAGCGGAAGAACTCCGGCTTGCGTCCTGCCGCCTTCATCAGAGGTACAAACGTGGTTTCTCCGCGGATGATCTGGTCTTCGAATTGTTCGATTGTGAGGTCGTTGAAGTCGGGATGCGCATAGCTGTGATTGCCAAGGTCGAAGCCGCGCGTTGTCCATTCGCTCAATATCTGTGTTCCTGAGGCAAGGCCCAGGTCTTCCACATCTTTTTGAATGACAAAGCCAGTGACGGGGACATGGTGGCGGGCGAGAGCATCCAGCAGCTTGCGGTTAGCCGCGGCGGCCTGCCCGGCATCGACAGGCTGCGTGGGGTGAGTGCTGCTTGCGGTAACGAAGGGAAGATCGTCGATGGTGAGAGCGACGGTGCGCGACTGCGCATTGAGGACGGAAGTCGACCCAAATGCCAGAATGGCAGCCGCTAAAGAGGAAGGCAGACGCACGCGTGACACCGCCTGAAATCTTGGAGAGAAGTTACCGCGCGATCAGAAACATGACCCAACTGAGCGCGATGGCCGATCCGGCGAAGAGGACAAAGCAGTAGATTCCGTAGCGAACCATCTTTTGGGGCGTGTCGCGCTGGGTGATGCCGAAGACCACGGACGCAAACAAGGCAAAGAGCAGAACGGCTGTAAAGTGGGTCACGCCTTCCTCCCGGTGCGGAGGTTATGCGCGTCTACGGCGGCGATCACGTTGAGCAGCCCGGCGACGACGATAAAGCGCGTGCCATAGTCGGCGGTGGTGACTTGTACCTGGTCAGCGCCAAAGCCAAAAACGCGGCTAGCAAAGTAAAGCAGTCCGTTGCCCAAGTCGCCGGCGAGGCCCAGAATGTCGAGAATGTCGTGCGCGCCGGAGTAGATCTTTCCCTGCATGGCAATGCCCATCACGAACATGCCCAGGATCGATGCTGCGATCAGTGCGCCGCGTCCCCATTTGCCCAGCAAAAAGTGGCCCGCGCCGGGCACCAGCCAGCCTGCGATCAGGGGAAGATAGACAAATCCTTCTTTGGTGGCTGGTTTTGCCGCAGCGGTGTTGTTGGGTGTTGTTGCCATTCCTTTTTGACTATATCGTACCGAGGCCGGGGCAATCTGAACCTTGTTCCCTGCCCCTTCTAGATTCTCACCAACTCTCGTTGAATTTTTCCTGTGACCCAGGCCTTGCCTGGGGCGGTCAACATGTCAATCTCGCTGCGGACGCCGAATTCGGGCAGGTAGATTCCCGGCTCGACGGAGAAGCAGGTGTTGGGCAGGATCAGGCGCTCGTCGTGGGTTTCGAGGTTATCGAGATGCGCGCCGGAGCCGTGCAGCTCGTGGGCAATGTTGTGGCCGGTGCGATGGGTAAAGAACTGGCCGAAGCCTGCTGCGCGGATGACGGCGCGGGCCGCATCGTCGGCCTCATAGCCGCAGATGGCGTGGCCCTCAGCAAAGGCCAGGGTTACGGTTGCGATGGCGGCGTCTCGGGCGTTGCGCACGGTTTCAAAAACAAGTTGCTCGCGGCCGGTGGGCTCGCGGCCAACGACGCCGGTCCAGGTAATGTCGTAGAAGATGCTGCCCGGTTTTTCGAGGCGGCCCCAGATGTCAATGAGCACGAAGTCACCCTCGCCAATGGCGGCCGACTTCTGTGCCGCCGGCTCATAGTGGGAGTCGGAGCTGTTGGCGTTGGCGCTGACGTTGGGGCCGTTTTCCCAGACCAGGCCTTCGCGGCGCATTGCCTCGCTGAGCCAAACCACCAGATCGAACTCCGTCAGCCAGCCTGTGCCGAATGCGGGGCGCAAGCGGCGGCCAATCTCTTGCCAGGCTTCGGCGAGGATCTTGTCGATTGCCTGCTGGGCGACGCCGTGGCTGGCTAACTGCTCTTCGTTGAGAACCGCTTCAAACTGGCTTACCAGATCGGCTGAGCTGACGATCTGCTTGCCACGGGCGCGCAGGAACTCGACCGTGCCCGCGTCGACCATCGAGACGTACATGATGGCGTTGTTGGGGGAGTATTGCATGGCGATACGACGCGCGTCGAAGAGCATTGCCTCGAGGCCGGCCCCCAGCTCCTGCCAGCTTGAATACAGACCCTTGACGCCGGGCAGGGAATCGAGGCGGGCCTGTTCGATGCGATGCACGAGCTTGCGCGGCTCGCCGGTCGCGGGCACAAAGTAATACCAGCGGCGGGTGATGTGGGCCTTTTCATCGAGGCCGAGGATGCGGCCGGCGATGGGGTCGCGGTGATGGTGGTCGTAAAACAGCCAGCCGTCCATGCCGGCCTCGCGGAGCGCAGCCTGAATCGCTTCGAGCTTCATACCGGCCATGATACGCCCGGCGGCGTGGGGGACTCAGTGAGCGAAGGTCACCTTTTTGAAACCATGGCCGAGAGCGGGTTCGGTAAGATGGCGAGGACTGGAGATTTCATGCGGATTGGTTTGAAGTTGGGCAGCGGTGTTGGTTGCGCGCTGATTCTTTTGGCGGGGTCGGGGCTGGTGGCGCAGGGGGCAGGGGCACAGACTGGGGCGGGGACGGATGCGGCGACCATCTCGGCTGTGATGCTTAGCGATCTGCATCTTGATCCCTTTCACGATCCGGCGAAAGTGCCGTTGCTGGTGAAGGCCCCGGTGGATGAATGGGAACGGATTCTCAAGTCGCCCGACTCGCCGACGCAACAGGCGGACTTTGCGGCGGTGCAGAGTGTGTGCAAGGGCAAGCAATCGACGGACGCGTCGTATGCGCTGATGCATAGCGCCTTGGAGGCGGCGAAGGCCGCTGCACCTCATGCGAAGTTTGTTACCGTGAGCGGCGATCTGCTGGTGCATGATCTGGACTGCCGGTACCGCGCGGCGATGAAGCTGGAAAAGGCCAGTGGGGACGATGAGGCCGTTTCGGCTGCGTTTGCCGAGAAGACGACCGTGTTTGTGATGAAGCAGGTGGAGACGGCGTTTGCTGGGATTCCGGTGTACCTGGCGCTGGGCAACAACGATTCAAGATGCAACCACAATCGCATGGATTTGCACGATGCGTACCTGAAGGCTACGGGGCAGGCTGTGATCGATGGCTTGGTCGGGATCAGGGAACCCGAGCGGAAGCAGGCGCTGGCCACGTATGAATCGGCTGGTTACTACGCGGTGACGATGGCTGCGCCGATGGAGCGGACACGACTGCTGGTGCTGGACGACGTTTACATGATGTCGACCTACGCGAACTGCGAGGCGGATGAAAAAGATCATGCGGGAGCGCAGGAGCAGATGACCTGGCTTGCGAAAGAGATGGACAGCGCCCGCCAGCGCGGCGAACGGGTGTGGGTGCTGGGACACGTGCCGCCTACGGTCAATCCGAAGATGTCTGTTTCAAAAGCTCTCAAGCTATGTTCGACCGGGAGTGCGGATGCGTTCTTGAGGTCGAATGAGTTGGAGACCGCGCTGGTGAGCAATGCGGATGTGGTGAAGCTTGCGCTGTTTGGGCATACTCACACGGATGAGCTGCATCTGCTGGGGACGAAAGATGCCGGGGTGCCGATGAAGGTGGTGGCTTCAATCTCGCCAGTCGATGGCAATACGCCTTCGTTTGCGGTGGGCAACGTGGCGCCGGCATCGGCCATGCTGATGGACTACAGCGTGTATGAGGCGTCGAACGCGACCGGGGTTGGAACCAAGTGGCCGGAGGAGTATGCGTTTGATGCGACCTACCATGAGCCGAATTTCTCGGCGAAGTCGCTGGATGATTTGATTGGGCGGTTCCGCGCGGATGCCGGGGGCGCGAGCGAAGAGAGCCAGGCCTACCAGACGCACTACTACAAGGGATTTACTGCGTCGTTGCCGGGACCGCTTTGGGAAGGCTATGTGTGCAGCCTCGACCATCCGACGGCGGACGGGTTCAAAGGGTGCGTTTGTGGCGGCAAGTGATGGGGCACCGTGTGAATGAGTGACTGAAAGACAAGGCCAGACTTAGGGTCGTTGTGATCGTGGTCGTAAAACAGCCTGGCGTCGAAGACCAGTTTGCAGTGCGCTGCCTGAATAGTCTCAAGGTTTGTGCCGGCCATGAAAACGCTACGCGCGGAATCTATATCGGTGTTAAAGGTTGATGAGACGCGACAACTTCGTTGCTATTTACTCGGTTCGTGACCTGCAATCTTGGCCTGTACAATTATGGGACAGTTGGAGAGTCATGAATCATGAGCACGGGACAATTGGATCTTGACTATTGCGTCCCGGAACGGCCCGTCCTTGAGAACTTCAACGTAAATGCCAAGATTCCGTTCGGCGTCTCAGCCGAGGGCGTCTTTCATGCGATGGTGGATTTTACCGATTTCCTTCGGATTGTGGACACAGAGCTTGTCCGAAAAGATATGACGCGGTTGGAGGACATGCTCATGCCCGCCAACTTCAGCAGCATGGTTGGAGAATTCATTACGAGCAACCTTCCAAAACATTGCCCGACAATTGCAAAGAATACTTATCACAACGGTCATCCCGATTTGCTTCCAGCTGGCAAGTACCAACGGAAAGCAGCGCAACATGTGGGATCGGATGGTATTGAAATAAAGGCATCTCGCTATAGGAAGGGATGGCAGGGACATAATCCGGAAGACGTTTGGCTTATGGTTTTTGTATTTGAGGGCGGCCGCCCCTCGGATGCGAACACAGCGAATGAGAAGATGCGATTCCGGTTCTTAGCTGTATACGGCGCACAGCTCGAAAAAGCCGACTGGGAATTTGCTGGCCGGAGCCAGACGAGCCGCCGAACGATCACTGCCACAGTCGTACCATCAGGTTTCGAGAAGATGGCAAATAATTGGATTTACAAAGTACCTGAATCAGCGAGCAAACCCTAAATCAATCTGATCGCGCTCCACCGGAACCTTGGACAATGGCTTGATCGCGCCGGACGCCATTTGATAGTAAGATTCGTACTTTTCGACTCCTATGCTTCGGTATCCAAGAGCTTCGGCGGCCGCTACCGTTGACCCTGACCCCATAAACGGATCGCAGACCACGCCTGCTCCCAACGGCAGGATAGACCACACAAGTTCTCGTAGAAGGGCCTGAGGTTTCAGGCTTGGATGAGGCGCGATCTCCTTCTCTGCTTTCGGCGTCCGCCCGAATTCGAGGATGTCAGAGAAGGGCAATCCTTCAGGTAGTCGCCGGAGGCCTCCTGTACCGAACTTGCGGAGGCACTCGCCGACAGTCATGCCTGGCGGCAATGGCTTGCGAAAGACACCCCAAGGCTCATATGCTCCGCGAGGAAGTGAGCAGACACCTGGAAACTCATCCTCTGCGTTCTTTGGCCGATCCCCCCCCCTGAGCGTACGAACAATCCTGATAATCTGACCCCGAAATTCGAGTCCTCCCTCGACCAGCGCTGCGTAAACCAACTGGGCGAGAAAGGAATTGCAGGCAAGGATAACGTGACCCCCAGGCATGAGGGCATGAGCGGCAACACTAGCCCATTCAGCGAAGAAGCGGTAAAGCTTTTTCCTTTCTTTTTCGTTGAGGGCCGTAAACCGGGGAAGCGGTTGGCGATTCGATCCGTCAAACGAAGGCGGAATGCGCCAGATTCCGCCGTTGCCATTCGCCCGCTTTTCAATCTGATCGAACTCGTATTCCTTCACGCCATATGGCGGGTCGGTCACAATCCCATGTATTGAACCAGCTGGTATTCTGCTTAGCCATTCCAGGCAATCGGCATGAACAATCAGCGCTTTGCCCAATTCGGCGTGGGTGTAGTCGAGTGCAAGGCTGTCGAATTCTGTTGCCGTCGGGCTCATTAGCTCAATCGTAGCCCACATCCAGCTTTGTTGAAGCAGAATGCTATCTTGATAAACCGGTACGGAACTCATTTGGGAATGAATGCCGCTACAGCGCCGCCATCGCCTCGGCCTGGCTGGGGAAAAGGCCGGCGTACTTGGTGATGCCGACCATGGTGAAGACTTTGGTGAAGTGCGCAGACAAGCCGAACGCATAGACCTTCTGCGCGGAGTTTGCGGCCTCGATCAGCATTTGGATCACGAGCGCGATGCCGCTCGAATTGATGTAATCCACTTTTGTAAAATCCAGCAGAATCAGCTTGGCCGTATCTTTGGGCAGCGCCTGGTAGGCTCCCAACACCGCGTCCTTCGAGGTGCTGGCGATATCGCCAGAAAAACGCAGGACGCTGACCGGGTGCCCGGCCGGGGAAGTAACCTGGTCAACGTGGGACTTGGTTTCACTTTGCACGATCGATAGTCTCCCTGTTCTCTTGTTGAGAGCATTCCCGGAATCCCCGTAGACTTTTTGAGAGCATTGAAAGGCGGCTTTTACTTCCACCCCAGCGACGAAGACCAGTCGCCGGGGACCCCGGGAGAAAAAGCCACTTGAGTGCATGCCTTCGGTCTACACCAATTCCGAAAATGCTGTATCTCGCGTAATTATTAGAGCGTGTTTCAAAAATGGTTGCCAAATCCTGGTTGCATTCCCTCAGGGGTTAAAACCCCTTATTCTTACGGCCCGTTTCGGCACGACTGAAGTCGTGCCCTGACACAGAGCGGATTTTTGAAACACGCTCTAAGCATCCTTATCCAGCCGGATCATCAGGCGGACGTAACTGCTTTTTCCATTTGAACCCGCCACCCACTCAGCCTCGTCGACCAGTGCCTGGATGAGGAACATGCCCATGCCGCGCGGGTCTTCTTCGCCGTGCATCTTGCGGTCGATATCCGGCTTGGCTTGCTTCTTGCTCATGCCGGTGCCGTCGTCGATCACCTTGACTTCAAGCGAATCCTCGCCGGCCGAGAGCACGACACCCACACTGAGCTTTTCATTGAGACGATTGCCATGCTCGATGGCGTTGATGCAGGCTTCGGCCACAGCCGTCTTCAGATCCTCGACGCGGTCTTCACGGAAGCCCATGAGCTTGGCTACGGACGCCGCCGTGCTCATGGCCACCTTTTCAAAGCCCATGCGCGAGGGCAACCGCACTTCAACGGTGGTCGTTTTCAACTCGCTCATGACGCGATCTCCGTCTCGCTCGTTGCCCGGCAAAGCGTCAGTGCGGTCATGTCGTCTCCCTGTGGGCCGCCATCAGAGAACTGATCGATGGCTCCCCACAATGCATCGAGGATACCATCGGCCTTCAACGCCCCGCACCGGGAAAATTCATCTAATAATCGCTCGGGCCCAAATTCTTCATCTCCGCGGAAGACTTCAGTGAGCCCGTCGGTATAAAAGAGGAGCCTTGTTCCCGGCGCAAAACCGTGGCGCTCGATGGTGTAGAGCATTCCGGGCATCATGCCCAGCGGCGGCCCAGCGGCGTCAAACTGGTGCGCCGCTGCGCCCGGCTCAACCAGAAACCCAGGATTGTGGCCCGCGTTGACGACCTCGATATCACCCTTTTCAGGATGGAGCTTGAGGAAGATCGCAGTGACATAGCGGCGGCGCGCCTCTTCGCCTTCGGCCCAGTGATGCTGGTTCATGCGGATCGCCAGCTCGTCGAGCGGCAAGCCGCCGGCGGCCATGGCTCTGAACGCCGAGCGGAAGCTGCTGGCCATCATGGCGGAGGCCAGGCCCTTGCCGGCAACGTCGGCCACGGCAATCAGCAGGCTGCCATCGGGCTGGGCCACAATGTCGAGGTAGTCGCCGCCTACTTCATAGCAGGTGACGGAGCGGAAGCCCAGAGTATAGCCCGCAATCGACGGCAGCTTTTGCGGCAGCAGAGACCGCTGAATGAGGCGGGCCGCGTCAAGATCCTGCTGCACGCGGGCAAACGCGACGTTGCGCTTGTGATTGCGCGCATTCTCAAGAGCGACGGCTGCCTGCAGGGCCAGGCCTTCGATAAAATCCGCCTCGTAAATCGTCAGGTCTCGCCCATCGGGTGCGGCGACAACCAGCTCCGTCATTGGCTTGCCGTCGCGGTCATTCAGGGGATAGGTGGTGAGCGAAGGTCTCGGCGGGGCGCCGTCGTCTGCATTGACTCCACTGAGGGGAAGCTCATCGCCATAGGCCAAGCCGGTGCCTGGAAAGGCCGCTCCCGCCATTTCGAGCTCGCGCACGACGATGCGCAGCACCTGCTCAAGGACCTCTTCCTCGCGAATTGTCGAGTGCACCTGCCGGCTGGCCTCAAGCAGCGCCTGCAGGCGCGCCACCTGCTGCTGCAGGTCAATTGTCTCGTCATTGCCCGGGATCTGAATACCCGCCGCCATTGCGTTCGATCCTCCGTGGATTCTCACTCTAGCATGAAGACAACATGTTTAGCTTCAGATCAAATTCAGATTGGGAGCAGTGCCCGGATGTCTTTGGTCTCCAAGATTCGCTTTTCATAGCCGTGCCTGGCGACCGCCAGCATGGCCCGGCCGATCTCGCGCGTCGTCAAGACCTGGTTGGGCAACGCCCAGCGCAGGAGAGGCAGCAGCGGCCCGACGAGCTTGTAGGTGATTCGATAGACAGCAGTTCTGGACTGAATTCCATCCATGGGCACAATCACCCCAGGCCGGAACATGTAGGCCTTGAATGGAAGGCGGAGCAGGGCATTTTCTGTGCGGCCCTTCACGCGCGCCCACATGATGCGGCCTTTTTCTGAGCTGTCGGTTCCCGCGCCGGAGACATAGATGAACGTCATCGCCGGATTCAACCGGCTCAGGGGCAGCGCGGCGGCGACCGTGAGGCCATAGGTGATCCGGTCATAGTCCGCCTCTTTCATGCCGCTCGACGAGATGCCGAGACAGAAGAAGCAGGCGTCGAATCCTGCTAACTCGCTCTCAATACCGGAATAGTCTGACAAGTCCGCATGGGTAATTTCGCTGAGCTTTGCGCGCTCGATTCCGGCGGACGTGCGGCCAACGGTGACGGTCAGCTCGACGTGCGGATCGCGCAGGCACTCGCGGAGAACACCCTGGCCTACCATGCCCGTCGCCCCAAACACCAGCACCTTCATCGCGTCCTCATTTCCCTGTTGCATTGGCTCGTTCCAAGCATAACCCCAAGCCAATGATGGATACTCGTGGAGTGCGCGGCGTCCTGTTCATTCCGGCTGTTGCAACGCTGCTGGCTGTGCTTTCGTTGTGCGGGCTGTGCGCGGCGCAGGCTGCTGTGACCTGGCCGGCCGCAGTGGCTCATGCCGCCCAGTTTTCGCCTGAGGCGCGCATCGTTGTGCTCGATATTGCGTCAGGCCGTCTGCTGGCATCGAGCCACCTGGCTGAGGCTGGGCGAACGCTGGCCGCGCCCGGATCTACGCTGAAGCCGCTGGTGCTTTACAGCCTGATCGCTTCTGGCCGTTGGGACCCGAGCCGCCGCATCGCGTGCACGCGCAAGCTGAACATCGCCGGGCGCTCGCTGAATTGTTCACACCCGGCGGCCGACCCGATGGACGCACGCGAGGCGCTGACCTGGTCATGCAATACCTACTTCGCAGCCGTGGGGGGGACGCTGGCGCCGGGGGAACTGCGCACGCTGCTCGAGCCGACCGGCTTGCTTAGCCCGGCGACATTCGTTCCCGCACAGGTGACGGCGGTGTTGCACAATCCGCAGACGCCCGATCATAGCCGCCTGGCCGTGCTTGGAGTGGAGGGCATTCTGGTGACGCCGCTGGAATTGGCCGCGGCCTATCGCTGGCTGGCCATCCAGATTGCCGCGCATCCTGAGTCGGTGGCCGCACAGGTGGTGCTGGCAGGGCTGCAAGACTCCGCAAGCTTCGGCATGGCCGGCGCGGCCTCGCTGGGCGAAGTGCCTGTTGCCGGCAAGACCGGGACTGCAAGCCCTGCGGCTGGGACGCAAACACACGGATGGTTCGTTGGGTGGGCCCCGTCGGGGGCGGCTTCGACTGGACTGGTTTCGCCGGGCCAGGCTCGGGTCGTGATCGCCGTGTATCTGCCTGCCGGGCATGGCGCGGACGCGGCACGCGTTGGCGCTGAGCTGCTGGCTCACTCGCCCCTGAGGAAAGTCGAGCGATGAAGACGCTGTTGGTGGTCATGGCCGGCGCGCTGTTGATGAGCGGGTTGGCGCCTTCAGGGGCGCTTGGCCAGCCCCCAGCAAAACCGGCGGCACGCTCCGTGGCTACGTTGAGAATTGGCCTCTGGACGCTCTGGCACGACAAGGAAATCACGGTCGCGCCAGGGGCTGACGGGCAAGCGACGCTTCGCACTTGTGCAACGTGCGCGGCGTCTCCGCTGACGCATCCGATGAAGATCCGCGCAAACGAGGGTCGTCTCGTGCTGGCCGAGAATCGCGAAGGCGCGGACGCCGTTTGGCTCTCTGGCTCAGTTACGCTCAGTGCGCACGCGGAGACTCTGACCCTGCGCAATCCGGTGCGCA
>Ga0302319_10009826_pt1 | contig 18325 bp, 13 predicted proteins | sample Bog_T0_2_FD_203319 | JGI IMG/M metagenome (GOLD analysis project Ga0302319, IMG submission 203319) | Peat permafrost microbial communities from Stordalen Mire near Abisko, Sweden - Bog_T0_2 | ecosystem: Environmental > Terrestrial > Soil > Wetlands > Peat | place: Sweden: Abisko, Stordalen Mire...
ACGTTAGATCGAGCGCATGCAGTTCCGCGTGTACCAGGATGCCGACCTGCCGCGCCGTTTCCCCGGCCCAGTCGAACACCGGGCTCGGCGCTCGCGGGACAGCGCCTGCCGCGTCGTCCGGGGCCGGCCCGGATGCATCCATCGGGGCGGCAGGCGCCCAGCCATCCGGTACGCGGCTCAGGGGGCCACCCCGCGGCAGATCGCTGCCCGCGTCCTGCGGGCTGGCGGCGCGCGCGCCGTCAGGCGACGCGGCTGCCACAAACTGCGCACCCACTGTGGGCCAGAGCACCTGAAGCAGGCTGCCGGCCGCCGGGCGCCACGGTTTGCCCTCGCTCTCTTCGTCGACGGCGTCATCGTCACGTGTGACGACGGCGCTCAGATGGAGTTCGCTTCGGGCGCGCGTGCACGCGACGTAGAGCAGGCGCTGCGCCTCGAGCGCTGCGCCGTCGGCGGCCTGGCGTTTCAAGAAACCGAACAGTAGATCCTCGCCCGCCCCCGCGGGCGGCCGCGCGGCCATGACCAGTCCGTCCCGGTTCGCACGCGCGAATTCATGGGTCAGCAGGAAGTGTTCGTTCCGGTGCGGCACGCTGCGATCGAGCGCCGGGACGATCACCAGATCGAACTCGAGGCCCTTGGACTTGTGGATGGTCATGATCTCAACCGCACTCGCATCGTCGCCGCGGGCCCGCAGTTCGGCGAAGCGCGCGGCGAAATCGGCCGGGTCGGGCCACCCGGTTTGCTCCAACTCGCGCAGCGCGTCGAAGGCGACCAAGCCGTGCTCGAGTTCGCCTTCGCTGCCGGCACAGGCGGGGCCACCCAATCCCAGCCACGCGCGCTCCACCCACCGCGCGAGCGTGCCGTGATTGCGCACCTCGAAGGCGGCCGCCAGCACGCCGCGCAGACGCATGCACCGCGCCCGGCCTTCGGCGCTGAGCAGCGCCAGCACGGCGTCGTCGCACAACGCGGACCAGATATCCGTCGGCGCGCGGGCGAGCGGCAGGAGATCGGCAAGGATCAGCCCGGTCCACGGTGCCCGCAGCACCGCCAGCCAAGCCGTGCGGTCGCCGAAGTGCATCAGGGCGCGGGCAAGCATGATCAGGTCCCGCACGACGGGCCGGTCCGGCAGGGGCTCGATGTCGACGGCGCTGAAGCGCACGCCGCGCTTCCTGAGGCTGTGGGCGATGGCGCGTGCGTGCCCCCGGGCTCGCACCAGCACGGCAATACGCCAGTGCGGATGGCGGGCGGCACGGTCGGCGACGAGATCCGCGATCGCGCCGGCTTCGGCATCCCGCGACTCGAAGGCACGCAGGGCCACGGCCGCATCCGCCGACGCACGCCGTGCGGCTGCGCTGGGGCGGTAGGCAATGGCGCCGCGCTCGCGCTGGTCGAGGCGCGGCATGATCTGCGAGAACGTTGCGTTCACCCAGTCGACGATGGCGGCACACGAGCGGAAATTACTCGACAGGCGCTGCACGTCGAAGCGCACCGCGCCGACGCCGTCCTCGGCAAGCTCGAGAAATGCTCGCACCTCGGCCTGGCGAAACCCGTAGATCGACTGCATGGGATCGCCGACGCAGAAAACACTGTGACCGTCCCCGGGCTGCCAACCTGCCGTGAGCAGGCGCAGCAAGTCGAGCTGCGCACTCGAAGTGTCCTGGAACTCGTCGATGAGGATGTGCTGCAGGCGATAGTCGAGGCGCAGGCCAAGATCGGTGGGCTCATCCGGCGCGCCGAGGGCACGGCGCGCGGCAATCGAAACGGCGGGAAAGTCCACCATGCCGTGTTCGCGGAATACCTGTTCGAGCTGAGCCGCGGCAAGCATCAACGTCTGCGCCACGTCGCGCACACGGTGCCATTGCTCGTCGCCGTAGACTGCATCCGGCAGGCTGCGGATCGTGCAGAGCATTTCGTGGGCGGCCGCGTCGCGCTCGAGTTCGAGGAGCAGGTCCCTCATCGACGCGAGATCGGGATGCTGCGGCGGAAATCCCTCACGGCGGGTGATTCTCGCCCGGACCGCGTCCTCGCCCGTGAGCGCCACCGCGCACAGCGCACGCCAGCGCGGCAGATCGGCGACCGCCGCCGTCAGCGGCTGCGGCTTGTCGAGCCACGCCTGCAGCGGCGAACCGCTCCCGGCGCGCGGCGCCATTTCGCCGGCGATGCGCTGCGCCGCGCGCGCTAGCAGCGGCGAAACCGCCGCGAGGCGCTCGCGCCCGAGCGCCTCCTGCGCCTGCACGAGCGCACGCGACACGAGCAGCGACAAGTCATCGTCGAAGCGGCGCCTCACGGCGGCGAGCTGAAACTCATCGAGCGGTCTCGCGGCGCGAAGTTCGCCGGCGAGCAACGGCAGCCAACGCTCGCGCTGCGGCAGCATCGCCGCAATCATCCGCCGCAATGCCCCCAACCGCAGATCGTCGAGCGCGAGCACCCGCTCGACCGCATCGCCGAAGGCATCGGGCTCCACGTAGGCAAGCGTCCGCTCCGCCGCCTCCTCGTAAAGCGGGCGGCTCTGTTCCGTGAGCCGCAGCGCCGACCCCGCGCCCGCCGCGATCGGCAGCTGAGCGGCGAGCCATGCGTTGAAGGCGTCGATGGTTTCGATGCGCAGCCGCGAGGGATGCTGCTCGACCTCGAACCCGAGCTGCTCGAGATGGCGTGACGCACCGACCGCGAGTTCCCACGTGCGCGGATTCAAGTCGGGCGGACACTGGTTCTGCCGGGCTGCCTTGAGCGCGGCCGCCACCCGTTCGCGCATCTCGCGCGCCGCGCGGCGCGTGAACGTGAGCGCAAGGATCTGTTCCGGAGCCTGCGTGACGGCAAGCAGGCGCAGGTAGCGCTGCGCGAGCAGTGTGGTCTTGCCGGAGCCGGCCGGCGCCTGGACCAAGACCGATGCGTCCAGGCTGACCGCCCGGTCGCGCGCCGCCGCGTCGCCGAGGTCACTCATCGTCAAGGTCGAAAGTGACGGTGGCGACCCGGCACAGGCCGTGCAGCCGGCAGGTCTGGCAGGCGCGAGCGGTCGGGCGAACCTGGGCTTCGCCGGCGGCGAAGCCGGCCGCGAGGCGCTCGACGCGCGCCTCCCAGGTGTCGAGCAGTTCCCCGAGATCCGCCTTGTGTTCGAGGTTGCTCGGCCGGCCGCCGGGCTTGAACAGATCTCGGCGCGCGGTCTCGGCGACGAAGCCGCAGGCCCCGACGCTGACCCGGCCGTAGGCTGCGCCGACCAGCCGCGCCCGATGCGCGAGCGCGTAGACGAGGAGCTGCGGATTGTCGGGCCGCTCGCCCCGCCAATCCGCGCTCACCGATCCAGTCTTGTAATCGATCACCACGCGCGCGCCATCGGCGAGCCGGTCGATGCGATCGATGCGTACCGAGAAATCGACTCCTGCGTGCCGCACCATCTCGCGCCCCTGCTCCAGCCGCTCCACTTCGAATGGCTCACGCCGCCGCTCGGCCTCGACCCATTCCCGGAGCAGGCCGCGCAGCCGCGTCGCCTCGCGCCTGCGCCAGCGGGAACCCGGGTCGCGCAGGAGGCGCACTTGGCCGAGGGCGGCTTCGGCAGCGTCCGCGAGCAGTGCTGCCTCGGCGACGGGTGCCAGCGTGCGCAGCGCCGATGAACTGCCCAGTCTGGACCACACATGCTCGAGCGCATGGTGTACGAGATTGCCGCGCTCTCGCTCGTCGAACCCCGGAGACGGTTTGACGAGTGGTTCACAGCCGAGACGCGTTTCGGCAAAGCCGCGGAACGCACAGCGCGACTGCGCCCGCAGCGTTGCGACGCCGTGCGTCGACTCGACACCGGGCTCGAACGGCGGCGCCCGCTCATCGTCCCGCCGCTCGAGGCGCGGCGCCTCGAGCAAGGCCTTCCGCCACAGCGGGCGCGGCGAATCGGCACATCCGGCCGGCGGCGGCAATCCGGCCGGCAGCAACGGGCTCGCCACCGCGCCCGAGCTGTCCGCGGGCATGGCGTGGCTGAATACGCACGATGGGGCGCGTACGCGCCAGCGGGCCAGCATGTCCCGGGCAAATTCGAGCTGCATCCCGGCGCTGGCCGTCACCACGCCGAACTGCCGCTGCAAACGCGCGGGCAGCAACGCCACGGGCGCCGCCGGCGCCGGGAAACGCTCCTCGCTCATGCCGGCGATCCACAGTCCGTCGTAGCAGAGCCAGGGATCGGTGCAGTGGCCGCTGACGGCGATCGCGGGAACGCCGGTCTGCGGCTGGAACGGCGTGTCGCGCACCGCTGCGGCGAGGACTCGCAGCGCGGAGCGCAGTGAACGTGTGCCGAACAGCGGATCGGCCGCGGCGAGCTCGCCGAGCAGTTCGCGCAGACGTTCGGCCGCTTGATACTCGCCGCTCGACCAGCGATGGCTCGCCGCCCACGGTGCGCATTCGAACGCCTGTACCCATACAGCCACCCAGCGGCTCAAGGGTTGCGCGTCGCGCACCTGGCCGAGCGCAGCTTGCGCCGCGCGCAGCCTGGCCACCGCCGCGGCGCGCGGCGCGACCTCGCGTGGCAGCGAATCACACAGGGTCAGCCAGTCAGTGAGGCTGGATTCACTCGGCGCGCGACTGCGCAGAGCGACGTCGAGCGCCGCGGATTCGCGGGCATCGGCCGCCGTGTGCTGCAGCTCCGGGGAACGCAGCGCGGCGCTGAAGCGCGAGAACGGTACGATCCCCACCGCGAGCTCGAGCACCTGCAGCGCGGCGCGCACCGACGGGAATTGCGCGAGCGGGATGCCGCCGGCGATCGCGTAGGGCGGGGGCGCCTCGGCCGGCGCCAACCCGAAGCGCCGCGGAGCGAGAGCCGCATCCAAGGCATCCGACGCTTGGACGCGGCGCGAGGACAGATCGGGAATGCAAATCCACGCGCGAAAGTCGGGCTCGGATTCGAGCCGCCGTCGCGCCCAGTCGGCGGCGGCGGCAAGCTCGGCGTCAGCGGAGGCAGCACACAGCAGCCGCGCGGCGGGTGCCTCGCCGCCGCGCGCGGTGGCCGGCACCGCTGACTCGGGCATGATCGCGGCACCGCCGCGCTCGAGCCAGCGCCGCGCCACCGGGCGCCATGCAGGACTTTCAATCCAGGCGAGTGACGGCGCGGAGACTGGCGCGCTCGATTCGAGCTCGGACAACAGCTGCGCGCCGCTGGTCGCATCGAGCGAGCGGCAGCGATCCTCGAAGCGCGCGATCCAGTCGGCAAGAGCGTGCACCTCCTCGCCGGGATAGGCCTCGAGTGCATGCAGAGGAATGCCGTACTCGAGCATGGTGCGCCGAGCCTGGCCGGCGGCGCGCGCGGCACCGGCGGGCTCGAGCAGGTCGGCACCGCCGGGGCTCTGCAGCACCACCTCGCGCCATAGCTCCTGTTCCTCGAAGGCAGTGAGACAGCGGGTTGCGCGCGGGTCGCGCAGCTGCCGCTCGGCATGCTGCGCGCGCAGCCAGCCGCCGAAGTCGCGCACCCGCGGGGTCGGCCACAGCACTCGGCCCGCATCGCGATGGTGGCGCTCCACGGCCGCGAACAGTGCCGCGGCGAGTTCCGCGGTCGGCGCAAGGACGGTGCGTCCCGTCTCCAGGGCGCGCAGGAGATCCGGTGCGAGGCTTCGGTTGCTCAGCGCTTTTTCGCCGCGCCCGCCGCGCCCGCCGCGCCCGCCGCGGCAACGACGCGCAGCGCGGGTGCCGTGGCGGCACGCGCTGTCGTGGCGGCGCGCCCATCGAGCAGCGACTCGATGCGTTCGAAAACGGTCTCGAGCACTTCACGCTCCGGCAGATTGGTGATGCGGAAAAAATTTCGCTGGGCCACGTTGAACGACACGCCGGGCGCCACCAGCACATGCTTGTTCTCGAGCAGCTCGAGGGCGAAGTCCTGATCGTCGAACTCCGGCAGCACGTCGCCGCGCACCTCGACGAAGGAATAGAGCGCTCCCATTGGCCGCGCGAGGCGCAGATACTTGCTCGCCGCCACGCCGTCGAGAATGGCCTGGCGCGATTCGTGGAGCCTGCCGCCCGGCCGGGTCAGCTCACGGATGCTCTGATATCCGCCGAGCGCCGTCTGCACGGCCCACTGGCCCGCGACGTTGCTGCACAGTCGCAGCGAGGAGAGCAGTTCGAGTGCGGCGAGATACGCCGCGGCATTTTCGACGTCACCCGAGAAGGAGGCCCAGCCGACCCGGTAGCCGCACGCGCGGTATACCTTGGAGAGTCCGGAGAGCGTGCAGCAGAGCGTGCCGTGGACGAGCGTCGCCATCGGCACGAAAACGGCGCCATCGTAGAGGATCTGGTCGTAGATCTCGTCCGAGAGCACGACGAGATGGTGCTTCGTGGCGATGGCCGCGATCGCCGCGAGGGTTTCGCGCGGATACACGGCGCCGGTCGGATTGTTGGGATTCACGATGACGATGGCACGCGTGCGGCGCGTGATCAGCGACTCGATCTCCTGCGGATCGGGCACGAATCCGGATTCGGCGCGGCATGGATAATGCACCGCGCGGCCCGTGTTGAGATTCACCGAAGCAGTCCACAGCGGATAATCGGGGCTCGGTACCAGAACCTCGTCGCCGCTGTTGAGCAGGGCGCGCAGCGTGAGGTCGATGAGCTCGCTCACGCCATTGCCGATGAACACCTCCTCGGCGGTCACGCCGCGCACGCCCCGTTCCTGCTGCTGCATCACCACGGCCTCGCGCGCCGGGAATATGCCCTTCTGGTGGACGTAGCCCTCGCTGTGCCGCAGGTTCTCGATCATCGCGAGGCGCATGGTCTCGGGTGTGCGAAAGCCGAAGGCATAGGGATTGCCGATGTTCAGCGAGATGATGTCGTGGCCGAGCCGCTCGAGATCGAGCGCGCGGCGCGCGAGCTTGCCGCGGATCTCGTACCGCACGTTCGCCAGCCCCTCGCTGGGCCGGACCTGTTTTCTCATGGTCATAACACTCCATCTTAGCCAGTCGCCGCAAGATGGACAAGACGTGCTCCGATCCTGTTAAAATCGCTGGATTACGTCCGCAGGAGTCCCAATGCAGAAGATCATGGTTTGCGTCAAGCGCGTCGTCGACTACAACGTGCGCATCCGCGTGAAGCCGGACGGCAGCGGCGTGATGCTGGACGGCGTGAAGATGAGCGTCAATCCGTTCGACGAAATCGCCCTCGAGGAGGCGCTGCGCATCAAGGAGCGAGGCACCAACGCCGAGGTGGTGGCGGTGAGCATCGGCGTGGCGGACACGCAGCAGCAGTTGCGCACGACGCTCGCCATGGGCGCGGATCGTGCGATCCTGGTCCAAACCGACCAGCCGGTGGAGCCGCTCACGGCGGCGCAAACCTTTCTGGCCATCGCGAAAAAGGAAAATCCCGATCTGATCCTGCTCGGCAAACAGGCCATCGACGACGATGCCAATCAAACCGGCCAGATGCTCGCCGCGCTGTGGGAACGGCCGCAGGCGACCTATGCCTCCAAGATCGAGGTCGGCGCGGACAAGGTGACCGTGACGCGCGAGGTCGATGCGGGGCTCGAGACCATCGAGGTGGATCTGCCCGCCGTCATCACCGTGGACCTGCGCCTGAACGAACCGCGCTACGTCAAGCTTCCCGACATCATGAAGGCGAAGAAGAAGCCCCTCGACGTCACTTCGCTCGCGGCGCTCGGCATCAGCGCGGGACAATGGCTCACCACCGTCAAGACCCAGCCGCCGCCGCAGCGGCAGAAGGGTGTGATCGTGAAGGACGTGGCGGAGCTGGTGGACGTACTGAAGAAGAAGGGCTTGCTCTGATGAACAACATATTGATTGTCGGCGAACATGACGGCCGCTCGCTGAATCCCGCCACGCCGAAGTGCGTGACCTGCGCCCTGACGATCCCGGAGGGCGAGATCACCGTGGCCCTGTTCGGCGCCGACACCGCGGCCGTCGCCGCTCAGGCCGCCGCCGTCAAGGGTGTCGCGCACGTGGTGTGCATCGACCGGCCCGAAAACGCGCACCCGCTCGCCGCCATCCTGGCACCGCAAGTGGCCGCCCTTGCCGCCGGGTACTCGCACGTCTTCGGTCCCTCGACCAGTTTCGGCAAGGACCTCATGCCGCGCGTCGCGGCATTGCTCGGTGTGCCGCAGGTCAGCGATTTGATGGCGGTCGAGTCGGCGCATCGATTCCGCCGCCCGATCTACGCGAACAACGCCATCATCACCGTCGAAGCGGATCCCGCCCGAAAGCTGGTCGCAACCATTCGTGTGGCCTCCTACGAGGCGGCCGCTGCCGCGGGCGGTATCGCCGACATCGGCAGCCGCACGCTCGAGGTGGCGCTGCCCGCCCATACCCGCTACGTCGGCTCCCGCACCGGATCCACGGACCGGCCGGACCTGCAGACGGCAGCCCGCGTGGTCTCGGGCGGCCGCGCCCTCGGCAGCGCCGACAACTTCAAGATTCTCTACAGCTTCGCCGACAAGATCGGCGCCGCGGTCGGCGCGTCGCGCGCCGCCGTCGACGCCGGTTACGCGCCGAACGAGATGCAGGTCGGTCAAACCGGAAAGATCATTTCACCCGAGCTGTACATTGCGATCGGCATTTCCGGCGCGATCCAGCATCTCACCGGCATCAAGGATGCGCGGACCATCGTCGCCATCAACAAGGACGGCGAAGCGCCGATCTTCGAGGTGGCCGATGTCGGCCTGGTGGGCGACCTGTTTCAGATCGTGCCGGAACTCGAGCGGCTCGCGGGCGCCTGATCAAGTCGATACCCGCTGTGTCGTGCGCATTGGCCATGCCGCAGGCGAGTGGCCGCGGCCGCGCAAGGCGCTCCGGACGGCGGTGTGGTCCGCAGCCCGGCGAGCAAGCTACAACTGAGTCAGAACGTGCGCGGCGGCCGAGACCTTGAATTCCCCCGGCGCCTCGACGTCGACCTGGGTGGCGATACCGTCCTTGACGATCAGCGCGAAGCGCTGACCGCGGATGCCCATGCCATAACCCGTTGCATTCAGATCGAGGCCCAGCGCCTTCACATACTCTGCATTGCCATCGGCGAGCATGAGGATCTTGTCCCCCACGCCGCCATGCTTGCCCCACGCATTCATCACGAAGACGTCGTTCACGGCCGTACAAGCGAGTGTATCGACGCCCTTGGCCTTGAACTGGTCCGCGAGTTCGACGAAACCCGGAAGATGCTTGGCGTCACACGTCGGGGTGAACGCCCCCGGCACGGAAAAGAGCACGACGGTCTTGCCCTTGAAGAGCTGATCCGCGGTGATTTTCTGCGGCCCATCCTTGCCCATGTGAGTGAACGTCCCCGCGGGCATCGCATCGCCTGCCTTGATCGTCATGATTACCTCCTAACCGAGCTTTTCGCCGTATAGATCGAACAGCTTCACGAGCTGCGGATTCATGGCGGGCACCGTTTTCAGAGTGCCGAACGCCTTGCGCGCTTCCGCGGAGTTTTTCAGGCCCGCCTCCGCGCGGCCGAGATACACGTAAGCCTCGTCCATGTGCTTGATGCCGCCTTTTTGCAACGCGGCCTGGATGGCCTTGACGGCGTTCGCGTAATCGCCGAAGCCGTAATAGACCTCGCCGAGCTTCACGCCGAGTTCGCCCGAGGAGCTCTTGCTCGCTTCGGCGTCGAATTGCGGCAGACCCTTGTGGTCCGACTCGGCGCGCGCTTTGATGGACGCCAGCAACCGTGCGCTGCGATCCTTCTGATCCGGCGGTATCTGACCCGACGAAATCCCCTTCTCGAGAACCGCTTCGGCCTCGCCCGGCAACGCGGCATCGCCCAGAAGCTGCGCCATCTCGATGAAGTCGCTGCCCGCATTCATCGAGTTGGTGTCGAACATCAGGCGGTAGATCATGAGCAGGTTGTGGTCATCCTTCTGTTCCTGGCGCTCGATCCTGAGCAGCTTGTTCCAGTAGTCGGCCTTGCCGTTGAGACGGATCAGGTCCTCCAGAGCGAGCACGGTGGCCGGCGTGTCATTCGCGTCGGCGGCGCACTGGAGTTTGAAGAGGAACAGGTTTTCCTTCGGCGTCTCGCCGGACTTGCGATCGAACGCGATGGCCCTGTCGGCCCAGGCCACGGCGTCCTTGCAGTCCTTCATCAGGTAATAGCTCTGCGTCATGATGAGATAGTCGTCGGCATTGGCCGCCCCGCTGTCCACCACCGTTTTGCCGAACCCCACGGCCTTGGTGTACTCCTGCGCGCCGGCGGCGAGCCGGAAGAGCGTGCGCGTGGTCCGGGCCGCGTCCTCGGGCGAGTAGAGGCCGGTTGCGAGTGCCGACTCGTAATTCGCCTGGGCCGCCTTCATGTTGCCCAGCCGCACGTTCGCAAAGCCCTTGAAGTCAAAGATCGTCTTCTTGTCGAAATCCGTGAGACCGCCCTTCGCCTCCGCGGCATCGAGGTTCTTCAGCGCCTCCTGCCACTGGCTGGCCTGCAGCGCCTTCTGCGCAGCCATCATCTCCTTGGCGATGTTGCGGCTGATCTGCTGCTCTTTCTTCTCTGCAGCGGGAGCGCGCGAGGAGACCGCGGTCACACCCAGGGCGGCCGCGAAAAGGCACGCGGCGACTTTCATTTGCATCGAATGACTCATTGATCAAATCCTCGCTATCTTCCGGTTTTTTTGTGATTGTGGTTCGCAAACGAAGGCGCGCGAGACCGGACTCACATCCGGGGCTCACGCGCCGCGATACGACCCGCCGAACAGAACGGAATCAGAACAGATCGTTGTTGACGAAACCGATTTTCTTCAAGCCGCGACTCTGCAGATCGGCCAGGGTTTGTGCCACTTTCTCGTATTTGGCAAATTTATCGACAGTGATGTGTACCTCCGGCTGCGGCGACTTGAGCGCCTCCTGACTGATGTAGTTCTGCAGCGTCTTGCGGTCGATCGGACTGCTGTTCCACAACAAGGTGCCGTCGAAGTCGATCGACAGATTGACCACTTCCGGGGGCGGCGGTGGGACGAAATTCGGCGGCGGCGGCATGGGATTGTCGATCTTCACCGCGTGGGTCATCACCGGAATCGTGATGATGAAAATGATCAGCAGCACCAACATGATGTCGATCAGCGGCGTCATGTTGATGTCTGAATAGGAGTCGCCCTCGCCGCTCCCGCCTACGTTCATGGCCATCGGATGATTCTCCTAGCGTCCGGCGCCGAGATGGTCCGGCTCGGTGAGGAACGCGACTTTGCGGATGCCGATCTGCTGCGCGGCGACGAGCACGCGACCGACGAACATGTACCGGGCGTTTGCGTCACCGCGAATGTGCACCTCGGGCTGAGGGTCCTGCCGCGCGATCTCGCGCAGATTCGTCTTCAGGTCTTCGACATTGGACAGCAGCTTCGTGTTCCAGTAGATGTCGCCATCCTTGTCGACCGACACGGTGATGTTCTCGGGCTTGGTCTGGGTCGGCAGATTCGTGGCCTTCGGCAAATCCAGATGCACCTGGGCCACGATCACCGGAATGGTGATGATGAAGATGATGAGGAGCACCAACATCACGTCCACCAAGGGCGTGACGTTGATGTCCGACATCACTTCGCCTTCGCTCTTCCCGCCGACATTCAGAGCCATGGACGGGGTGTCCTAGCGCGCTGCCGCGGAAGCGGGCTTGCCGCCGACCGGGATCGACGCCTTGTCCATGCCGAGGCCCATCTTTGCACCCGAGATCAAATAGGCGTGCAATTCATGGGTGAAGTGGCTGACGCGTTCCTGCACGACCTTGTTCCGGCGCAGCAGCACGTTGTAGCCGAGCACGGCCGGCACGGCGACAGCCAGGCCGATCGCCGTCATGATCAAGGCTTCGCCGACGGGTCCCGCGACCTTGTCGATGGAGGCCTGACCGGCAAGGCTGATCGCGATGAGGGCGTGATAGATGCCCCACACCGTGCCGAACAGTCCGACGAACGGGGCCGTCGATCCGACGGATGCGAGCACCGGCAGGCCCGATTGCATGCGGCCGATGATGGTATCCGCGGTGCGCTGCAATGCCTGGGTGATCCATTCGCTGGTGTCGATCGCGCCGGCGAGCCGGGTTTTATTAGTCTCGTGATGTTCGTAAGCCTGTTTACCGGTTTCGGCGAGCGCGCGGAACGGATTTGAGCCGCCCTTCAGCTTGCCGAGCGCATCGGTGAGGCTGCTGGCGCTCCAGAACTCCTTCTCGGCTTCGCCGGCCTGCGCGCGCAGACGGCGCTGATCGAAGAACTTGGTGATCATGATGAACCATGTCAACAAGGACATCACGACGAGGATGACCAAGGTCGCCCTCGCAACGATGTCACCTTGCGCAATGAGCGCGCCAAGACCATACGGGTTTTCAACAACTGTCTCTGACATGGACCGGTCCCTCTACGTGGTCGAATTTAATAAACGCGATTCAGATCGATTTGTGCCTTCGGATCGTTGCACCGGACATCTACTTGTTCGTGAGCTTCCAGACGATCCCCTGTAAAACCGTGGACTCGACCGGCTTGCCATCCTCGGTCGCCGGAATCATCTTCGCGCCCTTCACGCCCTTCAAGCAGGCGTCATCGAGGCGCGGGAATCCGCTACTCGTCTGGATCGACGCGTCGAGTACCCGGCCGTCGGCGGCGACGTGCAGCGAAACGATGCAGCGACCCTCTTCGTTGGCGCGCTTCGAGGCATCGGGGTAATAGTCCTCGCCGATTTTCAATGGATGCTTCGGATCCATCAGAGGCCGCGTCGAATGATGCTGCACCACCGGCGCGGGCGGCGCCACCGGCGCCGGCACGTTGCTCTGCGTCACCTGGGTGATGGCGGTGGTGTTTTCCTGCGGGGCTTGGATGTCGACGAATTCGGGGGGCGGTACATAGGGCTTGATTTCTTCGAGCTTCGGCGGCGGCGGCGGCGGCTTGTCGTCGGGCTTCGGCTTGTCGATCTGCGCGATCTCGACCGGGGGAATGACCGTCTGCACGATGCGCCGCGCGAGGCCGGAATAAAATCCGTAACCGATGATCACATGAAGGGCGATGACTACTAGGAAGGCGACGCCCCGTTTACCTGAAAATAATGATGGCTCTTCGTAGTTGTACATATTTCTGCTTAAGATCCGAACCCCTTCACAAAAGTACTGGAAAAACAGGCATGCGCCGTGCGTCTCTACAAGGTCTAGTGACGAGCCATCGAGTTCCCTTCGGCGTGACAAGAGACTGACACATATGCGGCCTCAACTGCAAGCGCCGAATTGCAGTGCGACGGCGTGGAATTAAAGCTGTCGCATCTGCGGCTTGCGACTTAATTCTCGCAGTGCTCCACGAGCCCGTCGGTGTGGGTTTCACTCGAGATCGGTGACGGCGCCCAGCGACGCGCTGCTCACCGATTTCGCGTACTTGGCGAGTGCGCCCCGCCGCGCATAGGGTTTCGGCGCACTCCAAGCCTTGCGACGCCGCAGCAACTCCGCAGCGCTCACGTGCAGAATGATTTCGCGCCGCTCCGCGTCGATGGTTATGGCATCACCGCTCTTGACCAAGGCGAGCGGGCCGCCAAGAGCCGCCTCCGGCGCGATATGGCCGACGACGAAGCCGTGGCTGCCGCCCGAAAAGCGCCCGTCCGTGATCAGCGCGACCTCGCTGCCGAGTCCCTTGCCCATGATCGCCGCGGTCGGGCTCAGCATCTCGCGCATTCCGGGGCCACCCTTGGGACCCTCGTAGCGAATCACCACCACATCGCCGGCGCGCACCGCGCCGCTCAGGATTCCCGCGAGTGACTTCTCCTCGGAGTCGAACACGCGAGCCACGCCCTTGAACTGCAGTCCCTCCTTTCCGGTGATCTTCGCCACTGCACCTTCCGGCGCAAGATTTCCGTAGAGAACAACGAGGTGGCTGTTCTTCTTGATGGGGTTTGAGAGACTGCGTACGATTTCCTGTCCGTCAGGATACGTGCCGACGCCGGCAAGATTCTCGGCGAGCGTCCGCCCCGTGACCGTCAAGCACTCGCCGTGCAGATAGTTGCCATCGAGCAACGTTTTCAGCAGCGGCTGGATTCCGCCGATGGCCACGAGTTCGGAGACGGAAAACCGGCCGCTCGGCCGCAGGTCGGCGAGCACCGGTACGCGTCTGCCGAGCCGCGTGAAATCGTCGAGTTTCAACTTCACGTTCGCCGCCGAGGCGATCGCCAGCAGATGCAGCACGGCGTTGGTCGAGCCGCCGAGCGCAATGACCACGGTGATCGCATTCTCGAACGCGCGGCGCGTCATGATCTGCCGCGCGGCGACGCCGCGTTGGATCAACTCGACCACCGCCGCGCCCGCCCGCTCGCTGTCCTCGCGCTTCTGTCCGGACACGGCCTCCTGGGCCGAGCTGTTCGGCAGACTCATGCCGAGTGCTTCGATGGCCGAAGCCATGGTGTTGGCCGTATACATTCCGGCGCAGGAGCCCGGACCGGGAATCGCCGAGCGCTCGACATAATTCAGCTGCTGCTCCGACACCGTGCCGCGGGCAAAGCCGCCGACCGCCTCGAACACCGACACGATGTCCCGCTTGTCCGCACCCGGTCGGATGGTTCCGCCGTAAACGAAAACCGCTGGGCGGTCGAGGCGCGCCATGGCGATCAGGCAACCCGGCATGTTTTTGTCGCAGCCGCCGATCGCCACCACGCCGTCGAAACCCTGCGCCCCCACCACGGTCTCAATGGAATCGGCTATGACCTCGCGTGAAACGAGCGAATAGCGCATGCCGGGCGTCCCCATGGCGATGCCGTCCGACACCGTGATGGTGTTGAAGGTGACCGCTTTGGCCCCGTGCGCCTCCACGCCGGCCGCCGCGAGGCGCGCCAGCCCGTCGATGTGCATGTTACAAGGCGTGAGGTTGCTCCAGGTCGAGGCGATCCCGACCTGCGGCAGCTTGAAATCCGCGTCGCTGAAGCCCACCGCGCGCAGCATGGCGCGGCTCGGCGTTTGTTTCAGTCCATCGACGACGAGGCGGGAATAGCGGCGCGGCTCGATGGCGGCGGGTTTGTGTTTTTTCATGGGCGGCCGAAGCATAAATCAGCCCGCTCCATAGCGCTCCATTAAAAAGCGAAACACCGCCCGCACCCCCTGCGGCTCCGCGCCGAGGCTGCGGCCCGGCCGCTCGCGGGGATTCCACGCGTAGAGATCGACGTGCAGCCAGCGCGGCGACGCCGTCACGAAGCGCTTCAGGAACAGCGCGCCGAAAATGGCCCCCGCGAACGCGGACGCCGACACATTGTTCATGTCGGCGACCTTGCTGCCGAGTTCTTCGTCGTAGGGCGCCCACAGCGGCATGGGCCAGAGTACGTCATGTTCCGCAGCGGCCGTGCGCGCCAATCCCGCCACCAATTCCGCATCGCTGCCAAACAGCGCCGGCACCTCGGGCCCCAGCGCGACCCGCGCCGCGCCGGTGAGCGTCGCGAAATCGATCATGACGTCCGGTTGCTCGACATCGGCCAGCGCCAGTGCATCGCACAACACCAAGCGACCCTCCGCGTCCGTATTGCCGACTTCCACGGTGAGACCCTTGCGCGTGGCGAGCACGTCGCCCGGCCGATAGGCGTCGCCGCTCACGGAATTCTCCACCGCCGGAACCAGCACACGCACGTCGGCGGCGATGCGCGCACTCATACACATGTGGGCGAGGGCGAGCGTCACCGCCGCGCCGCCCATGTCTTTCTTCATCAGCGCCATGCCGGCGCTCGGCTTCAAGTCGAGGCCGCCGGTGTCGAAGCAGACGCCCTTGCCGATCAATACCACCTTGGGCAGCGCGCGCTCGCCGCCCGGAGTCCAGCGCAGCTCGATCAGGCGTGGCGCGCGGGCGCTCGCCCGGCCGACGGCATGGATCGCGGGAAAGTTGGCGCTCACCAGTTCCGGTCCCACCCATTCGCGAAACGCCGCGCCGTGCCGGCCGGCCAGGTCGCGCGCGGCGGCGGCGAGTTCCGCCGGACCAAAATCCGCCGCCGGTGTGTTGATCCAATTGCGCGCCATGGTGAGCGCCGCCACGGCCAGTTCCACATACGTCCGATCGGCACCGACCGGTTGATCCAACGTGGCGCCCGGCTCCGCCCGGCCATTACGGTAGCGCTCGAAGCGATAGGCTGCATAAGCGAAGCCCAGCGCGATCTGCGTCGCCTCGGCGGGCGCGAAAGTCTGTGCCAGCGCGAAGCGCTGCGGCGGCAGCCGCTCGACGAAGCCGGCCGCGTCCCACAGCGAAAGCTTGCCATGACGTTTGCCGAGACCGCCGACGGCCGCGGCAAGGCGGCCATCCGCATCGGCAAGCAGCGCGACACGATGCCGTTCCGCCTTGAAGTTCTGCGCGGCGAGCCACTGCCGGATGGGCGGCGCTTGACGTTCGAGCCATCCGGAAAGCTCGTCTTCGTGAAGCAGCCACAACGGGACCGGGACGACGGAACAAAGATCGGCATTCACGTTGGATCAACCACGCTAAAACCACTCTGGGGCATCGCCCGCCGTCGGGCCAGGTCCACATCTTAAGCGCGCGCGGCGCCGCGGCCCCCGGCTTGCATCGACGGGATTAATGTGGTGCTATTTGCGGCTGACCAACGAGGGGAGAACCAAATGCGTTTGTACTCACAAAAAGACGTCGACAAAAAAGCCCTGCGCGGTGCACGCATCGCCGTCCTCGGCTACGGCAGCCAGGGACGCGCCCACGCACTCAATCTGCGCGACAGCGGCTACGACGTCGTCGTCGGCGTGCGCAAGGGTGAGAGCTGGAACAAGGCGAAGAAGGACGGCCTCGCGGTGATGGAACCGGCCGCCGCCGTCGAGGGCGCACAGCTCGTCGCGATGCTGGTGCCGGACCTCACTCAGAAGGCCTTGTACTCGGAACTCAAGACCAAACTCGCGCCGGGCGCAACGCTGCTCTTCGCCCACGGCTTCAACATCCACTTCAAGCAGATCCGGCCGCGCAAGGATCTCGACGTGGTGCTGATCGCACCGAAGGGCCCCGGCGATCTCGTCCGCCGCCAGTATGTGCAAGGCCGCGGCGTCCCCTGCCTGATCGCCGTGGCACAGGATGCATCGAAGCATGCGCGCGCCAAGGCGCTCGCCTATGCCCATGGCATCGGCGGCACACGGGGCGGTGTGCTCGCCACGACGTTCGCGGAGGAGACCGAGACCGATCTCTTCGGCGAACAGGCGGTGCTTTGCGGAGGGGCGACCGAACTCGTGGTGAAGGGCTACGAGACGCTGGTCGAGGCCGGCTATCAGCCGGCCGTCGCCTATTACGAGTGCCTGCACGAACTGAAGCTGATCGTCGATCTTCTGCATGAGGGCGGCATCACCAAGATGCACCGTTTCATCAGCGAAACCGCCAAGTACGGCGATCTCACCCGCGGTCCGCGCATCGTCAACAAGGGTACGAAGAAGGAGATGAAGAAGATCCTGACCGAGATCCAGCAAGGCAAGTTCGCCCGCCAATGGATCGCCGAGAACAAGCGGGGCCGCAAGAAATACTCCAAGCTGCTCAAGGCGGACCTGACGCACTCCATCGAGAAAGTCGGCGTGAAGCTGCGCGAGCGCATGCCCTGGCTCGAATCCGGCGGCGCCTGAGGCACGCATGGCCGCCCGAACGATGTTCGACAAGGTGTGGACGGCGCATGAGGTGATCGCCGAGACGCGCGACACGCCGGCGGTACTCTACGTCGATCTGCACCTCACGCACGAGGTGACCTCGCCCCAGGCGTTCTCGGTGCTGAAGTCGCTCGGCCTGCCGGTGCGCCGGCCCGACCGCACGCTGGCGACGCTGGACCACTCCACGCCGACCCGGACGGACGAGATTTTCGGCGACGCCCCGCCGCGGGTCGACGCGGCCGCACGCCAGGTTGCCGAGCTCGAACGCAATGCGCTCGACTTCGGCGTCGAGCTGTTCGGCATGCGCGACGCACGCCGCGGCATCGTGCACGTGATCAGCCCGGAGCTCGGCGCCACGCAGCCCGGCATGACCATCGTCTGCGGCGACAGCCACACCAGCACCCACGGCGCGTTCGGCGCTCTCGCCTTCGGCATCGGCAGCACCGAGGTCGGTCACGTGTTCGCGACTCAGTGCCTGCTGCAGCGGAAACCGAAGACCTATGCGGTCAACGTGCGGGGACGCCTGTCGCCCGGAGTGACCGCGAAGGACCTGATCCTCGCGATCATCGGCCGCATCGGGGTGTCGGGGGGCACCGGCCATGTGCTCGAGTACCGCGGGGCGGCAATCGAGGCGCTGTCGATGGAGGAGCGCATGACCATATGCAATATGTCGATCGAAGCCGGCGCGCGGGCCGGCATGATCGCGCCGGACGAGACCACGTTTGCGTACCTCGAGGGCCGCGCGCGCGCGCCGCGGGGCGCGGACTGGGACGCGGCCGTGACCCGCTGGCGCGCGCTGGCGAGCGACCCCGGCGCGGCC
>Ga0302319_10009827_pt1 | contig 18324 bp, 17 predicted proteins | sample Bog_T0_2_FD_203319 | JGI IMG/M metagenome (GOLD analysis project Ga0302319, IMG submission 203319) | Peat permafrost microbial communities from Stordalen Mire near Abisko, Sweden - Bog_T0_2 | ecosystem: Environmental > Terrestrial > Soil > Wetlands > Peat | place: Sweden: Abisko, Stordalen Mire...
GTTGGAATCCCAAGGCAACTTCCTGCGCCTGCTCGCCCGCCAAGCAATCGAGGATCCCCTTGAATGGCTCGCTCAACCCGCACCGCCACCACCAGGTTGAACTGTAACTGCGGTTTTTAGGTTCATAGATGGCATTCCAGGTCCGGGAACTATCCGGCTGACACCGGGGCAAGCCGAACCGTGCCATAATGTGGTGGCGGAACTAAAGGAGAAAATTCCAACGGTTGATTGGAACGAGGTGGAGGCTGAGTACAAGGCGCTGAATCAGGCATGGCATGGCGCGGCGGGGAAGATTGATGGTCAGATTTAAACGGGAGTATGTAGATAACGCAAATTGGAATCTCGGTTTGCAGTCCTCAAAGGTTGTTAACCGAAAAATTGGGGCATTTGGATTAACCAAGCTATCCGCAACACCAAGGCGGCGGCACGTTTGCGTTATCTACATACTCCCGGATTTAAATGTGATTTTACCCATTTTAAAAATATTGCGGGCCAGAAATAAATCCCATTTTATGAATAAATGCAATATCATGGCGAACGTGTGCTGGTTTTTCGGCCTGCATTTTTTGGCGTATGCTTGTTTTTATTGATGAATCCGGCGACCCCGGCTTTAAATTTGATTCCGGTTCAACGGATTATTTCATCGTAACGCTGGTGGCCTTTGAAGACAGTGAGGAGGCTTTGGCGACCGATCAACGGATTCAGGCATTAAAAGGGGAATTAAAATTTCCGGCGGAATTTGAATTTCATTTTAATAAGGTCAAAAAGGCCTACCGCGAAGCCTTTTTATCCGCTGTGGCGGGATTTAATTGGTTTTATTTTAGCATTGTCATTAACAAACGGAAGCTCACCGGGCCGGGGTTTAAATTCAAGGAATCATTCTATAAATACGCTTGCGGGCTGGTTTTTGAAAATGCCAAGCCGTACCTAGATAACGCGACGGTGGTAATTGATGGCAGCGGCAGCCGGGAATTTCGCCGGGAGCTGGGGACTTATTTGCGCAAGCGGATTAATGACGCCAAAGGGGACAGCCGGTTTATTGGCAAAATCAAGGTGCAGGATTCACAGTCAAATAATCTGCTGCAACTGGCGGACATGGTGTGTGGTGCGGTGGCAAGGCATTATGGCGAAAAGGAGGATGCCGGAATTTACCGCCGTTTGATTGCCCACCGGGAAATTTACGTCCAATTTTGGCCGAAATAGAAAAACTCCGGCTCTATCCTTTCGGAACGCCACCATACGGTGACAGTTCAAGCCGGAGTTATTATCCGCATTTAACCTACGCCGATAACGCATGGTGTCAATGCCATTTTAGTGGCAAAAAGCCCGAAAATAATTATTTCGCGTCAGATTCCCGGCGGAAATTGAACCAATACCGGACTTCAATTCCAAAATTGCAGTGGAAATGCCTTTTTGCCCGGTGAATATTCAAAAAAAGCGGTTTTAATCATCATTTATTATTTCGGCAGGCAGGCGTTATGCCGCTCCCGGTGGGCGAACACAGACCGGCAGAGGTGATTTTATCAGCTTTTGCCGCGAAACTGACAAAACCCCGGAAAAAAGTCATAAAGTGTTATATTATAATATCTTGAACAAAAATCATAATCACCGCAAAACCATGTCGAAACCCCGCAGACCTCCCATAAATCAAGCCGGTTTCGCAGTGTTTTGCGGCAGTTTTGCATGGGTTTCGCGGCAGAGTCAAAAACTAATAAATTGCCCTTTAATAATGGGCTTTCCCATTTTATACGGTGGTTTTGTCTGTTTCGCGTCAGAGCATCCCGTTTTCGGATTGGGACGGGGATATTTTGAGCCGGAAATGACGGGTAGGCCGTCCGCCTTTTGGCTGTTCGGGAGTATGCCATTCAGCCAGGCCTGCCGTTACCAGTCCTGCCATGACCTTTTCCACCTCGTCCGCGAATCGCCCCCCTGCACCCGCGCGGGCCGCATCTCTGGCGGTGATTGATCCGCCATTGCGCCGGGCAAAGGTAATCAGTTTGTCGGCCTGCCGGGCGTCGCCCTGGTGCGTCAAAGTGTAGTAGATGCGGCGGGTTTCATTTTTCAGCCATTCAATCCATTCAAGTGCGGCGTCAAGTGTGTCGGCTGAAATTGTATTGGCACTTTCCCCAGGACTGGGCAGGTAAGCTTCGCGGACACAGTGAAACAACAGGGCGAGTCGTGCGGCTTGTCCTTCCAATTTTGACCATGCGCTTTTCAGCCGGTCGGATTTGAAGCCGCGCATTTCCGCGCCGTGTGAATTTACGAAATTCACAAAGCAAATTTTAGCCTCCGGCGACCATGTCAATGTCACTGGATCACGACTTCCTGTAACCGGGTCAATTCGCGGCGAGAGGTTAAGCAGGTCGGAAAATAAATCCGCATACTGCCGGGTTAGCTCTGGTGGCGTTATGGCTTCGCGCCATGCCCGCTGACGCTCTGGCGGCATCACCATTAGAAATCGGGCGGCAAGTCCGTTGTCAAAATGCTTGGCATCGTCACCCGCCAGAAGTTTCCGCAAAACCGGCTCTTGAATGGTGCCAGTGACACTCACAAGGGCGCGGGGCAGGAAAATGGTTTTCTTTTCTCCGCCCTTGCGGTCAATGCGGACTGAATTCCCGGAATGGAATTCAAGCCATTGCGCGGCCTCGTTTCCATCGCTGTATTTGTCAAAACCACCCAGCCAGCCGGAAAGTTCATCCCGCTTTTGCAGCAGGCCGCGCGGGTTGGTGTCCAGCAACGCCCCAACAGCCTCAAGCGTGGCGTCTCCGACATAATAACTATCGAGCTTTGGCGGGGCCGGTTCTTCACCCTGCCTGTCGTGTTTAATCCAATCGGCCATGGCGGCTTTATTCCGGGCCTCCGCCAACCGGAATTTTTCAAAAGCCTTTTTCTGCGCCTCTTCCAAGCCGTGCATGGCCGCTTTCATGGCGGGCGTCTTTAGCGCACCAGACGGGGCTATGGCAAGTGTCCATAATATCGGGAATTCGACCCAGCCGGTTTTGACCTGGATCGCGCGGGCGTCGCCAATGGCGGCGGCACAAACGGCGAGTGCTGGCATGGCCACAAGGCAAGGATCACAACCGATGGCCTCGGCACTTGTGGCGACATACTGGGCAAGCGGCGATGGCAGCCGTTGAACCGGTGGCGGCGTGTATTGCAGGATCGGACTGCCGTTATCGCTCACCTCAAATTCCACCGGCACACCATCCACCTCCGGTTGCATTGCAAGCTGGTTCACCAAGGTTTGCCCTCGGCATCGGGGTTTGCCGTTATATTGAGTTTGGGCCTGAATTCCTCAATCATCGCATTTTGCAGATTTAATGCGCGGTTGGCTGGGCAGCGGGCAACCGCAACCTCCACCTTTGAAACGGCAAACGTCGGCCCGGCGGTCTTCCCCGTCCAGTGCTGGAAATGGCGCAACAACGTGGCGTAAAGCCTGCCCGTGTGTGATTCGCCAATATAAAGAATTTCAGCAAGTTCAAAGAATGCCGCAATCGGAGGAACCCTTTCGCGGATGACATATACGCCGGATTTGCCTTTGAGGGGTTTTACCCATTCGGCGATTTGACGGCCCTCCTTGACGGGTCGGAATTCGAGACTCATAGCACACCTCCCATTTGCATACGAAGCAAGGCGGCTTCAACGGATGGCCAGTGAAACAAAATCCGCCTGCCACCAAGGCGCACAGACGGAATTTTTCCCTTGGTTCGCCAGCTAAACAGCGTTCGCCGCGAAACCGGCAACCGCTTTAACAGTTCCTTTTCGTTGATGAAAGCCGCGCTGGGCGCGGGCGGGTTGGGAGGGGTTGACGCCGGAATTTCCGGCCCGGAATTTTTAACTTTATTTTTATGTATAGCCATAGGTTTCCTGTCAAACCTTGGCCGGTTGAACTCTGTCGAGTGCTACTGCTACTTATGACACAAACTTTCCCACCGTCAACCATATTTGCTTAAATAATTAATTTTTAAAAAATCAGCCTGTCAAGATTTTGGGGCTGGATTGGTTTCTTTCGCCACCGCAAACCATCTTTCCGCCTCGGCTTTGGTTGCCAGCCCTTTGTAATGGCCGTGAATCATTGCCGGCGAGTTGCCGGCTTGCTGCGCAGTCAGATTTTCATTGGCGTACAGGGCAAAATGATAGGTGCAAAAGGCGTGACGCAGTCCGTTGGGTTTGCGACTCACTTTGGCCTTTTCGCACAGGGCTACAAAGGCTTGTTGAAATGTGACCTCATGCCCAGTCCAAAGCTTGCCACTTTTGTTTCCGCAAAATGGTTCAAGCCATAAGGCAAGCGCGGGGCAAATTTCCACCAGTCGGCGTTGTCTTGTTTTGGACTTGCCAGCGGTGATTTCAATGTGTCCGGCGACATGCCACACATTCGCCCAATCCAAACTTAACAATTCAGCCGTGCGCAGCCCCGCCAGACCGCCAATGGCAATCAGAGGGCGCAAGGTGTCATCTGAATTTGCCAGCAAAGCGACCAGATCACCCGGCGTGTAAAACGTCGCCTCGGCGTTATTGGCGTGTTCGGGGCGCAACCCATCCGATTCGCACAGGCGGTGTGTCAGCGGCAGATAATCTTTGCGGACGGCCCAAAGCAAGAACTGGCGGACGGCGGCGCGGTAATGATTGCGACTTTTGGCGGAAACGGCTTTCCGGCGGTTTCGTGACTTGGTTTTCAGTTCGCCAAGAGATTCAATGAATTTGTCCAAATGGCCCTTGGTTAAATCACAAACAGCCGTGCCGGGAAAAGCTTCGGCAAATTTAGACAATTGGAGTTTCCGGTTGTAGGCATATTTTGCGCTGAGTTGCGCCCGCTGGCCTTCGCTGGCTTTGGTGCGACCTTCGGCAGCCTGCAAAAACTCCTTCACGGCTTCGGCAATGTCTTGGCAGGTTACGGTGGCAACGGTTTTTAAAAATCCATCGGCGACCTCATTCAGCGACCTTGCGCCTACTTTTTTGGAAACTTCAACAAATTCGGAAACGGCAGCGGCCAATGAAACGCGCCGTCCGCCAGCCAGCCGAAAAGCTTCAAGCATTTCAAGTGCGGTGATGGCGTCCCGTGATTGGTCGGCGGTTAAAGCCGTGGCTTGGGAACCCTCGGCAAGATCACGCACAATGCGTTCCGCTTCGGTTTTGGCTTCACTGAACGTCTTGAAGTTGCGGACCTGACGTTTTCCCAGTGCGTAATAGGCTACGCGATAATATTTATAGTTTCCGCTCTTGCCGTAGATTTTGGCTTCAAAGCGGCGGTGTTTTACCTTCTGTGGGAATCGCATTTTCCGGCCTTCGGTTTCGGCTGAAAACTGTGCGGAATCTGTGCGGGGTTTGCAAGAACCATCGTTTTCCTTAGGAAAAATGGTGCGCATAGCAGGACTTGAACCTGCACACCTTTCGGCACTACCACCTCAAAGTAGCGTGTCTGCCAATTCCACCATATGCGCAACCGGCCTGATAATGAAGCAGGTGCAGGGCCGGGACGCAAGGTTTTTCAGTTGCCGCATCAGTTGCCAAACAGGGCGTGCCAGCCGCGCCATAGCCCGGGTTGCAGGGGGTGGAACCGGGAGTTGGCCATTTTATCCAGGTCGATCTGCAGGAGCACCCCGATGGTGTTGGCGCCCCGGTGACCGTCGCGGATGGCGTCCAGGCCGTAGCCGTAATCGACGATGACTTTCCAGCGGTCGGATTTGGCGCGGTATAAGAGGCCGCCGCCGATGCCGGAGAGCCAGTTGCCGGGCTGGCCGGTGCCGGGCAGATAATCGACGACGGCGGTGGCGGCATCGAAGTCCAGGTTCCAGTGTTTGCCGGGGTCGAGCGGGAGGAGGTAGCTGCCGCTGAACAGGAGATATTGCCGGGCGCTGAATTCTTCGTAGAAATAACCGGGCAACGACAGCGGGAACTCGGAGGTCAAGGGCAGTGATCCGCCAATGCGGTAGGCGCTGAAGCGGTCGGCGTCCACGCTGGTCCCGCCCATGAGCTGGGCCGTGAAACTTTGCTGACTTTGCGGCAGGGTGTAGGACAAGGCCGCGCGGGTCCAAAACAGATGGGATTGGGGCTGGGTGTCGTAGGGGTCGGCCGCAAACCCGTAGGTCCCGTGATCGGACCGGAACTGGCCTTCATACCAGATGGACAATTCCATGGCGAGGGACGGAAACAAGGTGGGCTCAATCCCGCCCCAACGCAGGCCGGTGCGCAGGTTGAAGGTGGTCCGGTCTTCCGGCACCTGGAACCCGGGCGTGGTGTCATTGGCGACGTAGATGGAATAATGGGTGCTGCCGCGGATCACGAGGTTGAGCGGGATGAGGTCGCCGGGATTCAGCAGATGATAGAGGCTCGCGGACACTTCGACGCTATGTCCATCAAACGATTCGCCGGGATAATAGGTGCCGCCGCGAATCTCGGTATAACCATCGGCAAACCCGCCGCCGGCCACGCCAATGCCAAGGTCGGTGTTCGGCAGCACCTCGGAAAAGCCCAGTTCGGAGTCCACGTATACTGGTGCCACGGCCAGGCGCAGAGTGAGATTGGTGCGGAGGAAATCGGGTTGATTGTGGTAGTAATAGGCGTAAGCCCCCAAGGGTGAGCGGCCCTCCAGCGGTTGGTCATAGCCCAATTGAATCAGGTCGCGTTTATCTGGATCCACTTGTGCGGACACAGAAAGCGCCAGTCCCAACAGCCCGATGAGCCCCAACCAAAGCACACGGCCAGGCATTTTCATTGGGGTTTATGTAGCGCATTAACTCCGGGCCAGCAAGTGATTTATAACCATGTGTCGGCACACGGGCGCATCTTGATACTGCCCCGGCAGACAGCAGAAAAGCGTGGTGGTCTGAGGTGGAGAGAAGAGCACCACCTCTCCCCGGCCCTCCCCACCATTTATTCAAATGGCGGGGAGGGGGTTACCTGGGTTCGCATTCGTGAGGTGTGGTTGACAGGGTACGAGGGCAGTGACAAGATACGCCCTCGGCACACTGCGCAGCCTCATCCCAACTAGTGCCGGTCGGGCAGGATACAAATTTTTTACAATTTTTTGACCCGGGGCTGACAAGCTGGCGCCGGAATTGACCTAAGCTTGGGCATGAAAATAAACTTTTTTCATTGGCCGGCGCTGGTGGTGGCGATGCTGGCGGTGGTCGGTGCGACCGCGTCTGTGGGGGCGGCAGAGGTGCCGGACCCGGTACCGGGCCACTTTATTGTTCATGAATGGGGCACGTTCACCTCAGTCCAGGGCGGTGACGGGCGGCTGCTCCCGTGGCGTCCGCTGCTGTCCTCCCCCCTGCCCGGTTTCGTACATAACTGGGCGGTGCCGGGCCTGAATGTTTCTCACACGAGCCGGGGATTGATCAGCAAGGGCGGTCTGGTCACCCTGCAACGAATGGAAACGCCGGTGATTTATTTTTATTCGGACAAGATCATGGCGGCGGATGTCAGCGTGAGTTTCCCGGCAGGATTGCTCACGGAATGGTATCCGCAGCCGACGCAGATCGGGCCGGCGGCCATGCCCATCCAGACCAACGCGGCCGCAGCCGCAAGCGATGGCAGCCTGCGGGACAGCCGGATTGTCTGGCGGCATTTGACGCTCACGCCCGCGAGCATGGCCGGCCTACAGCCGGCGGCCCTGCCGCCCATGGATCCACAGGGGCCGCATTACTTTGCCGCACGGGAAACGGGCTCGGATTACGTACAAACGGATCCGGCGGGCCAACCGGACGGCACGAACGAAACGGAAAAGTTTTTGTTTTATCGGGGCGCGGGCAGTTTCACAACGCCGCTGCTGGTGACGGTGGACGGCCAAAATCACACGGTGGTGGCAAACACAGGGACGAATCCGCTGGCGCATCTTTTTTTGGTGCGGGTGCAAGATGGTTGTGGCGCGTTCAGGCCGCTGGCCTCGCTGGCGGCCGGACAGTCCGAAACTTTGGCCGGCGAGGCGGCGGCGGGTTGGAAACGTACCCCACTGGCGCGGTTCCAAACGGATATCTCCGCCGCCATGGTGACGGCCCTGACGGCCGAAGGATTGTTTGAACCGGAGGCGCAGGCGATGGTTCATACCTGGCAGGATTCCTGGTTCACGGAGGAGGGCACGCGGGTGTTGTATATCCTGCCCCGCAGTTGGACGGATGAAATATTGCCCCTGACGCTGGCGCCCGAACCCGAACGGTTGGTGCGGGTCATGGTGGGACGGGCGGAATTGATCACGCCGACGGTGCAGGCCGGGTTGCTGGAGAATTTAACCCGGGCGCAAGAGGGGGATGCGGCCGCCCGCCGGGCGGCCAGCCACACTTTCACACAACTCGGGCGCTTCGCGTGGCCGGCGCTGGGGCTGGCCCTGGGCGATTATAATACAAACGCCGTGGCGCAACTGGGCTATTCACTGATGTTGGAAGCCAGCCGCCGATGAGGACGCTGCGGTCAACGCTGGACGGGCGGCAACAAAAGGCGGATACTGTATTCTGGTCATGCGAAAAGTAGCCCTTGTATTTGTGCTGGCGGTGTTTGTGCCCAGCCTAGTGCTGGCGTGGCTGGCGGTGCGTTCGTTGCAGGATCAGCAATTCCTCTTCGAGCGCCAGCAGTCGCTGCTTTACCAGCGGGTGACGGATGCCCTGGCGGGGAGCATCAACGCGCGGCTGACGCAGGACCAGCAGGATTTCAGCACGCTGACGGAAAGCCTCTACGCCAGCAATATCGTCACCGACGCAACGCGTCAACGGGCCGCCCAAGCCGCTGACACGGGTCCAACGGCGCTGGCGGGGCAATTTGACCGGGAGCTGCGGGAACGCTGGCCGCTGGCGGACGTTGGTTTTGGGGTCACCATGTCGGGCAGCATCACCTGCCCACGGCCTTCCGCCGGGCTGGCGGCGCAACAATTTCTGCTGGATAACAGCGCCTTTCTGGGCAACCGGGAGACGGCCGTGGTGTATTGGAACGTGAACAATGCCGTCACCGCCAATGGAACCTATAACAACGGGTCTTACAATGGCAATGCCGGGCAGAACATCGTGGTGAGCCAAAAAAATGCGGCCCCGAATAATTCACTGCAAAATTTTCTGACGCAAAACAGCGTGTCGCAGTCCCAGGTGCCCGCGCAAAATTATTTTGCCCCCAAGGCCCAGGCGCGGAGTGTTTATCCCAAGAACAGTTATGCACTGGATTCGTATGCCAACACTGCCCAACAAGTCGGCGATAATCTATCCAAGATCGTGCCGGCAGAGGCGGAGTTCCGGCAGCTCATCGGCGATGAGACGGATGGGATGCTGGCGCGGTTTCTACAGGACCAGCTGCGGCTGATGTTCTGGCACCGGCTCAAGGCGGACCCGAATTTTATTTTTGGGGCGGAGCTGAATCTGTCGCGGCTGGTGGACACGCTGCAGGATCTGGTGCAGGCGGACCCGGCCTTGCGCGATGAAGTTTGCCTGGCGCTGCTGGATGACAAGGCCAGGCCGGTGCTGTTGTCGCGCCGGGGTTTTCACGCCGGCTGGAAACTGCCGCTGGTCGCCACGGAGATCGGGGAGGCGCTGCCTCACTGGGAGGTGGCGGCGTATCTGGTGGACCCGGCCCGGGTCACGCAGGCGGCGTGCACGGCCGAGCTGACGCTCGGGCTGTTGATCGGGGTACTGGTGCTGGCCATCGGCATTGGGAGCCTGCTGATCGTGAGCAGCTTGAATGCGGAATTGAAGCTGGCCCGGCAGAAAACGGATTTTGTGAGCAATGTGTCGCATGAATTAAAAACGCCGCTGACGTCCATCCGCATGTTCTCGGAGCTGCTGGCGGAGGGGCGGGTGCAGGATCCGGCGAGGCAGCAGTCGTATTTGAACATCATCACGGCGGAGGCGGCCCGGCTGACCCGGCTGATCAATAACGTGCTGGATTTTGCGCGGCTGGAAAGCGGCGAGAAACGGTATCAATTGCAACCGTGCGACCTCGCCGAGATTGTCCGCAAGGCGGCGCAGGCGTTCCGGCCGCAGCTCGAGGCGAATGGGTTTAAGTTTGAGTGCAGCCTGCCGGCGGGCGCCCTGCCGGTACGGGGCGATGCGGACGCGCTGGCGCAGGTGCTGCTCAATTTGTTGTCCAATGCGGAAAAATATGCGGGCACGCGGAAGGAGATTTCCGTGCAGGTGGACGTGGCCGGTTCCCCGGCGCAGGTGGCGGTGCGCGTTCTGGACCGGGGCGTGGGTGTGCCGCGCGGCAGCGGGGACAAGATTTTTGAGAAATTTTACCGGGCGCATAATTCGCTGAGCGACGGCATCCAGGGTTCGGGCCTGGGCCTGACGATCGCGCGGCAGATCGCGCGCGCGCACGGCGGCGATGTGACTTATGAACCCCGGCCGGAGGGCGGCAGCACTTTTATTCTGCGCCTGCCGGTGACCAACCCAACCGCATGAAAACGAAAATACTGATCATCGAGGACGACCCGCATATTCTGCTGGGTTTGGAGGAGGTGTTGACGAGCGAAGGTTATGAGGTGGCCACGTGCAATCGCGGCGACACGGCGGTGGCGGCGGCGGTCAAAACCCGGCCGGGGCTGGTCGTACTGGATGTCATGCTGCCGGGGGCGAGCGGCTATGACATCTGCAAGGAATTGCGAGCCCGCAAAATTACCACGCCCATCCTGATGCTCACGGCCAAGGGGCAGGAACTGGACAAGGTCATCGGGCTGGATTTGGGCGCGGATGATTATGTGACGAAGCCGTTTGGCGTGCGGGAACTGCTGGCGCGCATACAGGCGTTGCTGCGCCGCACGGCGCCCACCACCGGGGACTCGGGGGTTTTTCAGATCGGTGTGGCGGAGATTGATCCGAAAACGTTTCAGATCAGACGCGCCGGACAGGTGGCGGAGCTCACGGCCCGGGAATTAAAGCTGCTGCAAATCTTTCATGCGCGGGCGGGCGAAGTGCTTTCGCGCGATCTGTTGCTCAACGAGGTTTGGGGGGTGCAATACTACGGCACGACGCGCACGCTGGATCAGGTCATCGTGCAGCTTCGCAAAAAGCTGGGGGATCAGGATCCCGGGCCGCTGCAAACGATCCATGGGGTGGGGTACAAGCTGGTGTTGTGATTGGACGATGGGAAAGCGCGGTGGAAAAATTAGCCGCTGCGCGAACAGGATACATCCGCCCTCATCCCGGCCTTCTCCCCCGGGAGAAGGGGAATCGTCGGCAGTTGGTCAGTGATGGGGCGACTTTGATTGCAGGGCCGTCCAGCCAGTTGCAAGCTAGGTGTTATATTTTTCCGCGGAATTCCTGGACGCTGCGGACGAAGTCGTCGGGGACCCCGAAGTCGAAGCGTTCGGCGCCGGTCATTTCCAGGGCGAGATAGCCTTCGCGTTGCCGCTGGATTTCCTGGGCGCGGGTGAGTTGGAATTCGCCGTTGTCCCGAAGGTTGTCGCGGATCATCTCCTCCAAGATATCATAGATGGAGGGTGCCAGCAGGTGCAGGCCAAACCAGCCCAGCCAAGTCTCCGAGGGCAGTTCATCGACAATCAATTTCTCGCGGGCCACGGCCACGGCGGGTTTTTCAATGATGAGGGAGACATCAATGATACGGAGGTTTTCCGGGTGCCGCCGGCCGGCGATGGTGCCGTAGCCTTTCAACTCGCCGGCGGTGATACGATTGACGGCGGAGACGCTGCGGCCGCCGGATTTGGCGGACATCTGTGCCAGTTCCAAATAGGGCGAAACGGGCCGGCCGCGGAACAGGTGATCTCCCAACCCGAGCAGCACCATCTGGCCGGCGGCGAAGGCCTTGGTCTGGCAGACTGCGTGGCCGTAGCCTTCCTGTTCATGTTGCACGGCAAAGCTGATCCGCCCGGCAAACCGGCGCATCTGCTCGGCTTCGCGCAAGAGGGCGGGATATTTTTCCAGACGTTTGAGATAGGCCGGGCCCGGGCCGTTCAAGTAGTCGCGGACCATGTCATCCTCGCCGGGCTGGACGATAAGGCAAATCTCCTCGATGCCGGCAGCCTCCAGTTCGAGCAGGTGGTAATGGAACAGCGCGCGGGCAATGCCATCCGGCCCGACGACGGGAAAGAGTTCTTTTTTCACCGCGTGGGAGGCGGGAAAATGCCGGGTGCCGAGGCCGGCGATGGGGATGACGGCTTTGCGAATGGTTGGTTTCATGCGGAGAGATGCCAGCCTTGGGCACCGAACGTATAACGTCGGGCACCGAATTCAATGGCACCCGGTGAGGTGCCGGTGAAGATGTCGGGCATTTCGCCGATGCGGCGGGAAAATTCGACGGCGATCTGGGGCACGTGCTCCTGCAAGGCCCCGGTTTTCCCAAAAATGGCGACGGTCCCACCGGTGCCGCCGCCGGTGATCTTGGCACCATAAAGTCCGCTCTCCGGCCCCCGTTTGCGCACGGCCTCGACGAGAAAATTCACTTCGGGGACGGACAACTGGCAGTTGTCCCGATAGCTCTGATGCGCCGCGTACATGGCTTCGCCGGCCTCGACACAGGCCTGGGGCTCTCCCTGGCTGGCGGCTTGCAGGGCCTTGATGAAGCGCAACACCCGCTCATTTTCGCCGATGGGATGGCTGGCGGGACCGGCCACGCGATAGGTGGCGTCCGGCTGGACGGTGGTCACGGGGTCGTCATGGGTTTTGTATTTGGCCAGAAACTCGGAGCCGAGGATGGTCTCGGGAACGTGGGCCTTGAATTCAGACTCCCATTCGTGGCTGGTGATTTCGGTCAGATAACTCAGGGCGGCACGACCGGTGCGGGCGCGGATTTCGTTGATGATCTTCTTGCCCATGAAGGCGCCGATGCGGACGTTGGCGTAGGGGTTGCCGGCGACGGAATGGCGGACCATGGAGTTGATCCCCACAAACCCGGTGCCGGGCGGAATTTCAACTTCGCTGATGATCTGGCCCGGGCGGCAGAGGATGTGCGTGAGCTTGCCGCTGCGGCCACTGGCCACGGCGATCTGGTCCATGATGCCGCAGGGTGCGCCCACGACATGGTTTTCGGCCATCTGACCGAGGCGGGCCAAGCGGGCGCCGCTGAGATTGAGCTCGAGATAGGCGTTCAAACAGGACAGGGTGCCGATCTCGACGGAGGCGGAACTGCCGATGCCGACATTCATGGGCACGCCGCTCAACAACAAAAAGCTGAAACCGAACGGGAGGTTGATGGATTCCTCCTTCAACAGGGTGAAGATGCTGCCACCGATATACGCCGCCCAGGAGGCCAGCGGATTGGCCTGGCAGAGTTCACGGATCTGGGCGTAATCGCCCACGGTGTCGCCGGCGGTCAGGTAATCCAGCGGGATGCGGGTTTCCACGGGCAGGGAGCGGCGGCCGACCTGCATGGTGCGGATGCGCATGGTGCGGTCGGTGCGCGGTTGCAGGGCCATCAACATGCCACCGCCGAGGACGGCTTCGCAGACGTTGGAGCCGGAGTAATCGGCGATGCCGCCCATCACGTCCAGCCGGGCGGGCACACGCCCGACCCAGACTTCGCCGCTGTTAAAAAAGCCGGCGAAACCGGTGGGGTCGCTGTTGGGTTTGCGGAGCAGTTGCTCGAACTGCAACACTTCGGGCGGGAGGGGTTGATGCTTCATGATTCAATGGTGGTGCCGGAAGATGCGCTGACGGTTGACCAGCAAATAGGAGACGATGAGCACATTTACGGCCAGGACGATGAACAGACCGAGCTCCGGATGACGGAATAATTCGGGCTGCGGGCGGGCGGGTGCATCGCCCGAAAGCCGGCGCACCAGCTCATAGATTTCAATGGGGATGAAAAACGCCGATTCCCCGATGGCCAGCCAGACCGCCCAGTGCGCCCGAAAGGCCAGACCGATGCCCCCGCCCAGAAGAATCAGGCCGAACAAGAGGGTGACCAACTCCACCGCGTGCATGTTGGCGGGGGTGACGTTACCGAGCCAATCACCGATGCTCATAAAAATTTTACGGTCCGGGTCCAGATGCACCCAAGGCAGAAACTGGTCGAAAACATCCCCGAGATCCTGGCCGGACAGGGCGAGGAGGCCCAGGGCGGTCAGCAACAACAGGGTGCCCTTCACGAGTTTAAGCGTGATGATGAAATATAAGGTCGGAGCGCGGGCAGGTTTTCCCCCGGTGACTTTGGGTGTGGCGGACATCAGCGGATTTGGGGTAGCAACCAGTTCAACAATTCACCGATGGGCAGGCGTTCCTGACGGCCATCGTCCCGGTGACGAAGGGTGACGGTGTTCAAGAGCTCAGGCTTTTCGCCGAGGGTGTCGAAATCGACGGTCACACAAAACGGCGTACCAGCCTCATCCTGACGGGCGTAGCGCCGGCCGATGGAACCGCCGTCGTCGTAATAGACATTCATCCAGGGACGCAGCAGATCACGGACTTCGAGCGCTTTTTTGACAAGCTCGGGCTTGTTCTTGAGCAGGGGCAGGATGCCGACCTTGACGGGGGCCACGCGCGGATGAAACTTCATCGTCACGCTGGTCTCGGACTTGCCTTTATCATCGGTTTTCGTCATTTCGGAGTACGCATTGGCGATCAATGCGAGGATTAGACGGTCGACCCCCGCACTTGGTTCAATCACGTGCGGAACATATTGGCCTTTGGCCAGGCCATTGGCATCGTCGGTGGCCTGTTGGGCGGCGGCCTCGGGGACCACGCCGGATTTTTCGAGGTAACGTTTGCGGTTATCGTAATAGCGGCGCCAGAGGTCCTCCTGCTTTTCCTTGGGCAGTTTGCCCCAGGCGGCGCGGAGTTCCTCATCAAACACGCCCATGGGCTTGCCGGAGAAGCGGGCATGCTGGCTAAGATCGAAATCGCTGCGGGCGGCGATGCCTTCGAGTTCCTCGCCTTTTAATTCGCCGGATTCGTCGCGTTTGCTGAAGGGGAATTTGTAGAGGATGTCCACACAGGCGCGGGCGTAGTGCGCGAGTTCTGCGGGCGTTTGGCGGTGAAAGCCGAGGGTCGTGCGGTCCAGGCCGATGCCTTCGTAGAAGCGCACGCGTTCCTCGACCCAGTATTGATGCCAGGCCTGCCAGCCCCAGTTGGGCTGCGGTTCGCCGGGATGGCCGGATTCCGGGACGGTCACCACGGTGCCGGAGATTGCCTCGATGACTTCATCGGGCTTGATGAAGAATTCGAGTTCCATCTGCTCAAACTCGCGGGAGCGGAAGGTGAAATTTCGCGGGGTGACTTCATTGCGAAAGGCCTTGCCCATCTGGGCGATGCCAAAGGGCACCTTCTGGCGGCAGGTGGCCTCCACGTTCTTGAATTGGGCGAAGATGGCCTGGGCGGTTTCCGGGCGGAGATAGGCGATGGCGGAATCATCCTGAACGGGACCGACGAAGGTCTGAAACATGAGGTTGAAGGCGCGGGGAGCGGTTTTCTCGCCGTGACATTCATTCACACATTTGCTGGGTTTCTGGGGACAGGGGATCTCATCGGTTTGATCGGCACGGAAGCGGCCCTTGCAGGTTTTGCAATCGATCATGGGATCACTGAAGGTGTCGACGTGGCCGGAGGCCTTCCAGATGGCGGGGGACATGATGATGGTGGCCTCAAGACCGACAACGTCATCACGCCGGCGGGTCATGGCCTGCCACCAGAGTTCCTTGACGTTGCGCTTGAGCTCGGTGCCGAGGGGGCCGTAATCCCAGAAGCCGTTGATGCCGCCGTAAATCTCGGAGGACTGAAAAACAAAGCCGCGGCGTTTGCACAACGACACGATCTTTTCCATCTGCACATTTTCTTTGGGTTCGGCCATAATTAGGTCAGTCAGTGTTTGCGAAGTATCCGGCCATGTCAAGAGGGGGAAAAGCCGGGTAGTGGGCTACTTTCGTTTTGAATTTCCATTTTGGGTTTGACTGCGCTAAATTCAGGCATGATAAAACCGAAAAAGAAGCGCAAGGGTGATTACTCGCAAGTGGCGTTCAGCGTTGTTCAAGACGCAATCCGGCTTACTGAAAAGCCAATCGTAGCACCAAAGAAACGAGTCAACAAAAAGCGTTAGAATTTGGCTTCGTTAAGCCTTAACAGATTCAGGTGAAACCTGTTTGGCCTGTAATTTCTCATTCGCCTCCTTTAGAACTTGCGCGAAATTTAATGACGGGATGGAGTATGCGCCGTAAATCGAGCGCCCTGTTATGTTAATTAGCATTTCGCGGCAAGCACCATAAAGAAGGCCAAGTCCATTAACAGCGGCAATTGCCTCACGCTTTTCTGACGGAAAATCTCCCGTAAGTTCAACAACACCCATAGAGTGGATTTCAATTTCGTAACAAAACGGGCTGTTTTGATCTGAACTATGAATAAATAGTTGCAACTGTAAATTCCAATAATTTGGTGCTTCTGGCACCGGCAAGCACAAGACGTGTTGATCAACCGCAATTTTTCCTGTCGGCGTTCCGTTTGGATTTGCTCGGACGGACACAACTGGAAACGAATGAGTCTTTAGCTGAAGGGGAGCAAACGATTGTAGGTTCAAGGCCATGAAATTAAGTCTTTGTCACAGACGTTGGAGAATTTATTGCGCCAGTTTTGGTTTGATGCAGCAAGGCATCCATCGTCAGTAATGCGGCTTGTGAGTCTGGAAATCTTCGTGATGGGGCTAATTTGCTGTATAGCAAAATGCTCCACTTCATTTCGATTCAACAAATGAGTCGTAATGTAAAATTGTCCCCCCGAAGCAATGAACACTCCCGTTGCCAATCCTGCGCTCGCAGAGGCTATGTATGGGAACGTGCTAAAACCGCACATCTCACGAATCTTTTTATCGTAAATAGGCTCCTGCACAAATCCATTTTCCCATCGCTTTACGCTGGCAATACTTGCGCCGATAAAATCTGCAAACGCCTGTTGGCTCATGCTGCGCATTTGTCGAAGAAGCACGATTTCAACCGAAGTCAAAAGCCCATGTCTCCGGCGATATTCATCTGTCGTCCGCTTGCGCAATTCATCCGCCTGTCCCGCCCCCAAAGTTTGCCACCCGCACGACTTGCAGATAGAGGCATGAGTCGTTATATCCAATTCCTCGCCACGGAACTGCTGGCGAATGTTGGTTTCACGAACCTCAAATTCTTCACTGTTGCACTTAAAGCAAATCATATGTTTTTCGGTCTATCCTGATGAATCCTTGCGTGTAAATAGTGGGGCTTTCCATCCCGACCAATTTTTAGGCAAAATTTAAGATATATTCTAAAATTCATAATGTCGCTATTCCAATGATAAGCCCACAATTCTAATCCGTCCAAATAAGGGTCATCAGCGAGCATTGGTGGGCGAGTGCCAGCATAACAAAGAACAGGATTTGCAGCATTAAGCTCCGATAACAACTTGGGGAGCTTTTCCCACAAATCAGCCTCATCATAAATCGAACACTCCTCAAAATCAGACGCGAGATGATATGCGGGACCAATCTGCTTGTTTCCACTGACAATAGCATCCAAAGCCTTCTCCACTTTGGAAAGGATTTCGTCGTTTGATGGTCTCGAACTCATTTCGGTTTGGTTTCACGTTCGGTATCATATGATACCAGAATCGCACAGGTCAACTGAAAAATCAAATTTCTGTGAGAATAAACTAAATAGTTTATTTTGTCCATAACTTTCCATCGTTAATTTTTTACTTGACTTTTTCCATGCAATCGTTAAACTGCTTCAAAATTGAGTTATGGAAACAAAAGATAAAATCCTAGAACTGATTGCCGAGCAAGACAAACTTGTCACTCAATTGTGTGACCAAGTGCAAGTCCATGCGGGCCGAATTGCTGCTTTTCAAGCATCTATTGAAGCTTCAAGCGGAGAACAGACGCTCGTAGCGGCAATTTTCAAACGAAAGCTGGAGGCAAAAATTGCCGAAGAAACCGATGCGATTGATAAAATTGGCTTGAAAATCACCAATGCAAAAGCACGAAAATCAGCATTTGAGGAAACCATTAAGATTTTGCCGAAAAATGGCGCAGATGGAGGGGTGAAGGAATTGCGGCCCAATACCGAACTAGCCAGAGTGCGTGATGTTATTTTGAAAGAGGCTAAACCTCTTACTTTGGATGAAATTATTCTTAAAATCGGCAAATCCAGCGATGATAAACGAGACGATAAAAGCCGCAAAATTTCCTTGCGGGGATCACTGAGGGGATATGCCAAAGAAGGAAAATTTTTCACAATCGAAGAGGCCGCAGATACATTCGGGCTTATAGAATTTACGAAATAAAGAAAAAACCAGCGAGTGCTTTTCGAGGGCGTTTGACCTTGTCCCCATTTTTGAACCATCGAGTGCCGAAAATAAGCTATGACTTTTCGGGTTTGACGGATGGTTTGGTTGACCGTCATTTGTCTGCTCCCCGAGATATTTGGAAAGGAGAAAGGATGCC
>Ga0302319_10009829_pt1 | contig 18322 bp, 15 predicted proteins | sample Bog_T0_2_FD_203319 | JGI IMG/M metagenome (GOLD analysis project Ga0302319, IMG submission 203319) | Peat permafrost microbial communities from Stordalen Mire near Abisko, Sweden - Bog_T0_2 | ecosystem: Environmental > Terrestrial > Soil > Wetlands > Peat | place: Sweden: Abisko, Stordalen Mire...
GGCGGCGAGACCAAGCCCGAACTGGGCTGGATAGTCACGTGGAGCGGCTTTCACCACTAACTGGAAGTTGGTGCGTGCTTGCGCGTAATTGTGCAGGTCGAGATAACAAGACGCCAGATCGCGGCGCACGAGGGTGTTCGCTGGATCTTCCGCGAGGACCTGCTTGAGTAGAGTGATAGCTGCGGTGAGATCACGGTCGCCCATCTTTTCAATCGCTTTCTCGTATAGATGGAACTCAGGCAGACGATCTTTGGGATCGGCGCCACTTTTCTTTGCATCCGGCCCGCGACCGAGATAGCCGAGAGAAGCCAATAGCCGTTCTGTTTGTGGAGTTGTGCTGCCGGGTGAAGCGGGACGCTCAGTTTGAAGGGCTAAGATCTTGCCGAGTTCGGCGCGCAACGTACGGGCAAGTTCGGGATTTGTGAGGACGAGATTGTGTTTTTCCGCTGGATCTTTAGACAGGTCATACAACTCCGGCTTTGGGGCTTCTATGTACTTGTTATTCCCAACGCGCACAGAGCGCAGCGGCGACCAACCGAACGAATCGTGGGTATGCAGGCTTTCACTATAGATAGGATGCGGCAACGTTCTGCCTTGGAAGCTCGCGGGAATGGGCAGGTGAAGAAAATCGAGGACGGCGGGAGCGACATCGATCAAGCCGCCGAGTTGATATTGGGCGGTGTGATTTGTAGGCCAATGGAAGATTAACGGGACGTGCAGAGTGCTTTCGTAGATGAAGTAACCGTGACTTTGCTCGCCGTGATCACCGAGTCCTTCGCCGTGATCTGAAAGCAGTATCGTGAGTGACTTGTCCCACCAGCCGCCTTGGACGAGCAGGTTTTTCAAACGCCCGACGATTTCATCTTCCAGCACAAGCTGCGCGTCATAGCGCGAAATGCCTCTATGTTCTGGAATGCTGTACGGTGTGTGCAGATCGAATAAATGAATGAAGACAAATACGGGTTGGTTTTTTTTGGCGGCGAGCCAACGGGCAGCAGCGTGGACTGTGAGTGCTCCTTCGCGGCGTTCGCGCGCGATGGATAGATTGGGCGGGCCGCCTAGGAACATTTCGCCGGAAACCGGAGAAAACGCGGCGAAGTGGAACGGGCTGTCATAGGTGTCGAAGCCTTTGTCCAAGCCCATTTCTTGTTCCAGGAAAACGCTGCTGACGAAAGCTGCCGTTTTATAGCCGTGGGATTTGAGAACGCTGGCTAAGGTGACGGCGTTGGCTGGAATTTGTTCGGCGTTTTCTTGAATGCCGCTTTCGAATGGGTAAGTGGAGGTAAAGAGTGACGTGTGCGACGGCAGTGTAAGTGGCGTTTGGCAATCGACATTTGCGAAGACCGTACCACCGGTGGCGAAGGCATCGAGGTTGGGTGTGGGGATGCTTTTGTAGCCGTAGATGCCGAGGTGATCGGCACGGAGGGTGTCGATGGAGATGAGGATCACTGGTGTTTGGGCGGCGGTCACGCTGGCGAGGGCCAAAATTGCGAGCAGCTTCTGGATGGGCGGGGTGGTGGGTAACAAATTAGACCGGGTACAGAGGTAACGCTTCAGGACTCTCCTTTAGATTATCGTGGCTTTCGATGCAGCCCCGACCCTTAAAGCTGCAACACGGTCCGCAGCCCCTCATCCACGGCGAGCGGGGCGCCGAGACGAGTCTAGGTACAAGTATTGGCTGCGGTGCAGCCCTCGGCGCGGCAGACACGAGTGTCAGGCAGGAGTGTCTGCGCCACGGCGGAACTTGCGCAGGCTGGCCGACGAACCAGCCGTCATTTTTTATTGGGCCGAGCGGTGGCGTACATCTCCTGCGCGATTTGATTGAACAATCCGCCGGTGCCATCGGCGACTTTATAAAGGTCAAAGTGCGTTCGATCAGGGATAAAGGTGAAATGGGCATCGGCATTCAGTGAAGCTAAGACAGCTTGCAGTTTGTGCGCGGGGCCGTCAAGGTAAAACGTGTCGGCGGTGCCCACAAACAAATGGATTTTGCCTTTCAGATCGGGACCGATGGTGTTCCAGTTGGCGGCCACGAGATGCGCGATGTCGTAATGGTCGCGCCAATAGGCGGCAACAAACGGATCAACTTCTCCCGTGATGCGATTGAACATCTGCATGGGCTTTCCATCTTGCCCGCGTGGAGAAAAGACCCAGTCGAAGGACGCCATCTGGCCGCCATAGGTTCCAGCTACCGCTTCTTCGCGCGCGTATTGCTCGAAAGTCGCCAATACTTTGCCTTTGTCACGGACGAGCGGATAAGGAGTTCCGTCGCGCTTGCGGTAGACGTTCGCATGAGGCGCATAAAGATCAGGGCCAGTGAAATCGTGAAAATCGCTCGAATCGGGTGAGGTTGACCAAGTTCCGCCGAAGATCTTTGGATATGTGACTTGGAGCCAGAGAGTGGCCCAGCCGCCGGAAGAATGTCCTTGCAGGAAGCGCCCGTTGGGTTTGGCGTCCATACGGTAGTTGCCTTCGAGATATGGAATCAGTTCAGTGGTTAAGGCTCGCCCCCAGGGTCCGTTGTTCACGGAGTCGGCAAATTCGTGCGTGCCGGTGGGGCAGCTTTCATCAAGGAGCACCCAAATCATTTCGGGAATTTTCTTTTCGGCGCTCCTTTTCACGAAGTCTTCCGCCGTTCGTTCGATGCGCTCATAGTTGCCGCCGAAACCATGGACCCAATAGACAGTGGGGAATTTAGCCTTTGCATTTTGTGTATAAGAGGGCGGGGTGACGACATAGCCGCGCATGACGGTTTCGCGGCCCCAAAACTGGGTCAACGCTTTGCTCGTGAAGGTGAAGGGATGAATGTTCTTGTCGTTGGTTAAATCGCGTGGATTGGGATGATTGGGAATTACGCGTGAGAGAGTGATTCCCCGCCCTAGGGCGGCGACGTCACTGAGTAAGTCGCCTGGGGCGCGGCCTACATAGTTATAAGTATGGCCGACGTCTAAGACAGCTTGCATCTGGTAGTCGCTGGGTTTGGCCGTTGAGAGAGGTTCGGGATAGACAACGTCATCTGCATCGACGTCGATGACCGTGCCAGGCTTCCAATTCTCCACTTCCCTGGCGGCGACGTAGGTGGGCGAGTTGGCGAATGGGCTGGCATCGACTTCTTTGGCGCCTTTGCCTGCGGTAACGAACACTAAAAGGCGGCCGGAATAGGGGCCTGGCAGGTCTGGCGCGATGGCGACGTGGATGAACAAATGCTGCTTTTCGGGCGGGGCCGTTTGGGCGTGTAACGAAGCAAAGGCTAAGAGAAGAACGCCAAAATGTCTCATTGGGCGGAGTGTAACATTGCAGATGATATGAGACGACGTGAATTTCTGAACAGTCTCGCGGGCCTGACGGTAGCGGCGGCATTACAGGGTGAGACGCGCGATGGGGTGATCTATCGCAACCTTGGTTCCACCAAAGAACGCGTTTCCGCCATTGGCTTGGGCGGCTATCACATTGGCGTGCCCAGAGAGGATGAAGGCATTCGCATTATCAGAACCGCGCTTGACCGCGGCCTTAACTTTTTGGACAATTCGTGGGATTACCACGATGGCGGCAGCGAGATTGTCATGGGCAAGGCTTTGCGCGACGGTTACCGGCAAAAGGCATTCCTGATGCTAAATATAACGGCAGGACGAAGGCGTCGGCCGCGCAGCAGATTGACGATTCACTGAGACGTTTGCAGACGGATCACATCGATCTGATTCAGTTTCATGAGAATATCCGCATGACTGACCCTGACAAGTACTTTGGCCCAAACGGCGCACATGAAGCCGTGATGGCGGCGAAGCAGGCGGGCAAGGTTCGCTATATCGGATTCACAGGCTACAAAGATCCGAGTATTCATTTGCACATGCTGGATATGGCGGCGAAGAATGGATTTCATTTCGATAGCTGCCAAATGCCGCTGAACGTGCTGGACTACCACTTCCGAAGCTTTGCGCATCAAGTGGCGCCAAGGCTGGTAACGGAGAAGACGGCGGTGCTGGCGATGAAGCCATTGGCCAGCGGGTTGATATTTCAACTCAAAGATATTGATGCGGTGGCGTGTCTGCACTATTCGCTGAATCTGCCGACATCTGTGGTGATGAATGGCTGTGATTCGATGGAGCGATTGGAGCAGGCGTTTCTTGCGATGAAGACGTTTAAGCCGATGAGCGTGGCGGAAGTGGAGGCGCTGACCGCGAAGACGCGCGAGGCGGCGCTGAGTGGACGGATTGAAGGATTTAAGACTTCGGAAGATTTCGATGGGACGGCGCATAATCCGTCATCGATGGGCTGAAGGAAGGGCGTGGACCAGGCGATAGGGTGAGAGAGGGTGGTTTCTTCAAATGCCGGCGGTGGAGAAGCCGATGGAGAGGCGGGTCTTCGGTTGCGCCACGCGATCACGCGAAACGGCGAGCCATTCGTCACTAGCTCGCCTTCGGAAACTGACGGGAGAGCACTTCTTGGAGCCATCGCCTTAGCGGAACGTCGTAGTATTTGAAAATGACCCAGGAAATGCAACAGATCGTAATTGGAGCGATGACGGTCAATAGTACCTCGGCTCGGGCATTAAATAGATGAGCACTTTTTACTAACCCAGTCATTGTCCACATGATCGGGATTTGCAAGAGGTACACAGGATACGATAGGTCGCCAAGCAGGCGAGATAAGCGGCTCATCGTCGGCTTCGAGCGATTCGCTCCTAGCCAAACAAATACGGGGAAAACGACGATGACTGCGACAACATCAACGGATCTGCCCCAAAACCCTGCAGGTGTAACCCAAATGGTAAGCAAGACGAATGAAATAGCCAAAGGGCCGAGCGAATAGCTGCTTAGACGCCCGAGCCGATAGCAGCGATACAGCAGCGTGCCAACGAAAAATGAATACGTTACCCGCGGCCATTCATTCAAGAGCGCCGCGCCGATGCTAGCACCAGGCAGCCTACAAAACGATGGGAAGAGAATTCCAAGGAGACCGAATAGAGCGACGGCCGCCACGACCCGGACGGGGAACTTCACAATACTAAGCCAAACAAGGTTTGCCAGCGCTTCAAAAAAAAGCGACCAAAGAACCATATCCAGCGGGTAAGCGGATCCCCCCTATTATGTGACCGTCGCGAATCCCAGGGGTTAGCGGGCTGCCGGAAAGCGCAGGCAGCAGAAAGATATTTGCGGAAGCGATCTTAATGATTCCCAAGAAACTAATAGGGTCTGCGGCCATCACTTTGTGAGACATAGCGCGGAGGAGACCAAAAGCCACACCCGCCGCGACCATCGGATACAAGCGCACGAATCGGACCCAAACGAAATGAATTCGGGACATTTTTCCGCCGGCAAGCCGATCGGCATATGAATGGGCGATCACAAACCCGCTCAGCACAAAAAAGAAATCAACACAGAGACCGGCGCGGCCGAACCATCGCAAACCTATGCCGTCAAACCAGTGCAACAGCAAAACACAAAGAGCGGCAACGCCTCTTAGGAAATCAAGAACCTGAAAGTGACTTCTTGTCGCGATCGAAATATTTGCAGCAGGACAGCAAGTGCAAGCCATAGAAGATGCCGATGGAAAATGTTCTTTTGTACGGGTGTATCCGCCCCGGTCGGGAAGCTCACCAGGTGAGCCATAAATTGAAATAGTGGCGTCAGCGGAAGAAAGTTCGCCAGATTTGCTTGAATTGATTCCGTACCCAATCCTGGGCCAGGGCGAAATGGCAGGGGTGCGTGGCGAGTTTCGCGGAGTTCATGGCGGTTTCTTCGTGGCCGACAGCTCTATCGAAATAACGTTGAAGCCTTCCTGCTCAAAATGCCGGTCGGCTGTAGCGCTTTCGGTCATTCCTTCTGCCCACATGCAGGCGATCGAAATGCAGTCGGTGAGGCTGTATTCCTTGTCGGGACGCGCTGCGTGGAGCCGCAGGCCGGCAGACAATCCAATAGAAGGTATCGGCGCGCTCGTGCGCGGCACAGCTAGGGGTTGGTTTCGGTGCTGGGGAATGGCTTGAGAGCGGACTATTCGTGATCTATGAGATGGGCGAGGCGATCGAGGAACGGGACTTGGCCTTTGTTGATGCGCTCGCGAGCGGCATCGATGGTGTACCAGGCGCCGCGATCGACTTCGGGAAACTCCATCTGCCGGCCTGATTTCGGAGGCCATTCGAGGGTGAAGGTGTTGCTGCGCAGATCTTGCGGGTGGCAGTCGCCTTCAAAGCCCCAGGCGGTGACGAGCTTGCCGCCGGGTTGGCGCACATCGCCGAGTTCGAGGAACGGAGGGTTCGGCTGGAATCCGGTTTCTTCGAGGAATTCGCGAAGGGCAGCATCGATGGCCTGCTCTTCTTCTGTGTATTCGCCTTTGGGGATGGACCAAACGCCTAAATCCTTGTTGAACCAATATGGACCGCCGGGATGAATCAAGAAGACTTCAAGCTGCGGTTTGGAGCGGCGGTACATTAATAGTCCTGCACTACGCTTCGGCACTGTGCGCCATAATACCGAATGGACCGGCTGCGCCTGGGAGCACAATGCGCCGGTTGAAGATGACGTGAGGCAACCCCGCAATGTCCCCACTTTGCTTTCGGACGGGGGGAGAAGAACAACGCAATGGGCGCCCCACGAGGTCCATTACACTGGTTGTCAGGACACTCCCAATAGATGATCGAATCGCCCCGCGCAAAATGGATCGCCGCCGGTGGGATCGTTTGTTTCTTATTGATGATTGCGGTGATGTGGAGGCAGGGCGAAAATCTTGCCATTGCCAGCACAGATACGACAAGCTATGCCGACATTGCGAAGAATGTGCGTGCCGGCAATTTCAGGGCGCTGACCAATCCGTATTGGAGTCCTTTGTACCCGGCTTTGCTGGCTCTGCTATTGCCTGCGCAGCTTACGATCGAGGCGCTGCGGAACGCGTTCATGGAACTGCAGTACGCTATGCATATTTTTTACATAGCCGCGCTGCTTTACTTCGCGGTGGGCATGGCAAAATTCGGCAGATTTCAGGAGCGGTGGATGTCGGCCGCCGTGTTTGCAGCATCGCTCTTCTTCGGAATGGCGTTGTATCTGAAGTATGCGGCGGAGTACGCTCCGGATTTACTTGTTGCGCCCACTGCGGTATTGGCATTGGGAATCATCAGCCGGCTGCTTGCGGGCAAGGACGACTGGCGTTTGAGCGCGGGGCTTGGGATCGTTTTGGGGATTTCGTATTGGGCGAAAGCGTTTATGTTTCCGGCGGCGCTGGTGCTGATTGTGCTTTTCGCGGCGGCGCAATGGAAAAAGGCATTGCTGACCGCAGTCGCGTTCGTTGTAACATGCGCGCCGGGGATTGTGTTGGCTTCGATGGGCGCGGGCAAACCAACGTTTGGCGAATCCGGCAAGCTCAATTTCGCTTGGAACGTAAACAATTACACGAATCACCGCGGGTGGCTTGGGCGCGAACCGGGTAGCGGAACGCCTTTGCATCCACCGCGCGTGATGATGGAGAAGCCGTTGGTGCTGGAGTTCGCCGATCCCGGCCATGGCACGCTGCCGCTTTGGTATGAGCCAGCCCGCTGGCACCAAGGCATCCGGCTGCGGATTTCGCTGCCGGAGATAGCCGACTCTATCGTGAAGAATGTAGTGACCAACCCTATCATTTTGCTCTGCCTGGCGATATCCATGCCTGCGCTGCTGGTGGGAGGTTGGAAAAGTTTCGCGGTGCGCCCGGGGAAGGCGTACTATCTGTGTTTCTTTGTGTGGCCTTTATTGGTGCTGGGGGCGTATGCGATTGTTGCGCTGGAGCTGCGGTATGCGGTGCCCTCTTTGGTTTCGTTCATAGCCGCCGCGCTTTGGATGTGCCCGACGGACACGAAGTTGGGACGCCGGACCTTGGCGGTGCAATTGATCTTGGTTTGTTTGGTATCGGCATGGCTGCTCGACAAGCCGCTTATAAAACCGCAGCGTGACACAGACTGGAACGAGGAGATCGCGGCCAATCATTATTTGGCTGCGCACGGGGTTACGCGAGGCGACAAACTGGCTGACGTGGTTTTCATCCATGGCAGCTTGCTGTTTTTGATACCGATGGATGTGCAAGTGGTGGGCTGGCTCAGGCTCTCGAACCTGCAAGAGGTGGACCCGAAAGATTGGCCGCACATTCTTGAAATATGGCGGACGCTGCACATCAAAGCGGCTGTCTGCTTGCCAACTTTGCCCGGGCACGGGAGTTCAGCCCGAGATGTACCGGCTTGGATGGGTTTTCAGCAGATTCCGGGATCGCAGTATTGGGTCAAGATGCTGGATCAATAGATTTCACGCGACGGCTCACAAGCGCGTACATAACCGAGAGAACGGCGAGCCAAGAAAAGCCGGCGATCAGAGTGATGCGCATTCCTTCGACCCACCATGTGGTGAGCAGAATGGCGGCGATCAAGGCGGCACCGACGAACGAGCCGATACGTTTGCGAAACACTGTGCGAAAGAAGACGTGAGTAACGAAGATGATGAGCCAGGCGTAGAGGCCAGCGAAAAGTGAGACACCAAACAAATAGACGTATGCGCTTGACGGCCACAGAATCGAAATCAGCATGGCGAGGCTCAATCCGGCGGCGGAGATGAGAAGAGCTGTTACGGGTACGCCGCGTTTTGATACTCGCCCGAACGATGCAGGCGCGTAACCGGCGCACGCGAGCGAATACATCATGCGACTCACTAAGTAGAGATTGCAATTCATGCTGGAGGCAGCGGCGGTAACGACGACAAAGTTAACAATGTGGGCCGCGGCGGGGATTCCGATGAGTTGAAAGACGCGTACGAAGGGGCTGGCGGTCACGCTTGCGCCCAACTGGATCTGGGTCCAGGGGACGACTGTTACCAGCACAAAGATGGCTGCCACATAGAAAAGTAGGAGGCGAACAGCAACGGTGCGCATGGCTCGGGGAAGAGCGATCTCCGGATTTTTGGCTTCGCCGGCGGTAACAGCTACCACTTCTGTGCCGATATAGCTGAAGATGACAAAAACGATGGAGAGCCAGACGCCGCGAAGGCCGTTTGGGAGGAAGCCGCCGTGTTCGGTTAAGTTCGCGAAGCCGGTGGCGGGGTGGTGGGGGACAAGACCGAAGATAAGAGCAGCACCAATGGCGACGAAGAGAACGATGGCCACCACTTTGATCATGGCGAACCAATATTCAAAGGCGCCAAAGCTGCCGACGCTACGAGCGTTGACGTAGAGCAGCGCGATAGTGAAAACGAGTATCCACAACCATTGCGGCGTATTCGGGAACCACCATTGGCAATAGATGGCAATGGCGGTAGCCTCGCCGCCGATAGCGACGCATTGGCCGGCCCAATACGTGTAGCGGACAGTGAAGCCGGCCCATTTATTTAGATAAAGCTCAGCATAGACGCCGAAAGATCCCGCGGTGGGGTGGGCGACCGCCATTTCGCCGAGCGCACGCATGAGGAGGACAGCAATGAAAGCGCCGATTAAGTAAGTGAGGATGACGCCGGGGCCAGCCACGCGGACAGCGAGGGCGGAGCCGAGGAACAGGCCGGTACCGATGGCGCCGCCGATGGCCATCATGGCGAGTTGGGGCGACGATAACTGGCGCGAAAGAGACTCGCGTTCTTCAAGAGTGGTCATCGGCGGACCATTAAATGCAGGTTCGATTTGAGGGCGGAGAGAGCGGTTTCTACGTCCGTGAGGTTGTTGTAGACGTGGAACGAGAAACGGACGCCATCGCGGCGGGCGGAGACGAGAACACCTTGGGCGGCGAGATTGGTGGCGACAGTTGCTGCGTCGGCGGAACGGAGGACGACGAGCGGGCCGGTGGTGTTGTCATCGGCGGTTTTGGAGGCGATGCCGAGGGAACGAACGCCTTGCACGAAGGCCTGCGTCAGATGGGAGATTTGAGAGGCGATATTGGCGAGACCAATTTCCGCGATGAGTTTGAGGCTTTCGCGCACGGTATAGATGCTGGGCATGGGCGGTGATCCGCCATCGAAGCGGCGGGCGGTGGGTGCGGGGTCGAGAGTTTGGGTGTTGAAGGCAAAGACGTCGCGTTGGGCCATCCAACTGGTAATGGTGGATTGGAAGGCTTCAATTAGAGATCGCTTGACATACAAGAATGCGACGCCGGGCGGACCGAGGAGATATTTGAGAGTCCCTGTGACATAGAAATCGACATCAAGGGCTTTGACGTCGATGGGACGGGTGCCGCAATCTTGATAGCCATCGAGGAAGAGATAGGCGCCGTGAGCGTGAGCGAGGCGGGTGATCGCCGGGACATCGGCGCGAAACCCGTTGATAAAAGAGACTTGGGTAAGGGGCACGATGGCCGTTTGTTCGTTGACGGCGCGTTCGTAATTCGGGGTGTCACCGCCTTCGAGGAAAGTAATGTGCGCGCCGCGTGGTTGTTGGGCGAGAAAGATTTGGCCCATGGTTGGGAATTCGTATTCGCCCATGATGACGTTGCGGCGGCCCTCTTTGAATGGAATGGCGTTGGCGACAGCGTTGATGCCGGCGGTAGCGCTGGGAACGACGGCGATCTCATCTGGATGGGCATTGATGAACTGAGCGAATTGGATGCGCAGGGCTTCGTGAGCGTCGACCCAATCGTTCCAGGGCGCGGAAGAGGTGCGCCAACTTTCGAGATAAGAGCGCATGCCGGATTCGGCGGCGTCGCTGAGCGCGCCTTGGGAGCAGTTGTAGAGGTATGTTTTCTGGCTGAGGATGGGGAAACGGGAGCGCAGTTGAGCGAGAGCTTGTTCGGTGAGCACGGTTAATAGAGATTAGTGTGGCATGGGATGGGCGAAAATCTGATAGTGTAAGAGAGATTCCGCAACTCAGAACCCTGTCCCGTTCTTCCCCACGTTGACCACCAAATTTCACACAGGAGTGAGTCATGTCTCAAGTGATGGATCAGAAAGTTCAAGAGAATCTGCTGGCGCGTGGTTTTTCGCGCAGGCATTTTTCACGCATTCTTAGCGTGATGGGAGGGGCCGCGGCACTGCCTTTCTACAATGAAGCCGCGTTGGCACAAACGGCAGCATCGGGCGGCCCTTACAGCGAGATACCCACCGACGTTGTTCGGATTAATGGGAACGAGAACCCGTTGGGGCCTTGTCCAGAAGCGGTAGAAGCAGCGAGTAAGATTGTGAAATATCTGAACCGGTATCAGCCGACGAACGAGCTGGACCAGTTCAAGGTAGCGGTGGCGGAATCGGAAGGGCTCAAAACGGAGAACGTGGCGCCGTTTCCGGGTTCGAGCGATCCGCTACACCGGATCACGCTGGCGTTTACGTCGCCGACGCGGAGTTTGGTGATGTGTGAACCCGGATACGAAGCAGCGAGCCGGGCGGCGAATTTCATTGGGGCGAAGGTGAATCGCATTCCGCTAAAGGCGGACTATTCGCACGATGTGAAAGCGATGCTGGCGGCCGACCCGAAGGCGGGGCTGTTCTATATCTGCAATCCGAATAACCCAAGCGGGACAGTGACTCCGAAAGCGGATATCGAATGGCTGCTGATGAACAAGCCGAAAGATTCGGTTCTGCTTTTGGACGAGGCGTACATCCACTTCTCAACGGCGGAAATGGGTTCGCCGTGGGTGGCGCAAGGCAGGGACGTGATTGTGCTGCGTACGTTTTCAAAAGCGTACGGGATGGCGGGGTTACGGGTGGGCATGGCGTTAGGGCGGCCTGATTTGCTGGCGAAGATGATGCCTTTCGGTGCGGGGCAGTCGCTGCCGATGACGGGTATTGTCGCGGCAACGGCAAGCATTAAGGCGGAAGGTTTGGTTCCGGCACGTCGGGCGGCGAATGCAAAGACGCGCGAGGCGGTGTTCAATTTCCTGGAGCAAAAGAAGTATAGCTATATACCTTCGACGACGAACTTCTTCATGCTGGAAGCGAATCGGCCGGGGAAAGAGATGGCGGCGGCGATGGTGAAGGAGAAGATCTTGATTGGGCGCACTTGGCCGGCTTGGCCGACAAAGGTAAGGGTGACGATTGGGAGCCCGGAAGAGATGAAGCGGTTTCAGATGGCGCTGACGAAGGTGATGGGTTAGCGGCGGCAGACACTCAAATTGGTTCGCTGAAGAAATGACATTCCGGCACCAACAGGCTGATCGCTGGTTCTTCACACTTGATCCTGTAGGGAACCGGTAATCCGCATGCGCCGTAAAGAAGGAGTTGCGGTAGCGCTGACCAAAGAGTAGGTGATTGAGTCCCGCAAGTCGCTGTACTATCTCTCAAGGAGTGGCTTTGCTACGAACCATATTCATTGCCAGGCTCGTGTGGGCCGTGTTGATACCGGCTTGTGCTGCCGATGAGAGGGCACAAAACTGGTCACTCACACCAACTGAAACCATTTGGCACAAACGATATACCAACTGCGACAAGGGATATTTCGTCGACCTTCCCTCGGCTGCCGTTGCACACGCTACTCATCCTCCGAACCCAAACCACGGCTTTCTTATCCGAGCAGCCGATCCTGGAACCAAATTGCAGGTGACATATGAGGGCGGAAGAATCGTGGGCGTGGAGGACGAATACAATGCGCTGCTCGCGCCAAACGCCAGAGCCCAATTGAGATGGGACATTCAGAACACGCCCGGCGCCAAGCTGCAAAGAGAGAAGGCGATCCGATTCCGCGGACTTCCCGCAGTTGAAGCAACCTATCGATGTGTGGCGGATGGGAAACCACAGATCACGCACGAACTGATTGCATTTCGAAAAGCTGACGACCTGATTTATACGCTTCGCCTGGTGACCGATCCGTCACACTACTCTCAGGATGCTGCATTGTTCAAACGTATTGAAGCTGGATTTCACATATTCCCCATCACAAACGGTGAGTGCATGAATCCGTAGTTGATTCAAATGGTCCGCGGGCTCACCTTTCCATACGCGCTCAGCCTGAAGAGATCTGACTCACCGACTCGCGAACGGTATGTCCGCTTGTCTGATTGCATCCGGATCACTTCAAGGATTGTCAGCGATTCGGAAGTTTAGGCGACTCTACTGCTTAGAAATCCAAGTGTTGAAGGATCATGATGCGTGCTTTGTAACGCGATGTGAAAGGCAAATTACGATTCATCGCGCACGCGCCAACCATTTCTTTTGTAAAATGACGTGACTCAGTTATGACGGACAAAGGGTGGTGGGCGCTGACGTTGTTTATGCTCTGTGGCTGCGCGCAGCCGCCGAAGCGGATTGAGCATGACGCTTATATTTGGCAGCGGCGTTGGGACGATTCGTTACTGAAAGCGATCAAGGAAGCGACGCCAGCGGTTAGGGCTTGGCGGGTATTGGCGGCGGAGGTGGATGCGGCGGGACATGTAACGCCGGTGGCGGTGAATTGGGAGGCTCTGCGGGGGACGGGGAAACCTGTGATTGCGGTGGTGCGGATGCAGAGGTTGGTCAATGTTGTGCAGAATTGGCCTGTCAATGGGATCGAGATTGATTATGACTGTGCGACGAGTCAGTTGCGGGCTTATCAGGATTTCCTGCATGCGCTTAGTGGAAAGACGCCCTTGTCGATCACAGCTTTGCCGAGTTGGATGGACAGTAGTGAACTGCCGGGTCTGTTGGATGAGGTGGATGAATCGGTGTTGCAGGTGCATTCGGTGATGAATGCGAAGAAGGGGTTGTTTGATAGAAGAACCGCGTATGGATGGGCGCGCCGGTGGGCGGGGATGAGTTCGAAGCCGTTTCGGATTGCCTTGCCCACGTATTGGTCAAAAGTGAGTTGGAACAGCGAAGGCAAGGTTGAGGCCGTTGAGAGTGAGGCGACTCGCTATGGAATTGGAGATGAGAGCCATGAGTTGTTTGTGGAGCCGGGGGAAGTGAGCGCGTTCGTGGCTGAATTGCGGAAAGCTCCCATACGAGGGTTGGAAGGGATTGCGTGGTTCCGATTGCCGACGAACGAGGATGAGCGGGCTTGGACTTTGCAGACTTGGCGCGCGGTGATGGAAGGGCGGACGATGACACGTGCCGTGCCGGTGGTGCGGGTGAAGCAGGGCGCAGAGGGTTTGAGAGACGTCTATTTGCAGAGTGATCGGGATGGGCGATTGCCAGCGGAGATTTTGGTAGCGTCACAAGGATGCGAGTTCGCGGATGCAATGGAGCCCTACACGTTGGATCGGGAGAGAGAGCGAGTGCGGTTTCGATTGAGGGGCGATGATGCGATCTTGCGCGCGGGTCAGGAGCGGATGGTGGGCTGGGTGCGGTGTACGGGCAAGGAGTTAGAGGCGCATGTCTCCGTTGAATAGATGGTTGTTGGCCGTAGCGATTGGAGCGGTCGTGGTGTGGGCGTGCGGGCCTTTTTTCGGAATTGAGGCGCTGCAAGACCGCAAGCAGACGCTGCTTGCTCCGCCGACGGTATCGTTTGAGCGAGAGTTGCGCGCGTTGGTGGCGAAGCCGAAAGATCAGTTACCGGTTGTGGAGACGGAGGAAAAGACTCGGGAGATACAAGAGAGTGCTGAGTTCAAACCTGACATTTTGGAGCGGGTAAACAAGATGCGGGGACAGGAGACTGGCTCGGCTGCGTATGAGTTGGGAGATGGGCTGGCGCCCGCGATACGAGACTACACAGCCGGGGCGGTGAGCTTTCGACATGGCGATAAAGAAGGGGCGCGCGCGCATTTTGAGGCAGTGGTCTCAATACCGGATGCGGCACAGCGGAGGAGCCGCGAACTATGGGCTCACTTTATGCTGGGCCGAATGGCGGTGCAGAGTGCGGATCAAGAAGAGGCGGCGAAACAGTTCCAAGCAGTGCGGGCGGCGGTACGGAATGGAATGGCCGATCCGTTGGGTTTGGCGGTGGCGAGTTATGGAGAAGAGGCGCGGGGAGCATGGCAACAAGGGAGCGTGGGACAGGCAGTAGAACTGTATGCGACGCAGGCGGAGTATGGATCGGAGAGTGGGCTCGATTCACTGGTGACGATAGCGGGTCTGATTTTGAAGGACTACGATCTGCTGGATAAAGGGATTCAGGACGACAGGACGCGGCGGTTGTTGTTTATTTGTTTAAACGAGAATAGCTCACGCGCGTTTTTTGTGGGGCCGAATGCGGGCGACAGTGACGGGGCAGTGCGGGATTCGAACGTGGACAAAATCGAGGCGGCGCTGGAGCGGCATCAATTAAAGAAGGTGGCTGGCGCGGGGTTGCTGGCGGCGGCCGCTTATCGCGATGGGCGTATTGATTTGGCGGAGAAGTTGGCGGCGTTGGAAGATGTGCCGATAAGTGCGTGGGTGAAAGCGAAGTTGGCGCTGAGAAACGGCAATCGAACAGCGGCGCTGAATGCTTATCAGAAAGCGCTGACCGGTTTTGCGGCAGCGGATAATCAGGGCGGCACATTGCGGGAGATTCGAGCGGAGACCGGTGTGTTGCGAGTGAGCCGCGGCGATTATGCGCATGCGTTGGATTTGTTTTACACGGCGACGACCGGCGTGGCGGAGAATCCGGAAGACGATTACGGAGACTACTGGGGGGATGTGGCTTACTTGGCGGAGCGCGTACTGACGGTTGATGAACTGAAAGATTACGTGGATCATCACTTGGCGGCGGCAACGGCCGTGGGTCAAGCTAAAGGCGAATCGGCAAGTAGGAGGCTGCGAAGTCTATTGGGGCGGCGATTGATGCGGGCGGAACGGCGCGGTGACGCGTTCCGCTATTTTGACGACAATGATACTCGGAACGCGGCGCAAAAGTATGCGAATGCCTTGGATGAAGCGAACAGCGCGTGGAGGCCTGGGTTTATGAAGGCGCGCGCGTGGATGACCGCGGCGAGGATTGCGCGAAGGAATGGGATGGAGATTTTGGGGTTCGAACGAGAACCAGATTGGGCGATGTGGGGTGGCAGCTTTAGTTCGGACGATGAGGGAGTGATGAGGAAGCCGAAGCCTGCCGATCCTTTTCAAAGTGAGGATGAGCGAAAGCGGGTGAATGCTTCCAAGCCGGCGCTCAAGGTGCGGTTCCAATACCGGCTAACGGCGGTGGACGAGGCGAAGAAGGCGGCGGACTTGTTACCGGTAAAATCACAGGCGTTTGCGGCGGTGCTGTGCGAAGCGAGTGAGTGGGTGATCAACCGGCAACCGGAAATGGCGCAAGAGATGTATGCGCGGTATGTGCGGAATGGGGCGTATGTACCGTGGGCTAAGACTTTTGGAGAGACGTGTCCGGCGGCGAATTTTGGGGTGGATTCGGTGTATGGGGTCACGAAAAAAGTGGAGCGGTTGAGAAAGAAGGCGCAACGGCATCCGGTGCCTACAGTGCTGGTGGCGGTAGGAGGGACGGCGCTCGTAACGGCAATCGCTTATTTTGTCATTGGACGGAGACAGAAGATGGTCGAGCCGGATTAGCGCGTTTGATTGCGAGCGGTGCCGTTGAGCAAGTCTTCTAATTCATAAAGCCTGCCGTTAGCGATGACGCGCTTCACCTTGTGGGCGTTTTCGATGTTTTCGAGAGGATTGCCTTCCACGATCACCAGATCAGCAAGCTTTCCCGGCTCGATGCTGCCGGCATCAAGCGCTAACGCTTCCGCCGAGTTCACGGTGGCCGTCTTCAGCGCCTGGTAGGGAGTCATGCCAGCCAAGACGTAAGACTCCAATTCGGCATGCAGATTGAAGGCGCTGGGTGTATCGGTGCCGGCGACAATCTTTCCACCGGCTTTCATCACATCCATCACCATTTTGTAGGTGTTGGCAACCACGGTGGGCGCGGCGATGGCGCGCAGCAAGACAGCGGTCTCGGCGCTGTTCCTTCCCTGAATTTGCGCTTGCAGCCAAGACGGATAGAGCTTGATGCGCGGGTCGTCACGCAAAGTGGGCTCGTCGGCGAAAAGTTTTTCGCGGCCACCGCCACCGAACAGGGTTGGGCAAAGATAGCGTTGGGACTTACCAAAGAGTTGGATTACGTCATCGTAACTGGCTCCCAGCGTGGCCTGTTTGGGGGAGTAGCCACGGCGGCTGGTGGCGCCGGTATGCTCGGTGCTATCGACGCCGAGGAGCGCTGCGGGATAAATTTCGTGCGTTCCAACCGGCACACCAATGCTATGCGCGAATTCAACGACACGGGCCTGCTGTAAGTCTGGCAATCGCACATAGCTCTTGATCATGTCGTGCTGAAGAATCTTCGAGCGCTCTAATTCCATCTCAAGCTGGGCGGGGCTTGAAATGGCGATGCCCATCTTGTAATAGACGCGGCGCCACTCCATCAAATACCCAGCGGTGAAGATGCGTGGGCCAATGCGGACGCCGGCGTCGTTGGCTTCGCGATCTTCTACGCCTTCGTACGGTGTGTTGCCGGGACTGCGCACGGTGGTGATGCCGAAGGCAAGCCAGGCGCGGTTCTCCGCTTCGCCCAGATCCTTTTGCAAGTGCGAGTGATATTCGATCAAGCCCGGCATGGCGGTGAGTTTGGAGGCATCGACAAGAGTGGCGCCCACGTGCAGACTCGCCTTATGCGGCCCAACGCTGAGTATGCGGTTACCGACGATCACAATGTCGACATTGGAACGGGCGGTGGTGCTTTTGCCGTCCACCAAACTTCCGGCGTGCACGACAATCCGCCCTTTGGGAATGCCCGGCGTGTACTTCAAACTGATCGGGACTTCGTGCACTTCGCCGCTTTCGACGTTCAGCATCTTCAGCTTGTCCATCGATTGATAGAGGATGTGCGTGGAATCACCGGACCAACTGGGGGAGTGAGCGATTTCGGTGGTCATGTGGCGAATGGGTCCAAGTGGTTCACCAGCGCGCGAGACCGGCCATACAGCGAGTTGACCTTCATAGATGGCGGCCATCTTCTTGCCATCGGGAGACCAGACAGGGCCGCAGCCGCCGCGTGAATCGATGGAAAGATTGGGAACGGGAGCGTACCATTTGTCGTCACCGCCGGTTGCGGAGACGGTCAGAATCTGGTTGGTACCTTCGCGGAAACTCCTCGAATAGGGCGACACCATGGCGAGCGCGACGCGTTTGCCATCGGGCGACCAGGTGGGCGTGCCGGGGCCGAACAGAGTGTTGTGAATTTTGGTGACGTTGCCGGTGGCGACGTCCACTACGGAAAGGCTGGCCGCACGCCACATGCCGTCAACGTCGAAGAATGCGATTTGCTTGCCGTCGGGGGACCAGGTGGCGCCCATAGGTTGCGAAGTGAGTTTGGTGAGTTGACGATCCTGACCGGTTTGGAAATCGTGAATCCAGAGCTGAAGAAGATTGCCGGCTCTATCGGATGAATAGACGAGTTCGTTGCCGTCGGGCGACCAGGCGGGGTCGGTGTCCAGATACTTGTCGTGGGTGATGTTTTCGGGTTTGCCGCCGATGGGCATGACGTAAATGTCGCCGACCGCGGCGAAGGCGATCTT
>Ga0302319_10009831_pt1 | contig 18320 bp, 21 predicted proteins | sample Bog_T0_2_FD_203319 | JGI IMG/M metagenome (GOLD analysis project Ga0302319, IMG submission 203319) | Peat permafrost microbial communities from Stordalen Mire near Abisko, Sweden - Bog_T0_2 | ecosystem: Environmental > Terrestrial > Soil > Wetlands > Peat | place: Sweden: Abisko, Stordalen Mire...
GCGCCTTCCGGGGCCTGCAGCACACTGTTCAGCAATGCGAAGAACAGCACCAACACCGCGCCCACCGATACGGCCACCGCAGTCATCAACATCGCGCATAAACCCGGCGCCAATGTAGCCACGCTCTTTGGCTTGTCTACGTCGACCGCGCCCTTTCAGCCTACTCTGAGCAGCGCGCCCAATGACTGGACCATCGCCGTGACCTACACCGGGGGCGGGCTGGCTCAAAGCTATGGCATCGCCATTGACGGTTCCGGCAATGTCTGGGCCGCGAACGAGAGCGACAGCACCCTCAGCGAGTTCAACTCGTCCGGTGCGGCCCTCTCCGGCTCCGGCGGCTTCACGGGCGGCGGGTTGAGCAGTCCCTACGGCATTGCCATCGACACCGCGGGGAACGTGTGGGTCACGAACAGCGCCGGCAACAGCATCAGCCAGTTCACCTCCTCAGGCACGCCCTTCCTTGCCAGCCCCTTCACCGGCGGCGGTCTAAGCGCCCCTCGCGACATCTCGATCGATGCCTCCGGGAATGTCTGGACTGCCGACTCCAGCAACGCCAGCGTCGCCGAGTTCAGTTCGTCCGGCTCCCCCCTCTCCGGCACCGGCTATACGGGTGGTGGCCTGAGCACTCCTTATGGCATTGCCGTCGACACCTCGGGGAATGTCTGGGTCGCGAACGCAGGGAAGACCGGCAACGACGTCAGCGAGTTTAATTCCTCCGGCACCGCGTACGGTTACAGTCCCATCAGGGGCGGCGGTCTTTCGCTGCCCTTCGGCATCGCCATCGACCATTCCGCCAATGTCTGGGTCGTGAACATCGAAGGCAACAGCTTCACTGTCCTCAATTCCTCAGGGACGATCATTTCCGGCGCAAATGGCTACGGAGCCATGGATGTCGGGGGACTGTGGGCGCCCGATAGCATCGCCATCGATGGCGCTGGCAACGTATGGGCCGCAAACCAGAACTCCAACTGTCTCAGCGAGCTCAATTCGAGCGGCACGGCGATCACCCCCTCCACTGGTTACCAGGCCGGGCTGGACGATCCCACGACCGTCGCTATCGACGGGTCCGGCAACGTCTGGACGACCAGCGTTCTCAATAGCACCCTCACCGAGTTCGTAGGTGCCGCTACGCCGGTGGTAACCCCGCTGGCAGTGGGCGTGAAGAACAACACCCTGGGAACGCGGCCGTAGATATTGCGATGGCGTGGCTGGCTGGCCCGGGTCTCGATTCTGAGACCCGGGAAAAGCGCTAAGCGCTCCGTCTTGTCTCTGCTAATGCCTTTAAGATTTTTCCGGAACCGGCTTCTGTAACGGCGACCCTCGCCACGCCCGGCTGACCATCCGCCACACCCAGCGCACCGCCCCCACAATCGCCACCAGAAAAACGCAGGCGATGATCCCGGCCGCAATCGGATGGTGCGTCGCCAGCCACGTCACGAAGACCGCCAGCACATCCTCGCTGGCGCTCAACGCAATATTCGAGACCGGCTCAGGCGACGGAGTCACCGCCACCCGCGCCGCCGTCTTGCCGCCGTGCGCGGCCAGCGCGATCGCGCCCCCCGCCAGGGTCGCCACCAGTTGCATCTCCGGCGATAGCTGCGAGCTCGCCCCATACGCCATCAGCGCCGCAATCGGGATCCGCACAAAGGTATGCAGGGCATTCCAGAACAGGTCGAATGCAGGTATCTTGTCGGCGAAAAACTCAATACCAAAGAGCGCCAGCGATACCCCAATCACCCACCAGCTCGTCAACAAATGGAGTCCCGGCGGCAGCACCACCCAGCCGGTGTGCGCCAGCAATCCCAGCGTCGCCGTCGTTGCATACACATTCAGCCCGGCGGCGAAGCTGATCGCGACGATCAACCCCACCAGTCCGGGCCCTACAAATCCAGGGCCTGCCAATCGAAGCCCGAACAGTCCCGATCCGTCCGCCATGCCTGCCAGCATATCTGCGCCGCGCCGCTTCGCCAACGCCATAAATGAAAAGGCCACCTTCCGGTGGCCAATTCCTTCGCTGCGCGCACAACCGCGCGCTTCCGCCTTAGCTGATTTCTGTCTCTGAATTCAGAGCCTTAGCTCTGTCCGTCCTTTTTCTCTTCTTCTTTGTGAATGAAGTCCGTTATCGCTCCCGTGCCTTCGAAGCCAACCACAGCGGCCACTCCGTCGGTAACGAGTCCCGCGTTCGGATCGAGCTTCTTGGCGCCTTCAACTGCGGCCGCAGCTCCGGCCAATTCTTCGAGCAATCCCATAATGTTCTCCCTTTCCGTTTCGAAAGGATCAGATTGGGGCGTCTGCCTTTCGGAGTCGATTCGTTGAAATTACCCGCACCCTCCCAGGATTGCAAGTTCCGAGACGCCCTGGCGGTGGAAAATCACAGGAATCACACCCGGAAAGGCAAACAAAGACAATTTTCGCCCGCTTTGTCCCCGGATCAACACCCTCAGGCGCTGTCATCCTGGCGGTCGAGCCTCACGAGACGGAAGGATCTGCGGTTGCCATTTCCTGACGAAGCGCACTGAGCGTTATTTCCGAAATGCCGCTGATACGCCAATAAGACGGCAGGTTGAAATCCTCGGCACATCGCTGGACAATGTAGGCCATGCCTTTCTGGTATTTCGTTAAGATTCCTCGGCTCCCTAATGAGGTGTCACATCGGTCGAACTTGGTAGAGGTGCGAGATTACCTGCTCAAAGAGGGAGACACCGTTTCGCACGGTACACCCATCGTGACGATCAAAAATCACTCGGCGGTAATGCGACTTAGGGCCAGCGGAGGCGGAATCGTCAGAAAAGTTCTCTTCGACTCAAGTACGACCGTCAACATAGGCGATCCGGTCGTCATTATCGGGGCTGACGGCGAAGCCACCCCAAATGAGGGCAACGATTCCTTTCTGGAGGTTGTGAAAACCGAGCGCAATAAACCGAACCGATCCTCCCGCTCAGTGTGATTCTGGGCGGATGGCCGGCTTCCCGGAACATTCCCCTCACTTCTCTGGCTGCGGCATCTTCGCCTGCAAAGCCTCCACAAACTTCGGATCCAGCTGCCCCTTGTCCGGCGAGGCTTCGGCTAGCTTCACCTTGTCCCACGCCTCGGCGTATCTGCCCAGGGCGAACAACGCAATCGCCCAGTTCTGCAGGTTCCGGACGTTTTGCGGTGCCTCCTTGTAGACGCCCTCAAAATGCTCAAAGGCCTCTTTCAACCTGGCGTCATCCTTCTCCTGCGTTCCCACCATCGCCAGCATCCTCGCGTAGTCCACCGAAAAGTTGATGTCCTTGCCGACCAGCGGTTCCGCCTCCGCAAAAAGCTTCAGTGACTCATCCAGCTTCCCTGCGTCCGCTTCGACGGCCCCCATCCCCCACAGGGCCGTCCCGTTGCTCGCGTTCAATAACCACGCCTGATTGAAACGCCGCATCGCGTTATTCGCATCGCCCGCTCGCAGGTATTGCCAGCCCCGCGCAGCCATGTCATTGGACGCCTTCTTCCTGTCGCCGTGATAGTCCTTCTCCATGCCGGAAATGAAGACCGCGTCCGCCTCTTTCTGCCACTCCTCTTTCGGCAGAGAACTATATTTAGGCAACAAATTCCTTTCCTCCTGCGGAAGAGCTACGCTGGCGCCCAGACCCAGGACTAAACTCAGCAGGACATAACGAACGCACGTTTTCGGCCAACTCATGACGATTGCCTCAACCTATAGATGAACGCAAGTCTATCGCCACCGCAATCAATCTCCCTGAATGAATTGTGCAGTTGCTCCGATCTAATAACGTCTGCACAATCCGCTCTCAACAAACGTATATGGCTGCTCACTCTTGCAATGCAAGCCTTTGCAAGGTCCCGCAAGGCTATTGCTCCACATTACCTCCGCGTCCCGCACCCGCAAGAAATCCTTGCAATGCTCCCGCGCCCATTCCATCCTGAGAGAAAGAAGGACTCGCCTTGGCGAGCCTTTTTCATGGGGCCTCAGGGTCCGCTGGCACGCTCGCAGAAGGTGCCGATCCCGCTCTTTGCCATCGCTCACACCGCTGCAAGCCTCGATTCGCGGCGATCCACCGAAACCGGACTGCCCTGCACAGCAGCCTCTCGCATCCCGCAGAACAGGCTAGTGACCCAGTTGTCAAACTTGACAACAAAATAACCGAGTGCAGAATCAATGGGTTGCCACAGCCCCAAACCCCAGGGGGGAGGGGGGCACCACTCGGTCTCGCATACCAGCCAACGGATTGGCCTCCAGCCCTGACCCTCTTGTTCGAGCCACTCGATTCATCGAATGGTTCAATGACCTTGAGAGACAGGCCCTCAGTTCCCGAGTTTGCAGGCGCGTATCTCCTGGTTCTTTACGTAGAGATTGCACAGGCCCATCATGCCATTCGGACATGCGTAAGTAGCGGTTGAATCGCCTCTGCATCCGCCACGGCTGAGGATTTGCTCCACCTGAATCGGCACATACACCCCGCAAGAGACCACCGCACCGTTGCTCAGCATCGTGTCACACAGGCCCAGCATGCCTTTCAGCGGGCACAGATAGTCACCCTCCCGGTGCTGGTTCTGCACACACCCTCCACCCGTCAGGGTGCGGTCGGCGGAATCCATTTCTTTGGGAAGCATGCCCCCCGCAACGCAGGACTGAACCCCCAGCAATTCATGGGAAGCCACGGCATTCTGACACATCCGGTAAGCCGGAGCTTTCTGACAGCTCATGGTGTTTCCCTGCTGTGCGCAACCACCGCTCAGCAGTTGCTGCATGATCCCACTCGTGACCCCCGCCTCGTATTCTGGCCTGAAGTCGAGGACGCAGGTCGTCCCGGCATGGCATCCGAAGTCGATTCCATTCGGCGGCAGGTTGACCGCCAACTGCGGAAACCAGACCGGCCAATCCCAGCTGTCCGACCAGACCGCCACATCGATAAAGAGCCGCGCATCGATCCCCGGCGTGAGCGTGAAGCCGAGATTGTAGACCGGATTGCCAAAGCTGAAATGGCTGTCATTCTTTCGGGTCTTGTCGACACCGACGGAAACCGCCTGGCCCGTCGAGGTCACGTTCACCTGCTTGTTCAGCACTTCGTCATGCAGCGTGAACTGCAGCTTGTTCGAATGTAGATTGATGTCGACGGCCGGAAAAACCTGGCCCCCCAGCGCCCCGAAGTTGAGCAGGCCGCCGAGCAGGTCGATGGTGTCGAAGACGTAGGGCGTATCGATACCGTGCGTTCCTGGCGCCGGCGGCGTGAAAGTGCCGTTGGTATAGGGCGCCGGCAGCCACTGCGTGAAATCCACGCCCACCTGGAATCCCGTGCCGCCGCTGCCCACCACCGGCAGGTTGTAGTTAAAGCCGGCGTTGGCGCCCACCTGGGCCACTAACTCCTTGCCGCCGAAAATCTGGCCGCTTTCGAGACCCGTCGAAGCAAACTGGTCGGCCGTGCCGTCGATGGGCTTGAAGGTCGCGGTGAGAGTGGCATCCGCGGTTTGGTTAGGATGGACGACGTTGTGATACTGCAGCTGGGTCTGGATAGGGAAGCGCAGGCCAAATCCATAATTGAACCCCGCATACAGCTGGACATCGTAGGTTGAAGAGCAGCCGACCACGCACCAGTTGATCGTCGTATCGACTTCCATCTTCCACTCGTAGTCATGACCGAGCGTAAAACCGGTCAGGTAGATATAAGTCCCCAAATCGATGTTGGTCGTCTGATCCGATGTGTTGCCCGGCGGGTTCGAACCCTGCAGCCTGTGAAAATTCGCGTTCGGAACGACCTTCAGCAGGTTCGGGTATTGCGGATTGGAAACTCCGCCATCGGGAATGGTCTGCTGCAGCAACCGCTCCCCGGCCGCCATCTCCGATGCATCGGGCGCAGGGCGCAGCTGCTCGGTAGGATGCGCGTATTGGGCCGATTCTACCTTGGGAACGAAGAGCGTCTGTTCCACGTGTTGCACCGAGGAGTTAATCATCTCCTCCTTGAGCTCGTCGTCGCTCATAGCACTCAACCGGCTCATCTCCGCCGGGCCCACCTGGGCCGCAATCGCGGCTCGCTGCTGCGGGTCGGCGAGTTTCTGGCGCAGTTGGGCGATGTGCTGGTTCGCGTCCGCATCCGCCAGCGCCGCCCTCTGCTGACTGAGGTCGATCGCCTCCTGGCGTCTTGCCGGATCGGCGACATAGCGTGCGTTACCGCGCACGTTAAATTCCATCAGTCTTTGGTTTGGAGCTTCCTTTTTGAAGCAATTGATGCCCGCCCGTGCCAGTTGGGCCTCTGCGTTCGGGTCCGCACATTGCCCCGGCAGAATCCGATACGTCAGCACATGATCGATCACGAGTCCCTGATCGACTTCGCTGATCTGCGTGGTGTCCTCACGCACTTCGACGCTCTGCGGCATCGCGCGCAACCGCTGCGCGACGTTGAACAGCGCCTTCGGATTATTGAGCATAGGCCGAAAATCCAGTTGCGCCTCACCGAGAGTGACCTGCGAATTGGAACGGACGTCGGCGAGCGCATACTGGCGAACCACGCGCAGCCGCTGCATGGTCGTGGGCTGATTGTCGCCGCGCAGGATGACGGAGTTCGGCAGACTGCGCTGGCCTGTCGCTCGGGCAAGCGGAGTTCCGTTTTGTGCGAATGCACATCCTGATGCTGCGAAGACCACCAGCAGCGTCTGTACAGTCAACCGGCGGTTTGAGCTGAGGATTCTCATTCCCTGGTTTCTCCTTTTTCGAGAGATATTCAGTCGCGAAGAGATTGGCCCCAGTAAGCTAATACGCACCTCGACCGATAGACAATTCAAATCGAGGCTCCAGGAGCGCTAAATTGCAGATGTGCTCAACAGCCGGGGCAAAGAGTTACCACAGTCGGGGGCTGATGGGAAGATCTCTGCCGGCCCTTGGCCGAGAATTGGCCAATCGCCTCGTTCACGATAAAATAAAAGGATTGCAGGAAAGGTCCCAAGAGAACCGTCATGCCCAAAGAAGGAATTCACCCGAACTACCACGAGATCCGCGTGGTCTGCGCCTGTGGCAACAGCTTCGCCACCAAGTCCACGCACAAAGGCGATATCCACGCCGAAATCTGCTCGAACTGTCACCCGTTCTTCACCGGCAAACAAAAGCTGGTCGACACCGCGGGCCGCGTCGAGCGTTTCCGCCGCAAGTACGCCAAAACCGAAGCCAAGCCGGAGCCCGTAGCCGCCGCGAAGTAGCAATCCACCGGCTTCAGAAGCACAAGGCCTCCGCCGCGGCGGGGGCCTTTTAACATGCCGAATCCAACGTGATTGATCTCGCTTTGCCGTGCTACTTTGCCACCCAGGGAGCCGTCATGATCCAGATTCAGTTACAGCCCGAGATGGAAGCCCAGCTGGCCGCTGAAGCCGAGGCCCGGGGGATGGCGCTCGAACGCTACATCGTCGAAAAGCTTGCCGGACCAGGCCCTTCTCAGCTCACTGAGCGAAGCTCCGTAGCCGAAGCCATCCACCGCATCCGGGAGCTGCGTCGAGGCAACACCTTGGATGGTGTGGGGATCCCCGATCTAATCGATGAAGGCCGCAAATACTGATGGCGACGTTTGTCGTGGACGCCTCGGTGACGTTGGCCTGGTGTTTTGCGGACGAAGCGATCGCCTGGACCGATGGATTGCTGGACCGTCTTCGCGCGGGAGATAACATCGCAGTTCCAGCGCACTGGCCCACCGAGGTCTCTAACGGACTGCTCATGGCAGTTCGCCGGCAGCGCATTCAGCCAGACCAGCCCAATCTCTTCTGGGACGAGTTGGCAGTCTTGCCCATCGACGTCGAGTCGGCGCTCTCGCCTTATCAGGCCAAGGTCGTTCTCGGTTTGAGTCGGCAATTCGAACTGACCGTATACGACGCGGTTTATTTGGAGTTGGCAAAACGCAGGGGTATCCCCCTGGCGACTCTGGATTCAGCTTTATTGGTTGCAGCCGCACCAGCGGGCGTTAGCCTGATCAAAGCTACGAAGCGATGACGGGTGGAGGAGCATGAAGAAACACTGGGACAACCCGCAAGAGCACGCCATGCCCGAAGGCACGCGCGTCCCCGCGTCCCTCCAGGTCGGCAACGTTACCATAGCCCCCGCGACCGTCCTTGCCCCAATGGCTGGCGTCACCGACACCGTCTTCCGCCGCTTCATCCGCAACGCCAGCATCTTTTCCCATACCGCTGACGCGGGTGCCCCATGTCTCGACTCTGAGACATGGGATCGTGACGCCGTCGAGGCGGAAACGACCAATCAGCAATCCGGCTGCGGCCTCATCATGACCGAGTTCACCTCGGCCGACGGCCTCGCCCGTATGCGCGAATCCAAGCGCAAGCGCTACCTCACCTTTTACGACGACGAGCACCCTATCTCCGCGCAGCTCTTCGGCTCCAATCCCGCGACCCTTGCCGACGCCGCCCGCATTGTCGAGCAAACCGGCTTCGACATGGTCGACCTCAACCTCGGCTGCCCCGCCAAACGCGTCGTCTCCTGCAACGGAGGCAGCGGCCTCCTCCGCGACCTGCCCCTCATCGCCACCATCTTCGAATCTGTGCGCGCCGCTGTGACAATTCCGTTCACCGTTAAGTTCCGCCTCGGCTGGAACGACAACCACATCGTCTGCGTCCCCCTCGCGAAGCTCGCCGAAGACTCCGGCCTCAACGCCGTCGCTATCCACGCCCGCACCCGCGAGCAGGGCTACGCCGGCCAGGCCCGCTGGGAGCACATCGCCGAAGTCAAAGCCGCCGTCAAAATCCCTGTCATCGGCAACGGCGACGTCCGCACCCCCGAGGACGCCTGCGCCCTCATCGCCAAAACCGGCTGCGACGCCGTCATGATCGGCCGCGCCGCCCCCGCCAATCCCTGGATCTTCCGGCAGATAGCCCAGTACACCGCCACCGGCCGCTACGACTTGCCCTCCGATCAGGACCGCTACCGCATGATCCGCACCTACTTTGAAATGCTCCTCACCGAACTCACGCCCGACACTTCGCGCGCCCCCGCCGCTGAAGCTGCCGGCAAGATGAAGCAGTTCGCCTCCTGGTTTACCCACGGCGTTCGCGGCGGCGCTGCGCTGCGCAAATCCATCTACGAAGCCAAAACCGGCGCCGCCATCCTCGCAGCCGTCGACCAATTCTTCAGCAGGGAACTGCCGCCCGATGCACAACAGCATCTCTCCACCGAACTCAGCGATGAACCGCAGCACGTACCCGAACCGGATACAGATTCCTGTGATCTGAGCTCTGTGCTCTGATCCCTGTGCCAGTTCCATCCCTCGTCGCAGGCGAATAACACGAACCCAGCTCGTACCTTCAATTGCATTGAACAGCCTGGCCCTGGCGCAGTTGCTCCCCGTAAATGTCCGCCTTCTTCTCATTCTTTTCGTTGCACAGCGCATGCCCGAGCTCGTGAGTGACGGCGAGCCTGAGAAGGTCGTCCATCCCCAAAGACCATTGCCGGATCAGCTCCATTCGCCTGGTCGTGACAGGGCTCACCAGCGCCTCCTCAAAAAAGGTCACTCGCCGGTCCAGCACCGTGAAGGCCGGGCTGTCCGGATCCATCCCGTGTTCGCGCTGGAGCGCCTTCCAGTCGTCCGACTTCACCAGAACCCAGGTCCAGTCGCCGACACGCTCTGCCCCGTATTTGTCCAGCAGCGGCCTGAGAACGCTCATTTGCTCATGGCATTGTCGGGCCGAATACCCCGTGTTGCAGACGAAATGTTGCGGAGCGGTTGGCGCGACATCTGCTTTCGAGGGGTTTACCAGGGATACGGTCTGAGACGCGGCTAGCTGTATTGCACCACTCAGAAGCAGGGCTGAAATACTTTGCCTCAGGATTGACTGCATGGCGGCACCTCCATTGGTGCCCCGCAGTCTTGCCGCTATTTCGAGCTACCTCGATGAGCAGACTCTATTGATTACGTCCTTTCCACATCACACGCTAAGTCCCCAAGTACACATAGATTTCCCCGATAAGGTAGACATCGCCGGTCGCCTGTTTCGGGTTACACTCGACTGAACCGCAGGTGTCGCCTGTGCCTGATTTACAACCAGCAACGCGAGTAATCCGCTTCGGAGTCTTCGAGGTGGATCTTCAGACCGCGGAACTGCGGAAGCAGGGCGTCCGCATCCGTCTGCCCGCGCAGTCATTCCAGGTCCTCGAAGCCCTGCTCCTCCGCCCCGGAGAACTCGTCACCCGCGAGCAGCTTAAACAGAAGCTCTGGCCCTCCGATTCCTTCGGAGACTTCGAGCACGGTCTGAACGCCGCCGTCAACCGCGTCCGCGAGGCCCTCGGCGACTCCTCCGACAACCCCCGCTTTGTCGAAACTCTCCCCCGCCGCGGCTATCGCTTCATCGCCCCGGTGGAGTCATCGCAGACCGAACCAACCCCTGCACAGCCATCCTCCCAAACTCCCGGCGCCAACAACCCCAGCCGTCGCTGGACGATCAGGCCCTCCCTGTTCGCCGTCGCCGCCGCGCTCCTGATTCTCGCGAGCGCAATCTACCTGCTCGATCGCAGACGCAAAGCGGAACCGGTGACTCAACCCGGCAATCAGAATGTTCGCGTCTCGCCCCTGACTGCATTGCCTGGAAACGAAAAGTGGCCGGCATTATCTCCTGACGGCAAACAGGTGGTCTTCGCGTGGGATGGCGGCAAACCGAATGGCAAGAGTGACCTTTACATCAAATTCATCGGTGTGGAAAGGATCGCTCAGTTGACCCACCAACCGGCCGATGCGATGATCCCCGCCTGGTCTCCCGACGGCAGCACCATTGCCTTTCTTCGTTCCAATGGAGCAGACAGAGGTCTTTTCGCCATGTCCGTTCTCGGCGGCCCTGAGCGAAGGCTGGACGCCTTCACCGACGACCTCTATGGCGGATTTAACTCGGTCAGTTGGTCGCCTGACGGACGGCAACTCGAGTATGGAGCCGAAGGAAAGGTGCGCCTCCTCACCCTCGATTCGGGCGAAATTCGTAACCTCGATTCGCCGCAATGCGAGGACGCCTATTCCCCCGTCTTTTCACCCGATGGACAATGGACCGCCTTCCTGTGCCGCACGACCGCCGGAAACACCGACATCCATCTTGCCTCCTCCGGCGGCCAACAGGTGAAGAACCTGCACTCCTTTCGCGGCCTCCCCGTCTCCCTCGCCTGGTCAGCCGACAGCCGCCGCGTTATTTTCGTTGATAGTGGTGGTCTTTTCGAGGTCGACAGGAACGGAGGTCAGCCCTGGCGTTTGCCTTTTGCCCAAACCGGCGTCGAAGAGCAGATCGCCTTACGCGGCCCTCGCCTCGTCTATGCCCAGTCACCAGGCGACCTAAATATCTGGCGCGTTGACCTGATGTCGGGAAGGAACCGAAGCATGCTTGTCCCCACTACCCGCCAACAGAAGGCGCCGGCCATCTCTCCGGACGGAAAGCGCCTCGCTTTCGGGTCCGACCGGACCGGAACGTGGGAGGTTTGGGTGGCCAATCTTGATAGCGGCGATCCCGTGCAGCTGAGCAGCTTCCAGTCTCTCACCGGCTCTCCTCGCTGGTCTCCGGATGGCCGCTGGATCGCCTTCGATTCCCGTGTCTCCGGAGAAGCTGCTCTCTACCTCGTCGACCCTTCGGCGGCCCTTCCCAAACGCATCGCTACGAACGGAGTCCCCGGCAGCGTACCCACTTGGTCGGCGGACTCAGCATGGATCTACTTCACCTCAGCGTCCGAATCCGGCGCTCTCTATCGCGTGGCTCGCGAGGGAGGCACGCCCCAATTGGTCACCAAAACTCACGGCTATAACCTCCAGCATTCAAAGGATGGCCGATTGCTGTATTTCTTTGCCGGAGAGACGAACGCACCCATTCTCGTTCTCGATATCGCCACCGGCGCAGAGCAACCCCTCAAAGGAATGCCCCCTGTCGACTATCCACCCAATTGGGTCGTGGGATCGAAGGGTATCTTCTACATCGACGCCCATTCGGATTCCGCCGCCATTGCATTCTATGAATTTTCTTCAGCCCACGTTACACGCCGCATTCCGATCGGGAGACCGTTGGAAGATTGGGGAGGGCTGGCGCTCTCCCCCGATGAAAAATGGATCGCCTACTCGCAATCGGACACGCCAGGCACCGACCTGATGCTGGCTGACGGTGTCGAATGATCAGCCCTGCGGCATATCCAACCCCTAACCCCTAAATCCCTAATCCCTGCCTTCATCTGAAAAGATCTCCTCAATCCGCATCCCGAACAGCCGCGCCAGCTTGAACGCCAGCGGCAAACTCGGATCGAACTTCCCCGTCTCAATCGCATTCACCGACTGGCGCGACACTTCCAGCTGCTTCGCCAAATCGGCCTGCGACCACGCCCGCTCCGCGCGCAGCACCCGCAGCCGGTTCTTCATCACCGGTACCTCCGCCAGACCAGCGGATACGAGACCAGCACGAAGATCCAGAACATCGGATAGACCCACGCCAGCCGCAACTGCGGAGCCCGCCCGAAATCCTCCATGTATCCCCACGCCGTCACCACCGCCAGAGTCGCCGCAACCCCGCCCAGAATCGCCTGGATATAGAGGTTGCGCTGGAACTCGTCTTTCTCCTCGTTCAGGTAAGCGCCTGTGATCACCAGCGTCCACGCCACCGGTACCGCCGGCAACGCGGCCAGCAAATACGAGGGAAAACCGGCCACATGACCGTGCCGGATGCCAAAGGCCGCCGCTGCCGAGAACACCAGACAGAAAAACGCTGCCCACATCATCCGGACCACATAGCGCTTCTGCGCCGGATTCGATACGCACCACATAGTGAAGTCTCCTTTCCATAAAGACAGGTAAACTGTACATTGCTTGGGAGAACATGTCAAGTGAAGTTGACCAGCATCCCGAAGAGAAGTTCTCCACAGGAATTACCCTTGACATATATTCCTATATCGGAATATATTTCTGATCATGGCACGAGCTGCTACCACAACCGACGTCTTCAACGCTGTGGCTGAGCCCCGACGCCGCGAGATCATTGGCCTCCTCAGCGACGGCCAGGAGTGGGCGGTGAACGATGTGGTCGTACGCGTCCGCCTCGCCCAGCCGGCCGTGTCCAAGCATCTCGGCGTGCTCCGCAAAGTGGGCGTGGTCACGGTGGTCAAACGAGGTCAGCACCGGTTGTATCGCCTCCAGGCCGCGCAGCTAAAACCGATCCACGACTGGGTCAAGACCTTCGAGCGCTACTGGACCGATCAGCTCAGCCGCATACGCGAGCGCGCCGAGCAGAAGGGGATGGAAAAGATTGAGCGCGAAAACGAGCCGCGCGAAGACAAAAACTAATCCAGGAGGAATGCGATGCCGGTAACAGTAACGGAACAGACGGTACACACATTGGAATTCGTGAGGGAAGAGGAAATCGCCGCTCCCATCGACCTTGTCTTCGAGACCATCCTCGAAGAGATGGGACCGCGCAACGAGGGCCGGGAGGGGACGCCCATGCCCATGAAACTGGAAGCCTGGCCCGGCGGGCGATGGTTCCGCGACCTCGGCAACGGAGCCGGGCACTGGTGGGGCTCGGTGCAGGCCATCAAGCCGCCTTCTTTGCTCGAAGTTTCCGGGCCGCTCTTCATGTCGGCCCCGGCCATCTCGAATGTCCAGTATCGGCTGTCCGAGGAGAACGGCGTCACCCGCCTGAAGTTCTCGCATCGCGCCATCGGCTACGCATACGACCCGCAGATTCCGGAGCAGTGGCGCCAGGTCGAGGCGGGCTGGGGCAGCTTACTGGACAGGATTCGCATCGCGTCCGCGAAGAAGTAGCGCGGTCGCTTAACCACAGCGCACGACAACCGAAGGAGACGATCATGACAGGGCACAGAGTGATATCGCGGCAGGAGTGGCTGGACGCGCGCCTTGCGCTGCTGGCCAAGGAGAAGGCGCTCACCCACCAGTACGACGCGCTCGTCCGCGAGCGCCAGCAGCTTCCCTGGCAACGCGTCGAAAAGGACTACGTCTTCGAGACGCCCGACGGCCGGCAAACGCTGGCCGACCTCTTCGGCGACAAGAGCCAGTTGCTGGTCTATCACTTCATGTTCTCGCCGGAAGCGGAGCAGGGGTGCCCATCCTGTTCCATGACGACCGACTCCCTCGATGGCAACGCCGTGCACCTCACCGGGAGAGACGTTTCCCTCGTGCTCGTCTCGCGCGCCCCGATGAAAAAGATTGCCCCGTTCAAAAAGCGCATGGGCTGGTCCCTGCCGTGGGTCTCGTCCAACGGCAGCGACTTCAATTATGACTTTCGCGTGTCGTTCACCGAGGAAGAAGTCGACGGGAACAACTACAACTTCGGCACGAGCCGTCCGTATGGGCAGGACATGCAGGGTCTCAGCGCGTTTTTCAAAGACGAGGATGGGACCGTGTATCACACCTGGTCGACCTACGGGCGCGGTCCGGAGAGCCTGATGGCCGTCTACGCGCTGCTCGACATGGCCCCCAAAGGACGCGACGAAGATGCGCTGCCGTGGCCGATGGCCTGGGTGAAGCACCATGACGGTTACGAAACGGCAAAGCCCGCACATGCATGCTGCGCCCACTAATCCAGGTGCATGCTGCGCCAACGAGAGGGGAGGAGCCATGAACTGCTGTTATCGGCCCGCGGAATCGAAACCTCATCGCAGCTGGTGGCGCAATGCCAGCGGCTGCGCCGGCTCCGGCGTGTTGCTGGTGCTGCTCCCCAAGTGCCCTCTGTGTATCGCGGCCTACCTGGCGTTGTGGACAGGCGCGAGCATGGCCATGCCCATCGCCACGCGCCTGCGGCCGCTCCTCGAAATCCTGCTGATCGCTTCCGTCATCCTGCTGCTCGCAAAATTTCTGGCGAAGCGCCGGGTGGCGGATGCCCCATATCCCTCTACACGAGGTTGAGAAGTGGTCCCCCCACCCCCCCTGGGTTTGGGGCTGTGGCAAGCCATTGATTTTGCAAGCGGTTATTTTGTTGTACAGTTTGACAACTGGGTCACTATCCCGTTTTGCGGACGGCGAGGGCGCCGTTCGTCGTTGTCGTTCGGGGCAGTCCGGTTTCGGCGGATCGCCGGGAATCCCGGTTGCAGCGGTGTGGGCGATGGAAAAGAGCGGGACCGGCGGGGCGGTGTGCGCTCGTGCCGGCGGACCCTGAGGCCCAATGGAAAAGGACTCGTCGGGGCGAGTCCTTCTTTCTCTCAGCATGGAAGAGGCGCGGGAGCATTGCAAGGACTCTTTGCGAGCACGGGATACGGAAGTAAGGGGGGGATTGCTTTTGTATCAGGGTCCGACCTCGGTCATGCCGCAACTGCTGCTAATTGACGCGTGCTGAGCCCCTGCGTGAGTTTTAAAGGGGTCTGACTTCAGTCGGGGGCCATCGCCGCGCAGTTCGAAGCCGGCTTCAGCCGCTGAGGGATGGGTTTCGCTCCCACCGCGAGCTTTTCCGTAGGCTGTCAGTCGCGACCGAGCGGAGGCTACCAATTGATGGGGTCTGTCAATCGTGAGGTTTGGTTTAGCCCTCCTTTGGCCCAAACGAAGCTAAAGGATCCGCGGCTTAGCGGATGGGTTTCTTTTAGTAGCCCTTGCCTTCGGATTGGATCAGGGGGGGCAGGCTCTCTGGGGCCATGCTTTGCCGGACGGTCGGCAATCCCAGCCCCGAGAATAACCAAGATACCCACAGATGGTGCTCGCGACTTGACACCCACTACATGATGGGTGTACTTTACGATAGTATTCTGGCTGAACCTGCTTCGATTTCGGAATTCTGACCCTCCCGTAAGTCCCAGCCCACCGACCACGAATAGGGCTCTATTTCCTGTTACGAAGGGGAATCGTGATGAGCCAGACATTGTCTGCGCCCTACGCACTTCCGTCGTTGATGCTCCCTCCTAAGCGGAAGGTCTTCGTTTCGTCGTTCCACGCTGATCGGCGTGAGGTGGATGACTTCATTTTCCGCTGGGGAAAACTCGGAGGATTGTTCACGGCGAATGCACTCGCCACGTTCGATAACGATGACCTAATTAACAGCGAAAACCCAGATTACGTAATGGCGCAGATTCGCCGGAGATATCTCCTCGACTCTTCGGTGACCATTCTCCTCATCGGCAAGTGCACCCACAGTAGGCGATACGTGGATTGGGAACTGAAGTCGTCGCTGCGGCGTGGCATGAACGTTCCTAACGGACTCCTCGCCTACGTTCTCCCATCCGCCATGCCTCCTGCGGTTAATGTGTTTGGAGAAATTCCCTGGACTCTACGTGCATGGCCGAATCTCCCGGACCGGCTGGCCGTAAATTGGAACCACGACCATCCGGATCAGTGTTATGCGCGGTACTTTGTCGCGCCCACGTCGGCAGATCAGCTAAGACAGCAGATTGAGGATGCGGTCTGGGATCGAACCAATCGCGCCCAACTGATCAAGAATGAAGCAACAATGATGGGGTACAACGGCAGATGCCGCGTCTGCGGAGTGACTCACTGATGGAGGGCTTCGACCTAGTTCGCGTGCACACAGGCCACTACGCGCTGGTAGTCGAGGTATCGGTGTGGATGTTGGTCGGCCTGCTCTTCTTGCTCGTCGCGGTCTGGTTGGGGAGGCGTCGACTCAGCCTGTTCCACAGGTACGACGTTGTGAAGTTGAATGTTCAGCTCGGGAACGTCGGCTCTATCGAGTTGCAGCCCAACAATGAGGATGTGCAGATTGCTCACCGCATCTGGACCGAACTGGTTACGCGAAAGGCCGCGCAGCCGATCGATTTCGATAACGACGTCATCGTGGAGATATACAACTCGTGGTACGCGCTCTTTGGCCGGGTCCGTCAGCTGATTTCGGACATACCAGGCCGTCTGCTCCGAAAGGAAAAGAGCACACAAGAACTGGTGAGGATCGCAACACAGACGTTGAACGAAGGGCTACGGCCCCACCTCACGCGCTGGCAAGCGCGGTTTCGGCATTGGTACGACAAGTGCCCTAATGACTTGAAAGCGAAGTGTCCCCAGGAGTGTCAGCGCGGGTTCCCACAATATGCGGAACTAATCGCGGAACTCACAACTGTAAATCAGCAGATCATTCAGTATGCGGGGCAACTGGAAAAAATCGTTCATGGGAAGCGCACGGAGTGATCAGACCGTCGCCGGTAGGAGGATGACGCGGTATGGGTAAGCGTCTTAAATACCGCACGCCCGTTGTTGTTGCTGCCACGAGTGTCTGTGCCTGCCTCTCGCTCTTCTTCGGCTGGGGTCTCCATATCTATTGGAACACCCCTAGCCTCATCAACTTTCTTGCTGCATGGATACCGTTTGTTCTCTCCGTGCTTTTCGCCTTTGTGCCGTCGGGCAAGGAAATGAAGCACCGATGGATCAGACGGGGATGGCGCGGCGGAGTGATAGCTGTCGGGTTGTTCTGGAGCGTGATGCTGTGGCATCAGCAGGCCCTTACCGATGCAGCCGCTATGGCCGCTAATCAGAAGCTTTTGGATTCCGCAGTCGCACAATCCAATAAGCATTCCGACGGTCGGTTTGATGATGTACAGAAAAAAGTATCTGATCTGGGAACTGAAATTGATAACAAGACAGCGCAGATTGGGCAGGACTTTGACAAAGCCACGGGCAACTTAACTAGCAGTATCACAAAAATCTCCATGCCAGCGCCACCAGAGCATGCCGTACTGGAGATTAGCCTGTTTCATGAGGGGATGCGTGACACGGAACTTCCACTGACGCACCAGAATCTCCAAGCCAATGCCGATGGAACGGTGCGGGTTCAATTTGTGGTCAAGAATACTTCCTTTGTGCAGGCCGAACAAGTAGAGATTTGGGTGACCCTTTGTCAACTCTGCTCTTTCGCTAAGGAACCAGATGGCTTCGATAAGCCCCCGGGAATAGATCCTCTGGAGCGGCACAGGGTGATCCCGGCTATCAATCCGGGTGTCGCGGTTGCTGGTAACGTCATAGATCTCAAAATCGATCAATCAACTATGGGGATTGCGAACATAGGGCTGTCGTTCACTTGGGCCTGCAGGAATTGTGGTCCCGGCGGAAGGACTCCAGACTACTTTGTCACCGTGTCTCCACTACCCACATTACAGCTTCCCGGCTCGCGGTGAGCTTTTGCACTCAAGTACCGTGAGTTTCGATCATGCGATCAGTTCCGCCCGGCCGCCCCATAACCTGGCCATGAGCAAGCTCCCCGACTAGCGAGGCGCACGTAGAACGGCCCCCCAACAGCCAATTCCGGAGCCGCCGCAGCTCCTATAATGGACAAATGAGAGCCTACGTCATCAGCAATCCTGTCCCGACTCCCGAAGAGATGGCAGAGATTCTCGGGCTCAGCTCGGATCGGGTCGCCGCCGTGCGCCGGATCATGAGTACACC
>Ga0302319_10009832_pt1 | contig 18317 bp, 17 predicted proteins | sample Bog_T0_2_FD_203319 | JGI IMG/M metagenome (GOLD analysis project Ga0302319, IMG submission 203319) | Peat permafrost microbial communities from Stordalen Mire near Abisko, Sweden - Bog_T0_2 | ecosystem: Environmental > Terrestrial > Soil > Wetlands > Peat | place: Sweden: Abisko, Stordalen Mire...
ACCAACTGGGCCTGAAGCTCAAGGTCGAGGCCCTGGCGCGCTGGACCCGCAATTTCGGCTTCGGGACCCGCACGGGCGTCGACCTGCCCGGCGAGCAGGCGGGCGTGGTCCCCGACCCCGCCTGGAAGCAGGCCAAGGAAGGCCTGCCGTGGTTCCCGGGCAACACGGTCATGATGTCCATCGGACAGGGCTACCTGCTGGCCACGCCATTGCAGCTGGCCTGCGCGGCCTCGGCCGTGGCCAACGGGGGGCGCCTGGTGCACCCCCACCTGCTCAAGCGCGTCACCGGCGAGGACGGCGACACGGTCTCCGAGCCCGTCATCGACAGGCCCGTGGACCTCGGCCTGGACCCGGAGCACGTCAGCCTGGTGCAGAGGGGCATGGAAGGCGCGGTGCAGAGCCGCCGCGGCACGGCGATGCGGGCCCGGGTCGAGGGGCTATCGGTGGCCGGCAAGACGGGCACCGCGCAGAACCCCCACGGCGAGGACCACGCGGTCTTCGTCTGCTTCGCCCCCGTGGAGAGCCCCCAGATCGCCATCGCCATCATCGTCGAGAACGGCGGCGAAGGCGGGCTGAGCGCCGCCCCGATCGCCAAGCGCATGCTCGAGTACCTCTACAAGGACGTGGAATAGCGTGGCGGACTTCAACCCCTTCCATGAACTCAGGCGCTGGGACCGCACGCTGATCGCGCTGGCCCTGGTGCTGTGCGCCATCGGGCTGGTGCTCATCGTCTCCGCCACCTCGGCGCAGCCCGAGCTGCGAGGGCTGCCCCTGCGCCAGGCGCTGTGGGTGGTCCTGGGCCTGGTGGCGATGTTCCTGGCGGCGGCCCTGGACCACCACGGGCTGGCCAACCTGGGCTATCTGGCCTACGGACTGGCGGTGCTGCTGCTGTGCGTCGTGCTGCTGACCGCCCGGCGGAGCACCTACGGCGCCACCAGCTGGCTCAACCTGCACTTCTTCTACGTGCAGCCGGCCGAGCTGGCGAAGGTGGCGCTCATCCTGGCGCTGGCCCGCCTGCTGGGCTCCCGGCCCGGCCGGGTGGCGACCCTGGGGGGCCTGGCCGCCCCCCTGGCGCTCATGGCGGGCCTCCAGTTCCTGATTCTGAAGGCCCCGGACCTGGGGACCTCGCTGGTGCTGCTGCCCATCACCATGACCATGCTGCTGGTGGCGGGGGCGAAGGTGTGGCACCTTGTCCTGGTGCTCGCAGGGCTGGCGGGCGCCGGCCCGATGGTGTGGCCCTTCCTGCACCAGTACCAGCGCGACCGGGTGCTGTCCTTCATCGACCCCCAGGCCGACGCGCTGGGGACGGGCTACAACGCCATCCAGAGCCAGATCGCGGTCGGCTCGGGCGGCTGGTTCGGGCAGGGCTACCTCAGGGGCACGCAGAGCCAGCTGCACTTCGTGCCCTTCCACCATACCGACTTCATCTTCTCGGTCGTGGGCGAGGAGGGCGGCTTTGTGCTCTCGGCCCTGCTGCTGCTGCTGCTGCTGGCCTTGCTGGCCCGCATCGGCGACATCGCCCTCAAGGCGCGGGATCTGACCGGCGCGTTGGTTGCCTCCGGGCTGGTGGCCTGGCTGGGCGCCCAGTCCTTCGTCAACATCGGCATGAACCTGGGCCTGATGCCGGTCACGGGCATCCCCCTGCCCTTCGTCAGCTACGGCGGCTCGTCGACCATCGCCGCCTTCTTCGGGCTGGGCCTTGCGCTCAGCGTCCGAAGGGACTCCTCGGGGACCTCGGGCGCCCGCTGAACACGCGGACGCCCGTGGGACCCTTGCCATCGCGCGGGACCCGCTTTCCCCGCCATCGTTCGACCGGCAGCCCGCGCTTCGCGGGCCCGGCACCCATCGCCAGCAAGCGGCCCTTTGGGCCCGCTTCGGGAGCATCAGCGTGCGCAAGGAAATCATCATCAGCGTCGAGGAGGACGAGAGCCGCATCGCCGTCCTCGAGGAAAAGCAGCTCGTGCAGCTCTTCACCGAGCGCAAGACCGAGCAGAGCATCGTCGGCAACGTCTACAAGGGAACCGTCAACAGCATCCTGCCCGGCATGCAGGCCGCCTTCGTGGACATCGGCATCGACAAGGCCGGCTTCCTGCACGTCGACGACGTCCTCTACGACATGGTCTCGAGCAAGCCCGGCCAGGCGCCGCGTTCCGAGGAGGAGGACGAGGACTTCGACGACGAAGAGGAGGGCCCGGCCCACAGCGCCCAGGCCAAGGCCGAGCGCAAGCGCCGCCAGGCCGCCCGAGAGAAGTTCCGAGGCCGCCGGCCCGGAATCCAGGACCTGCTGAAGAAGGGGCAGGAGATCCTGGTCCAGGTCGCCAAGGATCCCATCAGCACGAAGGGGCCGCGCCTCACCACCCGCCTGAGCCTGGCCGGTCGCAGCATGGTCCTCATGCCCCTGAGCAACAACGTCGGCGTCAGCCGGCGCATCGAGGACTCCGAGCGCGGCCGCATGAAGCAGCTGGCGCGTTCGATCAAGCCGCAGGGCATGGGGCTGATCATCCGCACCCTGGGCTCGGGCGAGGGCGAGCAGGAGCTCAAATTCGAGGTCGACGCCCTGGTGCGCCGCTGGGGCAAGATCAAGAAGGCCTATGAGGGCGTGCCCGCGCCCACCCTGCTATACAAGGAGGAGGCGCTCACCGAGCGCATCCTGCGCGAGCTGCTGGCCAAGGACGTGGCCGAGGTGGTCGTCGACGACCGCGAGACCACGGCCCGGGTCACCGAGTACGTGCAGAGCTTCGGCCTGGGCAACGACGTGAAGGTGCTGCCCTACACCAACAGCCTGCCGATCTTCGAGCACTACAAGCTCGAGCGCGAGATCGAGAAGAGCCTGCGCCAGAAGGTGTGGCTGCGCAGCGGCGGCTATCTGGTCATCCAGGCCACCGAAGCCCTGACCGTCGTGGATGTCAACACCGGCAAGTTCACGGGCAAGAAGAGCCAGTCCGAGACGATCTTCAAGACCAACGCCGAGGCGGCGGTCGAGGTGGCGCGCCAGCTGCGCCTGCGCGACATCGGCGGCATCATCGTGATCGACTTCATCGACATGGAGGACGAGGAGCACAAGGAGCGCGTGTCCCTCGCCCTCCAGGAGGCCATCCGCCGCGACAAGGCCAAGACGAACATCCTCGACTTCACCGAGCTCGGGCTCGTCGAGATGACCCGCAAGCGCGTCAAGCAGAGCCTGGAGAAGGACCTGACCCAGCCCTGCCCCTACTGCGAGGGCAAGGGCTTCATCCTCAGCGAGCTGACGGTGGGCCTGAAGGTCCTGCGCACGCTCAAGAAGATCGCGATCCAGACGCCCGAGAAGAGCCTGCTGGTGTGCGTGCACCCCGCCATCGCCGCCTACCTCATGCAGGAGGATTCCTCGCGCCTGCGCCTCATCGAGCAGAAGTACGACCTCAAAGTGCAGGTGCAGGACGACTACCACATGCACCGCGAGGACATCAAGATCCTGTCGGCCAAGTCCATGAAAGAGGTCCTGCTTCCCGAAGAGCGTTGATTTCAAAGGGTTTTCGGGCTTGGTCCCGGGCGGGCGAAGAAGCCCCCGCCCGGGCAGGCAACCCTTGACTCCGGGCACGGATCTGATTTATAGTTCTCGCCCTTTGAAATTCCCGCGCAAGAGCTGCGGGTTGGAGGCTCCATGTACGCGATCATCGAGACCGGCGGCAAGCAGTTCCGGGTCGCCGCCAATGACACCATCAACGTCGAGAAGCTCGACGCGAAGACGGGCGAGACGCTCTCGCTGTCCAAAGTGCTGCTTGTCGCCGACGGCGACAAGGTGACCGTGGGCAAGCCCGTGGTCGCCGGAGCCTCGGTGCAGGCCACCGTGGTGTTCCAGAAGCGGGGAACCCGCGTGCGCGCCGAGAAGTTCAAGCGCCGCACCGGCGAGTACCACCGCCGCGGACACCGCCAGTACATGACCACCCTGAAGATCGGGACGATTTCCCTGGCCTAGTGCCCTGGGGCGCCTGAGGGCGCCGCCAGCAGCCGCGGCGCCGCAGGGCGCGTTTGACGGCGACAACGCAAGGAGCATCACATGGCAGGCTCAAAAGCAGGCGGTTCCACTAAGAACGGGCGCGACTCACACGGCCAGCGCCTCGGCTGCAAGGCGTTCGGCGGCATGGTCGTGCCCGCCGGCTCCGTGCTGGTGCGCCAGAAGGGCACCACCTTCAAGCCCGGCCTGAACGTCGGCCTGGCCAAGGATCACAGCCTCTTCGCCAAGATCACCGGGCGGGTGCAGTTCGAGGGCTCCGAAAAGGGGCGCCGCCGCATCAGCATCCTGCCGGAGCCCGTCGCCGCCTGATCCAGGCTGGGACGTCGCATCCAGGACCTCTCCCGGCCGTCCGGGAGGGGTCTTTTTCTTTTAGGGCATCGCCGTGGCAGATTTCGTCGATTCAGCGACCATCCATGTCTCCGCCGGCTCCGGCGGGGCGGGCTCCAGCGCGATGCGCAAGGAGAAGTACGTCCCCCTGGGCGGCCCCTGGGGCGGGGACGGCGGCCACGGCGGCGACGTGGTCCTGCTGGCCAGCGTCAACCTGAACACCCTCATCGACTTCACCCATGAGAAGCGCCACCAGGCCGAGCACGGCGAGAAGGGCTCCCGCAACAACAGCACCGGGCGCAGCGGCGAGGACAAGGTCATCCGCGTGCCGGTGGGGACCCTGGTGCTCGACGAGGCGAGCGGCGAGCGCCTGGCCGACCTCACCCGGGACGGCCAGAGCTTCGTGGTGGCCAAGGGCGGCCGTGGCGGCCGCGGCAACAGCCACTTCAAGACCTCGGTGCGCCAGGCGCCCAAGCTGGCCGAGCGCGGGCTTCCCGGCGACGTGCGCCGGCTGAAGCTCGAGCTCAAGCTGCTCGCCGACGTCGGCGTGGTGGGCTTTCCCAATGCCGGCAAGAGCACGCTGCTGGCGTCCCTGTCCGCGGCGCGCCCCCGCATCGCCAACTACCCCTTCACCACCCTGGTGCCGCAGCTCGGCGTCGTCAGCCTGGGTCCGGAACAGAGCTTCGTCATGGCCGACCTGCCGGGCCTGGTCGAAGGGGCCCATGAGGGCAAGGGCTTGGGGCTGCGATTCCTGCGCCACCTTGAGCGCACCCGGACCCTGCTGTTCCTGCTCGACGGCAGCCGAAGCGGCGCCGAGCTGAAGCGCGACCTTAAGGTGCTGGAGGCGGAGCTGAAGGCCTACCACCCGGGCCTGGCCCAGCTGCCGCGGGTGGTGGCGGTGTCCAAGGCGGACCTGCCCGAGGCCGCGGCGTCCTTCAAGGCCATCGCCCCGGCGCTGAAGAAGCGCAAGGTGCCCTGCTTGCTGATCTCGGCGGCGGCCCGCAAGGGCCTCGACGAGCTCAAGCGCGGGCTTTACGAGCGCATCACGGCCACGGCCCAGTCTCTGCTCGAGCGCCAGAGCGTCGAGCAGCCCCTGCACCGCACCTACCGGCCCGCCGCGCGCTTCGCCCTCGAGGCCACGCCCGACGGCTGGCGCCTGAGCGGGCGGGAGGTCGAGAAGTGGGTGGCCCTCACGGACTTCGGCAACGTCGAGGCCGTGCGCAAGCTGAAGTACGTCTTCGAGAAGATCGGCGTGGGAGCGGCGCTGCGGGAGGCGGGAGCCAAGCCCGGCGACAGCGTCAGCGTGGGTGATGAGGAGTTCTTCTACGCGCCCTAGGGCGCAGGAGGGCGGCATGGTCAGGCACGAGCGCAAGGCCCTGATGGAGGGCGTCGGCAGGCTGGTGGTGAAGGTCGGCACCAGCCTCAGCTGGGACGCGGTCAAGGGCATCGATCCCCGCAATCTCGAGGCCCTGGCCGGCGAGATCGCCGTGCTGCGCAAGCGGGGCCTGGAGGTCGTCATGGTGGCCTCCGGCGCGGTGGGGGCCGGCATGTACCGCCTCAAGCTGCCCAAGCGTCCTGCGTCGATCAAGGAAAAGCAGGCCACCGCCGCCGTGGGCCAGGTCTACCTCATGGAGCTCGTCACCACGGTCTTCCGCCGCCACGGCCTGGACGCCGGCCAGGTCCTGCTCAGCCGCCAGGACCTCGAAAGCGGCCCCCGCTACTTCAACGCCCGCAACACCCTCGACACCCTGGTGAAGATGGGCGTGGTCCCGGTGATCAACGAGAACGACACCGTGGCCGTCGACGAGCTCAAGTTCGGCGACAACGACCGCCTGGCGGCCCTGGCCTGCAATCTGGTCAAGGGGGACCTGCTGGTGATCCTCACCGACGTCGACGGGCTGCACACCGGCGACCCCCGCAAGGACCCCAAGGCGCGCAGGGTCCCCCTGGTGCCCAAGATCACGCAGGCCCTCGAGGCCGCGGCCGGGGGCGAGGGCTCGCTGGTCGGCACCGGCGGCATGGTCACCAAGCTGCTGGCCGCCCGAATGGCGACCCTCAACGGCGAGCATGTGGTCATCGCCCGGGGCAGCAAGCGGGGGGTGCTCACGGCGATCCTGGCCGGCAAGGACGAGGGCACCCTGTTCCCGGCCCCGTTGATGCCGCGCGAACGCCGCATGCGCTGGATGCCCTTCTCCGAGCCCAACCAGAGCGAACTGGGCATACGCCCCGCCGCCATCAGCCGGGTGCGCCGGCGCCACACGCCCCTGGTCCCCGCCGACATCGCCGCAGTGCACGGCCGTTTCAACGCCGGCGATGTGGTGCGCCTGGTGGACCCCAAGGGGCGCACCTGGGCCAAGGGCATCTGCCGCTATTCCTCGAGCGACTGCGCGAAAGTCAAGGGGCGGGAGCTCTGGCAGATCGAGAAGACGCTGGGGCGCCTGCCCAACGAGGAGCTCGTGAGCTTCGAGGACATCGCCTTCAAGCGCGAGTTCTAGCGCCGACCGAAAGGGGGACAGCCATGGGCACCGACATAGCACGCGACGTCACCGAGGCGGCCGCCAAGGCCAGGGAAGCCAGCGTCCAGCTGCGCCTGGCGCCGCGGGAGCGCAAGGACCGCGCCCTGCTGGCGGTGGCACGGCTGCTGCGCCAAGGCCAGGCGGCCCTGCTCGAGGCCAACGCGCTGGACCTGGAGGCGGCCCGGGGCCGCCTGTCGCCGGCGATGTTCGATCGGCTGCGCCTGGACGCCCGGCGCATCGAGGCCATGGCGGCGGGCCTGGAGCAGGTCGCGGCCCTGCCCGACCCCGTCGGCGCCGTGCTGTCGGACCAGCGCCGCCCGAACGGGCTGCGCCTGCAGAAGGTCCGCGTGCCCCTGGGGGTGGTGGGCATCGTCTACGAGAGCCGCCCCAACGTCACCGTCGACGCCGCCGGGCTGTGCCTCAAGAGCGGCAACGCCTGCGTTCTGCGCGGAGGCAGCGAGAGCGTGCACAGCAACGTGGCCTTGGGCGCCGTCATCCGCGCGGGCCTGGCCGAGGCGGGGCTGCCGGCGGACTGCGTCGCCGTGGTTGCCACCCCCGACCGCGCCGCGGTCGACGCCCTGCTCAAGCTGGACCGCCTCATCGACGTGATCATCCCGCGCGGCGGGCATGGGCTGATCCGCCACGTCATCGAGAACAGCACCATCCCGGTCATCCGCCACGACGCGGGCAACTGCCACGTGTACGTCGACGCCGCCGCGGACCTGGGGATGGCCGCCGAGATCGCCTACAACGCCAAGGTGCAGCGGCCCGGGGTCTGCAACGCCATGGAGCACCTGCTGGTGCACCAGGCGGTGGCCCGCGGGTTCCTGCCGGTGATCCTGGACCGCTACCGCAGGGCCGGCGTGGAGCTGCGCGGCGACGAGGCCGTGCGCGCCATCGACCCGGCCGTGCTGGCGGCCACCGAGCAGGACTGGAGCGAGGAGTACGCCGACCTCATCGCCGGCATCAAGGTCGTGCCGGGGCTCGACGCCGCCATCGCCCACATCAACCGCTACGGCTCGCAGCACAGCGACGCCATCGTCACGGCCGACGCCCCCGCCGCCGAGAGGTTCCTCGCCGAGGTCGATTCCGCGGCCGTGTACTGGAACGCCAGCACGCGCTTCACCGACGGCTTCGAATACGGCATGGGCGCCGAGATCGGCATCAGCACCCAGAAGCTCCACGCCCGCGGGCCCATGGCGCTGGAGGAGCTCACCAGCGTCAAGTGGATCGGCCGGGGCGACGGGCAGGTCCGGTCCTAGGCCGCCCATGCAGGCCCTGCGCAGCCTCGGCATCTTCGGCGGCTCCTTCAACCCGGTGCACAGCGGGCACGTCCTGCTGGCGCGCCAGGCCCGCGAGGCGCTGAAGCTCGACCAGGTCTGGCTGCTGCCCTGCAGCGGATCCGCCGACGGCAAAGCCCTGGCCCCGGGCGCCCTGCGCCTGCGCTGGCTGCGCAAGGCCCTGCGCGGCGAGGAAGGCCTGCTGGCCAGCGACCTGGAGCTGAAGCGGGGCGGAGTCTCCCGGACCATCGACACGCTGCGCCAGGTCAGGGCCCTCCTGGGGCCTGGGACCCGCGTCACCCTGCTGCTGGGGCAGGACCAGGCCCTTCGCCTGCACCGCTGGAAAGAGGCCGGCCAGATCCCCTCCCTGGCCCGCATTGCGATCTTTGCCCGTCCGGGTTTTCCCCAGCTTGTCCCCAAAGGCTTCAAAGCCCGATTTTTGTCCACAGGCCAATTCCAGATCTCGTCGTCGGAAATACGTCAGTATATCAGGCAGAAAAGGAACCTCCGTCTATGGGTGCCGCCCGCCCTCGAACGGGATGCTGATTTGTGGCGGGCTTTTTCTGAGTTATCAACAAAGTGATTCTACCCGCACTTGCCTTGCTGAAAGGGAAGGGCTATCATGCTTTTTCTTGTGTGAGCCCGGCTTCTAGGAGGCGGATTTGAGCAAATTCTGGGTCGGAACGGCCCTTTTTGCGGCCGTCCTGGGGCTGCTCGCCCCTGCCCATGGCGCGGACTTTGAGATCGGCCCCGCCGGCGGGGGTAGCTCCCCGGCCGCGACCTCCCCTGCCGTCCCGGGCTCCGGGACAGGCTCGTCCGAGGTCCCCGGGCTTCCCGCCGCCGATGTGCCGGCGTGGATCGACGCCGGGGACGTCCCGACCGCCTACACGCTTCAGCGCTACGAGGTCCGGACCGATTTCCGCCTCTACGAGGGCGGGGGCATCCTGGGCAAGGCCTACCTCGGGCTGTTCCCGCGCTTTTTCATCGGCGGGGCCGCCGACGCCCGCGACTTCGTCGGCTCCGGGCCGGTGCAGATGAACCGGGACGACGCCGAGGTCCTGGCGCGCTTCGAGCTGCTCAAGGAGGACGAGGACCTGCCGGCCGTGTCCATCGGCTGGGACGGCCCGTCCTACGACAGCGTCGCCGAGCGAGGGCTTTACCTGTCGGCGTCCAAGGAGATCCCCACCGCCGTGGGCTTCGTGCAGTTCCATGGGGGCGTCAACTCGGCCCAGGTGGGCAGCTTCGTGGCCAGCCGGGACCTGCGGGCCAGCGCGGCGGTGACCACCGCCATCTACAACTACGGCATTTTCACCAACCTGGACGACGCGCTGGACCCCCTGGGGGCGCGCTGGAACGCCGGGCTGGAGGGCCATTTCGCACCGATCACCCTGGGCCTTGAGTTCCGCGACCTCGCCAGCGCGCGCGCGGACACGCCGGTGTCGCGCCTGCTGCGCGTCACCTGGATCGGGCGCTTCTGACCGCCAAACGTCACCGCTTTTCGAGCCCTCCCTGCCATGAGCAACGACTTCGACAAGGACCTGCTGGAGCTTGAGGCCAAGATCGACGAGCTGAAGGCCTTCGCCCAGTCCAAGAACATCGACATGCGCCCCGAGCTGACCAAGCTCGAGGGCAAGGCCGACGAGCTGCGCAAGACCCTGTACGGAAAAATGGGGGCCTGGCAGGTCGTCCAGCTGATGCGCCGGCCCGACCGCCCCCGCAGCCTGGACTACTGCGAGCGCCTGCTCACCGACTGGATCGAAATCCACGGGGACCACATGATGGCCGACGACAAGTCCCTGGTGACGGGCTTCGGGCGGCTCGACGGGCGAAGGGTCGCCGTGCTCGGCAACCAGAAGGGCCGCGACACCAAGGAGAACCTGGCTCGCAATTTCGGCATGGCCCAGCCCGAGGGCTACCGCAAGGCGCTGCGCTTCATGAAGCTCGCCGAGAAGTTCGGCCTGCCCATCATCAGCTTCATCGACATCATGGGCGCCTACCCCGGCATCGAGGGAGAGGAGCGCAGCGTGGCCGAGGCCATCGCCCGCAACCTGGCCGAGATGTCCCTGTTCCGGGTCCCCATCGTGGTGGCGGTCATCGGCGAAGGCGGCTCCGGCGGCGCCATCGGCATCGGCGTGGGCGACCGCATCGTCATGCTCGAGAACGGCTTCTATTCGGTCATCTCGCCCGAGGGCTGCGCCGCGATCCTGTGGCGTGACCGCAACAAGGCCGAGCAGGCCGCCGAGGCGCTCAAGGGCACGGCACGGGACCTGCTGAAGATGAAGATCATCGACGAGGTGGTCCCCGAGCCCTTGGGCGGCGCCCACCGCGACCCCGCCGCCACGGCGGCCAGCCTCAAGGCCGTCCTCATGCGCCACATCGACGAGCTCTCGGCCTTCGACGCCGACGAGCTGGTGCGCCGGCGCTACGCCAAGTTCCGGGCCATGGGTTCCTGGCAGGAGATCGGCGCGGCATGAACGCCCTGGCCCGGTGCGCGGCCGCGCTGGCCCTGGCGTCCGGCCTGTGGGCCCCGGCATCCGCCCGGCCCCTGGTGCTGCTTGACCCGGGCCACGGCGGCCCCGACGGCGGCGTCCAGGCGGCCGGCTTCCGCGAGGCGGACTTCGTGCTGGACCTGGCCCGGCGGGTGGAGCCCCTGCTCAAGGCCCGCGGCGCCGATGTCCGGCTGACCCGCGATTCCGACGAGGCCCTGAGCCTGTCCGCGCGGGTGGACCTCGCCAACGCGCTGCAGCCCCTGGCGATGGTGAGCCTGCACGTCAACGCCGCCTTCCAGCCCCTGGCGCGCGGGACGCGCCTCTTCGTCCCGGCCGAGACCGCGGTGGACCTGCCCGAGGCGCCCCTGTGGGGCCAGGCCGCGGGCATGCACGCGGCGGCGTCCCACACCCTGGGCCTGTGCCTGGCCAAGGCCTTCGGCGTCGGCGGGCCGCGCCCGGTGCAGAGCCTCAAGCTGGGGCTGTTCCGGGGCCTGGGCGTGCCGGCCTGCCTGGTGGAGCTCGAGTTCGCGACCCATCCCGAGGACCTGGCCCTGCTGAAGAACGACTCCCAGGTCCAGGCCCTCGCCGAGAAGCTGGCCGACGGCATCGCCGCCTACGTCCTTCCGCCGCCCGCGGAGGCGCCCGGTGCGGCCCATTAGCGCGGCCCGGCCGTCCCGGCGCGGGGCCCTGGCCGCCCTGATGGCGGGCCTGGTCCTGCTTGGAGCCTGCTCCCGGACAGCGGCGCCCCCGGCGGTGACGCGCCTGCCCCTGTACACCGGGCAGGAGCCCAAGCGCAAGGTGGTCCTGACCTTCCCCTCGAGCCAGCAGGCCGGCTTCATCAACGTGGACCGGGAGATCTACGCCACCGTGTCCATGGTGGCCCAGGCCAAGCAGGTGCTGCTGGCGCTCATGGCCGGCCCCCAGGCCGACGAGCCCGGTGCGGCCGCCTGCTTCGGCCCCCAGGCGGCCTTCCTGGAGGTCTACCTCGACGGCAAGGGCCTGGCCGTGGTGGACCTGCCCTCGGCGACGGTGCAGGCCATGCCCGGCGGCACCTCGGCGGAGGTCGCCACCCTCTACTGCCTCGTGCGCACGCTGAGCGCCGACATTCCCCAGGTGTCCCGGGTGCAGGTCCTCGTCGACGGCCAGGCCGCGGAAAGCCTGCGCGGCCACGTCGACCTCCTGGACCCCCTGGTCCTTTCCGATTTCTGACCCCGAACCAGGCAAGGCAGGCCCACCCATGCAGGAACTGTCCCCGAAATATGATCCCAAGGAAGTCGAAGAGCGCTGGTACAAGGTCTGGGAGGCCCGCGGCGACTTCGCCTGCGAGCCCGGCTCGGGCAAGCCGCCCTTCTCGATCGTCATCCCCCCGCCCAACGTCACCGGCAGCCTCCACATCGGGCACGCCCTCAACAACACGATGCAGGACCTGCTGGCCCGCTGGCACCGCATGCGCGGCTTCGACGTGCTGTGGGTGCCAGGCTGCGACCATGCGGGCATCGCCACCCAGAACGTCGTCGAGCGCGAGCTGGCCAAGGAAGGCAAGGGCCGCGACGACCTGGGCCGCGAGCGCTTCCTGGAGCGGGTGTGGAAGTGGAAGGAGGCCAGCGGCGGCACGATCATGGGCCAACTGCGGCGCCTCGGCGCCAGCTGCGACTGGCGCTATGAGCGCTTCACCATGGACGCCGGGCTCAGCTCCGCCGTCCAGGAGGCCTTCATCCACCTCTACGACAAGGGGCTGATCTACCAGGGCGACTACATCATCAACTGGTGCCCCCGCTGCGGCACCGCCCTGTCGGACATCGAGGCCGAGCACAAGGAAAGCGACGGCAAGCTCTACTACGTCCGCTACCCCGTGCAGGGCAGGCCGGGCCATCACGTGGTCGTGGCCACCACGCGGCCCGAGACCCTGCCCGGGGACGTGGCGGTGGCCGTGCATCCGCAGGATCCGCGCTACGCGTCCCTGGCCGACGCCAAGCTGCTGCTGCCGCTCTTCGGGCGCGAGCTGCCGCTGCTGCGCGACGAGTACGTGGACAAGGACTTCGGCACCGGCGCCCTGAAGATCACGCCGGCCCACGACGCCAACGATTTCGAGATCGGCGGCCGCTACGGCCTCGAGCGCATCAAGGTCATGGACCCCAAGGGGGTCATGAACGCGGCGGCCGGCAAGTACGAGGGCCTGGACCGCTTCGCCTGCCGCAAGGCCATCGTGGCGGACCTCCAGGCGGCCGGCCTGCTCGAGAAGGTCGAGGACTACAGGCACGCCGTGGCCCGCTGCTACCGCTGCTCCACGGTGGTGGAGAGCTACCTCAGCAAGCAGTGGTTCGTGCGCATGAAGCCGCTGGCAGCCAAGGCCCTGGCGGCCCTCGAGCGCGGAGACACGGCTTTCCAGCCGGCGAGCTGGTCCAAGGTCTATTCCGACTGGCTGCACGGCATCCGCGATTGGTGCATCAGCCGGCAGATCTGGTGGGGCCACCGCATTCCGGTGTGGCACGCCCCGGACGGCCGCCAGGCGGCGGCCCGATCCGGCGTCGAGGCCGCGGCCAAGCTGGGCCTGCCCGAGTCCTCCCTGCGCCAGGAGGAGGACGTCCTCGACACCTGGTTCAGCTCGGGACTGTGGCCCTTTAGCACCCTGGGCTGGCCCGCCGCCACCGCCGAGCGCGCCCGCTATTTCCCCACCAGCGTGCTGGTGACCGGCTGGGACATCCTGTTCTTCTGGGTGGCCCGCATGAGCATGTTCTCGCTGGAGCTCACCGGCGAGGTGCCCTTCAGGACCGTTCTCATCAACTCGCTGGTGGCGGACGAGCACGGCCAGAAGATGAGCAAGAGCAAGGGCAACGTCATCGATCCCCTGCTGAAGATCGACAGCATCGGCGCCGACGCCCTGCGCTTGGGGCTGTGCACGGTCGAAAGCCAGAGCCGCTACGTCAGCCTCAGCGAGGAGCGCCTCGACACGGCCCGCAACTTCACCAACAAGGTGTGGAACGCGGCGCGTTTCATGCTGATGAACCTCAAGGACATGCCGGCGGGGACGCCGGGCCGGCCGGCGGCCTCCCTGGAACTGCCGGACCGCTGGATCCTGGCGCGCCTCGACCAGGTCACGGCCGAGGTCGACGGCCACCTGCGCAACGGGTTCAAGGTCAACCAGGCCGCGGAGAGCCTGACCCACTTCTTCTGGGACGACCTGTGCGACTGGTACATCGAGGCGGTGAAGCCGCGCCTCGGCGCCGCGGGCGGGGCCTCGCGCACGGCGGCCCAGGCCACCCTGGCCTACACGCTCGAGCGCACGCTCCGGCTGCTGCACCCCTTCTGCCCATTCCTGACCGAGGAGATCTGGCAGCTGCTCCCCCACGAGGGCGTCACCATCGCCCATGCCGCCTGGCCCGAAGCGCCGCAGCCCGCCGCAGGGGCGGGCAGGGACGGCGACGAGGCGGCCCTGGCGGCGTTCAGCCAGGTCATGCTCATCGTGCGGGCCGTGCGCAACATCCGGGGTGAGAAGAAGGTCGATGCGCGGGCCGTGATCCCGGTCCAGCTCGGCTTTGCCGAAGGGATCCGGCAGCTGGTGCAGTCCCAGGGCGGGGTCATCGAGCACCTCGCGAAGGCGGCCATCGGCGCTTCGGGCCCCGACCTGGCGCCGCCCAAGGGCGCCGCGGCCCACCTCGCCGGCGAGGTGATGGTGTACGTGCCGCTGGAGGGCTTTCTGGACAAGGCCGCCGAGGGCGCCCGCCTCGCCAAGGAGAAGCTCCGCATTGAAGGCCAGCTGAAGGCACAGATCGGCAAGCTGTCCAACGCCGCCTTCGTGTCCAAGGCGCCTGAAGCCGTCGTCGCCCAGGAACGGGCGAAGCAGGCGGAGCTCGAGGACGCCCTCGCCAAGGTCATAAGGGCCGCCGGGGAGCTGGGTGCCTGAGTCCGAGGTCGAGGTCCCGGCGCCCCAGGGCGCCCCGCTGAGGGGAACCTGGCGCACGCCCGACGGCGCGGGGCCCTTCCCCTGCGTGGCCTTCATCCACGGGCTGACCCTGGACCGCTCCTTCTTCGAGGGGACGGCCCTCGCCTTCGCCGCGGCCGGGGTGGCCAGCCTGCGCGTGGACCTGCGGGGCCACGGCTCCAGCCCCGGGGCGCTGCGCGAGCAGGGCTTCCACGACCAGGTGGCCGACGTCGCCGCGGCCTACGCGGGCCTGGCGGGCCTGCCCGGCGCCGACGCCTCCCGCCGCGGGCTGCTCGGCTTCTCCATGGGCGGGGCCATGGCGGCGCTGCTGTCCCTGGGCACGCCCGTCAAGGCGCTGGCCCTGTGGTCGCCCCTGCTGAAGACCGGCCTGTGGAAGGACCTGCGCCACAGCCAGTACGGCCCGCCCAGGGACGGCTTCCAGCCGATCTGGGACGGCATCCTGGTCAGCGAGCGCCTCTTCAGCGAGGCCCTGGGCCAGGACCCCTTCGCGGCCGCCCTGGCCTACGCCGGGCCGCTGCTGGTCTGCCACGGCGGCAAGGACCGCAACCATCCCCAGGAAGCCAGCCTTGAGCTCGCCGCGGCGCGCGGCGCCGCGGCCCGGCCGGTGGCTTCCTGGTTCCCTCCCTCCAGCGGCCACCGCTGGCACGTGGACCAGGACCGGCGCATCCGCGACGCCCTGGGCGCCGCCTTTTTCCAGGCCAGCCTGTGAGCACCCTCCCCAAGCTTCCCCCCTGCGGTCCCCTCGTCGCCGCTGCCCTGCGCGAGGACCTTGGCCGCGGCGACCTGACCACGCGCCTGTGCGTCGGCGCAGGCGCCCGCGCCCAGGCGGTGCTTCTGGCCCGCGTCCCCGGCGTGGCGGCCGGGCTGCCGATCTTCGCCGCCGTATTCCGCCGCCTGGATCCGCGGGTGCGGGTGCGGCTGCTGGCGCCCGAGGGCCGCGCCTTCCGCGCCGGGGCCGTGCTGGCCCGGCTGCAGGGGCCGGCCCGGGCCCTGCTGACCGGCGAGCGGGTGGCGCTGAACTTCGCCCAGCGGCTCTGTGGCGTGGCCACGCTCACGCGGCGCTTCGTCGACGCGGCCCGCCGGCGCTCCGCAGGCGTGTCCCTGCTGGACACGCGCAAGACCACGCCCCTGCTGCGCGCCCTCGAGAAGTACGCCGTGGCCTGCGGCGGCGGCACCAACCACCGCATGCGCCTCGACAGCGCCGTGCTCATCAAGGACAACCACCTCAAGGCGGCCGGCTCGGTGGCGGCGGCTGTGGCCCTGGCGCGCCGCGGCGGGCTCCCCGTCGAAGTCGAGGTCGAGGATCTTGCGGAGCTGGACCAGGCCCTGGACGCGGGCGCGGACCTGGTGCTGCTGGACAACTTCAGCCCGGCCCTGCTGCGCCGGGCCGTGGCGCGGGTGCGCCGCTTCAACGCCGGCGCGCGCCGGCGCGTGCTCACCGAGGCCTCCGGCGGGGTCACCCTCGCCAGTGTGGGCGCCTGCGCGGCCTCCGGCGTCGACAGCATCAGCGTGGGCGCGCTGACCCATTCGGCGCCGGCCCTGGACCTGTCGATGGAGTTCGAGGTCCGATGAGCGCCTTCAATGCCGTGGCCTTCCAGTCCGCACGCCGGGGGGCCTTCGGGGCGGACCTGCGCTGCCACGCCAGCCTTGGCTCGACCCAGGATTCGGCCCGCGAGGCCCTGCGCGCGGGCGCCGGGCACGGCAGCGTGGTACTGGCCGATGAGCAGAGCGCCGGGCGGGGGCGCTGGGGGCGCGGATGGCAGGCGGCTCCCGGGGCCGGTCTGCTGTTCACCGTGGTGCTGGACGCGCCTCCGGCCGCGGTTCAGGCGACCCTGCCCGTGGCCCTGGGGTTGGCCAGCGTGCTGGCCCTGCGCGGCCTGGGCCTGTCCGAGGCCGCGCTGAAATGGCCCAATGACCTGTGGTGGCATGAACGCAAGGCCGGGGGCCTGCTGGTGGAGCAGGCCGGGACCTGCTTCCTCGCGGGCTGCGGCGTGAACATTTCGCAGGGCGAAACCGACTGGCCGGATGGACTGAGGGGCCAGGCCGTCAGCCTGCGCCAGGCAGGGGTGAAGGCCTCCCGCGAAGCGGTGCTGGCGGCCCTGCTGGGAACCTGGGAACAGGTGCTCGCCGCCTGGAGCCGCGCCGGCCTGGCTGCCTACGCCGCGGAGCTCGAGTCCATGGACGCCCTGCTGGGACGGGACTGCCGGGTGAGCCTGGGCAAGGAGACCCTGCGCGGCCGGGTGCTGGGAGTGGCCATGGACGGCTCCCTGCGCCTGGCCCTGCCCGGCGGGGAAGAGTGCCGCCTTGCGGCCGCCCAGGCCATGGACCTGCGCCCTGCCTGAGCGGATTGACGGGCCTGCGCAGGGGCCCAATAATCGGTGAACCCCGCTGGAGGAAGTGTGGCCGAGACCGTTGACGAGTCGACCAAGCCCGAAAAAAGCCGTCCCCGGGCGGAATTGTGGGTTCTGGCCGCCCTTGCCGGCGGTGCCATCCTGTGCGTCTCGCTTCTGGCCGTGGCGCTCGCCCTCATCCTGGGCAAGGGTTCCCTGATCCAGGTGAACCCGGTGATCAGCGCGGGCGCGCCTGCGGCTCCCGCAGCGGCCGCCCCGGCTCCCTCGATCCAGAGGCCTTCGCAGCAGGTCGGCCCGCTGGCCTCCCGCAGTTCGGCGCAGGACCAGATACAGCCGGCCCTGCCAGGCGCCCTGGCCACGCCCACGCCCGTCGCCGGACGGCGCGAAGCGAATTTTGTGCGCTCCGACGCCGCTGTGGCGCCCCCTTCCGCGCCCTTCCCCACCCCGGGCGCGCCAGGGGCCGGAAAGGCGGCGGTGCCTGTGCGGGTGGGAGCGGCCACCCTGTACAACGGGGACCACGCCCTTCCCATGCCCGTGCACCACAGCGACATCCTAAATTCCCGTCCCCTGGACCGCTCCACGGGCCAGGGCCCGGCGCAGGCCGCAGCCGCCCTCCCGGGTGCGACCCTGCCCGGGGCTGCGGCGGCGCCTGTCTCGCCTCCCCTGAATTTCGCGCCTGCGGGCGCGACGCCGGTCTCGGCTCCGCCCCAGCGCGCTGCGGCCGCCCCTGCCCTGGAGCCGCCTGTGCAGCCGTCTGCCGTAGCTCCGGCAGCGGCCGCCGCGGCGCCTGCCCCTGCCCCTGCCCGTGCCTCGGCATCCGTGGCCGCGGCCCCGGCCGGTCCCCAGCCGACCGCGCCGGTCCCGGCAGCATCGGCTCCGGTCGCGGCTGCGCCCCTGGCTGCGGCGGCCCCTCCCGTCGCGCCCGCCGCCGCGCCCGCAACTCCGGCCACGGTGCCCGCCACCGGCGGGCCGGGTGATGCGGCTTTTGCCCCGGGCCAGTGCCTCGGCACCGCCGCGGACCTGCACCTGCTGGACGCCCGCAGCACGGCCCTGCTCAACGGCACCCCCGCGCCGCAGGGCAACCGCTACTTCGCCGCCCGGGTCCAAGTCACCAACAATGGCGGCGCCGTGCTGAACGTGGACAGCGGCGCCTTTGACCTGCGCGACGCCGACGGCAACTCCTACATGGCGGATCCCGCCGCCGACGCCTCCCAGGTGCCCGCGCCCCTGAAGCCGGGCGCCAGCGGGGAGATTCGCGTGAGCTTCCCGGTCCCGGACGACGTCGTGTTGCGTTCCTTGGCACTGGTCCTGGCGTCTGAAACGGACCTCATTCCCCTGGTCAAGAAGTAGGACCCCCGGGACGGCGCCCCCCGCGCCGACCTGCCCTCAGCTCCGCCGCCCCATGCTGCTCGTTCTG
>Ga0302319_10009834_pt1 | contig 18316 bp, 13 predicted proteins | sample Bog_T0_2_FD_203319 | JGI IMG/M metagenome (GOLD analysis project Ga0302319, IMG submission 203319) | Peat permafrost microbial communities from Stordalen Mire near Abisko, Sweden - Bog_T0_2 | ecosystem: Environmental > Terrestrial > Soil > Wetlands > Peat | place: Sweden: Abisko, Stordalen Mire...
GCGGGGCACGGAAAGGTGGTCTTGGCGCCTGTGGCGTGGCTGCTTTTGACGGCCTATGCGGGCATGGCGGGTTTCTGGTCGCTGTTCCCACTTTCCGCGCTGAAGTTGACGGTGGAAATGTTCGGCTCCTTCTTGATCTGCCTGGCTTTCATGCGCGCCACCAAAGCCGGCTATCTGACGCCGTCGTCCGTGCTCATCCCGGCAGCCATCGGCGTGATCTTTATTGGCGTGCTGCGCTCCGTTTTTCTCCCGGATTGGGGAGACTCACCGTATCGATTCACCGGCTTCACTACGGCGCAGGGCTACGCCTCGCTGCTGGCCGCGCTCTTCGCTATGGCGATGGGCGCTCGCACCCTCAAGGCCTGGGTGCGTTGGCTGGTCTGTCTATCTCTATTTACCGCCGTAGTGCTGGATGGCAGCCGAATCTACGTAATTGGCTTGATTCTATCCACCATGGTCGCCCTGCTTATTTCTTATTCGAAGCCTTGGCTGAAAATGCTTGGGGTTGGCTCGATCGTGCTTCTAGTGGTGGCGTTGGTGGCTGAAAAGGATTTGCTGCTACGGGTCGTTTCCGAACTTGCTCCCAGAAATCGCGTGGCCGATACCATTAACGCCGTCTACGAAGGCAACATGCGCTCTACCGGGGTCGGGACGTTGGTTTTTCGTAAGCACGTGTATCAGGCGGCCGTCCAAGCCATTCAAGAAGCGTCGTTGCTTGAACTGACGTTTGGCCACGGCACATCAAATGGCCGCATGTTGCGCGGCACGTTGGCGCGCGGCGTGGGAGATCCGAATCGCGCCGTGCACAACGAATGGCTGCGCATTCTTTATGAATGGGGCGGCGTAGGTCTGGGGTTGTGGTTCGTCTTCATCTTCTCGATCATCATGTACGCCTACCAGGGTGTGCAGCTTGATCGTCTGGGCCACGCGCGGCCCCTGCTGATTTTTCTTCCGGCGTTCCTTTGTGGATTTTCCACGGAAAACATCCTGGCCGGCGCCGGGCACGCTGAGAATATCGGCTTTGTTCTATTAGCGGCTTTGGCTGCCGTCTCGCATCGCAAACGGGTACTGTATTTGCCGAGAGCGACACCTGTTCCCTACCTGGAATCCGATCCGCGGCCTCGCCTCGCGGCACTGCCCCGCCCTTATTTTGTGCCAAGTTCCGCGCGCCGCTAGGCGTTATGAGAATTCTTCAGGTCCACAATTTCTATCAGCAAGCGGGCGGGGAAGATCGCGTTGTTGCCGCGGAGCAGGCGCTGCTTTCCGCCCATGGGCACACCGTCATTCAATTCACCCTTCGTAATGATTCCGTAGATCTCATGTCTCCCCTCGAATTGGCCGGCAAAACAGTGTGGAATCAGGTCACGTACCGCAACATTCGCCACTTGATCGAGCGCGAACGCGTGGAATTGGTTCACGTGCACAACACGCTGCCGCTGGTTTCACCGGCTGTCTATTGGGCATCCGCCGCCCAGCGCGTGCCGGTGGTGCAAACTTTGCACAATTACCGGCAACTGTGCCCGGCGGCCACCTTCTATCGGCAGGGTCAACCTTGCGAACTCTGTTTGCACAAAACGCTCAAGCTGCCGGCCATCACCAATCGCTGTTATCGCGGCAGTTTAGCGGCAAGTACGGTCCTGAGCGCAATGCTGGCCGCTCACCATTTCTGCGGAACTTATCAGCGCAAAGTAAACACTTATATCGCGCTCACGGAATTTGCCCGCGCTAAGTTCTGCGAAGGCGGATTGCCAGCGGAGCGCATCAAGCTGAAACCGAACTTTCTGGCGGAAGATCCGGGCGTTGGACCGGGCACTGGCGGCTATGCGCTTTTCGTTGGCCGCCTTTCCGAAGAAAAAGGAGTCGCCACGTTGCTGGACGCCTGGAGCGAATGTGATCAAGCTCCGCCGTTGAAGATTGCGGGCGATGGACCCATGCAGAGCTACGTACGAGAGCGCGCCGCAGCCATTGCGAATGTCGAGTACCTGGGGGCTTGCGACCACACGCGCGTAATCGAACTGCTGAAGAAAGCGGCGTTTCTGGTCTTTCCTTCACGCTGGTATGAAGGAATGCCTATGGTGGTGCTGGAAGCGTTCGCTTGCGGCACCCCGGTTGTCGCCTTCGGAATAGGTTCAATGAACGATTTGATTTTAGACGGTGTCAATGGCATCAAGCTCGCGTATGAAAATCACTACGCTTTGCCGGAGTTCTTGAAGAATTCCGGCCCTTTCGCGAAAAATGTGTCCCATTTGCGAAACGGCGCGCGGGCCCATTTTGAAAGGAATTTTACCGCCGCCACGAACTACGAACTACTGCTGAATATTTATCAGCAGGCATTAAATCTCTCCGGTTCGATAAGCTAATTGATGAAAATGGAAATGTTTAGGCGCAAGGAATGAGTGCTGCAGCGGCTGAACAGATCCTCGTGCTGCCTGAAGTGAAACAGCGTTCCTGGGCTACGGCCGCGATCGTTTTGATTGATGTAGTGGCGCTGGAGCTCGCCCTGTTCCTGGGCTGTATCGTGCGCTATTACTTGCACTCAATTTTCCCGATTTCTCTGTCACGCGCCCAATATCAGGGCTTGGCGCTGGGCGTATTGACGTTACCGCTCGCCTATTACTGGATGGGATTGTATCCAGGCTATGGCATGGGCGCGGTGCAGCGCATTCGCGGACGAGTGTATGCAACGTTCAGCATTTTCGTCGTGCTGCTGACCTGGAACTACGCCTTTCAAGACCACCAATGGTCGCGCGGCGTGCTGTTGCTGACCATGTTTTTCGCGCTGATTCTTGCCCCCGCGCTCGAATCGCCGCTGCGAAAAACCTTGATTGCGCACGGCATTTTAGGCGTGCCCATGGTCGTACTGGGCGGCGGTAGCACCGGCGCGATGGTTGTCAAAACACTCAAGAAAGAAAGCGATCTTGGCTTAGTTCCGGTTGGTATTTTGGACGATAATCCGGCTAAGTGGGGCACCGAAATTCACGGCGTTCCCGTGGTGGGGCCGTTATCCGCGGCTGAAGCCTTTGCGGGTCGCGCCAAGATCGCGCTGGTGGCTCTTCCAGGTATCAGCCGCGCCCATTTGTCGGAGCTCGTGCAAGGGCTTTCCTTTGCGAACATCATCATCGTCCCAGATCTTTTCGGTATCCAGAGTCTTTGGATTACATCTCGCGATTTAGGCGGAGTGCTGGGTCTCGAAGTCAAAAAGAACTTGTTAGTAACCGGTAACCGTTTCTTAAAGAGACTGTTGGACTACGCGATCTCTATTCCTGCATTCATCGTTTCCCTGCCGCTCCTGCTAGCGGCTGCTGTGTGGATTAAGCGGGTGAGTCCGGGTCCCGTGCTCTTCCGTCAGGAGCGTGAAGGGCCCGACGGTAAACGCATTTCGATGTTAAAGCTACGCACCATGCATTGCGATTCAGACCGCTTGCTGGTCGAATACCTGGACAGCCACCCGGAAGAGAAGATCAACTGGTTGCGTTTCTTCAAGCTAAAAAAAGATCCGCGAATTTTGCCGGCCATCGGTGTTTTCCTGCGCCGCTATAGCTTAGATGAGCTGCCACAGCTTTGGAATGTTTTGCGCGGAGATATGAGCCTGGTAGGTCCGCGCCCGTTTCCCTATTACCATCTGAACCAATTTCCCGCCAGTTTCCGATATTTGCGCGCCAGTGTCATGCCCGGCATTACTGGTTTGTGGCAAGTCACCGCACGTAGCGACGGCGATCTAACGGTGCAGGAGGTGGAGGACACTTACTACATTCGCAACTGGTCTCCCTGGCTGGACATTTACATTCTCCTACGCACAGTGCAAACCGTGATCAGCGCCAAAGGTGCATATTGAGTGGACTGCGCAGAAGCAGCACTGTAACTCTTCTACGCGGCGTCTTCGCGAGCGTCGCTGATCAAGCTGTCTTTTCTGGCATCAACTTCGCGCTGAACGTATTCCTGGCGCGCTGGCTTACCAGCGAAGGATATGGTTCATTCTCAGTCGCCTGGTCGGTGTGCCTGATTTTGGTCGCCGTTCACAATGCCCTGATTATCGAACCCATGATGGTCGTGGGCCCGTCTGAGTTCGCGACGCGTTTGGGTAGCTATCTTAAGCGCCTCACCAAGCTCAATTTCGCAGTGGTTTTCGTGATGGGTTTGCTCGCCGCTGGAGCCTCCGTTTTCTATCGTGATTTGACCGCGCGCGATGCGCTGTCGGCCCTTGGCCTCGCCTTGCCAGGCTATCTCCTGTTGATCACCTGCCGGCGCGAACAATACGTTGTTGATAGACCAATCCGCGCGTTCTATTTGAGTATCGGTTACGCCGCCCTGCTAGCGGGAGCGCTGATCGCGTTAGAGAGCACTGGCAAGCTTGTGGCCTGGAACGCGGTGTTGGTAACCGGCGTGAGCCTGCTCGTTGCGATGTGGGCGCTCTTGCGGCGGCATTTGCCGCCCGATTATCAACCTTCGTCCCAGACCTTGACAGAAATTTCCATGGCGCACTGGGGCTACGGCAAATGGCTCTTTGCTTCGGCCATGCTCGGCCTGGGCATCTCCGACCTGCAAGTCTTGCTGCTCTCGAAGATGGTCAATCTTGAATCGGCCGGAGCATTGCGCGCGCTCATCAACTTCATCGCTCCGGTTGGACAACTCCTCACAGTTCTCAGCGTCTTTATGTTACCCAGGTTGGCCCGCTCAATGAAGCACCGTGGCGTGGCCTTGGGCTTGCGCCGGTCGAGCCTGTATGCGGCCTGCATCATTGCTATGGCCGTCGCCTACAACAGCGCTTTGGTGGTGTTGGGCGGTCCGCTGGAGCATTTTCTCTATGGCGGGCGCATGGCCGCCTACGTCGACGATCTGCCGTTGCTGGCGCTGGCGTCCATTCTTTCCGGCGTCGCTATCGCCTTTACGACACCATTGCGGGCGGCGCAGAATTCGCAGCACGCACTCTTTGCCGGCATCGCCGCCACGGTTGTCGGCCTGGGCAGTTCGTTCATCCTATTGCCGCACTACGGACTGCGGGGAGCGCTTCTTAGCCTCGTCTTGGCCAATGGAGCTAGTGCCCTGGTCGTTGTCGGCACATATGTGTCGATGCTCCGCGAAAATCCCGTTGATTGGGCCGGTCAGGGTCGAGCCATGGTTGTCTTCGATGAAAACCTCATCTCCACAAGCCCGATCGGCAGTTGTCTTTTGAAGGTGGTTCAAGCGAATGCCGAGCGCTATCCGCTGCACGTCTACTACAACCGGCTGGAACTCAAAAATAGCGAGCTCGCCGACCGAACTCACATACCGTTGCCCGCTGGACCCGTGATATTGCGTTCTGTCCTTTTCACGTTTTTCGCCGCGGCCGCGTATTGGTATCAACTGGGCAGACGGCCTACCTTCCGCATCGCCGCGCAAGGCGTTTTCCCGTTTTCTCAAATCTCATACGCTCAGTTCTGCCACCGGATTTTCTTGCGCGACCACCGCGCCAATATCGGCGGCAGTCCACTGCGTTTGGTCGCGCGCTACATGATTCATATCTGGGGCGCGCTTACCGAGAAGATGGCGTTTCGCCGCGCTGCAACCATCGTTGTTCCGTCGGAAGGGCTGGCGTATGAATTGCAAATGGCGTATCCAGACCTGGTGGCCGGGAAAATTAAAATCATTCCGAATCCTGTGAATACCGCGCACTTCCGCAAGCCTGCCGATTACGATGCTGAAGCGCTACGGCTGGATCTGGGCTGCACCGCGAAAGACTTTCTCTTGTGTTTCTGCGCCCTCGGCAACTTTGAGCGCAAAGGTTTGCGCCACGCCATCGCCGCGCTGGCGGAATTGGGAAATTCCAAAGCGCGTTTAGTCGTTGTGGGTGGTCAACCCGGCGAAATTCGCGAGTATGAAAAGATTTGCCATAACGCCCAGGTCGGCGCGCGTGTGCGTTTTGTCGGCATGCAGCAGGACATTCGGCCGTATCTTTGGTCGTCGGATGCGTTCTTGTTCCCGTCCAGCTACGAAGCCTTTCCGCTCGTGTCTCTGCAAGCGGCGGCGGCTGGCTTGCCGCTGATTGCCTCGCGCGTTTACGGTGTCGACGAATTCATGATTGACGGCAAAACCGGCTGGATTGTAGAGCGCAACGCCAAAGCGATTGCCTTCGCCATCGCCCAAGCCATTCACGACCGCGCGCAGATGGCGACCATGGGTCAGGCCGCCCGCGAACGCGCTGAAGAATACAGTGAGGCAGCCTTTTGTGAGCGCTGGCGAGCCTTGCTCGAAAAGCTTTGGGCGGAAGAAGAAGCTTGAGCGCTTATTCGTCTGAACCGAAGAACGCGCCCAGATTCCCGCTGGCGATCGCACCCAACGGATTGCTCATTTCTTGACCTTGCCCGCGATGCTCCGATGGCGCCAGTTCGTGCCGCAAACGTTCGAGGGTCATGCTCTGCAAAATCACGCGGCCAGGTCCGGTCAAAGTTGTTAGAAACAGACCTTCGCCGCCGAAAATCGCGGTGCGAATGCTGCCCACCATTTGGATATCGTAGTTGACACTGGGTTCGAACGCCACCAGATGGCCCGTTTGCACTTGCAGCGTTTCGCCCGGCGCAAGATTGAAATCCACGTGATCGCCGCCCGCGTGAATGAACACCAATCCCGGTCCAACCAGCTTTTGCAGAATAAACCCTTCGCCGCCTAACAGGCCAGCGCCCAAGCGCTTGACCATAGCAATATCGATAGTCACGGTGCTTTGCGCAAACAGGAAGCCGTCGCGCTGCACCATAATGACCTGACCAGGCGCAAGGTCAAACACTTGGATTTTGCCTGGATAGTGTCCGGCAAAACCGATCTCGCCCGCAATGCCGTTACATTGAAAATACGTGAAATAGAGCGACGCGCCCATCATTTTGCGTTTCAACGCACCCAGGATTTTATCGCCGATGGATTGGCCCGTCATGCGCGTGGTCCAATCAATATTAGACGATTTGTAAATCATCTTGCCCGCTTCGGCGTAAATTTCCTGGCCCGGCTGCAGGTGTACGCGCGCAATCTGCAGATTGTGGCCTTCCACGTCATACTTGAGTGGAATGGCGGGCGGCGCTGCTGCTGGCGGCGGTGCATAGCGAGCGCCCGAAGACGTGCCAGCCCCAGGCGTTAGGCCCATGGGCGTGCCACAATTTACACAGAACTTGGCGGCGTCCGGCACTTGGTTGCCGCAGTTGGTACAAAAAGCCATAGGGTTAGCCTACTCCACTCTCACTATGCTACGAAAATGACATGACAAGAGTTCACGGGTGAGAAAAGTTTTTCTTTTGGCTGCGGCGCTCTGGCTTGTGTTGAACCTGATCACGCTCACCGGTTACCCCGCCGTTTGGGTAGATGAAATCCAGTTTGCCGATCCCGGAATTCATCTGGCTCTCGGCAAAGGCTTCGTCAGCGCGGCTTGGTTCAATCAGCCCAGCACTGAGTTTTGGGCAAGTTATACGCCGCTTTACTCGTTCCTGCTGGCTGGCTGGCTGAAGGTCTTTGGCATTTCGTCGTTTGCCGTGCGAAGTTTCAGTCTCGCGCTGGTGACGGCATCGTTACTCATGGTGTGGCTCGCGTTAAAGCGCTTCGCGGATGAGTCGCAACGTTGGAGAATCATCCTCGCCTTAGCTGTATGCCAACCGATAGCGTTCTTAGAGAGGGCAGGGAGGCCCGATAGCTTATCGCTTCTCCTACTCACGGCCACAGCTCTCGTGTTTTTAGAAACATCTTGGCGCTGGCGAAGCGTGGCGCTCTTTCTTTTGGGAGTATTAGCAGTGCCGTCGGCCATCCAATACGCAGCCTATGTTCTGGTGCTCGCCGTCTTACTCCAGATCTTCTTCAAGCCATTCGCAAGACGTGATCTTGGGCTCTGGACTACGGGCGCAGCGAGTGGTGCCGCCATCCTTGCCCTGATCTACGCGAGTCATCAGCTGCTGATGCTGTTCATCGAAGTGACGTTAGTTTCCAAACAAAGCACCATCGGCCGGCTTTTACAGCATGTTGTCTTGCGTCACGGCGAAGCGCCTTTCGTTTTCTCAGATATTCTTACTGCTCCATTTCGCGATTACGCCACTCCAATACTGATCGCGAGCGGCATCGCCATTTGGTGGTTTGCCAAACGTCAGCAGCAGGTGCTAGCGAGTAAACTCGCCGCGTTCGGCGTCGCCTGCGCCATTTTAATTCCGCTCGCGATTCAACTGTTGGGCAAGTATCCGCTCTACTACGCCTACATGGGCGCGCTACCGGCCACCATCGCCATTGTCCTCGCCTGCGGGCATTTGAAAACGAAAACCCGCCTTGCTCAAACAGCGATTCTCGCGTTTCTCTTGTTCGGCGGCGCCGGACGATTTTGGTGGAAGGCATGGCAGCAAGGTGCTCAAACCATCCCTGATCCTTCCAGTGTGGTTTCTCCTGAGGACACGGTAGTCGCCGATTATCCCGCCTATTACCAACTCATCGGTCACACGCGCGAACTGTTCGCCATAGCCTACGCCAGCGGCAAACTGCTGCCTCATTTCCCACCGGAACAGGGAAGCCAAGTCACCAAACTTCTCGTGCGCGATTCTATGTTCCAAGAGGTCGCCAAAAGAGTCGGAGGTCAGTGGCAGCGTAGCGGGGACCTGAGCAACTCCGTCGTCATTGATGACGACACATACAACCCCGAAACGGAAGCGATCGGGATCTACGTGCGAGTGGGAGGAAACAAAAACTTCAGCGCCCCGGCGGCTCGCTGACCCCACGCCCGTTCATTGTGCCCGGCCCCTTCGTCTTCCACATAAGCCAAGTCATCGCCTTCCCGCCAGCCTTTCTCCAACAGTGCATCGCGTAGCGCCCCTACCTGCGCCACAAAAATCTCCGGCCTTGCGGCGTCTTCCTCCGTCCCAACATCCAGCCAGATCTTTTGCCGGATTTTATGGCGGATCTTCGAGACTTCTTTCAAGATCGCCGCATTCGCCCACCAAACTGATGGCGACATCACCAGCAATTTGCCGAAAATCTCCGGATGCTGCAAACCAAAATAGAGACTCACCAATCCACCGAGCGACGATCCGCCAATGCCCGTATTGGCGGCATCGGAAAGCGTCCGATACTCACGGTCGATGAGTGGCTTCAGTTCTCCCACAACCAGTTTTCCGTAGGCGCGCGCACGACCACCGCGTCCGCGTTTGTCCTTCACGTGGGTATATTCTGCTATTCGCTCGAAGCCTGTGTTGTAGACGCCCACGATGATGATGGGCTGAATCTCGCCCGCGCCAATCAAGCCTTCCGCCGTCTCGTCCAGCCCCCACTCGTTCCCCGCGAACGCGGTCGCCGCGTCAAAAAGATTTTGCCCGTCGTTCATATAGAGTACGGGATAACGGCCCTCCGGCGCCGAGTGGTACTCCGGCGGCAAATAGACAATAATGTCGCGCGGGCTCTTTAAAAAGCGCGACCGAAAACCCTTGTGATGTTGAAAATGTCCGGTTAAGGTGTGGTGCAAACGAAGCGGCTAGCCTTTTACAAAGTCTAGCGAGACCGAGTTCATGCAATACCGCAAGCCCGTGTGTTCCCGCGGGCCGTCGTCGAAAACGTGACCGAGATGCGCATCGCATTTGGCACATTTCACTTCTGTCCGGCTCATGCCCAAACTCAGATCCGTGTGTTCCAAGACATTCTCTTTCGCAATCGGCGCCCAAAAACTGGGCCAACCAGTACCGGATTCAAACTTGGTCTCAGACGAGAAAAGCGCCGTCCCACAGCAAATGCACTTGAAGATGCCGTGATCGTGAACGTTCAATAGTTTGCCCGTGAAGGGCCGCTCCGTGCCTTCATGGCGCGTGACATCAAACGCTTCCGGCGATAGTTGCGCCTTCCATTCTGCGTCGGTCTTGTGGATCTTCTCCACTTCAATCACGTCCTTCCGTTGGCCGGAATCGGTAAACTCCACAATTTTGACCATCTTCGGACCTTTGGCAAAGGCTTGCGCAAGCCGGCTGCCTGCGGCTAGTGAAAAACTAAGGCTCAAAAAAGTTCGGCGTTCCATATCTGTATTGTAATTCGAAACGCTGCGCGCCAAAGTTACGGTCGCTTCCTGGCATGCAACAGCCGTTCCGTCGTAGTTTCATTCGCCGGCGCGAATTGCTGTGCTGCCGCGCTCAAGTAAGGGTGGAATTGCTTGCGCCAATACACGACAAATCCCTCCGCTGCAATCTCGTTCAGCGCCAAAACATAGTGATCCAGCAGCGTCTCACCCAACAATTGCCCTGTCCGCTTAGCCGCCGTTTGTGCCGCTTTCGATAGCCAGAAAACACTAGCCGGCAACTCCGCCAGCGTGCCTACGGCCAGCGTTGAACATAAAGCGAACACCGATTGGTGCTCGGCAGCCGAGGCCGCCACCAGCTTGGTCCAAAGCGTCTCAAGCGTGGTCAGATTTGGCAAATTTGCCGTGGGAACGCTAGGCAAGACTTGCTTGAGCTTTTCCCATTCCTTGCGAAGGCCCTTTAACGTCACGGGAGGCATATTCAGCGTGTCCGCCAAATGCGCGCTCGTGTTCTCCAACCCATTCAGTAATTGGTCCAGCGTTTCAAACTGCGCATCGCGCTCGAGCAAGCCTTCTTGCTTCAGCGAGTCGGCAATCTGTTTGATCAGCGTATGCCCGGCGCCAGTCGCGTCCGCTAGCGCTGCCAGCACCCAAATGGGAGATACATGCAGCGTAAGCAAGCCCAACAACTCAATCCCATGGCTCGCCGTTCGCTTCACCAAAAATCCTTCCAAATCTTCGCTCTTTGGATAGACGCCTTGCACGCGCCCGAGTTCTTCAATCAGGAATCGCAGCGTCACCTCAACCATCACCCGATACAAAGCGGTCCGCCGCAAGCCCGCCGGCAGCAGAATCACGCCCGCTTCGCGCAGCAAACCTCCCGTGAGCGCACTGATCGAACGAACCAGGCGCTCCGGCAGCGAGATCACGAAGGAATAGCCAATGCGGGAACTCAAATTGCAGTATCTCGCTATTTGGTTTTGGCAAAGCTCTGTGGCATACTGCCCGACATGCGCATGTTCACTCTGCTCCTTTGCTCGCTTCCGCTTCTGGCACAACCGAAAGTCGAGATTCTGTGGGACCACTACGGCGTGGCGCACGTGTACGCGAAGAATATGGAAGGCTTGTTCTTCGGCTACGGCTATGCTTCCTTGCAAAGCCACGGCGATTTGATTCTGAAACTCTATGCCGAATCGCGCGGCCGCGCAGCCGAATATTTTGGCCCAGGCCTGAACGACGAAAACGTCAAGCAAGACCGCTGGGTACGCATCAATGGGGTGCCGGAGCGCGGTGAACAGTGGTATCAGCAACAGACCCCCGAATACAAAAAATATTTGGATGCTTGGGCCGCCGGCATGAACGAATACGCCAAGCGGCACCCCGAATCTTTGAGCGAAGAGCGCAAGCGCGTGCTGCCCATCACGGGTGCCGACGCGGTGATTCATACGCATCGCATCATGCAGTTTAGCTATCTCACCAGCGCCGCTTCGGTAGAAGCCTTGGTCTTAGGGCGCAGTCCAGCGCTGGGAGGAATCGGTTCGAACGCTTGGGCCATCGCGCCGAAAAAATCGGCCAGCGGCCATGCCATGATTCTCATGAATCCCCACCTGCCCTGGCGCGATTGGTACACCTATTACGAAATTGATCTCGATGCCCCGGGCATTCATCTATACGGCGCGAGCCAAGTCGGCTTTCCCATGCTGCGCTTTGTCTTCAGCGACTACTTGGCATTCACGCAAACCGTCAATTCGATTGATGCCAACGATCTTTACAAGCTCGATGCGCGCGACAACTGCTACATGTTCGACGGCGTCTGTAAGCCTTTCGAGACGCATTCAGAGACTTTGAAGATTCGTGGCCGCGCTGACGAGACGCTCGAAATCAGAAGCAGTATCCATGGCCCGGTTGTCTGGGACAAAGATGGCGTCGTTGTCGCTCAGAAGACCGCTGGTCTGGATCGGCCGTTCGGCATTGAACAGTACTGGAAAATGGCGCTCGCGCACAACTTCGCCGATTATCAGGCGCAGCTCAGGCGGCTGCAAGTGCCAACGTTCAACATCACCTACGCCGACCGCGACGGGCACATCATGTACTTATTCAACGGCACGCTTCCTCTGCGCAGCCAAGGCGATAGCCAGTTCTGGCATAGCGTGGTGGACGGCACAACTTCCAAAACGCTTTGGACCCAGATTCATAGCTACGACGATCTGCCCAAACTGATTGATCCTCCCACTGGCTTTGTTCAGAACACCAACGATCCGCCCTGGACTTCGACTTATCCGACTATCTTGAAACCGGAGAACTTTCCTCCTTATACAACCGCCGGACGCAACGAACTCTGGCGAACGACGAGGTCGCTTCGCATGCTGACCGAACACGACAAAATCAGTTTTGACGATCTAAGAGCGTTGAAGTACTCGACTCGTCTTGAGATGGCAGATCGAGTCGTGGACGACCTCGTAAAGGCAGCGGAACAATCTGACAGCCCCAAGGCCCGGCGTGCGGGTGAAGTTTTGAAGGCCTGGGATCGTCAAACCGAGGCCGATAGTCGCGGCGCGTTGCTCTTTGAAATTATCGCACCCAAACTCGTCTTTGCGACGCCGCTCGATTTGCTCAAGCCATTTGATACCCCGAAAGGACTCGCTCAGACGCCGGCCGCGCTCTCTGTTCTGCTCGAAAAAGCGGCGGACGAAGCAGAGAAGCGCTATGGCGCCATGGATGCCCCCTGGGGCGACTGGCGTCGCTTGAAACTCGGCACTCTTGATCTGCCTGCCAACGGCGGACCAGGCGCTCTCGGCGCCTTTCGAGTCTTCAATTACGCTCCTGCCAGTGCGGCCAAAAGAAATGCCGTCATGGGCGATACTTTTGTCTGTCTTGTCGAGTTTGGCTCTCCTACCCGAGCGCGCGCCGTTACCAGTTATGGCAATTCCTCGCAGGAAGGTTCTCCGCACCAAACGGACCAGTTGCCCATAGTTGCGAAGAAGGAAATGCGTACCGTCTTGCTGAAGCGTAAAGACGTCGAAGCGAACTTGGAAAGCAAAGACGTGTTCTAGAGCAACCACGCGTCTCTCCCACGGTGGCAGCCACTGCTGGCACCGCTGGCGTTTCTACATTTTCTGACCCAGACTGACTCCGAAACCGAGCCGGAAGCGTAAGCGCCCTAATTTGGCGCGCAGCTTTGTCGCTAAATCTAAAAATCCACCAAATAAAGCTGCGAATCTTTCGACTCCGAAGGAAACTCCCCAACCAGTTCCAGTTTCGCGTGCTGCGCCATCAGATAACGAAGCAACCAGTCTTCCGCATAACTTGGCGTACCCAGAACCAGAAATCTGTGGTGCTCGCTCACGAACGTGCGAAACGGTTCAATGTGCCCGCGAATCGGCAGGCACTGCCTCGTAGTCGCGAACAAGTTCTCAAGCATACTGGCATGCGCGTAAGTCAACGCCAGATTCATGTCGGTCAAATAAAAAAGCCGCTTTACGGTCGTGGCCGGCTGTTCACGATCCATCTCCATGAACGTCAAACCACTGGCCGCCACCAGCGGCAGATCTGGATAAACCCGCGCAAAATCGCTATGTTTCGCAATCGGTTTTCCTTCATGCCAAAGCACGTAAGCTCCTATTGCCGCGCATACCGCCAGTGCCGCGGGCCGGTTCACGTCTGTCCAATAAGCCAGCAGCACGACGAAGACCAGGGGGAACGCGAACAAAGTCGGAATGGAATAGCGCGTGAAGAACGCGCCGTGTCTGAACATCAGAACGCCATTGATAACGATCGGAAGCAGCAAAAGACCCGCTACGAAACTCACTTCTACAGCAGAAAAATTCGTACGCGCGGGCTTTTCGCGAGTTCGTAGCCTATAAATCAACACAGCCATAAGAAAGCCGACCAACAAGACCCAGCCTTCTTCTCGCAAACTCCAGTAATAATAGCTCGTCATCTTCCGAACCCCAGCCTGAAACGCCGGCGGGAACACCTCGCCGCCGCGCAGCTTCAGAAAAAAGAAAGGGATCACGCAGGGCGACAATAGCGCGCACATCACCGGCCAATCCGCCTTGCGCGTCTGCATGAACCGCACCAATTCGGCAATCAAAAATGGCATCAAAAAGAAAACCGCGAAAAAGTGCGTCAGCATCATGCCGGCGACGGCGAAACCTAAAGCGAGCACGCTACCCCGCCCCCAAGCCAGCATCGCCAATCCGAAGAAAGCCAGAACAAGCCCATAGGGTCGCGCTTCCGCCGCGAAATAGAAGGCATTTGTTGACCAGAAAACCAGCACCGCCAGCGCGCCGTAAGCAGCCGATTGCAAACGTTTCTGAACCAGTAGGTACAAACACAGGCTCGCTACACTAAGCGCAACCATCGCCGGAAGCCGCACGGCAAAAGAGGTCTTGCCCAAGGCGCTCATCGCCGCGCGCGCGAGCATGTAATACAGCGGCGGATGGTTGTCGAGCTGGATGCATTTCCAAAATTCGCCAAACGACGCGGCGGAGGAAATATAGAACGTGTAAAGTTCGTCATGCCATAGATGCCGCCGAGTCGCCAGTGCCACCAGCACAATATAAAAAATCAACAGTAGCGCTAGCGGTACAAAGCGCTTCATCTCTTCCCGCCGGCCAGAGCCTCACGCGCTCGATCCGCGTGCTGCCGGTAGTAAACTGACGGCCACCAGTTCCCCCAAACCTCCGCATCCTTCGGGCACTGGGTCGTGGCCGCAAACGACGAGTCGCGAAAGATCACCGCCCCCGCCGCAGACCCGGCCGGAACAAAGCAGAACGCGTCATAATCGCCCGTGAAATATTGAAGCGGCGCAAGCCCGCTGCTCTTCGCATAACTATCGGCGAACAAAATCCGTTGTCCCAGCTCCTTCGATCCATTCGTAACAGTCGGTCCCACTTCCACAATCGCCGGCAGCGCCGAATGCGAATCATCGCCTGCCAGAGGCGCAACTTGTCCCTCCGCGAGCCACTCCCGCACCCGAGCATCCGCGCCCGGCCCCGTCAGATACGAAAGCCGCGTATATCCATTGAAAAGCATTACGAAGCGTGCAGGCCTGTCCATATAATCGCCAGGCAGATCGATCGTGAGTGGAATGCTCGCGCGTGCAATGCCGTGCTGCTCGCAAATCAGATTGAGCATGTGGTCGTCAGAAGATCCAATCAACCGCATCGGCCGAGTGTCCAACGCATGGCTGCGCAAAACAAATTCCCAAGTCCGTTCCAAAGCCGCATAACGCGCGCCGAAAAAACCATCCCGGATGTGCGCGTAAAACGAAAGATAAGATCCAAACGCGACCGGCCCGTGTCCTGCCGGCGCCACCCAGTGTCCACCGCGCCTTGGCCCGAAAACACCAAACGGCGTGATGGAGACAAACCAGAACACCAAAGCCACCACCACAAAAACTGTTTTCAGCATGCGCCCCGAAGCCGCAATCAGCCAAGCCGCACACAGAGTTGTCCCTAGCGCCAAGCCCAAAATGTATTTCGGCGAACCCAGATCGCGAAAGTAATAGAACAGCGGCACAATTGTGCTGAGTGGCAACCACCACTGCCGCTTTCTCGCCTTGAAAAATCCAAACACTGCCATCGCAAACACGACGGGCCCAAAACCGAAAACGAGATAGACGGCGAAGATACGCCAATCAATAATCCACGGAAACGCCGCCTCATTGGGAATCGCCCGCACGAAGAGCAGCCAATACAAAACAACTGTCGCCAGACCGCTCAGCCCCGTCGCCCACAAACGCCGCCACTCACCGTCCATCACCAGTAAGACAACGATAAACGGTCCCATCAAAACAATGTCAGGCCGGCACCAAAACGCCAATCCCAGCACCAAACCGGCCGCAGTGTCGTAAATCACGCCCCGCCGCAAACATAGAATCGCCGCCGCAGCCACTAGCAACGCCGTCGAAAGCGAAGCCTCATTTCCGTACAGAAAATTCACCACCAGCGCCGGCGTATTCAGAAACAGAAACAGCGTCCACCAAGCGCCAATACCCGCCATCCGCTGCAAGAAAACAGCCAGCCCAATCAGATAAATCACGCCACAACCCGCCGCCGAATAACCGGTGCTGGCCACCGCGCTACCCGGCAGAACCTTATGAAAGACTGCCTGCACCTGGTAGTAGAAAGGAAAGTACGATTCGCGATAGTAATACGGCGGGTTCACTGGCGAAGCAAACGGAGCGCTGCGCGCCAGGCTCTCAATCTTAGCGGCCTTGCTGCCAAGATCCTGATCGAGCGGCAGCCGAACGCTTACGAAAGTAAATAAGAAGAGAGCCGCAACCGCAGCAACTGCCAGTAAGTTCCGACGATCCAAACGTCAGTACAGCACACCCGCAACTTAGGGCTTGGGCGCATTCGGATCTGCCTTCGGCCAACCGCCTTTAGGCGCAGTCTGTGCCGGTGCGGTTTGCGCGGTAGGCGTTGCCGTTGGCGCGGTGGAAGCTGCCGGAGCCGCATCATCCTCACTCGGCGGACCAACCGTACTCCCTGCCGGTCCCGCTTCATCTTCATTCACCGCAACCCGTTTCCGCTTCGCCTCCGGACGCAAGTGAACATCCTCTTCGCCCGGTATCGGATCAGTAATCGCCGTCTGGTGCGACACAACCGTCGGTCCGCTCGTCTGGTTCGTCCCGCCCATGAAGATGCGCCGCGAGCGAACCTCGGCGTTCGGATAAAGTATCCGCGCTTCCGTACTCAAATCTACGCGTATGTCATGCTGCGACTTCGCGATCGAATCGTCCGCCAGGTAGAAGTGCAAAGCATAGCGCTGCCGCAAGCGATTGAGCGTGTCTTGTAACGAACTCGAATCGTTGATCGGCATTGCATCACCGCCGGAATCGTGAGCAATGGTTTCCGTCCCCGCCGAATGGCTCTGGTCCATCGGGCCCGGCATGCTCGTGCCACCGCCCGGAATCCCGCCGCCCCCACTGCCAGGCCATCCACCACCCGGCCATGGAACGCGCGGCCCACTGGGTATCGGGCTCCTTTGCGAAATCGATGGCGGATCGTACGGCGCTTCCAGGAAACTCAACACCGCTCCCGCCTTCGACAAAGCCGCCTCTACTCTTGGCTCGTTTTCGCCGTCTTGCGTTTCGTCATCGGTCAAAATCACAATCGCGCGGCGGGCATCGGGGCGCGCATGCCTCTGCACGTAGTTGGCGGCGGAAATCATGGCGCTCGTAATGCGCGTTCCGCCATTAAATCCTTCCCAGCGAACCAAGTGCCGCAGTTCAGAATTTACAGCGTTGCGGTCATTCGTAAACGGCAATCGTTCGCGCGTCATCGTATCGAACACTTCAATGGCCACGCGATCCTGGTTCGATAAAACTCGAAGCGCGCTTGCGGCCGCATCCGCCATGCGTTCCACGTGCGGCCGCATACTCCCGCTCACATCCAGCAGAAAAAGAATGTCCATCGGCATGCTTTCGCTGTCGAAATTCTTAATCGGCGTGATTTTTCCGTCAACGCGCAGCACAAAATCGCGCACGCCCAACCCCGAAACCGAGCGCCCATCGCGGTCAACCACTTGCGCATCCACCCGCGAAAGCGCCACGTCGCTCTTAAAAACAACGGGATCATCCGCGCGCTGAGAGAACGCTGCCACCGCCAAAAATCCGAGAAAAAAGATAAATCGCTTCACAGCCGTAACAAACCCTATGAATAATACGCTACCAGTTCCAGCCCCGTTACAGATATAAGATCAAATTCAGTGAAACTGCTCATCTTTTCCGATATTCATGAAGACTGGCCCGCGCTCGAAACGTTGATAAATCAGCCGGCCGATCTATATATAGCCGCCGGAGACCTGGCGAATTGGGGCCGTGGGCTCGAAAAGGCCGCGCCCATTTTGGCGAAAAATAAGGAGAAACTGTGGCTCCTTCCCGGCAACCACGAATCGGATCACGCTATCGAAGTCTTCTGCCAAGCCCAGGGATTTCACAATTTGCACGGCGCCAGTTTCGAGTGTGCTGGCTATCATGTGGCTGGCCTAGGCTGCTCGAATCCTACACCCTTCAACACGCCCGGCGAATACACTGAGGTCGAGTTAGCCAAGCGTTTGGCGCCTTTCAGTAGTCTCAAGCCGTTGATTCTGATTTGTCATTGCCCGCCGAAAGATACCGAACTCGATCAAACCGCACCGGGCCAACACTTCGGTAGCGTTGCCGTCAAAGACTTCATCGCCAAAGAACAACCGGCGTATTTCTTTTGCGGACACATCCACGAATCAGCCGGTGTTCATGTCGAACTTGGCAAAACCCAAGCTTGGAACGTCGGCAAGAAAGGCCATTTGCTCGAGATTTAGGCCTTTACAATT
>Ga0302319_10009835_pt1 | contig 18314 bp, 20 predicted proteins | sample Bog_T0_2_FD_203319 | JGI IMG/M metagenome (GOLD analysis project Ga0302319, IMG submission 203319) | Peat permafrost microbial communities from Stordalen Mire near Abisko, Sweden - Bog_T0_2 | ecosystem: Environmental > Terrestrial > Soil > Wetlands > Peat | place: Sweden: Abisko, Stordalen Mire...
GGGCACATGAATAAGAATCGGCTCGCGCGATAAATCAAGCCACGCGGTCGAATAAAGCGTGTCCGCATTAGGTCGCACAATGCGGCGGGTATCTGGACGTGGGAACTGTGGAACATGCGCAAACTGATTGACAGGCGTCGATCCTCGCGTGGCTTCAATCAGCACGAGGGGATAGGCATAGATATAGGCGCGCTCCGCAACGTCGCGAAGTGTAGCCCCACCTTGTGCCTGGAGCGCTGCGGCCGCGAGAAGGGGAATCATGATAAGTCTACTGTGTTTGATTCTGTATTGGTGACTTGTTTGGGCGCTTTTCATTTTGCGTCGCTCTCCATGGAAACGGGACTGATCCAATGTTGCGCGGCCATGATGGCCCGAACCTGTTTGCTGACAGCCTTCGCCATCCGGGAAGCATCACCTTCCACTGTGGCCTTTCCATCTGTGGCCACCGCCACACCGGCGCTGGCTGCCGCCGAGCCGACACCCATTGTGGCAGCAGCGCCGGGCTTCTTACCGCTAACCGACGTAAGGTCGAATTCGGACAGGAGAATCGGGCCGTTCGCAGCATTCAATGAAACAACGACGTGAGCTTTCACATCGCTGGCGCCGCGGCCAAAGCCGATGATCATTCGCTTCGTCTTGTTTCCGAGGTTTACATCGGTAAAGCCGCCGCGAATGATGATTGAGTTTGAGGCTATCTCCTGCTGTGTGCCCGCCACTGTCGGCAGAGAAACTTTTTGAAGTTCTCCCGCGAGAGTCTTAAAGAAAGCGGCTTGAACGTTTTGCGCTACGTTCGCCGGCGATTCGTCGCGGCCCTCCTCATGTTTCATTTTTGCAACAGGATCGTGACTCAGAATGTGGGACATCGGTGAGTGGTCGAGGGTGATGACATTGCTGGGGATGTCGAACTTCAGGACGACGGCCTGCGCCGGTTTAGGCAAGCTGGCCGGCCCCTGATAGCTGTGGATGACAGTGACTTTTGTATCGCCGATGAGTATCTTGCTAGCGGCATTTTGCGCATGGGCGGTCAGGCCGGCGGCGATGAAAGGGAAAGCGAACCGCACGAGGCGAGGGTCTGTTCTGCATTTCATAGAAGTTATGATATGAGCAACGCTCACATTAATAAACTCGCATTTTAGCGGTTATGCCAACGTCAAAAAAACCCAAGAAGCATCAGGCACTTACAAGACGAAAGCCGCGGCAGGAAAGGGCGCTCGATAAGGTTGAACTCATATTTCAGGCGACGATGGCATTGATAGAGCAGAGCGGTATTGAAAGGCTTACGACTAACGCAATTGCGGAAAAAGCAGGGGTAAGTATCGGGACCCTCTATCAATATTTTGCCGACAAGAACACAATTTTGGACGCTCTGATCGGACGCGAGATGACTCGGCTATCGGAGAGAGTCATGAAAGCGTTTGAAGGCGCCGCACCCGAGCGGCCAGGCGCGCGAATTCCGATCTTGATGGAAGCGATCATGAAAAGCTATGGCGGAAGGGCACGCATTCACCGGAAATTGCTTGCCTACGCATTAGCGCAAGGCCCAGCAACGCGGCTCGACCCGTTACTAGCAAAGGTGATTGCGTTGTTTGCCAGCGGGAACATCGCACTGCCCGGGCGTTCGCAGCTTGGCAGTGCCGACGCGTTCGTGTTGACGCATGCATTTATGGGCGTGATGCGAGCAGTAGTTGCGGGCCGAGAGCCGCCACCGCTCGCTGAAGTGCAGGCATCGCTGACGAGTCTGTTAACAGACTTTGCACTGAGAAGCGCTTCGCGCCCCGGATGATCGTGACGCTAACGTGAGGTGCCGGAGGTTAGAGATTGTTCTCGATGATACGGGCGGATGAAAAATCGGGGAGCTTTAAGGCATTGGCGAAACCGAGTTCGACGGCTTTGCGGGGGATGAGGCCGATGAGTTCGCTTGCGGCTACAGTGACGCCGGCTTCTGCGGCGAGGCGGGTGACTTCGGCGAAGACCACGTGAGGCGGAGTGACATTGAAATCGGTCAGGTTCATGGAGACTTGGACTTGACCGCGGGATTCGAGGGGTAGGCCGAGAGCCTTCACGCAAGGCAAGCCGCCGCTGCTGGTGCGGATGAGGCGGGCGATTTTCTTGGCGAGCTGAAGGTCTTGCGTGGCGAGGTTGATGTTATAGGCGATCAAGATGGGACGCGCGCCGACGATGACGGCTCCAGCGGTGGGATGAAGTTTAGGGCCGCCGAGATCGGGAAGCTTGGATTGATTTTCGAATTCGCCTTGGCGAACTTTTTCGAGCAGCTGGCGATCGGTGTGAAGGGCGGCGGCCTCATAAAAATATACCGGGATGTGGAGTTCCCGCCAGATGCGTTCGCCGGCACGGTGAGCAAGCGCGACGCAATCGGCCAAAGTAGTTTCACCGAGCGGAACAAAGGGCAGCACGTCGAGGGCGCCAAGACGAGGATGAACGCCGCGGTGGTGATTGAGATCAATCAACTCAGCCGCGCGGGCTGTAGCGCGGACAGCGGACTCGAGCACGGCTTCGGCTTCGCCAGCAAAGGTAATGACGCTGCGGTGGTGGTCGGCGTCGCTGGTGCGGTGGAGAACTTTTGCACCGCTCACCGAGGCAATGGCCGCTTCGAGGGCAGCCACGCGGGCGGGATCGCGGCCTTCTGAAAAATTCGGGACACACTCAACCAGCAAAGCTCAAGCGCTCGCTTTCGCGGCACGCCGGCGATTGACCATGAAATTGCCCTCGCGGATTGCCATCAAAATCTGATTGACACCGATACGGCGGGGGATCTCCCGATAATCGGAAAGACTGAGAACGAGGATATCCGCGCGCTTGCCGGCTTCGAGACTGCCTACCTCGTCGGCACAACCCAACGCGTGGGCGGCGTTGATGGTGGTGGCTGCGATCGCTTGTTCGGCGGTAAGGCGGAGACGGAGCACGGCTAGAGCCACCACCATTTGCATGCTGAAAATAGGCGCATCTTTAGAATCATACCCGCTGGCCAGAGCGATGGCGCCGCCGGCATCGAGAAGTTTTTTGGCGGATGGATTTTCGCGCTCTTCCAAAAGTTCTTTACACGGACTAAAGACGGCGATGGAGGGCGACTGAGCGAGGGCGAAGGTTTCCGAGGGGCTCAACTCAGCAGGGCAGAAAACGGAGCGCGGGCGGGCTTGCTCGAGGAGGTGCCGCAACAGTTCGACCGGAGCATCGCCGGGCCAAACGAGGTTACGCGGCAAGCCGATTTGGGCGAGCACGTCCCAGAATGCGTGGCTGGGTAGACCCATTTCCGGGTTGGCCAGGAGTTCGAGGCAGTGGACGAAATCGCGGCGGCGCAAGAGAGCGAGACGGGCGGCCAAAGCGGCAAGTTTAGGCTCATCGAGCGCAGTTGTGGCAAGGCGCAGACTGCGGACAATGGACACGGGCACATTGCCGATGGTGGCCAACTGGCGCAGCGCGGCCAAATCCGCCGCGGGAGAACTGGCTTCCGCGTAGACCTTGACCTGGGCGTTCAAGGTACCGTGCTGCAGACAGGAACGAATGAGCAAAAGGCTTTCCTCATAAAACTTGAGGGCCTTTTTGCGCTTAGGGACGGGCGCAACGGAGGCGCGATTTTCGTAAAGGCTGACGTGAATGGCGGGATCAACAAAGCCCGGCATGACCACGCACCCTGTGACGGGGACGTCAATAGCGCCCCGGCTTTCTTTCAGATTTTCAATTCGGCGGGTAGGACCGACCGAAAGAATTCTCCGATCTCGAATGAGGACCGAACCATCCTCTATTATTCCCAAATCATTGAGGGCCGCACCACGGCGTACACCACTGGGTCCACGCAAAGTCAACAGTTGCTTGGCCCCGCGAAGCAGGAGTAGCTGTGCCAAAAGCGATCTTTGCTTTCTATTCTACATGGATGCGTCGGGATGTTTGAGCAAGTACGAGATATTGGCGAAATCGAAGTAGAAGCAGATGATCACGATGGCAACGGCGGCGATGGCGGCGATTTTCCAAAAAAGCTCGCGCGGCGAGGCGGGATGACCGGGGAGGCCGGCAACGGTGCCCACCGCGAAGCCACCGATAAGGCCGCCGACGTGTCCCCACAAACTAATGTTGCCGAAAAAACTCATGACTAAGCCGAAGACGAGCCACTGGCCGTAGTGTTGGCGGACGAGTTGGGTGAATGGCGAGGCGCGATCACCGAAGACGCCCATCGCGAGCATGACGCCCATCAAGCCGAAGGCGGCACAGGATGCGCCAAGAACGACGTTAGTGGGAGTGATGAGGGCGGCGAGCATGAAGCCAGTGAACGTTGAGACGACATAGGCCACAATGAGGCGGTTTGTGCCGTAGAACTGCTCTACTTCGGTGACGAGGATGAATAGCGACCACGAGTTCATGAGCAGATGGATCCAATCGGCATGTAGAAAGCCGGCGGAAATGAAGCGCCACCATTGCCCTTCTTGTAAATGCAGCGGGGCGGCGAAAAGAAAGGCCAGGCGGTGGTGCGCTAGGAGGAGACGAAAAAGCCAACTGCCGACATCGTAGGGCGGATACGACTGGCCCACGTCGACGGTCGTGGAGGTGCCGCTGTGACTTAGAACAAGACTGCCCGCGAAGAAGGCAAAGTTGATAGCGAGGACAATCATGGCAGAGAGATTGGCGCTCGGCAAAAAAGACGAAGCAAAGGCGTTGGGCCGGAGATCGACGGCACGGGGGCCGACGTTGGTTTCGCAGTAGGGGCAGACGCGATCGCTGATTGTAATGAACGCCCTACAGTTCGGGCACATTCGCCTTTTTTCCACGGTTTAATTGTAGCGGGACGCGCCGAAACGATAGCAAACTGAATATTTTGGCAGCAAGCTTGCTAAAATCGGATTCGCATGAGTAAGACTGAGCAGGAGCATCGGGAAGACCTCGTGCGCGTTTGCCACCAGGTGTATGAGAAGGGCTGGGTGGCGGCGAACGATGGGAATGTCAGCATCAGGTTGAACGACGATCTGATTCTTTGCACACCGACGGCGGTGAGCAAGGGAATGGTGAAAGCGGAAGATCTGATTGTTTGCGACATGGGCGGAATGAAGATCCGCGGCCAGCGTGCTTGCACGAGTGAGATTGCAATGCACACGACCATCTATTCGTTGAGACCAGACGTGCATGCGGTGGTGCACGCGCATCCGCCCGTGGCGACTGGCTTCGCGACAGCGGGGCGGGCACTGGACAAGGCGCTGCTGCCGGAAGTCATTATTCAGTTAGGCGCAGTTCCGCTGGCGCAATATGGATTGCCCGGGACGCCGGCGCTGAGCGATGGCATGCTGCCGTTTATTCCCCACTACGATGCGCTGCTGCTGGAGAACCACGGATGCACATCGTACGGCGCGGATGTGTGGCAGGCGTTTTACCGGATGGAGACGGTGGAACATTTTGCGCGGATCACGTTTGTGGCGGAAATGTTAGGCGGAGCGCAAGCTTTGCCGCGGGAAGAAGTAGAGAAGTTGTTTGCAGCACGGGCTCGCTATAACGTGAAGTCAAATGCACATATGGAACCGGGCATGCCGCTGGTGGCCGAGGATTGCGAAGCGCGTAGACGGCGTTAGGCTGCGACGGGCAGCGTTTTGGGCTCGACTTTGGGAATGTGGTTGCGGAGCAACGCCATGCCCACGAAGGCGATGAGCATGGCGGCCATCAGATATTCGAAGAATTGATCCGACCCTAGTTGAATGAGCCAAGATCCGAGGGAGGCGCTGAGAATGCCGCCAAGGCGGGTCATGGCTGAAGCGACCGCGACACCGCGGGCACGCACTCTGGTGGGGTAGAGATAAACGCCCAAGGCGAACAAGCTGGTTTGCAGAGCGTTGACGAAAAAACCGTGCGCGGCCAAGGCAGTTAGTAACAGAGGCGCATTGACGCCTTGCTTTACCCCCATGGTGACAAGCAGCAGCGCACTGACCACGGCACCCAAACAGGCAGTGAGCGTGAGAATGCGCGAGCCGAGGCGATTCACCAACAGAACAAAGCCGACGACGCCGATAAAGCCGCCGTAGTTCCAAGCCTCCAGCCCTTCTATGGAAACGGCGCTACCCAGTTGGCGAGCCGATAAGAGGGACGGCAACCAACTCAAACACAAATAGACGCTGGCCCCACTCGCGAAAAAAGTAAGCCACAAAGAGAGCGTACTGAGTGCCTGGCGGGGGCCGAAGAAATCCGTTAAGGATGGTGCGGCCGTTTGGGAAGCGGATTCGATGAAGGTCGCATCAGGTGGGACGGCGTGACCCAAACGCCCAAGCAGGCGGACAAGTTCGGGCGCACGTTCGGGATGACGCGCCAAGAAACGCGGTGATTCCGGAACAAGCCAGAACATCACAAACGACAGCAAAATGGGCAAGATGCCGCCGATGAAGAAGAGGGCGCGCCAACCGCCGAGCGGCACGACCACTCCGGCCACAGAGCCCGCCAGGGCGGCGCCCAACGGCACGCAAATGATGGTTGACATGACGGCAACGGTGCGCATTTTGATGGGGGTAAATTCGCCGCTCATGGTGGCAGCGTTTGGCAATGCACCGCCGATTCCGCAGGCTGCAATGAAGCGCAAAACTTCGATGGTGAGAAGGTTGGGGGCAAAGGCGCTGGCGGCGACACCGACGCCGAACAACAAGACGCTGAGGGAGAGCGCGGCGCGGCGTCCGATGCGGTCGCCGATGAAGCCCGCGATGGCGGAGCCGACCATCATGCCTAGTAAACCGATAACCAATAAGGGAGCAAAACTGGCGCGCGGCAGGTGCCAGTCTTGAATGATGGACGGCACGGCGAAGCCGACGATGGAGATATCAAAGCCGTCGAAAATGATGGCGATAGCGAAAAGCAGCGTGGCGAGTTTGGCGAAGCGAGGCCAGGGACCATGGTCGAGGAGTTCGCCGATTTCGATAGGCATGAATACGTGAGGCTATCACGGCGGCCGATTTTGGTAGGGATATGATGGAGCGCGGAAAAGGAGTGTGCGCCATGCAAGATGCGCGGAGCAATCGACGAGAGTTTGCGAAGGCGGCGTTGGTAGGACCGTTGGCGGGTGCGTTTCAGGGTAAGACCGCGCTGGAGCCACTTTCGCCGGGCATCAAGATTACGTGGCAGATGCCCTTGGATTTTACGGACGAGGATCTGCAGTTCGCGAAGCAGATCGGCGTGAACTATGTGAACACGGGAACGAGCGGCGGCACTTATGAAGTGTTTGCGGATGTCAAGCGGCGCGTGGAAGCGGCAGGGTTGAAGCTGAGTAACATTGGCAATACTAACGTGCATAACATGCCTGAGGTGACGCTGAATTTGCCGGGGCGGGATGAAAAGATCGCGGAGTACAAGCAGTATTTACGCGACTTGAGTAAGGCTGGCATTTACTACACGACTTACGCGCACATGGGCAACGGGATTTGGAGTTCGGCACAAGGCACGACACGTGGCGGGGCACCGGCGAGGTCGTTTCATGCGGCGGATGCGGAAGGGCATTGGACGACGACTACGTTTCATCAGCCGCTTTCGCATGGACGGAAGTTTAGCAAGGAAGAGCTGTGGGAGAATTACACCTATTTCATTAAGCAAGTGGTTCCGGTGGCGGAAGAGACGGGCGTGCGCATTGGGATTCATCCGGATGATCCGCCGATGCGAGAACTCGGTGGAGTGCCGCGCTGTATTTTTGGGAATTTTGCAGGGTATGAACGGGCGCTGGCGATTGCAAATAGTCCAAATGTTGGTGTATGCCTGTGTTGCGGGACGTGGATGGAGGGCGGCGATTTGATGGGGAGGAATGTGTTTGAAGCGGCGCGCGCGTTTGCGGCGATGGGCAAGCTTTGGAAGATTCACTTTCGCAATGTAACTTCGCCGGTGCCGGATTTTACAGAGACGTTTGTGGATGACGGGTACACGGATATGAAGAAGTTGATGCGGACACTGGTGGAGGTGGATTTCCGCGGCATCTTGATTGCGGATCATGTGCCGAAGATGGTGGGCGACCGCAGGACGGGGTGGGCGTTTAGTTTGGGATATATTCGGGCGCTTTATGACACAGCGCGGGGGTAAGCTCACCCGACCTCCGAGCGCTTGAATCTCTGGCGTGCACCGTGCCGGATATGGACCACATCCACCCGCTTGCTCTTCTCCGCAACACGGTAGATCACGCGATAGATATGCGGTTTGTGGCCGTAGAGCAGATGCCGCAGCTTGGCATTCTCCGGGGTTTCAGGGCAGCGGTTCGGTTGCTGTTCTAGGCTCAGGATGGCCTGTTTGAGGCCTCCGTACCATTTGATAGCGGCGTCGGAATTGCCGGCGTTGATTGCATGAAAGAGCAGTGCGAGGTCGCGTTCCGCGCGGACAGTGAGATTAACGAGGTAGGCCATGCCGTGCTTCGAATTCAGCGAAGACTACTCTTGCCGGCCGAACTTTGGCGTCCCTTATCTCCTCAAGGCCCTGCCGGATACCTTCGACGGCGTCGGTCTGAGCGGCAATATCCAGCAGCCTCTGGTAGGCCTCGGCATCCTGCACGATAGCCGCAGCTTTCCCCTTGACCGTCAGAACCACCGGGCGTTTGCTTTTCTTAAGCTGCTTGAGGAACTCCCCGGAACGGCGGCGAAATGTAGTTAGCGACTGGATATCCTTCGTGATGTCTAGCATGGGCCTATGACTATTAGAGCACCTTTTTAGGTGCTACTCGCGTCCGCCTTTTGCTTCGAGGAAGTCTTTCCAGTTGGCGGGTATATTAACCGTTTTGTATGACGTGTTTAGGGTGCTGGACAAGGTGCGGGATGTTCATTTTGCCTTGGTGCTTTCGTGCTTGGGCAAGATCGTAGGCTGCCCGCATTCTTAGCCACATATCGGCACCCCCGCCAAAGGCTTGCTCAAAGCGCAATGCCATCTCATGCGTTACGGCGCTCTTACCTTGCACCAAGTTGTGAAGCATCTGGCGCGTGATCTTCATCGTTTTCGCTGCGTCGGCCACACTTAGGTTTAGTTCATCAAGATTCGCTTTTGCAAGTGCGTCCGGGTGAACAGGATTTTTCATCGGCATGGCGTTGTCTCTCTTAACGGTAGTCTGCCAGATCCACGTCGTAGGCGTCACCTCTCTCGAAGCGGAAGGTCACACGCCAGTTAGCCCTCACGGACACGGCCCACACACCTTTACTGTTCCCCTTCAATGGATGCAATCGAAACGTCGGCTGGCTCATATCCTGCGGCTCAGCGGCCTGATCGAGCGCCGAAAGGATCAACCGCAAACGTTCCACTTGATCGGCCTTCACGCCGCGGCCATCGTCCTGTTCAAACAGTCTGCGCAGGCCCTTGGGTTTAAAGCTCTCGATCAACGCACAGACTGTACAATGTGCAACGCGAATTGAGGTTTGTCAAGGGAAAGGGACGAACTGAAGCTCGTTAACCTGGACAAAGGAAAGCACAACCCGTGACGATGTTGCGAAGTTTGGGCCGGTGATTTGAATGAGGGGCTAGAGGCCGGGAACCCCGCCTCAGAAAAGAAAGGCCATAGCGATTACCAGGGCGGAAACGGTTGGGAGGGATGATGCCTCGGCGGGCTTGCGAGCGGTTTTGGTCCGAAGTTCGGCATTGTTTATGCTGCGCGTCGGAACGAAAAAGGGCGGCGTTCCCGCCCATACTTGTACTAAGGGGACACTGCTGCGGCATCTGATGCTCAGTTTGCGGTGTTCGTGACGCCAACTCGCAATGTCCCCATTCTTTCTTACTTCTTAGCGAGGGCGGCTTTAGCGGCGTCCAAGGCGGCTTCGTAATTTGGATGGGCGCTAACTTCGGGCACGTACTCGACGTGCTTGAGTTCGTTGTTGCCATCGATCACAAAAATGGCGCGGCTTTCGATGCGCACTGCGGGAATCAGCGTTCCATAATTTTCACCAAAGGAGCCGCTCTTGTGATCGGACAACATGCCGACGTGGTTGATGCCGTAATTGCCACACCAACGTTTTTGGGCGAAGGGGAGATCCATGCTCACGGTGAAGATTTTGACGTCGGACATTTTGGCGGCTTCGTCTTCGAAACGTTTGGTTTGGGCGTCGCACACCGGCGTATCCAAAGAAGGCACCACGCTTAGAATGCGCACGCCGTCGCCCGTGCCCGCCAGATTCACTGGCTGGAGTTTCGCGTCAACCACATCGAAGTCGGGAGCCTTGTCGCCAGCCTTCAGTTGCGGGCCCGCCAGTGCCACGGGCTTGCCCATTAAAATTGTCGAACGGTTTTCAGTTTGATTAGCCATGCGGCATCAGTGTAGCATCGCGGCTTTGAGAAAAGTTGGGCGCGGATTACTCAATCACTTTTGGCAACTGGCACGTGAAATTGCGGCACTCGTAGATGGTGATGCGGCCGCGACGTTCGAGACTGGCGAGGAAGGGGGCGACGTCGTGAAGTTCGGCGGCGCATTGGTCGCTGATAGAAAGCACGACGGCCGATGGGGAGAATTTTTGGGTGTAGCCGCGCTCCAGCTCTTCTGATTCAGCGTCGATTTCTTTGACGCGCAGAATGACTTGCTCCGCTTCGTGCAGCGAGCGGCCTAACGCGACCAGCATCAAAGGTGCGATGGTCGGTTGCGCTTTCATCTTGGGAGCGAAGGCGCGCAGGGAACGGGCGGCCCGCGTTTGAAAATCCTGATCGCCGGTGAGGTGGGCGAGGCGGAAGAGGAGATCAGTCGCGACGGAATTGCCGGAGGGTTCGGCGCCATCGTAATCGTCTTTGATGCGGAGCAAGACGTCACTCGCGCCGGTTTCGGTGCCGAAGAATCCACCAGCGTCCTGATCTTCAAAACGGGCGAGGCCGCGCTGGGCGAAATCGACGGCGAACTTCAACAACCACGCCTCGGGCTTTACTTCAAATAAGTCGAGTAATGCGTTGGAAATAAAAGCGTAATCGTCCAGGAAAGCGTTGACGGCGGCTTCGCCATCGCAGTAGCGGCGGAGCAGTTGACCGCTGGCTGGTTCGAACATTTTGGCCAGGACAAATTTGACGGCCTGGTGGGCGGCGGCAAGGTACTGGGGATCGCCTAACACTCGATATCCCTTAGCGAGAGCGGAGATTTGTAAACCGTTCCACGAGGCGAGGACCTTGTTATCGAGATGCGGGCGCGGGCGCTGGTTGCGAACGGCTAAGAGCTTCCGGGCAGCGGTTAAGATGGTGGGTGACGCGGGGCTTGCGTCGGCTTGAAACAGAATGTTGCGGCCGTGAAACTCGGCGTGCGGATCGACCTCAACGTTTCCTTCTGGTTCGACGCCGAAGTGCTTGCAAAATAAAGCACTATCAACGCCAGTGACCACTTCGATTTCGCGCTGACGCCAGATATAGAAAGAGCCTTCGCCGGAGTGGGATGGATTCTCAGGATCCGGGCTATCAGCATCTTCAGCGGAGTAGAAACCGCCTTCCGGGTTGGTCAAATCGCGCAGGACGTAGCTGAAAAAATCGCGGGCGACGGACGCGAGCGTCTCGTCACCAGTGGACTGAAAAGCTTCCAGATAAGCGCTGGCAAGTTGCGCTTGATCGTAGAGCATTTTCTCGAAGTGCGGGACGAACCAGTGGTCGTCAACGGAGTAGCGATGAAAGCCGCCACCGAGTTGATCATGCATGCCGCCGGCCGCCATGGCGTGGAGAGTGTGAGTCACCATGGCCAAGGCTTCGGGATTATTTTCTTGAACGCCGTAGCGCTGCAGAAAGTTCAACACCACGGGACGCGGAAATTTGGGAGCGCCGCCGAAGCCACCGTGGCGCTTGTCGTACATGCGCTCAAATTGGCGGAAGGCGGAGTGAAGAAGTTCAGCGTCGGGCTCAACACTAGAGAGCGATGGCGCGGCCATGGATTGCAGTTGCTCAGAAACGTTGTTGCCGGAGAGTTCCACCTTGGCGCGCTCCGTTTTCCAGACGTTCGCGAGGTGTTCCAATAACTGGCGGAAGCCGGGACGGCCGTAACGCGAATCGGGAGGGAAATAGGTGCCGCCGAAAAACGGTTTGAGTTCAGGCGTGAGCCAAACCGACATGGGCCAACCACCGCTGCCGGTGGTGGCCTGGACGAAGAGCATGTAGATGCGGTCAATATCGGGCCGCTCTTCGCGGTCGAGTTTCACGGGCACGAATTCGCGGTTCAACAATTCGGCCACGCCTTGATCTTCAAAAGATTCGTGTGCCATGACGTGGCACCAGTGGCAGGTGGAATATCCGATGGAGAGGAAAATGGGTTTGTCTTGGCGGCGGGCTTTCTCAAAGGCCGCTTCGCCCCACGGCAGCCAGTCCACCGGATTGTGGGCGTGCTGCCGAAGATAGGGACTCTTCTCGTGGATGAGCGCGTTGGTGAAGGCGGAAGAATCCACTTAGTGCTTGGCCGTGCTGGCCACCATTTTGCTCTTCGGATGAGCGGAGGTGGTCGTGGGGGCGGCCATCAATTCGTCGATGTGCTGACGGAGATTTGTGTCTTTGGCGACGGCGTCCCAAAGCGGGCCGCTATCGGGTGATGTTTGATAGTGGATGAAACCTTTGCGGTCAATCAACACAACTTGCGGGACCACCATACGTTCGGCGGGAGTGACGTTCAGGAAGGACATCATTTGCGGCCGCGGGATGTAGCCGACCGGAAAACCGACTTGATAGGTGCGCGCGAAATCCTGCACCATCTGTTCGGCTTCAGCCGGCTTGTGCATGTTGTCCAAGGCATTGATGGCAATGTCGATGGCTTGGAAGCCGCGCTTGCCCAGTTCCTGCTGATACTTGGTAATTTCGTGGGCTGCGGCTTGGCAGTGCGGACAAGTGGTGAGAATGAATTCCAGACAGACCACTTTGCCGCGATACTGGCTCAACAGCTTCTCGCCTTCACCAGGAATGGTGAACGCCAGTTCCGGCGCCTTGCGGGGTTCGGGGGAAGGCGATTGGCCTGCCATCACAACAGCGGAGGAAACGGCTGAAAGTAAAAATATTCCGATTAAGGTCTTCACAATATTAGTTTAGAACGGAACTCCGAGCTATCTTTAGTGTTTACCGGACTTCGTGCTTCCCGAAAAACAATTCGTTGTGAGCGCAGGCGTCAGCAAAACCAGCTATGGGGAGGTGGTGGAACTGTGCCGGCAATGGGCGGCTGATCCAGCGGCTGCCAGCCACTATATATGTGTTACGTCAGTGCACGGGTTGATTTTGGCGAAGGATGACCCGACCTTCGCGGAAATTCTGAACGCGGCCGACATTACGACGCCTGATGGCATGCCGGTGGTTTGGGCACTGCGCTCTTTCGGCAGCAAGGGACAACAGCGCGTGTATGGACCAACACTGATGCTGCATCTGTGCGAAAGCGCGGCACGCCATGGGCACGGTATCTACTTATATGGTGGGCGGCCTGAAGTTTTGCCGTTGCTGGAGCGGCGGTTAGAAGAGCAGTTCCCTGCCCTGCGGATTGTGGGGCGTTACTCGCCGCCGTTTCGAGCGTTGACGGTAGAAGAGGACGAGCAAGTGCAGGTGGACATCCGGCAGTCGGGGGCGCGGCTTGTCTTTATTGGGATCAGCACGCCGAAACAGGAGCAATGGATGTTTGAACATCGTCAGAAATTTCCTGGGGTGACGATGATTGGCGTGGGAGCGGCTTTCGATTTTCACGCAGGCTGCACACCACAAGCGCCGCCCTGGATGCAACGGCTTGGCTTAGAGTGGTTTTTCCGGCTGACTACGGAGCCCCGGAGGCTGTGGAAGCGTTATTTGCTGCTGACACCGCGGTTTCTGCCGCTTTGGCTCATCCAACGACTGAAAACAGTAAGAGAATCCTAGCCCTAAATACACTTCTTCCCTAGAGAATATGCGCCGGTTCTTACAAGAGCCGGCTAACCGCTCAACAAAAGAAGGAAGACTGTTATGAGTTCGTTCGCTACGGCCGCCTCGCGGACTGCCGACAAAGATACCCCAAACAGCAAGCAACTGCTGCATCTGCTCGTCAATCCGGACGCCGCGCCGGAAGGGCAAACTTCTCCGGCCGCAGAACCTGCGCGCGCCGAAGCTCCCCCTATGAGTTCGCAAAGCATCGATGAAGCGACTCGTGTGGAGCGCTTGATCTCACAATTAGAAGCCCGTTCGATGGCGCTGGTGCCTTATGGATACGGAAACGTGCGCGAAGCAGCGCCTCGCCGATCGAACACGGCACTGCTGGCGGGCGTGCTGGTTGCTATTTGGCTGACGACGTTGATTTTGGGAGTCGCCTACATTCGCTATATTGGCCACTCGCCATTTTCAGGAGCTGAACGTGCTGCGGCAGCTCCGCTGGTGATAGCGCCGGAAGCGGATGCACAAGACCAAAAAGTAGCGACTTCTGTCGACCATTTGGCGAAAGCCTTGGTTTCTTCTTCAGAGCGAATGAACCTATTGGAAGCGGCGGTGGAGAAATCGAATCGCGATTTGCAGCGCATGGCGAAGAGCAACACGGAACGTACGGCGCAGACGCCCACCAGCGCTGAACCGAATGAGGATTCGACATCGACTGTTGTGGTGGCGCCCACGATACCTAAGAACTGGCACCGCGTGTTGGAAGTTAAGCCGACGGATTTAGCAGTGCCGCACAAAACGCCGGACGGCAGCATTGACTATTGGATAGTGCCCCGCGGTGGCGACTCCACACCCAATAAAGTTTTGCCGATTGGCAAGAGCGCCGACGGCGTAGTGGTTCACAACTTGGACGATGGCAAAGATTACACGCTTACACCTTCCGGCGAATGGAAAAATGGGGCGCTAACGCCGTCGGGGAATTAGCATACGTTTTAGACGCCAGTGGATTTTTTGGGACCGCAGGATTCGCCTGCGGTCCTTTTATTTTGGCGGGCTTAGTCGACCCCTGAGCTTTGCAAGAAAATTAATCCAAATCTAAAGCGAGTGTTACCCTAAAATAGGCAGTAACTTCTCATAAATGATGTTATTTTTAAATGCAAAAGAATGTCCGCGTTGCAGATCCGGAGATATTAGGCGCTCGAATGAGCGTAACATTTTCGAAATGCTTTTCCGTTTTTTGATTGTTACGTGCCGTTGTTATAACTGTGAATTGCGGTTTTACCGGCCACGGTGGCATGGCGTCCCTCCCGCTTGGCCCAAGCGCGCGAAAGGGACCAGCGCCTCGTCCTAGGCGCGGTTATGAATCGAACTGAATTTTTTGCTGTTTGGGAGGAGCGGGCGGCCGTTCCTCAAGCTCTTTGCGCTGATTTCGCAGCATGGCGGCGGTAAATTGCCAGGTGGGTCCTGGAGTTTCACGCCAACAGGCGGGTACGGTGACCATGCAATAGCGACTTAGTTCCGGATCGTAATAGAAGAAGCCTGCCTGCCGTTTCATGATGGTCTTCCACTCTTCAAAAGTGGCTGAGCCGATTTCCACCAACCCGCATTCGACGGGGATTTCTTCGGCGGTTAACAAGCCACCGGGCGTTACAAAATAAAACTCATTTGAATAGCGCATTCCTACTTTTTTCTTAAGTGGATTTTTCAATTCACACTTAAAATCGGCTCTAGATACTTTAATCTCGTAACAAATGCGGCGCATACCCTGGTGCGGAAGGCAGTTGAGGGCGAAGGCGTCGAGCCGCTGTAGCGACTGCCCGCGAAAGCCGGTGCCCACCCTGAGTTCGCGCAGGAACATCCACTCAGTCTTGCTGGCGTGCAAAGCACGTTCGAGCGTGTCGAGCAGCAGAGTGGCGCTCCATTCTTCAACCGGTGATAAATTGGCAGCAGCCATACTTACAATATGCATCGTCGCGCATTTTTGTCGCTGGCGGCGGCTGCCACTTTTCAGGGTGGACGGGCCGCGTCAGCTAGTAAACCAAACATCCTGCTGTTGATGGCAGATCAGTTCCGCGGCGATGCGCTGCATTGTGATGGGAATGCGCAGATTTACACTCCGAACCTGGACCGGCTGGCGTATGCAGGCGCGCGCTTTCGCTGCGCTTATTCGAGCACGCCCACGTGCACGCCAGCACGGGCAGCGCTGTTGACAGGGATGGCGCCTTGGAACCACGGGCTGCTGGGCTATGGGAAAGTGGCTGACCGATATCCGGTTGAATTGCCACGTGCGCTGAAAAATGCCGGCTATTTCACGTCGGTGATTGGCAAATGCCACTACACGCCGCAGCGGAATGTGCATGGGTTTGACGAAGCGCTGCTGGATGAATCGGGCCGGGAAGAGAGTATCGATTTTCGGAGCGATTACCGTTCGTGGTTTTACTCGGTGGCGCCGCAAGCTGATCCGGATAAGACCGCGATTGGCTGGAACGATTTTCGAGCTGCGCCTTATGCGCTGCCAGAGGAATTGCATCCTACCACTTGGACTGCGAATACAGCAGTGAAGTTTTTGCAGGATTATCAACGGGCGCAGCCGTTCTTTCTCAAGGTTTCGTTTGAGCGGCCGCACAGCCCGTATGATCCGCCGCAACGGTGGTGGAAACATTATGAAAGCGCCGATTTGCCGAAGGCGCAGGTGGGCGATTGGGCGAAGCGTTATGCGGCGAGAAGTGGGCCAGGTAACGAAATTTGGCACGGAGATTTGGGCGCGGAGCAGGTGCGGAGTTCGCGGCATGGATATTACGGCAGCGTTTCGCATTTGGACGAACAAATAGGGCGCGTGCTGGAAGCGCTGGAAAGACGCGGCTGGACAGAAGAGACGTTGATCTTGTTTGTGGCGGACCATGGCGATATGACGGGCGATCAGAATCTGTGGCGCAAGAGTTATGCGTATGAACCTTCCGCGCGTATTCCCATGTTGATGCGCTGGCCGAAAGGATTGGTTAGCTCGCCGCGGGGTAGCGTGCGCGCGGAGCCGGTGGAAATTCGCGATATCTTGCCGACGTTTCTGGATGCGGCTCAAGCGCCGACTCCGGAGATGGATGGGAGGAGCTTGCTGGATCTGTGGCGGCCCGTTACTAAGTGGCGCACGCACATCGATTTAGAGCATGATGTTTGCTACAGCCCGCTGAACCATTGGAACGCGCTCACCGACGGACGCATGAAATACATTTTCCATGCGCGCGATGGGGAAGAGCAGTTGTTCGCTTTAACGCAAGACCGGCATGAACTGAAAAATCTGGCAGGGGATAGCCCGTATAGTGCGACGCTTGCGCAATGGCGCGAACGATTAGTGAACCATCTGGCCACACGCGGAGATGCGTTTGTGAAGAATGGCAAGCTGGCGCTGCGTCCGGAGAGCTTGCTGTATTCGCCGAATTACCCCAGATCAAACGCTCGCGGCTAATTCTGATTCCTGCCAGAAGTCTTCGCGCAAGTATTTGGCGGCGCCATCGCAGCCAATGGTTACGATCAGGCCCTCGCGGCCTTCTTTGACAAGTTGTTCGCCTAACTTGCGAGCAGCAACAACATTGCCCGCGGCGGAGATGCCAAGCAACAGGCCTTCTTCGCGGCCTAACTTGCGGGCCATGTGGTAACAGTCTTCGGTGTCGATCCAGAGGTTGCCATCGGCCACTGTATCGTCATAGATACCAGGGATGATGGAGGTGGGCAGGTGCTTGGTGCCCTCGACGCCATGCAGAGGAGTGGATGGCTGCGCGGACCAGCACTGGACTCCTTTCACGTCACGTTTCAAGCGGCGGCTGGTACCGATGAACGTTCCTGTCGTGCCGAGAAGGGCAACGAAATGAGTCAAGCGGCCAGCGGTCTGTTCGATAATTTCGGGCGCGGTCGTTTCAAAATGCGCGCGCCAGTTGGCGTCGTTGTTGTATTGATCGGCGTAGAAATAACGGTCGGGATCGGCTGCGTAGATCTCGCGCACTTTGCGGAATGCACCGTCGGAACCGGCACCCGGATCGGTAAGAACCAGTTCGGCGCCGTAGGCCTTCAGGATGATTTTGCGCTCGTCGCTGGCATTGGCGGGAAGGCAGAGCTTCACGGCATAACCTTTAGCGGCGCCGATCATTGCATAGGCGATGCCGGTGTTCCCGCTGGTGGCATCCAGAATCGTTTTTCCCTTCTTGAGCCTGCCACTGGCCTCGCCTTCGCGGATGATGTTCAGGCCGGGGCGGTCTTTGACAGAGCCGCCAGGATTGAAGAACTCACACTTGACCCAAATCTCCACGCCGGGCAGATCGGCACAAGCGCGTTCGAGTTTCACAAGAGGCGTGTTGCCGATTTGTTCGAGGAGGTGGCTCTTCATTGGGTGACCTTACGGACGGTCGCGCGCAAACGTTCGCGCGGCTGGCCGGCGCGTTCTAAAACATATTTGCCGGCGCCGAAAATGCCGTCAAAGAATTTTGTTGCTTCTGGTTTAATGGCGTTCCAGGATTCGTCGGTATTCGGATGAACCAGACGGTCGTTGAAAACTATCTCTA
>Ga0302319_10009836_pt1 | contig 18311 bp, 15 predicted proteins | sample Bog_T0_2_FD_203319 | JGI IMG/M metagenome (GOLD analysis project Ga0302319, IMG submission 203319) | Peat permafrost microbial communities from Stordalen Mire near Abisko, Sweden - Bog_T0_2 | ecosystem: Environmental > Terrestrial > Soil > Wetlands > Peat | place: Sweden: Abisko, Stordalen Mire...
GTCAACGCTTCGCAGCCGCCCTCACGAGCGACTCCGCATGACTCGGAGCCAGTGTGGTTCGCTAAACCTTCACTGTATGAAACTTTCATTCACAACACCTCGCCGGTTTAACCGGCGCACAAGGAGACCTGCAATGTTTAAGCTCGACGAAGTGTTGGTTCTCGACTATCTGATCGAGGCCCGTGAGGAATTGGCGGCTGCGGAGAGAGACCTGCTTGCGATTGAGTCGCAAGGAGAGCATCTCGATAAGGAACGGATCAATCGTATCTGCCTCGCACTGCATTCCGTGAAAAGCGGCTCACTCTTATTCAACCTGGTGAAAATCGCCGAGCTTGCGCAAAAGACAGAAAACGCGATGGCGAGGATTCGCTTCCAGAGTATTGCACCCACGCAGGCTCGCGTCAGCGTACTGCTGCGCGCCATCGACCGGCTGAACGAGATGATTCTCGAACCTGATACAAGCAACGAGGTCGACATGAGCGGACTCATGGCCGAGTTAGCCATGCCTGATGCGAGCCGGCAGGCGACATTCGAGAAGGGTGGCGCCACCGAAGACAGTCCTGCAAACGGGACCAGAGGTCGCCTGCGGATCCTGATTGTGGAAGACGACCTCGCGTGCCGGCTTTTGCTGCAGACTTTTCTTGCGCGCTATGGCGAGTGCCATGTCGCGCTCAATGGGAGGGAAGCGGTTGAAGCATTTCGCACAGCTCTCTCTTGTGGCAGCAGCTACGATTTGATTTGCATGGACATTATGATGCCGGAAATGGACGGCCGCGAAGCAGTTCGGCAAATCCGCGCATTCGAAGAAGAGCGAGGCATCCGGTCACCGTATGGCGCGACGATCTTCATGACCACTACGGTGCAGGAAATCCGGGAAGTGTTCCAGTGCTTCAGGGAATTATGCGACGCGTACCTGCTGAAACCAATCGATCTTGGCCAGTTGCTGACCAAGATGATGTTCTTTCAACTTGTCAAGTAGCTCGATCACTTTGCGGAGTGTGTTGATTTTGCTTTCGTCTTCGCTTCGTATTTTTTCTATTCCTTACGCTCTGGGTTCAACCTGAGTCGGCTGAGCAACGTTCTCGGCAATCGTGATGAGCAGGTAGGCCGGCTTGCCCAGCCAGCGCCTTTTTGGAGGGACTACCACTGGGGATTTTGGAAGCGCAGACTCTTCGCGGTGCCCCTCCAGGGCGCGAAACACTCTTGTGGGGCCTGTCCCAGGGATTCCGATTCGTTCGCGAAGGCGAACGAATCGTCCACCCTGGGTTATTTTCGCGTGCTCCTCGAGGGACGACTGACAGCAAACGCCGATTTCCAAGAGGGCGTATCAGTTGGGTACGAATTACGTTCATGCGTTTGCGCCGGTGAAATGCCACCCGGAGCCGCTTCCGTCAGGTCGGAGTTTTACAATGGAATGCCAGGGGGATTGACTTGCTTGCCTTGCTCATTGCTCCTGAATCTATCCGTCCATTTTTTTCGCACCGATTTGGCCGCTACTCTGGGCTTGTCCGCTCGCAACTGGTACTAAACTGGTACTAAGAAACTCCATGCCGACCGCTTGAGGAAACTCAAGCGATTGATAATAAACAACTCCGCCAAGGATGCTCGGGAAGCGCGGTTCGAATCCGCCACTGCCCCGCAACTGTGAGCGCACCTGCCTCGGCTGCCGTCGTATTGGTTTTGCCGGAGGAAGTGAAGAGATTCAGCCGGAGCTCGCTCGGAAACATGAGATGAAGCTCAGCGTTCCGGACCCAGGAAACTGGACCGGGAATACCACTGAGGGCGCGACCCATTGGGTTCGCCTCCGGGAAGGCGGCTGAAGACGAGCGCAAGTCAGGAGACCGGTCCAAGGCGCCTCAACCGCTTTGCGTTCCGAGGGGAACGAGGGAGCTATCATGGTTATTTCTAGAGGCCTGCGCATCCGGCCAAACTGCGTTTACCCATCTGCATTCCGAATCTTCCACCTTCTTCTCGTCGTCATCGTTTTGGCGGCTTCTGCCGCTGCATGTTCAGCCGCGTCGATTCGCGGGGTGGTCACTGACGCTACCGGCGCGACCGTAACCGGGGCAAGCGTTTCGCTGCTTAGCAAAGGAACCATCGTCGCATCGCAGGTTTCCGTTTCGGACGGTAGCTTTCAGATCACGATCGGAGCCAGCGGACGGTTTTTCCTGGTCGTGTCGTCAACCGGATTCCGGCAGTTGCAGACGCCGGATTTTTACGCCGGACGATTCGACTCGATTGAACGAAATGTGGTGCTGGAACCGGAGTGGGTGCGCGAATCGATCGTCGTGACGGCAACCGGCGTGCCTACTCCGCAACCGCAGACGAGCGAGGCCACGACTGTGCTCGGGCCGCTGAACTTGAGCCTGCGAACCGACTTTGTGAGCGCGTTGCGCCTGATGCCCGGCACGATGGTGGTGCAGTTGGGCCAGCGCGGAGCGCAGACTTCGCTGTTTGTGCGCGGAGGCGGCTCGAATGACGCCAAGGTCCTTCTGGACGGGGTGGACGCAGGAGATCTGGGCGGGCAGTTTGACTACGGGCCGCTGGCGACCACTGCAACCGAGAGAGCCGAAGTGTATCGCGGAACCGATTCCAATCTGTACGGAGCGGGCGCGGATTCAGGCGTGGTAAACCTGACCACGCCGCATGGAACCACGAATTTCCCTTCGCTGACGCTGGAGGGCGACGCGGGAAACTTTAATACTTCGCATGAGGACGCGGAACTGGCGGGGGCGCACAATAAGTTCGACTACCTGGGCGCCTTCAGCTGGCTGCAAACGGGCAATGCACTGCCCAACGATGAGTACCATGTGGCCACGTCGGCCGCGAACTTAGGCTGGCAGCCGAACGGAAGCACGCAGATACGCGCCACGGCGCATTATGGCGTGAGTGCCACGGGAGTTCCGAACGCGTGGGATTTTTATCATGTGACGGACGACGCCACCGAGAAGGTCCAGGACATTTTCCTGAGCGGCTCGATCGACAATCAGACCACCGTAGGGTTCCATCAGAATGCGCGATATGGGCTGACGCGCAAGCGGGAGCAGGACAACCTGTGGACGATATCGGGAATCAATGTGAATCCCACGCCTTATTGTTTCGGGCCAGGAACGCTGGGCAATCCGGTGACCATCACCGGAGCGAACGGCTACTCGGCAAGCGGTCAGGCGGTGCTGGACTGCTCCACTTACGGAGTACAGTTTGTTTCCAATCGCGACCAGATCTCCTATCGCGGCGACCTCACAATCACTCCGCATTTGACCGGGCTGATCGGTTTTCAATATGTAGACGAACGGGGTGCGGAACCCGGAGAACAAGCCTACTATCCGTCGGTGGAACGGAACAACTATGACTACCTAGCCGCTGTGCATGGCGACTTCAAGGAACGATTTTTTTATACGCTGGGCGGCGGGTTGGAGCACTATTCGCTTGTCGGAACGCAGACATCGCCGCGGGCCGGGCTTTCGTATTTCGCTCTTCGTCCGCGCAGCGGTGTCTTCAGCGGCACACGCGTGCTATTCAACTTCGGTGAAGCGGTCCAGGAGCCCACGCTACCGCAACAGGATTATTCGCTCTACACCTTTCTTGAGGAAAACGGCGGACAATCAACCGTCGCGCAGTTGCACATCAGCCCATTGGCGGCGCAGACCACCCGAACCTATGAAGGCGGTGTGGAGCAGTCATTCCTGAGCGGGCACATCATATTCCGCACCAGCTATTTTCACAACGAGTTTGGCAGGGTATTCGAGTCGGTGGGTCTGGATTTAATTCCTGAATTGCTGCCCGGTCTGACAGCGGCGCAACAGCAGCAGCTCGAGAGTCTGTTGCAGGCCAATTATGCTTACGAGCTGACCCTCAACTCCGAGGCCTTTCGGGCGCAGGGCGTAGAAGCCAACGTGGAGAGCGGCATCGGGAGGAATATATTCTTCCGCGGCGGCTACACCTATCTGGATGCGGTGGTTCAACGTTCGTTTACCAATGACGATCAGGCGTTGCTGGGGCCGATTCCGACCTTCACGAATGGGATTCCGATTGGCCCTTATTCGCCGCTCGAGGGGGCGCGGCCATTCCGGCGCGCTCCGCACACGGGATTCTTCTCTGCTACGTACGGAGCAAAAAAGTTGACGGGCGTGTTTACCACAGCGTTTGCCAGCCGCAGCGACGACACCACCTATCTCGAAGGGCAGGACGCGAGCGGCCTGAGCAGCCTGCTGCTGCCCAATCGCAATCTGGATCACGGCTACGCCAAGATCGACCTCGGTGGAAGCTTCCAGTTGCTGACCTGGATGGGAATCTACGTGCAGGGAGAAAACCTGCTCAGCGACCAGCATATTGCGCCGATCGGCTACCCCAGTTTGCCGATGAATGTTCGCGCCGGGCTGAAGATTCAATGGGGCATCGGAAGCGGGCGCTAAAAGACAAAAAAGTCGTGAACGGTGAATCCATCAAGATGCGAGTGGGTTAAATCGAGCGCGGCGGCTCCGGTCGCCGCGTTTCTTTGGCGGTTTCATTCAGGGAATGAAGCCCATTTTGCGAATCAACCTGATCCTTGAGCAAATCCGATTACAAAATTTAAGTAGTTTTTTACTCCTTGCCTGTGGATAAATCAGGAGTGATTCCGATAATGTCAGTGGATCCCAAAAACCGTAGGCCTTGGCGTAGCCAGTTTTGGTGATCGAGGTGTTTGAATGGTTTGCCCGAAATGCCAGTCCGATGCGATTACCATTGTGCCGGCGGAGATACGTCTGTATCGCAACATTCCTCGCACCATGAGCCATCCGCCGATGTCTCCGTCGCCCGATGTGCGCGTTTGCCTTGACTGTGGGCTTTCGGTGTTTTCGATTCCCGAAGCGTGGCTCGCAGCGGGCTGGTTGCGCCCTCCGGGGCCGCAGGCGGTACCGAACGCCCCGCGCAGCAATGCAGTCGCCGCAGGGCGCTGACCGGTCGTTTCTTTTCGGGCCGGTGGGGTTTGCATGGTTTTCTCAGATTGATACACGCAGCATCAGGAAAAAGGCCCCCAGCCGAAGCTGGAGGCCCTCTGTTTCTATCGCCGCGGGCCTTTGCGCCGTAAGGCGCGTCTGGCCGCACCGCAGGTGCTAGTACATGCCGTCCATGCCGCCGCCGTGTCCGCCGCCCGCAGGAGCAGCCTTCTGCTCGGGGATCTCGACGATCAGGGCTTCGGTGGTCAGCAGCAGGGCCGCGATCGAAGCTGCGTTCTGCAGTGCTGTCCGAGTTACCTTGGTAGGATCGATGACGCCGGCCGCAACCAGGTCTTCAAACTTTCCGGTTTGAGCGTTGTAGCCGAAATGCGGTTCGGTGGACTCGAGAACCTTGGCCACCACCACCGCGCCCTCTTCTCCAGCGTTGGCAACGATCTGGCGGAGAGGCTCTTCGAGCGAGCGGCGCACGATCTGGGCGCCGATCTTCTCATCGCCTTCCAGGGTTGCGATCAGCGCATCCACGGCCGGGATGGCGCGGACCAGGGCTACGCCGCCGCCCGGGACAATGCCTTCCTCGACCGCAGCGCGAGTGGCGTGCAGAGCATCTTCCACGCGAGCCTTCTTTTCCTTGAGCTCGGTCTCAGTAGCTGCGCCGACCTTGATGATGGCAACGCCGCCCACCAGCTTGGCCAACCGCTCCTGAAGCTTCTCTTTGTCGTAGTCCGAGGTGGTCTTTTCGATTTGCGAACGGATTTCCTTCACGCGGCCTTCGATCTCCGAGCTCTTGCCGGAGCCGTCGACGATGGTTGTGTTGTCCTTGTCGATGGTAATCCGCTTGGCGCGGCCCAGATCCTCGAGCTTCACGCCTTCAAGCTTGATGCCCAGATCCTCGGTGATGGCCTTGCCGCCGGTGAGGATGGCAATGTCGCCCAGGATCGCTTTGCGGCGATCGCCAAAGCCAGGAGCCTTGACGGCAGCCACATTGAGCGTGCCGCGGAGCTTGTTCACCACCAGGGTCGCAAGGGCTTCGCCCTCGACATCCTCGGCAATGATCAGCAACGGCTTGCCGCCACGCGCAACCTGCTCGAGCAAGGGGAGCAGATCCTTCATGGCGCTGATCTTCTTCTCGTAGATGAGAATATAGGGCTCGTCGAGAACGGCTTCGAGCCGCTCGGCGTCGGTCACAAAATACGGGCTGAGATAGCCGCGGTCGAACTGCATGCCGTCGACCGTCTCGAGGCCGGTGTGCATGGTCTTCGATTCTTCGATGGTGATGACGCCGTCCTTGCCGACCACCTTGACTGCCTCGGCAATGATGTCGCCGATCTCCTGATCACCGTTGGCCGAGATTGCGCCAACCTGGGCTACGGAGCCTTCGTTGACGGGCTTGGAGAGCTTTCCAAGTGCGCCGCCCTCGGTCCACTTGCCGTCCTTGTCGCGGGTGCCGATCACGGCCGTAACGGCCTTCTCGATGCCGCGTTTCAGGGCTGTGGGATTGGCGCCGGCAGCCACAGTCTTCACGCCTTCGCGGAAGATCGACTGGGCCAGAACAGTGGCCGTCGTTGTGCCGTCGCCGGCAACATCGGAGGTCTTGGAGGCGACTTCGCGAACCAGTTGCGCGCCCACATTCTCAAGCGGATCCTTGAGATCGATTTCCTTGGCTACGGTCACGCCATCCTTGGTGATGGTAGGCGAACCGAATTTCTTCTCAATCACAACGTTGCGGCCCTTGGGGCCGAGCGTCGCCTTCACGGCGTCCGCGAGTATGTTGACGCCGCGCAGAATCGCCTGACGGGAATCTTCACCGTGCAAGATTTGTTTTGCCATTTCTGTAACTCTCCTATGAGCCTTCAGCCTTCAGCTGTCAGCTTTCAGTTGTCCGTTTCCGGTATGAGTTTGCATTCGTCCGCCAGCAAGGTCCATTCTCAGCCAGCACAAGATAAAGAGCAGTGCTGCGGTCTGATAGCTGAAAGCTGACGGCTGATAGCTGTCTTGCTACTTTTTCACGACGCCGAGGACTTCTTCTTCGCGCATGATCAGAAATTCTTCGCCGTCGATCTTGATCTCGGTGCCGGAGTACTTGCCGAAGAGAATCTTGTCGCCCGCCTTCACATCCAGGGGGAAGACCTTTCCTTCGTCGTTTGACTTACCCTTGCCCACGGAAATCACTTCGCCTTCCTGGGGCTTTTCCTTGGCGCTATCGGGGATGATAATGCCGCCGCGGATGGTCTCGCCCTCTTCCAGGCGACGGACGAGGATGCGGTCGTGGAGCGGTGTAAACGTGGTCGCTACGGATGTTGCTGCCATTTCTTCGCTTCTCCTTCAGACGCGACCGAGGGGACCCCGATCGCGGGATTGGAATGGTTAGTGACTGGAGGCTTGGAATATTGCGGAATGCTGCCCCACCTGGCGAGGTCCGAAGGGACAATTCCCAGCGGGTTAGCACTCTCGCCTTCCAATTGCTAACGATAGGCAAGGTGGAGGCCTCTTGTCAAGAGGTTTGAAGAATAAATGTGAGTTAATTGCGCTCAAATAGTCTGAGCGTGGGACCGGGCTGACTTGTGCGGTTGAGACTTCGCCGACTCCAAACGGCTCTACCAGGTCGAAACGGATAACAGCAGGGCGGCTGAGGGGACTTCAAAGTCGCTGTAGGACGGACTACAATGACAGTTATGCTCCGCCGCTCACTCCTCCGTCTTAGCGTCTCGATGGCCGTCCTTGGCCTTATCTTCAGTGTTACCGGGTCAGGGGCCCAGCAGGACGACTCGAAACCGGGTCGAAAATATAAGCTTCCACCGCCTTCCGCGCGCATCGAAGTCACCATTTTGCGCGAAGGCAGCCTCAAGCCCGTCGGCGATGCCGCAGTCATCTTTCATCCCATGCAAGGCGACAAAGACAAGGGCGTGCTGGAACTGAAGACCAATGAGGACGGCAAGGCGATCATCGATGTGCTGCCGATCGGCGACACGGTGCGTTTGCAGGTGATTGCCAAGGGATTTCAAACCTACGGGCAGGACTACAAGATTGACAAGGCGGAAATGTCCATGGAGATCCACATGAAGCGGCCCGGAGCGCAATACTCGCTCTACAGTAATGGCGCCGGGGCGGGCAAGGATGCTGCTGCGCCGCAGAAGGCGCCGCCGGCTTCCAGCGACAAGCCGGCCAATTCAGGCAGCTCGTCGGACGGGCAGCCCAGCCAACAATCCGCGCCTCCTCAGTCCAATTGAACCGACCGCTGGCTTCATCGCCGGATGGCGCGCCCGGAACCAAAGATCCTGGCCGCGAACGCGCAGGCCAATCCTGATTCGAAATGGAAACTCGACCGCTCCTCGGCAAGTCGGCACTGGTGACTGGCGGTGCTTGCCGCATCGGGCGCGCGATCGCGCTCGAACTCGCCCGGGCCGGAGCCGATGTAGCCATCACGTATCGGACATCCCAGTCAGAAGCTGCCGGAACTTCCGAGGAGATTGCCGCTCTGGGCTGTCGCGCGCTGGCAATCGGATGCGACGTGCGCTCCGAAGCACAGGTGAAGAAGGCTGTGGCTGATGCCGTTGCCGGGTTTGGACGGCTTGACGTGCTGGTAAATAATGCTGCGATCTTCGCCTCCACGCCCCTTGAGGCGATCACCCTGGACGAGTGGGATGAAGTGTTCGAGACCAACACCCGGGGACCATTCCTGATGGCGCGCGAGGCTCTCGAGCATTTGCGGGCCTCCCATGGCAGAATCATCAATATCGGGTCGCTGGGAGGTTTGAAGGCCTGGGCCACTCATGCCCATTACTCAAGCTCCAAGGCCGCGCTGCACATGCTCACCCGCGCCATGGCCAAGGCATTTGCGCCGGAGGTCAGCGTGAACTGCGTGGCGCCGGGATGGATCGAGCTGCAAGATGCCGGCGCTGGAGCAAAGTTTGCCGAGCGAACTCCGATGAAGAGGAATGGAACCGCCGCCGATGTAGCCGAGGCGGTGCTTTTCTTCGCAGCCGGCCCGGCGTTTGTTACGGGACAAGTGATGGCCGTGGACGGCGGACTGGGGCTTTCCTAAAGCATTCCGGAATTTGCCCTATCCTCAATCCCACTTTTGGCCGATAAATACAGGTTGTCCCGGCCTGACGTCCGTTCCAGCACGACCGCGCGACCCAATCGGTCCCCTCCGGTGGAAGCGGCTTGGCCCAATAAGGAGAGCCTTTATGTCTTCCATCGCCTTCAGCAATTTCACCCCGTCCAACGTCACGCAGATGGCAGCTACCGCCAGAACCGGTCCTGCGCCCGCCGAACCGACTCCCGCGCCCGACGAGGATACTGTCACGATTTCCGCCTCGGCCCAGGCCGAAGCCATGTATCAGGGCGGGCAGAGCGTGTCGTCGATTGCCGCTTCTCTGGGAACCAGCGAGCAGTTAGTTGACTCCTACCTCAGCATTACCCCCTCTGTGGCCGTTCCGGTTTCCGCGGCGCCTGCAGCTCACTCGGGGCATGCGGCCCATCCTGCGCCCGCCGCACCCGCTGCATCTGCGGCATCTACGGCGGCCGCCGCGCAAGCCACGCCCGTTGCAACCCCGGAATTACCAAAAGCTGCTGCAAAAGGCTGACGCGCTGAATCCTGGCGGAACGAACCGAGGGTGGGCCACCCGGATTCATCCGTAGGTGGGCCGCCGAATCCGATGGGGGGACGAGAGCGCAAACAGTCAGATTTGATCACTCGACTTCTATAGCAGCTTCAATGTTGCAGCCACGATAAACATCATCCGACCGATGCAGTGGGTTTACAGAGACGAGTTTCGGTCGACTCGTGGGCTACTCGGAAGTATCGCCACCTTGAATTTCCCAGAACAGCCGCAGATCCCTCACAGCGTTCGGGAGGACAGCGGGTTTGAAAGTAGCGGGGGCATTGTCGGTGTCCGTTTAGCGGTCTGATCGTGGCCAATTGGGAAGTAGCTCTGATTTAGCTCAAACCTACCACCGAGTTGTCCAACGCCGGAGAATCGGCGCGATTGCAGAGAACATGTCTGTACCGTGACTCTTTGAGAACTATCTATGCTCGATCGAGAAGCTCGGTGCGATACTTCGGGGCGATTGCTTTTGCCTTTTCCAGAAACTCGGCCATCTGTTTCTCGTCGAGCTTGGGCGGCGGCGTGGTACGCGTCGCTACCGGAACTCCAACCTCCAGGAAGAACCTGTCATTCCCCGCTGGAGAGCAGATACAGATCATCCGAACCGGGTGCGGGGATAAGTTGTGAAACTGGTGAGGGGCGTTGGACGGAACGTTGACGGTTTCGCCCGCCCGAACGATGGATTTCTGACCGCGGAAGGTCATCTCCAACTCGCCCTCAAGAAGGACGAAGGTCTCTTCGAAGTCGTGACGATGGGGTCCGGGACCGCCGCCGGAGGGCACATGCATGTCGATCACGCAGAAGCGATCACCGGTGTCCTTGCCGGCGACCGTGATCGTGTACGTGTTTCCGACCAGACCGATATGTTGGGCTGTTGGACTATCTGCCTGGATACGTGACAAGGCGCGGCCGAGATCGTCGGTAGGAAGAACAGCGGTCCTGAAATTTGTCTCTGGCATCTGATTTCTCCTCATGGTTTCGGTTGGTCCTGCAAACGAATCTTGCCTGCAAGAGCGTCAGCGGACGACTCCCACGATTAGAAACGCGAATGCGATCGTGAGGAGCGCACAACGCCAGCGATGATGCATATCCCATTTACGCCGGTACGTTTTTAAATGGGGGGGCGGAGTGGAGTATTTCCACGATTTAATACGATTGTTAGCCGGCACTCCCAGTCTTTCCGACAGCCATGTTGAAGACTCAAGCTAGTCAAGCGGTCGCGTCATCTACAGGGAGTTGGGGCTCCATGTCTTCCTGCTTGCCGGGTTCTTCAGCCGGAATGATGCCGTGGGGCAGATGGATGCCGTCCTGGGCGAGCAGGGCTTCGTAGATCTGGTCCTTGCGCCAATAGCGGGCCAGGCCAAAGGCGCTCATGCTGGCGATCATGAGGGGAAGAATGAGGCCATATCCGCGGGTCATCTCAAAAACGATGAGGATGGAAGTCATGGGAGCACGGATAATGCCGGCAAAGACCGCGCCCATGCCGACCAGGGCGAAGGCGCCGATGATGTCGGGGGAGTGATGAAAGATGAGCACGTCCAGATAGCCGACCGCGCCGCCCAACATGGAGCCCATGAACAGAGCCGGCGCAAAGATGCCGCCGGAACCGCCGCTCGCGTAGGAGGAGACGGTGGCGGCTAGCTTGAGCACGCAGAAAGCGGCCATTACGGTTACGGGCAAGGTGCCTGTGAGCGCGAGGGTAAGCGTCTGGTAAGGATCTCCGGCGATGCCGTTGAGATGAAAGAGTTCGAGAGCCAGCGCGGCCATGGCGCCGGTGGCCAGTCCGCCGATTGCGGGATGTACCCACCTAGGAACGGATTGCCATCGCTTGAATGCAACGCGCAGTGCCAGCAGAGAGTCGGTGAAGGCAACTGAGACGATGGCCGCGAGCAGGCCGAGGAAGGCATACCAGAACAGCGAAGGCCATTCGGCACTGAGGAAGGTGTAGGTGCGCTGGATGTGGAAGACCGGGGTGGTGCCGAGGATGGAATGCTCGACCACGGCCGACAGAGCGGCGGCCACGATGACGCCGGAGAGCATGGTCTGATCGAGGTCGCCGACCAGTTCCTCAAGGGTGAAGGTGATGGCGGCGATCGGCGCGTTGAAGGCTGCGGCGATGCCGGCAGCCATGCCAACCGAGGCCATGCGGCGCCGGTTCGGGGGGCTGAGGCGGGCGCCGCGAGCCAGCAGGCTGCTCACGCCGGCGCAGATCTGGACGGTAGGGCCTTCGAGCCCGAGCGAGGCCCCGGAGCCGATCTGCATGGCGCAGATGAAGAACTTGCCGATGGTTTCGCGGAATGTCACATACCCGTCACGGAGGGTATACGCCACCTTGACCTGGGGAATGCCGCTGCCGGCGGCAGCGGGAGCGAAATAGGTGAGGCCAAGGCCGGCGAGCAGTCCGCCCAGCCCGGGGGTAAGGATGGTCCACCAGATCCAGCTATAGCCGGAAGCGTGGTTGGCCGAGTTAATGAACCGGGCTTCGGCCCAGGCGATGCTGAGGTGAAAGGCGACGGCGGCGAGGCCGCAGACACCCCCGGCCACGATTGTGACCAGAAGAAGCCGCTGCGCCTCATTGGGCATGCGGCGCGTCAGCCAGGCAAGAAAACGGGAATAGAGCCCTTCGAATCCGACCCAATAGCTCAATAGGGAAGCGACCTCGCAGAAAACCTGAGCTTCAAGTATAAGATGCGAGAGCAGAACAAAATCTCGCTGACGGGGACCGCGTGAGGAAGTCTGGCGCCGGGTAGCTTGATTTCTTTCCTTGGCCAAGGCATCCGCGCTAGAATTTTTGTGGATTCGATGCACAGCCGCTCTGCTATCGCCGCGATGCACGAGCTGAAACGCTTTCGGCGCGGTCGGCATGACCGTGGACGCGGTCCTTCCTGCTGAGTAATCTTGTTTCCGTTGAAGATTTGCCGGCATTGCCGCACGAGGCCGTTTCCAGAGAGGCCTTGGGCAGTGCGGCGTGGGTTTGTGAATAAGACAGCGAGCGCGTTAGCTCGCTTGGCGCATCCGCGTGGGCGGAGAGAGGATTCCCAAGATGAACAGCTTCGACAGTCGTGCCGTGCTCAAATCCGGCGACCGCAGTTATACGATCTACAGCCTTCCGGCTCTTGCCGCGAGGGGTTTCGACCTGGGCCGGCTGCCCTTTAGCCTGAAGATTTTGCTGGAAAACCTGCTGCGCCGTGAGGATGGCGTCAACGTGACGGCGGCGGAGATCGAGTTTCTGGCCCGGTGGGACGCCAAAGCCGAGCCGAGCCGCGAGATTGCCTACATGCCGGCGCGGGTGCTAATGCAGGACTTTACCGGCGTGCCTGCCGTGGTGGACCTGGCGGCTATGCGGGACGCGATCAAGACCCTAGGCGGCGACCCGGAGCGAGTGAATCCGCTGGTTCCGGCGGAGCTCGTGATAGATCATTCGGTGCAGGTGGATGAGTACGGCGCCGGAGGCGCGCTGGCGGCCAACACACTGCTGGAGTTTCAAAGAAACCGCGAGCGCTATGCGTTTTTGAAGTGGGGGCAGACGGCGTTCCGGAACTTTTCGGCCGTGCCGCCGGGCATGGGCATCTGCCACCAGGTGAATCTCGAATATCTCGCCCGAGTTGTCTTCACCAAAGAGTCAGACGGCGAAGCTGTCGCTTATCCCGACACCTTGGTGGGCACGGACTCGCACACCACCATGATCAACGGATTGGGCGTGCTGGGCTGGGGCGTGGGTGGCATCGAGGCCGAGGCGGCCATGCTGGGGCAGGCCGTGAGCATGCTTGTCCCGCAGGTGGTGGGATACAAGCTCATCGGCAAGCTGCGGGAGGGCACAACCGCGACGGACCTGGTGCTGACCGTGACCCAGGCGCTGCGCAAGCTGGGCGTCGTGGGTAAATTCGTGGAGTTTTATGGGGAAGGCATAACGCAGTTGCCGCTCGCGGATCGGGCCACCATCAGCAACATGGCCCCCGAATACGGCGCCACCTGCGGCATCTTCCCGGTGGATGCGGAGACGCTGCGCTACCTGCGGTTGACGGGACGCAGCGAGGAGCAGATTGCGCTGGTCGAGGCTTATTACAGGGAGCAGGGGCTGTTCCATACCGCGGACTCGCCGGAAGCTGAATACACCGAGACGCTGGAGTTGGATTTGGGCGCCGTGGAACCGAGCGTGGCCGGCCCGAAGCGGCCGCAGGATCGCGTGCTGCTGAAGGATGCGGCAGCCAGTTTTCAACAGCAACTGCCGGGCCTGTTGTCGCCGACCGCCAAGCCGCTGGGAACGCGGACGGCAGCGGCCTGGGAACGGGGCGCGGTCAGCGATATAGCGGTTCAGGAAAAAGCCCCGCTGCATGTGACGACCACCGTGAAGGAGAGATTCAATGTCGATCCCGACGTTTATCTCGATCATGGATCGGTGGTGATCGCGGCCATTACCAGCTGCACCAATACATCGAATCCTTCGGTGATGATTGCAGCCGGGATTCTGGCCAGGAAGGCGGTTGAAAAAGGCTTGACGGTGCCGCCCTGGGTCAAGACTTCGCTGGCTCCGGGGTCGCGCGTGGTCACCGACTACTACCAGAAGGCGGGTCTGTTGCCTTATCTCGAGAAGCTGCGCTTCAACGTGGTCGGGTACGGATGCACCACCTGTATCGGCAACTCGGGACCGCTGCCCGCGGATGTTTCAAAGAGCATCGACGAGCATGGGCTGGTCGCGGTGAGCGTGCTGAGCGGCAACCGCAACTTTGAGGGCCGGGTGAACGTGGATGTGCGCGCCAACTACCTGATGAGCCCGCCGCTGGTGGTGGCCTACGCGCTGGCCGGCAAGATCGGGCACAACTTCGACACCGATCCGCTGGGCAAGGATGAAAATGGCGCGCCCGTGTATCTCAAAGACATCTGGCCTACGCAGAAGGAAGTTTCCGACGCGATTGAGCTGGCGGTGAACAGCGAGGGCTTCCGCAGGGAATACTCGACCGTGACCCTGGGCGATGCCACCTGGCAGGGGTTGAGCTTTCCCACCGGCGATGTCTACCAGTGGGAGCCTGACTCGACTTATATCCGGCAGGCGCCGTACTTCGACGGCATCACGAAGACGCCTGCCCCGGTCAAGGACATTTTGGGGGCTCGGGTGCTGGCGGTTCTGGGCGACTCGGTGACCACGGATCATATCTCGCCGGCGGGCAACATCAAGGCCAGCGGCCCGGCGGGCAAGTACCTGGCCGAGCGGGGCGTGAAGCCTGCGGACTTCAACTCGTATGGATCGCGGCGCGGCAACCATGAAGTAATGGTGCGCGGAACGTTTGCCAATGTGCGGCTGAGGAACAAGCTCGCTCCGGGAACCGAGGGAGGACTAACGCGCCTTTTGCCCGAGGGCGAACAGATGAGCATATTCGATGCCAGCGTGAAATATGCCGATCGCGGCGTGCCGCTGGTGATCCTGGCCGGCAAAGAGTATGGGTCAGGCTCGTCGCGGGACTGGGCGGCCAAGGGACCGAATCTGCTCGGCGTGCGCGTTGTGATCGCCGAGAGCTTCGAGCGGATTCACCGCTCGAACCTGGTCGGAATGGGAATCCTGCCGCTCCAGTTTGAAGCCGGGCAAAGTGCCGAATCGCTGGGGCTGACGGGCGAAGAAGTTTACGACTTCGCAGGGTTCGCCGAACCGTTGGCGTCGCGGTTTGGATCCGGGAAGAGCCAGCGGGTGAAAGCGACGGCGGCGGATGGAACGGTGAAGGCGTTTCATGCAGCCGTGCGCATCGATACGCCGCAGGAGGTTGAATACTTCGAGCACGGTGGCATCCTGCAGTATGTGCTGCGACAACTGACGGCAAAGTGACGAGCCGGCGGGGGGGACCGGGTCGTCAGCAGAGGCAGGGCAACCGCAGACGTTGATGTTGTTGTCGAGACCGCTTCCAATCTCAAATGCGACCGAGGCGCAAAGCGTTTGCTTTTTTTAAGAACTCACAAGCCCCTGATCTCTGACTCCCGGCCCCTGAATCCCGATCCCGGATCCCTCGTCTCTGCTATCCTCCACTTGGTGACCCCTGACTTCGGCCCTATCTTTCAAGAGGAATATCGGGCGCTGCGGCCACGAGCGCCCCTGCCGCCGATCAGCGTTCGTTTTCGCCGCTTCACTTCGCTTAACACAACGATCCGCCTTCGCGAAGGAAAGGTCCTGGTCAGTCTCTCCGATCTGCTCGAGGGCGCGCCTGAAACCGTAATCCACGCCATCGCCCACATCCTGCTTGCCAAGCTCTACAAGCGGCCCATTGAGCCCGCCCAGAACCTGCGCTACAAGCGCTTCGCGTCCAGCGCCGCGGTCACGCGCCAGACCGAACTGATTCGCCATGCGCGCGGCAGCAAGCGCTACTTCGGCCCCCAGGGCCGGTACTACAACCTGGATGAGGTCTTCGACACGCTCAACGCCCGCTTCTTCGGGGGCTTGCTGGGCCGGCCCGAGCTGACCTGGAGCGAGCACCTGGCAAAGCGCTCCCTGGGCCACTACGACGCCGCCCACAACACCATCGTGGTCAGCCGTGTCTTCGACAAGCCCTCGAGTCCCCGCTACGCCATCGAATACCTGCTCTACCACGAGATGCTTCACCTCAAGCACCCGGTGAGGATGCGCGGCCTCCGCCGGTGCGTTCACCCGCCGGAGTTCAAAGCCGAAGAAGCGCGCTATCCCCAATTGACTGAAGCGCTGGCATTCATTCGCAGGCTCTAGGCTGCATTTCTCACGGCGGCGACCTTCCATGTGGGCCGGGGGCTGAACAATTGGCATTGAATTGGGACGCATTTAAGGCCCTTTTTGCGTCAAAAATCGACACGAAGGGGCCGAAAATGAGTCAAATCGATGGGTTTTGTTGACTGCATGGTAACTGGCTCTCCGAGCGTAATCATCTGATTCAAAGCAACTTACATAAGATCATACTGGCTTACTGGCCCAGTATTGGGGAGGGGGGGGTGGGGGGGTCCCGAAAAGGTACGGACCGGGCACATCCCTGACAGATGGCGCATGCGACAGCCGAAAGCGGGCACGAGATTCTCACACTTCCAGTGTGCGCGTCCGGAGGGTAATGGTACGCAAATGGGGATCGGCAGGGCAAGTGAGGAGGAAGGGCTTCTCCCAGGTTCCAAGAGAGGGATCTCTACCCCACGAACTTCGACCTGTTCCTTGGGGTTCGGACCCGGGACACGAAGTTCGTGGGCGGGATTAAGAAATCATGGGCGGCGGTCCTGGCAGCCTGTAAGGAAGTCCAAAAAACCGAACGATCATCCCTCCGTGCTGAACAGGCTGCGGAAAAAGGCTGAAATCAGGCCGGAAGGGCGCGCCACAGCGGCCAAAAGCAGCGTGCATTTATTGACGTGATTCGGCACGACTGAAATCGTGCCCATTATACAAGGCGGTGCCTGGGAAAACTTCAGATTCATGGGCGGACAGAGCTCTCGGAAATTCTGGTGCTGATTTTGTGCTATTGGTGGCTGGATGAATCGTCTCGAGCAGGTTTGGTTCAGCCGAAATTTCCGCATGGGGGTAATAGGTTCGCAATGGCGAGGAGTTCGTGGAAAACGTTCGCGAAGGCGACTTATGAGGACCAATCAATTGAGAGATTCTGTTCGCCACGGCTAGGAGGCCGTCACAATGGCGAAAAGAGTCAAGAAACCCAAGAGCGTTCTGAGGCTCCCCGACCTCGATTATTCCAAGTCGGCAGTTCTCAACAGCCTGCCATCGGTGAACTCGAGAAGATCATACGAACATGCCATCCGAGATTTCATCGAATGGTACTGCTCGGAACCACGGCTCGCATTCAACAAAACGGTCGTGACTCGCTATCGCATCACCTTAGAGCAGCGGATGTACGCGCCTTCAACAATCAATCTCCGGCTTGCTGCGGTTCGCAGGCTTGCCTATGAGGCTTCGGACTGCGGACTGCTAAGCCCTGACCTCGCCGCCGGCATTCGCAGGGTCAAAGGAGCGAAGCGGTTGGGCGTTCGAATTGGAAATTGGCTTAGCGCTGAACAGGGTAAAAAGCTGCTCGCCGTTCACTCCGGCAAGCAAATGCGCGACCTGCGGAACCATGCAGTGTTGGCCATGCTTCTGGGCTGCGGCCTACGCAGAGCAGAGCTCGTTACCGTGAAGATCGAAGACTTCGAACTACGAGAAGAGCATTGGGTGCTTGCGGACCTCATTGGCAAAGGCCGTCACATGCGGACGATCCCAGTGCCTGGCTGGGTGAAATCAGCCGTCGATGCGTGGACAGATGCGGCGAAGCTCGAGGATGGAGCACTCTTCCGCGCGATAGGTAAGACAGGAAAAGTTCAAGGTTGTGGGTTCACTGCGAAGGTGATTTGGTCCATAGTTCGCGAAGCAGCCAAAAGCTGCGGCATCGGTGTGATCGCTCCACATGATTTACGCAGAACCTGTGCCCGGCTCTGCCATCAGGCTGGAGGCGAGCTGGAACAGATTCAATTTCTTCTTGGACATGTATCCGTCCAGACCACCGAACGCTATCTCGGGTGTAAGCAGCGTCTTCAGAACGCTGTCAACGATAAGATCGGCGTGGAACCGGAGCCGACCTGAACGGCGGTATGCTCAAAGCAGTTCGCTCATATCGATTCTGCCCGTCATTCAACCTATACTCGAGATACGGGTGCGCTAGAGCGTGTTAACACTAATTAAGTTTTATGTTATTGTGAGCAGGTGGAGATCACCGAGGCGCAGTTTCAACGCATAGAGTCGGAGTTGCCGCGGCAGCGCGGCAACGTGAGAGTGACGAATCTG
>Ga0302319_10009839_pt1 | contig 18305 bp, 20 predicted proteins | sample Bog_T0_2_FD_203319 | JGI IMG/M metagenome (GOLD analysis project Ga0302319, IMG submission 203319) | Peat permafrost microbial communities from Stordalen Mire near Abisko, Sweden - Bog_T0_2 | ecosystem: Environmental > Terrestrial > Soil > Wetlands > Peat | place: Sweden: Abisko, Stordalen Mire...
CTGGACCACCTCCCTCGAATTCCCAGCCCACCCCGAAACAATGCTGGCCCTCGCCCGATTCACCAAAGTCTGGCTCGATTCCAAAGCCTCCACTGGCACCATCAGGGTCGGAGTATAGGTTAAGCAGGTTGGCTCCTCGCCATTTCCAGCGGGCGGCTATCAGGAAAACAGACTCGCGCGGAGGCCCGGGGGCGCAGAGGATACTGCTGCGATGAGAGAGAATGACATTGGCACACAGGTGCTCGAAGCGGCGATCAATGTCCATCGCGAGCTTGGGCCGGGGCTCTTGGAGACGGTTTATGAGGTGATTATGGCTCGTGAGTCGTCGGATATTGGTTTGAATCTCGACCGGCAGGTTTCGGTTCCAATCATCTACAAAGGGATCCGATTCGATGAGGGGTTCCGGGCCGACATTATCGTCGAGAAAATGGTGCTCCTGGAGCTGAAGTCGGTCGAGCGAATTTTGCCGGCCCATAAGAAGCAGGTGCAAACCTATCTGCGGTTGACCGGCTTGAAGCTTGGATACCTCCTGAACTTCGGAGAGGCTGTGCTCAAGAGCGGTATCACCCGCTGCGTGAATGGGCTGGAGGAGGAGATTATCCCGCAGAGTCGCAGGGACACCGAGGATCTCTGAATGGAAGGAAAAACCTCCGCGCCTCGAAAGTTTCAGCGCGCCGCGTACATTTATTCCGCCTCCGCGCCTCCGCGCCTCTGCGGGCATTTCCCGTTTGGTTACGGCTCCGCCGCGCTAGGCCCCCGCGGGACCAAACCGTAAAATTAGCAATCTAAAATCAAAAATTCCGCCCATGCTTTCCAACCTCGAACAGCACCTCTCCGTCCCGTTCGATTTCCCCGTCATCTTCACGGATCATCTCTTCTCCCTGGATAACGCCTCCCTCTCAGGCGCCCTTAATCGTCTCAACGACCCCGCTCCGCATCGCGCGATCCTCTACATCGACGCCAGCGCCGCGTCCGCCACCCCCGGCCTCTCCGACTCCGCCATCGCATGGTGCCTCAAGTGGAATGTCTCCCTCGCCTCCCCTCCCCGCATCATCCCCGGCGGCGAGCCCGTAAAAAATGATTGGCCCGGCATCCAGTCCCTCATCCGCGAGATGGTGGATCTCCGCCTCGACCGCCACGCCTTCGTCCTCATCGTCGGCGGCGGCGCCCTCCTCGATGCCGTGGGCTTCGCGGCTTCTCTGGTCCATCGCGGCCTCCGCGTCGTCCGCATCCCGACGACCGCTCTCGCCCAGTGCGACGGCGCCGTCGGCGTCAAGACCGCCATCAACTTCGCCGGCGGCAAGAACGCCATCGGTACCTTCGCCCCTCCCTTCGCCGTCCTCAACGATTTCCAGTTCCTCCCAACTCTTGCCGACCGCGATTGGCGCGCCGGCGTCGCCGAGGCCTTCAAGGTCGCCATCATCCGCGACCGCCCATTCTTCGATTTTCTCTGCGAAAACGCCCACGCCTTCCGCCAGCGCCTGCCCGGCCCCATGCGCCACCTCGTCCAGCGCTGCGCCGAGCTTCACCTCGACCACATCCGCACCGGCGGCGACCCCTTCGAGATGGGCCGCGCACGCCCCCTCGATTTCGGCCACTGGTCCGCCCACAAGCTCGAGCTCCTCTCAAGCTTCCGCATCAGCCACGGCGACGCCGTAGCCGCCGGCATCGCCCTCGATTCCGCCTACGCATCCCTTCAGGGCTGGATTCGCGAGGAAGATTACCAGCAAATCGTCGCCGTCCTCACCCAGTGCGGATTCCCTCTCTGGTACCCGGAGATGGAAGACCCCGCATTGCTCGACGGCCTCCGCGACTTCCAGGAGCACCTCGGCGGCGAACTCTGCATCACATTCCCTGCCGGAATCGGCCACCGCCGCGAAGAAAGCCAAATCTCCCCAGACCAAATCCGCTCATCCCTCATGGTCCTGAAAAAGTGCCAATTCTAATGGCGCCCCCCAAAGTGCGCGCCAGCGTGTATCCGCCTAAGCCGTAACCATGCAGTTGGGTGGGATCTCTCACGAGGAAATGCTAGCAGATACCGGGTTGGAATGCCGTTTTTCAATCGTATTTGGAGCCACCGTTTGGTGGAAAAATCCAACTGCATTGCAGTTGGGATTTCGGCAATCAAGTAGCAGTAGATCAAGCGCTTACACAATTCGAAAGTGCCTCGCTTCGCACCCCAACTGCATGGTTACGGCTAAGGACGGATCTGCCTCAGGCACGACTTGCACCTACACTTTAATTTGAACATGAACCCCGCCTCGCGCCTTATCGCCTTCTGCCAAATATTATTCATTTCCTCCCTTTACAAATGATTAGTAGTGGTCAATAATGATCAAATTCATATCAATCTCACCCCAAGCACTCACCTCCGCCGTCGCTCCCGATTTTGACCAAATTTGACTAGATTCGACTAAATTTGACCAAATTCGACACCCCCCCTCCCCCATGCCCCTCACCTACTGCCTGAACGTCCACCCCGGTGAATCCTGGCCCGAAAACCTCGCCACCCTCCGCACCACCCTTCTGGCCGTCCGTGACCTCGTCTCCCCCGGTAGCCCTTTCGGCCTCGGTCTTCGCCTCAGCGCCTCCGCCGCCACCACCCTCAACACCCCCGCCGCCCTCGCCGAACTCTCCACTTTCCTCGATTCCGAAAACCTCTACGTCTTCACCATCAACGCCTTCCCCTACGGCCGCTTCCACGGTGGCCCCGTAAAGGAAAACGTTTACGCCCCCGACTGGCGTTCCCCGCAACGCCGCGAATACACAAACCAGGTCGCCACCATCCTCGCCGCCCTCGTCCCGCAAGGCTCCGCCGGCACCATCTCCACCGTCCCATGCTCCTGGAAACCGTGGATCCAGTCCCCCGCCGATCTCCCTCCGATCCTCGACAATCTCACCGACTGCGTAGCCCACTGCGCCGCCATCGCGGAGCGCGATGGCCGCGACATCCTCCTCACCCTCGAGCCCGAACCCGGCTGCCTCATCGAGACCACCCCGGAAACCATCGCCTTCTTCAACGACCACCTTTTCCTACAGGGCGCGGCCATCCTCGCCGCAAAACTCCGCTGCCCGCCATCCACCGCCGAAACCCTCATCCGCCATCACCTCGGCATATGCCTCGATTCCTGCCACGCCGCCCTCCAATTCGAGGATCCCGCCGAATCCCTCCGCCAATACCAGACCGAAGGCATCCGCGTCCCAAAAATCCAAATCTCAGCCGCCCTCCAAACAGATTCCTCCCCTGCCTCCCTCGAAGCCCTGCGCCCCTTCGCCGAGCCCGTTTACCTCCACCAGGTCAAAGCCCAAACCCCAACCGGCGAAATCCTGGGATGGCCCGATCTCCCCCAGGCCCTCGCCGAACTCCCCTCAACCTCCGCCAGCGAAGTCCGCGTCCATTTCCACGTGCCCCTCCACTTCCCCGGCTCCGGCCCCCTCCAGTCCACCGCCTCCCTCCTCAACCCCGACCAGCTGGGTTACCTAACCCGCGACCCCCTAACGCACCTCGAAATCGAAACCTATACCTGGGACGTCCTCCCCCCATCCCTCCGCTCCACCTCCATCGAAAAAAGCATCGCTGCAGAGTTCAACTGGCTGCATCTGCAATCACTTATCACCCCCTGACCGCCCCCATGAAAAAGCGCTTATTTGCACTTCTTGTCACCTGTGGTGCGCTTTTCCACCACCATTTATTCGCCCAGGACCCCACCACCCCCCTCATGGTCGATCACTCCCACGGATGGTGGAAAAAGGAATCCGGCACCGGTCTCAAGATTCTATACACCTCCGACATTGGAAAGCACTGGCTCGACGTCTCTCCCCCATCCCTCAAGCATATCGTCCAGGACATGATTGCGACGAAAGGCTCCGAGGGTCTGTCCGATAATGTCGCCTTCTGTCCATTGGACAACCAGCAGGCTTGGATTGCCGTCACTGTTAAGGACCGGATATTTCTGGAATACACCGCCTCCGCCGGCCGCTATTGGCGAGTGAGCCCCGGTCCGGAAGCAAAGGATGCCGTATTCATCTCGTTTCTCAACGGCAGGGAAGGTTTTATCCTCACCATGACCGGCTCCCTCGGGAGTCATCGTGAATGGGTCTATCATACCGCCGACACCGGCCTGCATTGGGTCCCCATCGGTTCGCCCGGCAGGGAAGGCACAAGTTATTATGCCGATGGAATAACCTTCCGAAATCCACGGGAAGGCTGGATCACCGCAACCTATCACGGCGCGCCCGATGCCCCGCTATTCCGCACCGGCGATGGCGGTAAAACGTGGAACCTCCAGCAAATCCCCGTCCCCGACGATTACAAGGGCGGCTACGCCAACACTTACCCCCCGGTCTTCTTCGGCCCGGATAAAAAGAAAGGATACTTGCCGGTCAAACTGGTCAGGCACACCCCGTCCCCGGATCATGAGGCCGAAGTCAAATACGAGACCGATAACGGCGGAGCCACATGGCATTTACCCGCCTCCGGCGTCCACTCCCAGCCGTTCGACTAACTTGGTTTCAAAACCCCAACAAACGGCAGATTCCGGTAACGCTCCTGGTAATCCAATCCATACCCCACCACAAACTCATCATCGATCTCAAACCCCACATACTCCGCATCCACCTCCTTCCTTCTCTCCCTCCGCTTGCTCAATAACACGCACACCCGCACGCTCAGCGGTCCGCATTCCTTGCCAAAACGCCTCGTAATCGCATCCAGCGTCAACCCGCTGTCCAGGATATCATCCACCACCAGCACATGCCTCCCCTCGATATCCGGCAGCGACAACTGGTCGAACTTCACTTCCCCGCTCGTCTCAGTCCCTCCGTGGTAACTGGCCACGGAAACGCAATCCAGTTTGAGCGGCAGCGGAATCCGCCTCAACAAATCCGCCGTAAACATCAGCGCCCCTGTCAGCACCGCCACCACCGTCAATTCCTTCCCCTGGTAATCGTCCGTAATCCGCGCCGCCAGCTCATCGATCCGCGCCTGGATCGTAGCCGCATGAAACAAAATCCTCTCAATATCTTCGTCCATTTTGGAAACCGAATTGAACCACGAATGAACAAAGATGGACACGGATTTAATCCCATCGCGTCCCACTCCCCATTCCCAAATCTGCGTCGATCTGTGAAAATGGTGTCGATCATCGACCTGCGGTTAAAAAGAATCCCACCCACCCGCCGGATCCCGCCCGACAAGCTCTCCAGCACCAGCCACGACCCCATCCGTGGTTCAATTCCTAAGTCCCCCCACCCATCCCCCCCCGTTTCATACATATGAAAGTCGGCATCTTCTCCTCAATCCTCTCGGACCTCCCACTCGAACAGGCCCTTGACCACATCGCCTCCCTTCACTGCGATTGTGTCGAGATCGGCACCGGCGCCTATCCGGGTGACGCCCACTGCAAGCCTGCTGACCTCCTAGCCGATGACGGCAAACTGACCGAATTCGTTGCCGCCATCCGCCAGAGCGGTCTCGAAATCTCTTCCCTCTCCTGTCACGGCAATCCGCTTCATCCCGACGCAGCCCTCGCCCGCGAGCATCACGAGGTCTTCCGCTCCACCGTCCGACTCGCCTCCCGCATCGATGTCCCCGTCGTCACCACCTTCTCAGGCTGCCCGGGCGACCATCCCGGCGCGAAATATCCCAACTGGGTCACCTGCCCATGGCCCAATGATTTCCGGACCATCCTCCAGTGGCAGTGGGAACAAATCGCCATCCCCTATTGGACGGAACAAACAAAATTCGCCGCCGACCATGGCGTCACCAAAATCGCCCTCGAGGCCCATCCCGGTTTCCTCGTTTACAACCCCGAGACCATGCTCCGGCTCCGCGACGCAACCAGCGCCGTCCTCGGTGCCAATCTCGATCCCAGCCATTTCTTCTGGCAGGGCATCGATCCGGTCAAGGCCGTCCGCAAACTCTCAGGCGCCATTCATCACGTTCACGCCAAGGACACCTTTCTCTACAAGGTGAATGCCGATTTCGACGGCTATCTCGATACCAAGCCCTACTCGGACGAGAAGAATCGGGCATGGATTTTCCGTACCGTCGGCTACGGCCATGGCGCCGATTTCTGGACCGATTTCATCAGTACCCTGCGCATCTGCGGCTACGACGGCGTCCTCTCCATGGAACATGAGGATTCCCTGATGACTCCCGCCGAAGGCCTAAGAAAAGCTGTGGAATTCCTCCAATCGATAGTCCTCCGCGAGCCAAAGGGGGCGGTTACATGGTCATAGGAATAGTGTAAGTTTCCTAAGGTTAATCACTTACCCACGCATCCGGAAAAACACGGAGACGCGTATCAATTACGTCGCCTCGGGCTTGCCACTGTGCACTGGTTCTGGGTATTCTAGCACTTCGCGCAACTGACCCCCAGATGCAGCCCCCAAACTCTTCCTCGGAATTGCGTTACCGCGATTTCTTCGAGAATGTTGCCGTGGGCCTTTTCGCCATCGCCCCCGATGGCTGCATCCTTGACGCAAATCCCGCCTTGGTGGCGATGCTCCAATATCCCAGCCGGGAACAGTTGCTTAATTCAAACCTGAAGGACTTCCAACTCGATCCCACGGAGGCCGACAGCCTCATTGCCAAACTTCAAACCGAAGGGGAAATCTCCGGGTTCGAGGTGCAGTTTGGCCGGCACGATGAATCGACCGTCTGGCTGCTCATCAGTGCCCGCGCGTCGCGGGATGAGGCTGGCAACCTTCTATACTATCAGGGAGCAATCGAGGACATCACCGCCCGCAAGCACGCCGAGGATGCCGCCGAGGAAAGTGAACGCCGGTTCGAGACCTTCATGAATCACACCCCGGTCCTCACCTTCATCAAGGATGCCGAGGGCCGGTACGAGTACGCCAATGAGCCTTGCCTGCACTTTCTCAGTAAGAAGCGGGAGGAACTCTACGGCCATACCGATCACGACTTTCTTCCCGCCTCGATCGCCGATCCATTGCGCGCCCATGACCTCGCCGTGGCGGGCGAAGGCACGGGCCTTCAAACCATCGAAACGCTGCCCGGGGCCGACGGCGAGCCGCGCTCCTTCATGGTCCTCAAGTTTCCGATTACCGACCCCTCCGAGCGGAACTTTGTCGGCGGATTCGCCCTCGATATCACCGACCGCCGGCGCGCCGAGGAGGCCGAGCGCCGCCTCGCCCGGCGCTTTCGCGATCTGTTCGAGAGCTCCCCGGACGCCATCTTCGTCCAGGACCTCAACGGCAATATCCTCGACGCAAATCCCGAGGCTTGTTCCATCTGTGGCCATTTGCACGCGGACCTCGTCGGCCGCAACATGGCCGGCATCATTCCGGCTGAGACCCTGGCGGATCTCCTCGGCGGCGTCCCGCTGCTGGGCCGCGGTGAGGTGATGCACGCGGAGACCATTATCCGCACAGGCGATGGACGCTCGACTCCCGTCGCCATCTCCTCGAGCCGAATCGAATTTACTGGCCGCCCCGCCCTCCTGATGCACGCCCGCGACACCAGCGAGCAGAAGAAACTCCAGGAGCAGTTCCACCAATCCCAGAAAATGGAGGCCATCGGGCGCCTCGCGGGGGGCATCGCCCATGACTTCAATAACCTCCTGACCGCCATTATCGGCTATAACGAGCTCGTGATCGGCGGCCTCCATGAGCGCGATCCGCTCCGGCGCAACAGCGAGGAAGTCCGCAAGGCCGCGGAGCGCGCCGCCCGCCTCACCCGCCAACTCCTGGCCGTCAGCCGCAAGCAGACCCTCCAGCCGCGTATCCTCGACCTGAACTCCTGTGTCGCCGAGATCGAGAAAATGCTGCGCCGCCTCATCGGCGACGACGTCGAGCTCTCCGTCATACCCAGCCCAAGAGCCGCGTGCGTGAAGGCCGACCCCAGTCAGCTCGAACAAGTCCTCATGAACCTGGCCGTCAATGCCCGCGACGCCATGCCCACCGGCGGCCAGCTTTTCATCCGCATCTCCAGTGTCACCATTGCCAGCATTCTCGACGCAGGCCCGGATGTGCCTCCCGGCAAGTACATTGTCCTGCGTGTCACCGATACCGGGACCGGCATGACCGATGAAACACGCGCCCGCATCTTCGAGCCCTTCTTCACGACCAAGGATCCCGGCAAAGGCACCGGCCTTGGCCTCGCCACCTGCTACGGCATCGTCAAGCAAAGCGGCGGACGCATCCTTTGCGACAGCTCCCCGAATCGCGGTACAACCTTCTCCATCTACCTGCCCCAGGTCATCGGTGAGGCGGACCCGGTCCACGTCGAACTGGCAACCCCCCTCCCTCGCGGCACCGAAACCATCCTCGTTGTGGAGGATGCTGTGGGTGTCCGCACACTCGCCACCCGTGTCCTTCGTTCGCTTGGCTATCAGTTGCTCGAGGCCGAAAATGGTTTCGATGCCCTGAACGTCATCGCACAGCAGGGCATTTCGACGATCGACCTCATCCTCACCGACGTCACGATGCCGAAAATGGGCGGCCGCGAACTGGTCGAGCGCGTCCGTGCGGACCATCCCTCCACGCGGGTCGTTTTCACCTCCGGCGCCCCCGGCGCCGATGCCGCGCTCAAGACCTTTTTCTGTCAGCCCGGAACGGCTTTCCTGCACAAACCGTTCACACCGGCAGACTTGGCCCGCGCTATCCGCAGCGTGATCACCGAGCAGCTTTCAGCGAACGGCTCCGCCCCTGCGTCATTGGTGGCGACCTATCCGATCGTATCCTAGGTCGCGAAATCCAGCGCTGCCGCCCCCAAATCGACCGCCGGCGCCTCGTGGCGCGAGCACATCCAAATGGCCTGGCGGGCCGGGACGAATCGGGCATGCCCAAAATTCCGCCAGCCTGCCTCCTGGGCGAGATCGCCCAGTTCGTTATACGAAAATGCCCGTTTGACCGAAAGCTTCGCATCATGGCGCGTCATCGCATCCCGCGCCGCAACCGTGGTCACCGCCTGGACGCACGCCCACGTTAGCCAGGTGCGCTCCAGGTCTGCGACCAGCACCTTGTCGTGCGAGAGTTCGCACGCGCGCCGCAATACCTTGAGGGCGTCCAGCTCCGAGAAATGGTGGAGGGCGAGCGAGCAGCAAACCACGTCGTAAGTCATCGCCTCGCAGAAGTTCCGCGCGTCTGCGCGGATGTAATGAATCTCCGGATAGGCCGTGCTCGCCCGGCGCGCGATCTCGAGGGTGGAAGGTTGGAGGTCCACCGCATCGATCTTGACCGAGACACCATGTCTGCGGGCCCAGGTGACAATCATCCGCGGGATGTCGCCGAAACCCGTGGCCAGATCGAGCATGCGATACGTCCGGCCGGTCTCGAGCCAGCGCCTCATGAAATGGCGCACCAAGCTGTACGCGCCGAAGTATTTATTCAATACCCGCAGGCTCTCGAGGCTGGCCTCGAGCTTGCGGTTCACCGGTTGCCTGATGTCCAGTAGCTCAGGTTTGGCCTCGTCAAAAACGCGCCTCATGCGAAGTCCCAATATCGCTCAATTTTTCCCCGGCGCGAAGAAGAAAAGTGAGGGAACTTCCCTAGGGGGTTTGGACGGGGTCAAGCATCAGGAGGGCGAGAAGGCGGCCCGTGCGGCCCTGCTCGATGCGGTAACTGTAGTATCGCTTGATATCGGACGTATCCACGGCGCAATCCTCCACGAGGCCGACGCCGGCGGCGCGCAGTTGGCGGGCGATTTCGGCGGCGAAATCGACTTCGTAGTTGGGAGGGCGGATGCAGGGGCTCAGTTGCGCGACGAGGTCTGAGGGGATGCTGCCGTATTCGCGGGACATGGTCTCTACGGCGCGGAGGGCGATGCCGAGCTCGGTTCCCTTTTTGCCGGAATGGAGGAGGCCGATGGCACGCTTGACGGGGTCCACGAGGTACACGGCACAACAATCGGCGACGTACACGCCGAGGCAAAGGCCGGGGAGGTTGGTGACGAGGCCGTCGGTATCGGCGACTTCATGGGTGACGGGGTCGCGAAGAACGGCGACGTGGTTGCCATGCACCTGGCGGGCCGTACCGAAAGGCGCGAGCGGGAAGCCGAGTTCGCGCCGGGCATCGGCGTGGATGCCGGCGACGCGGGCGAGTGCCTGTTCACGGTCGGTACGCACGTCCAGCCCGGGCACACGGCAGAGGAAGGCGTGGCGGACGCCGGCCAAGCGGCCGAGGGCCGGAAAGGTATCGACGGGGATGTTCAAACGGGAAGGCGGATCACTTCGCCGAGAACTGCGGCGCGGGTCCGGTTGGGAGGCCTTCCTGGGCACGTTGCCTGTCGACCATCGGATCGTGGAATAGCTCCTGCCAGCGGGTATTCGCTGCGGTTACCCGATCAAACTGGGCCATGGCAATGTTGTAGTTGTACTGGGCCTGGACGAGCGTGGTGCGGGACTGGGTAAGAGCGACCTGGGCACTGAGGACGTCGAGTTGGGTGCCGGCGCCGGCGTTGAGGCGCTCCTGGGAGAGGCGGAGGGCCTCCTGAGCTTCCTCGATGGCTTTTTGCTGGCTGACGATGGTGTCCTGGGATTCGCGGACCTGATCGAGGGACTGCTGGACCTCGACATCGACTTGGCGGACGGCATCGTCGTAATTGACCTTTGCCTCCTGGAGCTGGGCCTTGGCCTGCTTGGTCTCTCCATAGGTGGCGCCGCCGTCCCAGACGTCCCATGTGCCGGTAACGCCGAAGAACCAGCCGGTGACCACCTTGTCGAGGGACTTCGAGAACTCGTTATTGCGCATCTCATAGCCGCCATCGGCGGTAAGGCGCGGCTGGTAGCCGGCGAGGGCGACCTTGATATTTTCGACCTGGATGAGGATCTGCTCGCGCTGCTCCTTCAGGAAGGGACGTCGCTCCCGGGCGAGTTGGAGGGCCTCAGTGAGCGGCGCGGGCTTCTCGTCGGTGGTGAGGACGCCAACGGGATTGATGGGAGGCATCCCCTCGTCGAGATCGGCGGAATTGATACCGAGGCTCCGGGCGAGATTGAGGATGGCGACATCGTAGTCATCCCGCGCCTGGATGAGCTGGGGGCGGGCGTTGGCAAGGGCGACCTCGGCTTGGAGCACATTGAAGCGGGGAACGGTGCCAGCCTCGAAACGGTTCTGCTGATCGGTGAGCTGGCTCTGGAGGAGGTTGATGTTCTCCTCCTGGACGCTGATGATGGCGCGGTCGAGAAGGACGGCGTAAAACTCCGAGCGGACATCGGCGATGGTGGTATCGACGATATCCCTAAGGCTGTAGATGGTGGCGTCCTGGGTGTACCTGGCGATATGGATGGCGGCACCGACCTGGCCGCCGGAGTAGATCAACTGGCTGGCCGTAACAGTGACGTCCCAGGCCTGGGTCATGGGGTTGTTGCTCGCAGATTCCGCCTGACCCGCCGCGGTGGCGGAGGCGCCCATCGAGGAGTTGCTGCCGGAGCTGGCGGAGTAGGGAGGCGCGCCCGCGAGGAGCAGATTTCTCGAGGTATCGGTAAATGCGTTGCCGACCGTGATTTGCGGTAGGGCCTGGGCCTGGACCTGGAGGACGACGCCGCGTGTCCTGAGGATTTCCTGCTCGGCCTTGAGGATATCGGGGTTCTGCTGGACGGCGGTCTGGACCGCCTCGTCGAGGGTGATATCCCGGGTGGTCCTGACGGCATCCCCGGGAGGCTCAGTCCCAGCGAGTGCCATTACGCCAGCCGCCAGCGAAGCAGCGGCCCATGTGAGGTGTTTATTCATCGATTTGGCTGCGTGACGCACGCGAAGATTTTCTCATAGACCTGAACCCATGCGCGCTGCTCGGCCGGGGTAAGCAGTCGCATCATATCCCCAAGGCTGGTGACCATATCCTCGCGGATTTGCGCGACGAGGCATAATCCGGCCGGGGTTATTTGCACTTCGATCTTCCGGCGGTCATCACTCGCATGCATGCGCCGTACATACCCAAGTTTTTCGAGACGGTCCACAAGTCCGGTGGCGGCGGCGGTGGTATGGCCCATTTTGGCGGCAATCTCGGACATGGTGAGATGGCGCTGGAGGCCGAGGTAACCGAGCAGAAAGTATTGGGGGAATGAGACTTTGCCGCGAGCGAGTTCCTTGGAGAGATTCATGAGGAAACAACGCTGGAGGACAGTAAAAATATCCGCGAGCTTCTCGCAATCGCTACGGATTTCGCTGTCACTGCGGAGCGTGGGCATGATTAGTTTAAGAAAAACCGGGCAAGTGGTTACTTAACGGCCTTAATCGTAAACCTACCTAAGAGGCTGTCAAACACTTCTCCCCGGTCCCGATCCAATCGCAAACCCATCCCATCCAATGCCTACCGAATACCTGCGGGACGTTTCCATTTTCAAGGACCTGTCAGCGGGAGAGCTGGATGCAATGAAGAATCTCTGGGCGCTCAGGGATATCCCGCCGCGGACTCGGATCGTCGAGGAGGGAGCGCTGATGCATGAGTTTTATATCGTCTGCACGGGCGTGGTGCACGTGCGGCGGCTGGCGGGGGATCACGAGGTGCTGCTGGCGCGAATCGGGCGCGGAGGATTCTTCGGAGAGATGAATCTCTTTGAGGAGGCGACGGCGACGGCAAGTGTGTACTCGATGGGCGAGGTGAAGATTGCGGTGACCTCGAACAATACGTTGCGTGGGTTTATGCTAAGCCGGCCGGAGATCGGCTACAAGATCACGGCGCGGCTGCTGAACGAGGTGTCGGGACGGTTGCGGCAGACGAATGAGCGGCTGGTGCATTCGATGTTCTGGTCCACGACGCACCTCGGGGAGGGGTAGGGGCGGGAAGGTTCAAGTACAAGGACACGCCGGCGCGCTGACTGGGGGTGCCTGGAGGTAAATTGCGCATAAATTGGGATAGTCACTCCATGACATCATCACCGACCTTGGGGTCGCCCCGGATGATGTCAGCCACGATAAAGGGCCGCTGTTTCTCCGGGTCCACGGCGAGGATTCCGGTCTCCTGGCCACCAGAGAAGCTCTTGAGGGCTGTACCGGCCTGGGGGATGTAAAGGGAACCGACATCGACCAGGACGAAGTGGAGGTCCTCATTGACGACGGCGATCGTGCCGACCCGGCGGGGGCCAATCGGCCCGGTGGGCGCGGTTGCGTCCTTGTGCGGCATCCGATGCATGTGTGCACAGCCGCAAAGGAGGATCATTGCCAGGTACCCAGGGAATGCAAACCGTCTCATAATTGCCAAGGGAGTCGCAGTTATGATCTTGCTCTCAATAATGACAAGACAAAACAGCCTTGGTGAGAATGACCGAGGCGGACTCCCACGAGAGGAACCTGGTTACTGGATGGGGTAGGGCGACCAAAACACGGAGGGCGCCACGTCTGAAAGCGAGGTGAAAGCGGGCAGCGGCACCTGGACGAGGGAATCGACGGTGAACGGGCCGTATGGGTCGCCAAACAAGTCGGCGCCGGTGGAGTAAAGGACGCTGCCTGTCTTGAGATAGTTCTTGAGGTCCGTGAAAGTCGGATTGGCGCCAGTGGTCTTGGCATTCTCGATGGCGTACTGGTCGGTGGCGTGATCGAGTTGCACGAGGTCCTCGAGGATGCGGCCTGCCTGGGAGCGTTTGCGGGCGCGGAACCAGCCGGGAAGGGCGAGGGCGGCCAGCATGGAAATGATGACGACGACGATCATGATCTCCGTTAGGGTAAAGGCGCCCTTATTTCCTAGGGATTTCTGGGTAATCACGGTGATGGTCGGGATGGGTTAACGCGGAGAATCTCCTGGGCAAGGCTCTACGCGTAATCGCGCATGTTTCGTGCCAAAATAGAGGGAATTACGTCCGCCTGGAAGGCTGCGTACCATGATGAAAGGGGCTGCACCCGAGCCGGATGAGTCGTGGCGGCGGAGGGCGGAAAAACTGGCATACGAGAAGAATAGCAGGCCGGGTGCCAATGGGGTGCAGGGGAGAACCGCGGATGGACAGGGATGAACGCGTATGGAAGAGGGTAGCCGCAAACTCGCTTGCTCATGACGTGGTCCCGGATGAGCATCCAAGTGCAAGTGGAAGGAATTGACCTCACAACCAATGAACCAGGGCCGGTGTCGCAGGTGGTAGAGCACCTATTCCGGCACGAAGCCGGAAAAATGGTGGCCATCCTCACGCGAATATTCGGCATTGAGCATCTCGGCCTCGCGGAGGATGTGGTGCAGGAGGCACTGGCGCGCGCCCTGCAAACCTGGCCTTTCTACGGGGTACCAAAGAATCCTTCCGCATGGATCATGCGCGCATCGCGCAACCTTGCGCTCGACGTGGTCCGAAGGGAAAGAGTGTTTCGCGGGAAGGAACCGGAAATCAGCCGCCTGATCGAAGAGGGGCACGGATCGGACGCTGCAATTTTTCCCGAACAGGAAATAGCCGACGACCGCCTGCGAATGATATTCGTCTGCTGCCATCCGCTGATTCCCCCGGAGGCCCAGGTCGCGTTGGCGCTGAAAACACTTTGCGGCTTCAGCGTAAAGGAAATCGCACGCGCATTTCTCACAACGGAGGCGGCGATCGCCAAGCGGCTTGTTCGCGCCAAAGAGCATATCCGCGACGCGCGCATCCCCTTCGAAATTCCAACGAGCCCCGAGCTGGAGCGGCGTCTGAATGGGGTCCTTCAATCGCTCTACCTCCTTTTCAATGAAGGCTACAAGGCTTCAACGGGCGAAAAACTGGTGAGGGAAGAGGTCTGTTCCGAGGCCATCCGCCTGACCAGCTTGCTGGCACAACATACCGTCGGCAATCAACCTCGCACCCACGCCCTGCTTGCGCTGATGCTGTTGAACGGAGCCCGCCTCCCAGCCCGGGTGGATGTCGATGGCAATCTGGTACGCCTTCAAGAACAGGACCGCACTCTCTGGGATCGCGGGATGCTTGCCCGCGGCCACTATCACCTTGCGCAATCGGCCGGGGGCAGCGAAATCACCGATTATCACCTGCAGGCAGCCATCGCCGCCTGCCACTGCTCGGCACCGGATTACAAATCGACCGACTGGAGCCGAATCCTCTCCCTCTACGACCGGCTCGTCCAATTCGACCAATCGCCTGTGGCCGCGCTCAACCGCGCCGTGGCCGTGGCCGAGGTGCGCGGACCCCGCGCGGGTCTCGACGCCGTTGCCGCAATCCCAAACCTCCCCTCGCTCGATTCTTATTACCTGCTCCACTCCGTCCTAGGGGAGTTCGAGTCCCGGCTGAAGCAACCGCAAAAAGCGGCGGCCCATTTTCAAAGATCCTTCGACCTAGCCGAGCTGAAATCCGAACGCGACTTCATTGCGGGGAGGCTTCGGGACTGTGAACTGGAAGCGCGACAAAAAAAACTTTGAGAATTCTGTCCCGGCGCCGCCGCTTCATTCGTTCGTACCATGAAGGCACAATAACCCCACGATAGAGAGACTAAATATGACAACCGAGAATCCCACCATTCAACCCATCCTTTTCTTCGACGGCCGCTGCGACGAGGCCCTCGATTTCTACAAAACAGTGCTCGGCGCGGAAATTATCCTGATGATGCGCAACAAGGATAATCCCGAACCGACAAGTCCGGGGTGCGGGCCCATGCCCGGCGACAAGGTGATGCACGCTCAATTCCGGATCGGCAACACGGTCGTGATGGCGTGCGATGGCCGCTGCAGCGGCAATCCTGTTTTCGAGGGTTTTGGCCTTACGCTGAATGTCCCGACGGAAGCGGAGGCGGAAGCGTCATTCGCCGCATTGTGCGACGGCGGCCAGGTAATGATGCCGCTGGCCCAGACCTTTTTCTCACCCCGTTTCGGCATGCTGACCGATAAGTTCGGCGTCTGGTGGATGATCCGGACGGAGCCCCGCAGTTAAAAATCCAAACCTCAATCAACAACCACAACCAAGAAAAAACCATGAGTACAACCAACGAATACATGCTGGTGTTCCGCAACACCGATTGGCACAACGGCCTGTCGGCCGAGGAAATGCAACAGGTAGCAGGCCAGTGGATGGCCTGGTTCAAGGATCTCACCGCCAAGGGCAAAGCAATTGCCGGAAATCCCCTGGCTCCCGAAGGAAAAGTTGTCTCCGGCAAAGGGGGCCGCATCGTGGCCGACGGTCCGTTTGCCGAATCCAAGGAGGCCATCGGCGGCTACTTCCTCCTCCAAGTGGAGACGATGGACGAGGCCGTGGCCATCGCGCAAAAATGCCCGGGATTGCCCTACGGGGCCGCAGTCGAAATCCGCCCGGTGATGGAGCAATGCCCCCTCGCCGCCGAAGCCTACGAGAAAAGCCAGCTCGCGGAAGCGACGGCGTAACACCGGCGGAGCGTCCAGATTATTCCCCTCTGCCGGGCTCCGATCCCGGCAGAGGAAGGGCACGGCGGGCGCTACCCGTTTGGAGCGGAATCGTTCCCGGACCGGCCCAGGCCCAGGAAAGCGCCGCGCGCGGACCAGAGGAGGAATGCGGCGAGCAGGGCGACGAGGATGGGCGGTCCCATGAGGCCCTGGCCTTTCATGATGAAAACATGGAAGCAGAGGATGTTCACGACGATGGGGCCGAGGATGAGGAGGCCGAAGTTGCGAGTCCGCGGAATGGCGACGAGGATGCCGCCAACCAGTTCACAGACCTTGACGAAGGTTAAGTAGCCGGTGGGGCCGAGCGCGCCCATGAACATGGCGGCAGGCGTGCCGTCGGGCATCGGCGGGGCGTGGACAAGGTTCAAGAGAACCATTAGGGAGAATGCGATGAATAGGAGGCCCAGGAGGCCCCCGGCGATGTTGGTTGCGATTTTCATGGGGTTATTTTTCTGCGATCAGTGATGCACGAAGAAGGGCGGCCGGGATCATGCCGACGCCCTTCCCCTATAGAATCAGTTTTTGAACGTGGCGACATCGTCGGTATCGAGGTAATCGAAAAGGGTGGTGGTTTCCGGCTTAAGATTGAGCCTGACGCACTCGCCAGCGAACCAGTCTTTTTTCTCCGGATTCTGATAGGGAAGATAGCCCTCGATCCCGGCAGACCAACCTTGAATCTCCTCGGATGAGCGCGGGGTGCCGTGGCTATCGAACCAGGTGGCGATGGCTTCATCGGTCGCGCCGGAGCCGAGGAGGGTCCGGACGTCACCGGCATCGACGCCCTTAAACTGGAAGAGCATCTGGTCGAGGGGACAGGCGAAGTGATACTCGCCGGCGGTGCCGGCAAGGGTGGCGCGGCCTTTATCGATCATCCGTGCCATGAGGGGATAACCGGAAAGGCGGGTGCGCGGGCTGCGGGGAGGTTCGACGGTGAGGTTGATTGCGGAGCTCATATGGATTTGGTTTTGTATTAATCGTCATTGGATGTCAAAACGACATCTGTTGTTAATACATCACTAGACGGGAAGCCTGTCAAGGGGTACGTTTGGGTTCCATGACCGAGGCGCCTTGCAAAACTGACCCGCGGATCCGCCGCACGCGGGAGATGCTGTTCAAGGCGTTCCAGGAATTGCTTGCGGAAAAGACGTTTGACCAGATCTCCGTGCAGGACCTTGCGGAAAGGTCCACGCTGAACCGGGCGACGTTTTACGATCATTTTACGGATAAATTCGAGCTGCTGGAGGCGATGATCGACACGCGATTCACGACATTGATCGAGGCGCGGATGACAGGGACAGTTGGGACCTGCGAGGCAGGTTTGCGGCAATTGATCCTGGCGACGTGCGATTTCCTGGCGGAGGTATCGTCGGGGTGCCAGAAGCATCAGCGGCAGTTCGAGCCGATCACGGAGTCACGGGTGAAGGCTATCGTTCGGGAATCGCTACTAAGCGGCCTGCGAAGCCATGGGGCGAAATCGGCGGAACTGAAGGCGACGATGATCAGCTGGGCGATCACGGGGGCTGCGATGGAATGGAGCCGGAAAAAGGCGATGTCCTCGGATGCGCTGGCGGATGCGATCCTGCCGACGGTGCATGTGGCGCTGCAGGCGGGGGAATGAGGCGAACGGCCGTGCGGCGCCTCGTTGACCCGGCGGACACCGTCACGAAATCGGGACGGTCCGTCAGCGGGCGAAGGCGGTGTCCTGTTGCTCCGGGGCGAGACGGTGCATACGGGAATCGGGACGTGGTTTCGGTTAGGAGACATGGGAGTGATGGATTTTTAAAATATGATGTGCTGATCCGTGACAATGCATGCATATCCCTGACAGGTATGCCTCGTGTGGCATACAGAGGATAGGATAGAGTGGTTTGCGGAGGCCTCTATGAGTGACTGGAATATATTGATGGTCGTTGGCATAAGACCATCATGGCATATTAATTAGCATTTGTCAACAAGTATTCATAGATAATGCTCAATTATAAGCATCCACTGAAAGACTGGTCTGCCGCCCGCGCCCTTCTGGTGCGCG
>Ga0302319_10009840_pt1 | contig 18305 bp, 17 predicted proteins | sample Bog_T0_2_FD_203319 | JGI IMG/M metagenome (GOLD analysis project Ga0302319, IMG submission 203319) | Peat permafrost microbial communities from Stordalen Mire near Abisko, Sweden - Bog_T0_2 | ecosystem: Environmental > Terrestrial > Soil > Wetlands > Peat | place: Sweden: Abisko, Stordalen Mire...
CAGCAGAAGACGCAAGCAGAACTCAACACGAGCGCCAGCGTAGTGACCGTGGCCGCCGCAACAACAACGACGAGCGACCAGGACGCGAAACTTGGACAGGCGGATTTTGAGCGCGAGGCGTGCATGGCTTGCCACAATGTATCCGGCACCATGGCCTTTGGCCGCCTCGGGCCTGACCTGACACACCTGATGAGCCGCGAGACGTTGGGCGCGGGCATCATCCCCAACAATCCGCAAAACCTCAAGGCGTGGATCGTCAACCCTGACACATTCAAAATCGGAACGTTGATGCCGGCCATGCACCTGAGCGACAAGGAAAACACCGAGATCACGGCGTATCTTTTAACCCTCAAGTAGGTAACCCTCAAGTAAGCGAGCGAGAAGGAGCCATGGGCGGACAGAGCATTCCAATCGGACATACAATTGGCGGGCACCCGCAGAGCAGGGGTGCGCAACCCAGTGTTCTTGAGATCCTCGAAAGCTGGATCTTCACTGTCGATCACAAGAAGCTGGGTATTTTCTACATCCTTTACGGTGTAGTGTTCCTGGTGGTCGCCGGCATTCAGGCGCTGTTGATGCGCATTCAGCTTTTCTATCCGAATAATACGTTTCTTTCGCCATACACGTTCAATCGGCTGTTTACCATGCACGGCACGGCGATGGTTTTCTTCGTCGGAATGCCGCTGATCTTCGGGTTCGCGAACTATCTAATTCCGCTGATGATCGGCGCGCGCGACATGGCCTTCCCGCGCCTTAACGCCTTCAGCTTCTGGATCAGCGCTTTCGCGGGTCCGCTGCTCTATTCGAGCTATTTTGCCGGCACCGGTCCAGATGCAATCGGGTCGGCGCCGGATGTGGGCTGGTTCGCATACGCCCCGCTGACCGAACACGCCTTCTCGCCCGGGCACGCCATGGACTACTGGACCATATCGCTGCTGCTGAGCGGCATCGGCAGCATCGGCGCGGCGATCAACATTCTGGCCACCGTCTTCTGCATGCGATGCAAGGGAATGACGCTTCTGAAGATTCCTTTGCTGCCTTGGGTCTATGCTTCCTCGGCCTTCATTGTTCTTGTAGCAGTGAGCCCGCTTACCGCATGCCAGGTGATGCTGATGATTGACCGCTACCTGGGTGGGCATTTCTTCGATACCGCGGCAGGAGGATCGGCGATTCTGTGGGCGCACTTCTTCTGGATCTTCGGGCACCCGGAAGTCTACGTGCTTATTCTGCCTATCTTCGGCTTCGCCAGTGAAATCATTCCGGTCTTTTCGCGCAAAGCGATCTTCGGCTATCCGGCCATGGTTGCGGCTTCGGTGAGCATCGCATTTATCGGCCTTGGCGTCTGGGCCCACCACATGTTCACCATGGGCATGACGTCGTACAGCAATGCCTATTTCACGCTTGCAACCATGCTGGTCGGGGTACCAACCGGCATCAAGGTATTCAACTGGCTGGCCACCATGTGGGGCGGCAAGATCCGATTCGAATTGCCGATGATGTTCTCAATCGCTTTTCTCTTCCAGTTTGTGGTCGCGGGCCTTACTGGAATCATGCTTTCCGTCTCTGCCTGGGACTGGCAGTTGCACAACTCCTATTTTGTCGTCGCCCATTTTCATTACGTGCTGGTGGGCGGCTTCGTGTTCATGACCTTTGCAGCGCTCTATTACTGGTACCCCAAGATCACCGGGCGCATGCTCAATAACCGGATCGGCATATGGCATTTCTGGCTGTTGGTGATCGGCTTTCATCTGACCTTTGACACCATGCATATTCCGGGCCTGCTTGGCATGCCGCGGAATATCTTCACCTACGAGGCGGACCGGGGATGGACCTTGATGAATCAGATCATGACGGTGGGTGGATTTATTCAGGCCATCGCCGTTCTGCTGTTTGCCGCGAACATGGTGTACTCGTACTTCTACGGCAAAGAGGCAGGCCCCGATCCGTGGGATGCGTGGACGCTCGAGTGGAGCACGTCTTCGCCTCCGCCTGTTTACAACTTCGCGGTTGACCCGGAAGTGTTCAGCCGCCGGCCGTTATGGGACCTGAAGCATCCTGAAGATTCCGATTCCGCATTCGAGTAATTTACCAAGAGGAGAACATGTCTACGATTCCCCTGCAGCAAAGCCTTCAAGCGGTCCCGTGGACCCAGCCCAAGCGCGGCACGGTCGCCATGGCGAGCCTCATTACCGCGGAGTCCGCAATCTTTACGATCTTTGTCGTTGCGTATCTTTATTACCTGGGCCGCGACACTGTGGGGCCTAAGCCCAGTGAAGTGCTCGACGTTCCCATCTTCTATACCGTGTGCCTGCTCTCATCGAGCTTTTTCATCTGGCTTGCCGAGCGCGCCATCGATCACGGCAAGATGGGGGCCTTCCGGCTGTGGTGGTCGATCACCAGCCTGCTTGGCCTGACGTTTCTCTATGGCACGGGCAAAGAGTGGCAGAAGCTCATCGTGCAGGATCAGTTCACGATCAAAACCAATCTGTTTGGAACGACATATTATTCGCTGGTCGGCCTGCATGCCTCGCATGTCGTCGTCGGGCTCATCCTGCTGTTGCTTACGCTGGTGTTTTCGCTGGCAGGCGCGGTGGGCCCGCAGCATGCCTATCGCGTCAAGACCCTGGCTCTTTACTGGCATTTCGTCGACGCTGTCTGGGTCGTCGTTTTCACCGTTGTTTATGTGGTGGGCAGATGAACGAATCGGGCAATATACAAGACACTAAGCTCCAAATAGGCGGCGCGCAGCCGGAAACGATGCCTTTACCGGCATCCACGGGATGGCCCCTCGTCATGTCGCTTGGGCTCACGCTGGTCGGCCTTTCGCTGGTCACCCATTTTTGGCTTATCTGGGTTGGCGCGCTTCTATTCGTTGTCGGGGCGCTGGGATGGTTCCGCAATGTGCTGCCCCACGAGGCACATGAAAATGTTCTGGTGGATGAAACCACGCATCCGTCTGGAACCTCGTATGAAAACGCGTCGCGAGTCGCGGTGGACCACACGCACCGCGCGCAACTGCCGATGGAAACATTCCCAATTTCCAGCGGTATCAAAGGTGGCATCGCGGGCGGCATCTCCATGGTCATTCCGGCAGAGATTTACGGCATTATTCGCTACCACAGCGTTTGGTATGTGGTGAATTTGCTTGGTGGCGCAGGCGTGGGGGCGTGGAACAATCCCACCGTCGCGCAGTTGAGCAGTTTTCACCTGGGCGCGTTCCTGATCGCCAATGTCATCCAGGGTGCGACCACTCTGCTGGTCGGCATTCTCTACGGCGCGCTGCTTCCCATCTGGCCGCGCAGACCGATCCTGCTCGGTGGCATCCTCGCGCCAATCATCTGGACGGGGTTGCTGTACAGCATTATCGGGCTGATCAATCCGTACTTTGCCAATCACATTGACTGGTGGTCGTTCGCGGCTTCGCAGGTGTTCTTCGGAGTTGTCGCCGGATACGTAGTTTCGAAATCCGGCCGCCTCACGCGCCTCCAGCAGGTCCCGCTCTCAGAGCGGCTCGGTTTAGAGACTGCGGATTTGCCGTCGGAGCACGGCTCAGAAGATAACAGGCGATGAACCTGCGTGGACACACTGGACTACACTCCTGACGAAACTCTGAAACTGCTCCAAGGAATGCAGCCGTTCCATGCAAAGGTTGATAAGCCTGTTTCCGGTAATCTCAAATGTTGCATTACATAGCCATACTCGATTTGGACCCCTTGCCGGAGAATTGGTGGGCAGCGTGGTCATTGCCCGTTGTGCCGTTCATCGGGGTCTCTCTCCTGCTTTTGATCTACCTGCTCGGCTGGCGCGCTGCGTTTCGCACGCGGAGCAACGAACTGCCGGTCTGGCGCGGCGGGTGTTTCGTGGCGGGAATCCTTTCGCTCTGGATCGCTCTTGCATCGCCAATCGATGCGCTGGACGACTACCTGCTCACCGCGCACATGTTGCAGCATTTCATTTTGATGTCGGTGGCTCCGCCTCTGCTGGTGCTGGGCGCGCCGACTGTCCCATTACTCCGTGGCTTGCCTCGCTGGCTGATACGCGCCTTGTCGCGGCCCGTATTTCGCGCCGGCTGGTTTCACAAAGCATGCCGGTTTATCATGCATCCAGTCTTCGCGTGGCTGGCAATGAACATCGCCTATCTCAGTTGGCATTTGCCTGGGATGTTTGAGCTGACCTTTCAGTCAGAGAACATCCACAACTTCGAGCACTTGTGCTTCTTTCTTACCTCGATCGCTTTCTGGTGGGTGGTCATCGCGCCTTGGCCATCGCGTTCGCGCTGGCCGCGTTGGACAGTGATCCCTTACCTTCTGAGCGCCGACGTTATCAATACAGTACTCTCGGCCACGCTGGCCTTCTCCGGCAAGGTGTTGTACCCGTCATATGCGGCGGTGGAGCGCATCTGCACTCTGACACCGCTTCAGGATCAGGTCGCTGCCGGCGCGGAGATGTGGGTGTTGAACTCGATCGTATTCCTCGTACCCGCTGTTGTTATCACCGCATGGTTGCTATTCCCGCGCGCTCTCACTCAGTCCGCAATTCGCCCAAATTCCCTCAGGACGAAGATTGCACTTGATAGCAGAGGTTAAGAGCATTCAGCGCGAGTGCTGCTACGGAGTAGTTGCTCCCAGTACACCCAGTTCAAAATATCTGGTAAAAATCGAGCTGGACGGAATTTATCAATCTCCGCCCCGTACTGACAAAGAGATGCTGATTCAGCCACTCGTAACGTCCGCCAGGCGCTTCGAAGGTTGGCGCGGCTCGAAAGTAGTACTCGGAGGGGTCGACAGGATCTCCCTGCGCCAGACGTCGCATCACCTCGGGCGGACCATGCCGATATCCCCGGTTAACTACCCGAATGATTACTCCATCATCGGTTTCAAGTGTGTAATGCGCCTCGATCTCCGTGACGCCGTCGGGGCGAATGATCTGCCAATCGACCCCTCCAGCCGGAATTACGCCTTTCATGCGCGGGCCTTCAAAGGAACCGGCCAGAATAGGCACCATGCGCCTCATGCCATTCGGACCCGCGCCCAATTCGACAGCCGGCGCAACGGCTACGCCGACTCGAAAGAGAAATGCGTGCTGGATTTGTACCGAAGTAGTCATCATTTCCTAAACCTCTACACTTCCTACAGATTGAGCGACGCTTGCATCTCGATGAAAATTTGTTCGGTATCAGTTTGACGGTCTACTTTACTGGCGGAAAGGTTTTGTGCGATTATCGGCTTGGCTGTCGTATATCGGTCTCACAGGCGAAGACTAAGGTTGCGCTGCGGACCCTGTCAAGCAAAGAGCGTGCTGCCGTTACAACGTATTGGAGAATTGGGATGCCGTCAAGGACTATTAATAAGGAACCAAATCCTGGGATAGGGAAGACGGAGCGATTCGCCCTGCATTCCGGCGAAACGATTCGCCGGAAGGGGCCGCAGGACATTCGGCGACCCGGTGGAAGGCCGAATGACCCGGACTTTATGATGTCACTGGCGCGCGGGCTCAGTGTAATGCAGGCTTTCAGCAAAGAGGCGCCGCGGCTGACCTCATCGCAAGTCAGCAAGCGGACCGGGCTTTCGCGCGCCGCAGTGCGCCGCTGCCTGCATACACTGCGACTGCTTGGGTTCGTCGACCTTGAAGAGAGTAACGAGTTCTCTCTGGCTCAGCGCGTACTGACTCTCAGCCATGCCTACACATCTTCCAATCGATTGCCGCGTGCGGCGCAGCCCATTCTTGAAAAGCTGAGCGCGGGACTTGAGGAGTCCTGTTCCGTGGCGACACTTGTGGATGATGATCTGATTTATGTGGCCCGAGCGCAGGTGTCGCGCATCATGACGGTTGACCTGGCCATTGGCAGCCGCCTGCCCGCGTGTTGTACATCCATGGGTAGAGTGCTGCTTGCGCAGCTTCAGCAGGAGCAGTTGGACGAGTATCTCCGCCGAGTCGTGCTACGGCGGTACACGTCGCGAACAATTGTCTCCGTGAGCAAACTCCGTAAAGTTCTGGAGAAAGTGCGAGCCGATGGTTTTGCAATGGTGGATCAAGAGTTGGAGGAAGGTCTTCGCTCGGTGGCGGTCCCGGTTAGAGCCGCCGGAGGACAGGTGGTGGCAGCAATGAATGTGGGGACACACGCGCAGCGGATGCCCGTGGAAGCGGTGAAGAGCCGCTTTCTGCCCCGGCTGCTTGCCGCTGCAAAGACTCTCAGTATGGCACTGTAATGAGCGGACTCGGAGCCCTTATATAGTCACAATCAACGCGTCCAGCGCGACTGCACCCTGGCCCTGTTCATAGACCACAACGGGGTTGATGTCTACCTCTTTGATTTGCGGGTTTGCGAGTACGAATCTGCCAAGTCGATGCGCCACGTCTGCCACGGCTTGAACATCGAGCGCAGACGAGCCGCGAAAGCCGCGGAGCAGTGCGGCGCTCTTCAGTTGAAGGATTTCCTCCGCGATGGCCTCGACTGATAGGTTAGGCGGCATGATCCGCACATCGTGCAACGCCGCGGCCAGAATGCCGCCGGCGCCGATCAGGAGCACCGGGCCCCAATCCGGATCGTTCTGCGCCCCGACAATCAGCTCCATTCCGCGCGCGCCCATCTTTTCGATGAGTATGCCATCGAGTTCGAGACCGGGACTGTGGCGAGCGACGGACTCGATCATGCGCGTCCACGCAGTGGCGAGGGCGGCTTCATCGCGCAGGTTGAGCGCAACTCCGCCCGCGTCGCTCTTATGCGAAAGTTGACCGGACTGTGCTTTGAGGGCGACCGGGTAACCCAACTGCGATGCGGCAGCTCTTGCCTCGTCGATCGTCCGGGCAAATGCGCCTTCCGGAGTCCGAATGCCAATTGCTTGAAGAATCTGTTTGCTCTTGTATTCAGGAATCGTACCTGCGTCCAGTTGCGGGATGGGAACTGTTTGCGAGTGCGAGGGGTCCGTATTCTCACTCTGAATGCGAGATGCAAAGGAGATGACGCAGGCCAGCGCGCGGTAAGCTCGCTCCGGGGTGGGGAAGAAACAAACACCCAGATTGCGAAGCTCCTTGATATAGGAGGGATTAATTTGCGCGCCTTCATCCAGGCCTGCGAAGATCACCGGCTTTTCCGGCTTGATTTCCTTTAAAGCTTCAATGATCGGCGGAAGCTTCAATCCGCTCGTGGCTTCATCGGTGAGAATGATTCCGAGCACGAGGCTGCCGAAGCGATCATCCGCCAGAATGGGCGGCAACGTTCTGCGGTAGAGGTCAGGATCGACCAGGCCCTGCGCGGTGATATCGAGCGGATTGGTTGGCGGAATAAATTCGGGCAGGACTGCCCTGAGCGCGCTGAATGCGGAATCGGAGAGTGCGGGAAGTGAAAGCGAGACGGACTCGCAAAAGTCGAGAGAGAGCGCCTTGAATGCCCCGGACTCGGTGAAGACCGCGGCTCCGCCCGAAGGGAGCGACGGAAACCTGAGCAGCATCTCGGAGACATCAAGCAGTTCCTCCAGAGTGTCCACCACAACGACTCCTGCATGCGTAACCTTGGTGCGCATCACCTGGTAGTCGCCTGCCATTGCGCCGGTATGCGTCTCAGCAGACGCGCGCGCCGCACTGCTCTTGCCCGGATGAAGCAGCACGATGAACCTGCCGGCCGACCGGGCGCGTGCCGCCATGGCGAGAAATTTCTCCGGGCGGCGAAACTTCTCCACGATCATCAGGATGACTTTCGTGTGAGGCTCATCGATTAGATATTCAACGTAGTCCTCGACGGAACTTACGGCCTCATTGCCTGTCGAAACAGAAAACGATACGCCCAGTTCGCGATGGCGAAGGCTCACGCCGACAACGGCAGCCATGGCGCCGCTCTGCGAAACGACCGCAACACCGTGCTTGCCTGCGTAGGGAGAAGGAGGGGTGAGCACGAATGTCAGTGGTACGCCGTCGATGAAGTTCACCATGCCAAGGCAGTTTGGGCCTTCGACAATCATGCCGTGTTTGTTGGCGATTTCGGCCAGTTGCTCTTGTTCGGCTCGCCCCTCTGCGCCGCTCTCCGCAAAACCGGCGGAAAAAATAATCACGCCGCCAACGCCGTTGCGGCCGCAGGCCTCCACTGCATCCATCACGCCAGCGCGCGGAATTGCCAACACCGCGCAATCGACCCCGGCAGGAAGCGCATCGATCGAAGGCAGGCATAGCCGCCCATCGATCTCCTGGCGCTTCGGATTGATCAGATAGATATCGCCATCGAATTTCGAATTCAGAAGATTAGTGAGCACCGAGGCCCCAAACGAGGAAGGCGCAGCCGATGCCCCGACGATAGCCACCGAACGTGGCCGCAGCAGCCGGTCAATGGAACTGCGGCGTGTGGGGTCTGCAGAGGATGTTCGTTGTGTAGTCATGCCTATCGAATGCCTGTCTGCTCGCACTGAGCGTTGAATCGGCCAACGGTTCAGCCGCTAGATCAACCCCATACCTCGCGCGCGGTTTCAACAACCAGCTTCAGCTTCGCCCATTGGTCTTCTTCGGTTAGTGAATTGCCCTCCATGGTGGAAGCAAAGCCGCATTGCGGGCTAAGGGCCAACTGTTCGAGCGGAAGCACTTTGGAAGCCGCATCGATACGGCGCAACAGGTCTTCTTTTTTCTCGAGCCGCGCGTGTTTGCTGCTAAGTAAGCCAAGCACCACGATTTTTTCCTTGGGAACAAAGCGTAGCGGCTCAAAGCTGCCGGAGCGTTCATCGTCATACTCCAATAGAAAGCGATCGACATCCAATTCATTGAACAGACGCTCCGCAATTGCATCGTAGCCTCCCTGCGCATACCAGTGGCTGCGATTGTTGCCACGGCAAAGATGGATTGCGCGGGTAACGCTCGAATTGGTTGCCGCTCGAAAGCATGCGTTGTCCGCGCGCAGGGAAGCCGTCAGCATGAGGTCTATTTCCACACGTAATTCTGTCTTGAGCCATGAACACCACTTGGGATCGAGAAAATAACTATAGCGCGGCGCATCAATCTGGAGATAAGAAACACCACTGGCTGTCAGCGTCTCCAGGTCCTTGATCATGATCGCTGTAATTGCGTCCAACAGCGCGTATGGATCCTTGTAAACCGCATCGGTGACTCCGTACTTGAAGGAGATTGCGGGGAATTGCGTGGCGCTGGGCATCGTCATTTTGATCGGCCCCGGCGCATGCTCCTTGAGAAACGGAAGCTCGTGGCCGGTTAACGGCTGCTTCTGTTCTAGCGGTGCATTTACGATGCCGGTGATACTGCTCACCGCTTCGGCGTGCTTCTTGCCTTCTTTGCCGCTCTCGTCCCACTGACGCGATACGGCATCGCCGAGATCGAAGCCTGCCACCGCGTCGGTAAAGTCGCTCATGAAGTTACTGCGCCGGAACTCTCCGTCTGTAAATACGTTGAGACCAAGTTCCTTCTGCTTGGCGAGGACGCGTTGAATGTGCCAGTCCTCGATGGCACGTAACTGGCTTGCATCTACGCCTTGGGCGCGCGCATCCAGCAGTTCAGACGGCCTCAGAAAACTACCGACATGATCTGCGCGGTAAAGCGGCTTCTTCGACATGGTTTTTCAGCCTTCCATGAAAATTCTGTTTATTGAAATGCCTCGATGGCAAACTAGAGAATGCGCAACGATTGCTTAGAACGGGTAGTGACGTGGCTCGGTCTGCACGGTAATCCAGCGCAACTCGGTAAACTCCGCCACGGAAGCCTTGCCGCCAAAGCGCCCGTAGCCGCTGTCCTTCACGCCGCCGAAGGGCATGTTGGCTTCGTCGTGCACGGTTGGTCCGTTGATATGGCACATGCCGGAGTGGATCTGTGCGGCGACGCGCAAACCGCGCGCCGTGTCCTGCGTAAAAACGGCCGAGGAGAGACCGAAGGGCGTGTCGTTGGCAATGCGGATTGCATCGGCTTCGTCTTTTGCGCGAAGCACGGCAACCACGGGACCAAATGACTCCTCGGAGTAAATGCGCATGGCGGCAGTGACGTGGTCCAGTATCGTGGGCTGCATGACCGAGCCTTCGATGCCGCCGCCAAGAGCGAGCGTTGCTCCCTTGCCGGTTGCGTCCTTGATGAGTGCGCCAACACGTGCGGCAGCATCGGCTGAGATCATTGTGCCCAGAGCAACGGCCTCACTTCGCGGATCGCCCGCGACCAGTGGCTTCGCTTTGTTAACGAGCTTCGCGACAAAGCTGTCGGCCACGCGTTCATCCGCAACGATGCGATCCGTCGACATGCAAATCTGCCCCTGGTTGATAAATGCGCCGAAGTTCACTGCCGCGGCGGCAGCTGCTAAATCTGCATCGTCGAGGACGAGCAGTGGCGCTTTGCCACCCAGCTCAAGCAGCGCGGGTTTAAGGTAGCGGGCTGCGGTTTGTGCGATGATTCGGCCCACGGGCGTTGAGCCTGTAAAGTTGACTCGGCGCACGGCAGGATTCGCAATAAGCCGCTCGACAACAGCGGCGGCATCTGCTGGCGCATTGTGAATCACATTGACTACTCCGTCGCCGAGGCCTGCCTGTTGCAGTGCAGTTCCGATGAGGGAGTGAACCGCCGGGCAAAGTTCAGAGCCCTTCAGGACAACTGTGTTTCCACAAGCAAGCGGCATGGCAATGGCGCGCATGCCGAGAATGACGGGAGCATTCCATGGGGCGATACCCAGCACAACGCCGCAAGGACTGCGCACAGCAAGGGCCAGGCTGCCCGGAATGTCGGAAGGGATCACTTCACCGGTAATCTGCGTAGTCATGCTCGCCGCTTCGCGCAACATGCCGGCGGCGAGAGAAACGTTGAATCCGTACCAGGGGGCCGTTGCGCCGGTTTCCGCTACGCCCACTTCGATCAACTGCGGCGTGAACGATTCAAGAATGTCCGCTGCATGCAGCAGACGCTTGCGGCGCTCCGTGGCTGCCAGTGCGCTCCAGGCTGGGAATGCAGCCTGCGCAGCGGCTACGGCTGCATCAGCGTCCTCAACTGTTGCCGCAGCGGCGCGGGTGGCGATTGCACCTGTATATGGATCAACTCGATCGAAGGTCGACCCGTTGCTTGCCGGAACCTGCCGGCCACCGATAAGTAGATTCACGGACTGCATTATTACTCCTGTACCAGGCGTACGTTCGCGTTGCCGGCTATCGCTTGTAAGCCTCGAGTCCCGGCTTGATGCTCTTATCATCCAGGAATTGCTTCAAGCCCTGCTCGCGCCCCTTTTCAGGATCGCGATGCAATGCCTGATCCAATTTGGCGTAGAGGTAGTCTTCGCACTGGTCCCAATCGAGCTCGCGGCAGCGCTTGAAGCCTTGCTTGGCTGCGCGCAAAATGACTGGATTCTTGTTTAGAAGTTTTTTTGCAAGCGCAAGCGTTTCCTCGCGAAGGCGATCCAGCGGAACCGCTTTGTTGACCAGACCAAACTCAGCGGCCTGCGCGCCGGTGAACGTGTCGCCGGTCATGATGTACTCGAGCGCCTTGCGATGGCCCACAGTATCCGCCATGGCCTTGCTCACCAGATTGCCCGGAGGAATGCCCCAGTTGATCTCAGACAACCCGAAGACCGCGGTCTCGGATGCGATGGCCAGATCGCAGGCTACGAGGGGAGAGAATGCTCCGCCAAAGCACCAGCCGTTGACCATGGCGATGGTCGACTTGGCGTACATGCGCAGCATCTTCCACTGCCATGTGGATGACTCGCGCCGAATCTTTTCCTGGAACGCCTCGGGCGCCTTATCCATCTCGCGGAAATACTCCTTGAGATCCATACCTGCCGAAAAGGATTCTCCCGCGCCGGTGAGCACAAGCACCTTCACGTCCTCGTCGATCTCCAACGCTTCAAGCACTTCGCGCATCTCATTGTTGAGTGTTGGGCTCATGGCGTTGCGCTTTTCTGGCCGGTTGAGCGTAACCCAGCCAATGCCCTCTTCTACATCCACCTTTACCGTCTTCCATCGGCTCTCATACTTCGACATTGGAAATCCTTTCCATACTCTGTTGTGCTCGATCTCGAATCGTCGCTATTGGCTATTCCAGGCTCTGCTCCTCCGTGCATGGCCGTCCGCACACTTAAGCCTGATTCAGCCCAGCCTCTATCCGGCACTCAAGCTTCCGATGTCGCCCCGCCGTGTGCTGCTTTGGTGCGCGCGTGCAGATCGCGCAGCACGGCAAGCTCGCGCTCCGTCGGTGCCGGTGTCTCGGTAAGGTTTGCTGAAACTTTCAGATCCCATCCCGTCGCTGCCTTGGCCTCATCGACTGTGACTCCCGGATGCAGGGAGACCAGTGTGAACTCCAATGTTTCCGGATCGGGCTCGAGGATGCCGAGGTCGGTGATGACCAGGGTCGGGCCGCGGCCCTTAAGCGCGTTGACGGATTGAGATCCATTCGCTGAAAATTTATTTCCCGGCGTGTGACCCGCGGAAGTTACAAAATGCAGTTTGTCCACAAATGTTCGCGCATTCTGCTTGAGGATGATCCACACTTCCTTGGATGCCGTTGCGATCTCCGGCGCGCCTCCCGCTCCAGGCAGGCGCACTTTCGGCGCGTCATACGTACCGCCGATGACGGTGGTGTTGATATTGCCATACTTGTCAATCTGCGCCGCGCCGAGGAAGCCCACATCGATGCGCCCCGCCTGCAGCCAGTAGCGGAAGATCTCCGGCACCGAGACAACTGCATCGGCAGTTTCGGCCAGTTCCCCGTCGCCAATCGATAACGGCAGCACGGTTGGCTTGGCGCCGATCGCTCCCGACTCGTAAATTAAAACAACCTCCGGCGCATGCGTCATGCGTGCCAGGTTGGCGGCCGTGCTGGGCATGCCGATGCCCACAAAGCACACCTGGCGATTCCTGAGCCGGCGCGCAGCAGCTATGGTCATGATTTCTTCGGAAGTGTGGTTTTTTTCAGGCACTGGGCACACCCACTTCGTTTGCCAGGCTGCGTATGAATTCGGCAAAGTTCTCCGTGCCCAGCACGTGCTGCCGCATCCACGCCAGAAACGGCTCCCGCTCCCGCGAAATATTGTCCCACTGTTTGCAGAATGCGTTGTCGCGCTGGTAGTAGCCCTGCGCGTAGGACGGAAATGCTCCGCCTGGGACTTCGCACACATAGTCAATGACCCAGCCTGGGATCACGCATGCATTCATAGGTGCATCGAGCTTTTCTACAATCTCTTCCACCGTTACGATCGACTTTTTTGAAGCCAGCACCGCTTCCTTTTGAATTCCCGTGAGGCCTTCAATCAGCACATTGCCTTTGCGGTCCGCTTTTTGCGCGTGAATGACGGCCACATCCGGATTGAGCGCGCTCGATGCGGCAAGCACTTCTCCTGTGAACGGGCAGGTCACGGTGCTGATGGAAGTATTGTATTTCGGAATATCCGATCCCAGATATCCGCGCATCACCGCGAAGGGCAGGCCGGAGGCACCGGCCTGATAGCGCGCGGCCATGTCGGCATGGCTGTGTTCTTCGATCTTCAACGGCGCTGGCCACTGGTTCTGAATGGCATCTCGAAATCGATGCAGCGAGCCCACGCCGGGATTGCCGCCCCAGGAGAAGATGAGCCGCGACGCGCATCCCATGCCGATCATCTGGTCGTAGATCAGATCAGGGGTCATGCGAATCAGGGTAAGGTTTTTCCGCTTTTGACGGATCACTTCATGCCCGGCCGCAAACGGGATGAGGTGGGTAAACCCCTCCATGGCCAGAGACGCGCCATCGTGGACAAGAGCGGAGATCGCATCCCTTAGTGTAGTGATTTCAGCCAATGCATCCTCTTGCGTTCGTTAATCGCACAACCCACCGCGGATCGCCCACTTGTGCGGCTCATCCAATCTATAGAGCGCACAAATCACTGTCAAGAGCTGTTTGTTCCGCAGGCTGGCGGCGCATGGGCGTGCTTGGCCGATTAACGCACAACTTGTGCAAACTGTGCATTCCGCGTAATAATGCTTTTCTCAATAAATAGGCCAAAGGGATGGAGGCGAAATGGCGTCGTCGATAAACACCGTATCAAAGCCCGTAGCCGGCACGCAGCCGGAGTTCTGTTTTCCGCCGTACGTATCTTCTGTCTCGCGTTCGCCGCGCGAGCCGCTGGTCGTATTGCCGCAGACTCTCACCGAGCGCACCGGGCCCGTATTCGGGCACAGTATTCTTCAGCCCGGCGACAACGATCTGACTATGCAGCATCGCGGCGAGGCGCTCGGCGAGCGAATCTATGTGCATGGCCGCATCGTCGATGAAGATGGCCGTCCAGTGCGCGGCGCGCTGGTTGAGGTGTGGCAGGCAAACGCCTGCGGCCGGTACCGGCACAAAGTGGACCAGCATGATGCGCCGCTCGACCCGAATTTTACCGGCGCGGGGCGCGTGATTACAGACGATGAGGGGCGCTACTTTTTCAAGACCATCAAGCCCGGGCCGTACCCATGGGGTAATCACTACAACGCCTGGCGTCCGGCGCACATTCATTTTTCGTTGTTCGGCGCGGGGATTCTTTCGCGCCTGGTGACGCAAATGTATTTTCCCGGTGATCCGCTGCAGCCGCTCGATCCGATCTTCAACAGCGTTCCGGATGAAGCGGCGCGCCAGCGCATGATCTCGCACCTGGATATGAATATGGCAAAGCCCGACTACGCGCTGGCCTATGAGTGGGACATCGTGCTGCGCGGTCACCAGGACACACCATTCGAGGAGGCGCGGCGATGAGCGAAACGACAAAGCTGAACGATTCCGCAAAATGGATTCCAACTTCTTCTCAGACCGTTGGTCCGTACTTCCGCATTGGCCTTCAGAGTCTTGCCCACCGCATGTCGGAGCTGGAGGCAGGGCCGGACGCGATTGAGATTCGCGGTAAAGTCTTCGATAGCGAAGGCGAGCCTGTTCCCGACGCGATGGTGGAGTTTTGGGGAGCGGCTCCGACAGGCGCTTATTCCGGAGTACAGCCCGGAGCGAATGGGTTTCCCGCGGGGTTTTATCGCGCTCCAACAGGTAAAGACGGCGAGTTTTCATTTTCCATCGGCAAACCTGGCCCTGCGCCCGCGGGTGATGGCCGCATCCAGGCGCCGCACTTCCTGGTGCTCTTTTTTGCAAGAGGACTTCTTCGCAACATGCTCACACGCGTCTATTTTGAGGGCGAGCCGGCGAACGACTTGGACCCTGTATTGGCCGTAGTGCCTGCCGAGCGTCGGCACACGCTGATCGCCCGGGCAGACAAGGGCACTAAAATCTATAACTGGAATATCGTGCTCCAGGGCAAGGACGAAACCGTTTTCTTTGACTGGTAGCGGAAAGCCGGACATGGGCTCGGACGATACAGGCTTTTTATTTTCGACACCGGCGATGACGGAGATCTTCTGCCTGCGCTTTCAGTTGCGCGCCATGATGCGCTTTGAGTGGGCGCTGAGCCTGGCTCTCGAGAAGAATGGAGTTGCCGAAGCAGGCTCCGGGCTCGCGCTGGAGCGACTGCTCGATGCCGCGTTTGTAGATGTGGCAGAGGTGCGCGAACGCGCAGCGGATGGAGGTAACATTGCGATTCCCTTTGTTCATCAACTTACATCCAAAGTAAAAAACGAAAGCGCGACAGCCGCGCGCACTGTGCATCTGGGAGCTACCAGCCAGGATGTGCTGGATACCGCTCTCGTATTGCAAATGCGGGACGGCTTGCAACTGATCCTCGCGACTTTGCAACAACTGGACTCCGCGCTGGCAAAGCAGGTCCGGACCTATGCAGACACCGTGCTCTCGGGGAGAACATGGCTTCAACCGGGGCCGCCAACAACTCTGGGACTGAAGCTGGCCGGCACACTTGCGGCAGTGCGTAGGCATCGAGCGCGATTGCTGGCCGCCAGTGAGCGAGCGCTGGTGCTTGAGTTCGGCGGCGCGGTAGGTACGCTGTCTGCACTAGGCGAGGCTGGGGCCGGAGTCTCTCGCGAGCTTGCGCGCATCCTTGAATTGAAAGAGCCAGATTTGCCCTGGCATACGCAGCGCGACAACCTCGTGGAAATGGGATTGATCCTGGCGCTGTTGTGCGGGACTCTCGGCAAGTTTGCCAAAGACATTGCGCTACTGATGCAGGCCGAAGTGGCTGAAGTCGCTGAGCCCGCGACGGAGGGTCGCGGCGGATCGTCAACCATGCCGCAAAAGCACAATCCTGTTGGCTGCGCGACGATATTGGCGAGCGCTATACGCGCGCCGGGACTGGCTGCCACGCTTCTCTCTGCTATGCCGCAGGAGCACGAGCGCGGCCTTGGGCTTTGGCAGGCGGAGTGGGAGACGCTGCCGGAATTGTTCAAGCTCACAGCCGCGGCATTGGAGCGCGCAGTTGAAATCGCCGAGGGGCTGCAAGTGGATGCGGCGAAGATGAAGAGCAATCTGGATACAACGTTGGGGCTGGCGCAGGCAGAGGCGGTCAGCGTGGCTCTAGCCGCGAAGATTGGCCGCGAACAGGCTCACGAGCTGCTCCGCAAGGCTGCTCGCCAAGCCGGCGAGGCCGGGCTGCATCTTGCGAGTGTCCTTAAGAAAATGCCCGAAGTTGCAACTCACCTGAGCGCGGCGGAGATCGATACGCTACTCGATCCGCGCAACTACCTCGGCAGCGCACAGCGTTTCATCCGTCGGGTTCTGGGAGATACAGATGCCGATCGCTAATCTCGAACATGTATCGCTGAACTACGAACTGGGCGGGCTGGAGTCCGACAGGCCGATTGTCTTTGTGAACTCACTGGGCTCCGATCTGCACATGTGGGATAAAGTTGTTCCTTTCTTCGAAAGCGACTTCCGCACTATACGGTTCGACACACGCGGCCACGGGCTGAGCGGCGTTCCCGAACGCCCTTACACTATTGATAAACTCGGTGGCGATTTGCTCGGATTGCTCGACCATATCGGAATCGAATCTTTCACGCTGTGCGGTTTGTCGCTGGGCGGGTTGATCGGCCAATGGATCGGGGTTCATGCGACGGAGCGCGTGAACGCGCTGATCCTTGCCAACTCAGCTGCTCGCTTTCTTACCAGAGATGCCTGGGAGTCGCGGATCGCTGCTGTTGAGGCCGAGGGAATGGCCGCGCTCGCGGCAACGGCGCCAAGCCGCTGGTTTACGCCTACATACATCGCCGAGCATCCCGAAGAGATCCATTACATTTCCGGAATGATTGAGATGACTCCGGCAAAGGGATACATCGGATGCTGCGAGGTTCTTCGCGATACGGACTTTACAGAGTTGCTGCCCGGAATTCAATTGCCGTGCCTGGTGATCGGCGGAACGCACGACCCGGCAACGCCGCCGACTGTGTGTCGTATGCTGCACGAAGGAATCCGCGGATCAAATTATGTTGAGCTGGATGCCTCGCATCTTTCCGCGTGGGAGAAGCCGGCGGAGTTTGCCGCTGCGGTGATCGAGTTTGTTGGATGAAGAAAGGTCGGCGATGAACGAAGAGGAACGCCACAAATTAGGTACATCTATGCGGCGCAGCGTGCTTGGCGACGCGCACGTTGATCGCGCAGAAGCTACGAAGACGGAGTTCGATGCGGAGTTTCAGGACCTGATCACTCGCTACGCATGGGGCGAGATCTGGACCCGGCCCGGCCTGCCGCGACATACGCGCAGCCTGTTGACGATTGCCATGATGGTGGCGCTCAACCGCGAGGAGGAGTTGCTATTGCATTTGCGGGCCGCGGCCAACAATGGCGTAAGTGAGGCGGAGATTCGCGAAGTGCTGCTGCAGTGCGCGATCTATTGCGGGGTACCGGCGGCAAACGCTGCATTCCGTGCGGCGAAGGAACTGTTTAGCAAACGCAAAGCTGAATAATTGCGCGAAGTTTACAAGGGTTTCGAGAATCCATTTACCGTATCGCTACTGTTCAAGTGACAAGAAACCTATACAAACGATCCGCGCCGCATTAACCTTGCATCTCGGTAGATCTGTGCAGTTCGAGGCCATCCGGTTTCGACACAATGATCTGATCCGGTTCGGTACATCGGTGTAGAAACAGGCGAGCGAGGTGAAAGGATGAAAATCTCAGATACATGGAAAATGCTGGCCTTTGCTTCACTGTTTGTAGCAGCGTTCGCAGCGCCAGACCAGCAGCCTACGCAGCCACAGTCCGCGCAGCCGCGGCAAGGAACTGCCGACCTGGGCATGGGCCCCGGCGGCGTGCGACTGGGGCCGGGCATGTCGGCCGCCACAGCCGGCGATGCGAGCTACCACAACGGAGCCATACCGAAAAGAATGCGCGTGCTGGCGTGGGGCGATGTCACACAGGGCTATCAGCATGACTCGGTCTCCCATGCGCTGGCGACTATTGAGCGGCTGGGCTACGAGACGGGGCTGTGGGATACGTTT
>Ga0302319_10009841_pt1 | contig 18303 bp, 15 predicted proteins | sample Bog_T0_2_FD_203319 | JGI IMG/M metagenome (GOLD analysis project Ga0302319, IMG submission 203319) | Peat permafrost microbial communities from Stordalen Mire near Abisko, Sweden - Bog_T0_2 | ecosystem: Environmental > Terrestrial > Soil > Wetlands > Peat | place: Sweden: Abisko, Stordalen Mire...
GAAGAGAACATAGGACCGGGAGCAGGCGGCAGCGCCGGCGGAGTGCCGGGGACCTCAAGTAATGTTCCCAGCGCCAAGACCGATGCGGGGACCAAGGCTAAAGACTCGAGCCAGAGCTCAAAAACGGACAATAACACTTATGGAGTTAATAAGTCGGTCCGTCATATTATTCAGCCGGCCGGGAGCATCCGGCGCATGACTGCCGCAATCGTGCTGGACGACGCAGTTGAACGTAAAAAAGAAAACGGCAAGTGGGTCGAAGTAAGTCACAAGAGACAGCCTGAGGAATTGAAGAACATCACCGAGCTAGCTCAGGCGGCAATTGGGTTTAATAGCGGTCGCGGCGATGTTATCAGTGTCGAGAACCTGAGCTTCGATCACGGCACGCCGGTAGAAATTGCTCCACCGTCATTGGCAGAGCAGGCGAAGAAGGGGATCGATGACTACTCATCGGTGGTGCGCTATGGCGTAATTCTGGCGCTCTTCTTCCTTGTCTATATGCTGACAATCCGGCCCATTCAGAAGCGCGTTCTTTCGGGCCCTAATCCTTTGTTGGCCGCCGCACGGCAGCAGCAGGCTACAGCCGAGATCGCCCCGGTTGCGGAGACCGCGGCATCTCTGGCGGCGCGGTCCGCAACGTTGAAGAAGCAACTCGCCGAATTTGTGAAGGCAGAGCCTGATAACAGCACCACCGCAGTGCGTGCCTGGCTCAGGGAAGAGGCGCAATGATAGCCGCACCGGTTGTTGAGAAACTCAAAATCAGCGGAGCACGCAAGACGGCAATTCTCTTGACGGTTCTCGGCGAGGAAGCTGCGGCGTCAATCTTCCGCGATCTGAACCCTGAGGATTCGCAGCGGGTTGCCGACGAACTCGCAAGCCTTGGAGCGATTCCAATCGAATTGTCGATCCAGGTCATCGAAGAGTATCAGCGCATGACACAGGCACAGGACTACCTGCTTCAAGGCGGATATGATCTTGCGCGTCGCCTGCTTATCAGAGCTTTTGGCGAGACAGAAGCTGAAGGTATTTTGCAACGGCTTACCAAGGCACGCGAACTCAAACCGCTGGAGGCGTTGCAGCGTGCCGATCCACAAAAGCTGGCAAGATTTCTTGAAGGCGAGCATCCGCAAACAATTGCTCTCCTCCTCGGCCAGCTTGGCGATCGTCAGGCATCGGCGTTGCTGATGAGCCTTCCGAATGAAACTCGTTCGGAAGCTGTGAAGAGATTGGCGAACCTTCGAAAGTTCTCACCGGAGATGGCGGAAAGGGTATCGGCGATGCTCAGCCAGCGGCTCCAGCAAGTTGGAGAGCAAGGCAAGCGCACTTACTCTGGCTTCCAAAGTGTAGCTGACATCATGAATTGCATCGATACCACGGTTGCACAAGAAATTCTCGAAAACCTCGAGAACGAGGAGCCGACGCTCGCAATCAGCATTCGCGATCTAATGTTCACGTTTGAAGATCTGCTGCAAGTTGGCGAAGGGCACATTCGAGAACTTACGGGAGCGATTGATAAGAAGGACCTCGCAATGGCTTTGAAGGGAACAGACGAAGGGCTGAAGAATCATTTCTTCCGCACCATGTCTTCCAGAGCTGTCGAGATGCTGAAAGAAGATATGGAGTTATTAGGTCCCGTGCGCAGCAAGGATGTAACTAAAGCGCAGTCAGAGATTGTTGCAATTGCTAGACAACTCGAGGCGGAAGGCAAGCTTGTATTGAAGGGCGAGGCGAACGATGAATTCCTCGTTTAATGATGGAGCCAACTCAACGGCTCCTGACCCCGTGGCGTCGTTTTTATATAGAGACATCGCGGCCCCAGCTCAGAACGATGTGAAGCAGCAGCGCCCCACGCCGTCTGCCCAGCAGGAGAGTCAGGCTCCCCCGGTGCCAACTATCTCGGTTCAGGAGAGCAATGATCTGGTGCAACGGGCTCGCGCTGAAGGTATTGCGGAAACAGAGCGGCGTTTGAAGCAAGGGTACGAAGAGAGGCTGGAGAAAGAGGCGGCGGCAATTCGTCGTGGAATAGAACTGTTCGAAGCCGAGCGAAAAAGGTATTTTTCCAGGGTCGAGTCGGATGTAGTTCATCTCGCGCTCGCCATTGCGGCCAAGATATTGCACCGCGAATCTCAGGTAGATCCGATGTTAGTCGCGGCATTAGTGCGCGTTGCTGTTGATAAGTTACACGATGGATCGAGTGTGTCATTGCGGGTTTCGCCGATCAAGGCCGATAGGTGGCGCGAAAGATTGGGAAGTCCGTCGAACGGCTCGACTATCACCATTATTGAAGACGGCACGCTGAGTGTTGAAGATTGCATTCTCGAAACTGACATAGGTTCAGCGAACTTCAGTATCGATGCGCAGTTGAAGGAAGTTGAACAGGGATTCTTCGATTTATTGGCGCAGAGGCCGTCTGTAAAATGAATACCTCCACTGGGCCGCTTGCTCCTTATTTCGACCGCCTCGACAGAGGATCGACCCTGCGTTGGAAGGGAAGAGTGTTGCAGGTTGTCGGAAATCTTATCGAGTCAGAGGGCCCGTTCTGCTCTATCGGTGAGTCATGCGAAGTAACCAATGCGAGGGGGAAAAAGTATCCAGGCCAGGTCGTCGGTTTCCGAGGATCAACCATGCTCTCCATGGCAGTTGAAAGTCCGGAAGGCATTCGATTCGGCGACCGGATTGCTGCATGGGGAACGAGGCCCTCGATCCGAGTGGGAAGCGATCTGATGGGCCGAGTTATAGATGCGGCAGGAGTGCCTCTGGACTCGAAGGGCGACTATCGAGGCGAGCGTTCTGTTTGGGTGGATGGCTCTGCGCCGCTTCCACTCGATCGCGTGCCGATTCGCGAGGCACTGGGCTGCGGCATTCGCGCGCTTGATGCATTCGTGACGTGCGGTCGAGGTCAACGCATCGGCATTTTCGGGGGCAGCGGTGTCGGCAAGAGTACGTTGCTGGGCATGATGGCTCGCGGGACAAGCGCAGATATGACGGTGTTGGCGCTCGTTGGCGAACGCGGCCGTGAGGTCGGAGAGTTTCTTGAAGTGATTGGCGAAGAGGGTCGCAAGCGCTGTGTCGTTGTTGTATCTACCTCCGACCAATCGCCGCTGCTGCGGTTGCGTTGTGCACTATCTGCAACGGCTATTGCAGAGTATTTTGCAAGCACGGGAAGGAACGTACTTCTGGTTGTCGATTCACTAACTCGATTTGCAATGGCACAAAGGGAAGTTGGGCTCGCCGCGGGTGAGCCGCCGACGGCAAAGGGCTATACCCCTTCGGTGCTTAACATGCTTGCGCGTTTGGTTGAGCGCGCTGGGTGTTTCAAAAATGGAAGTATTACGGCCTTTTACACCGTTTTGATGGAAGGCGACGATCAGCAGGACCCGGTTGCCGATACGGTGCGGTCCTTGCTCGACGGACATATCATCCTCGATAGAAACCTGGCGATGAGGAACCACTATCCTCCTATCTCGGTGTTAGAGAGTCTTAGCCGACTTATGCCAAGTATTGCTTCGGAAGCGCACATGCAGAAGTCGAAGGCTCTCCGGTTACTTATGGCTGCCCATGCTCGTTCAGAGGATCTAATTCGGATTGGTGCTTACCAGAAGGGCGCCGATCCAACGCTTGACCGGGCGGTCGAAATCCTGCCTCAACTTAACGCGTTCCTGCATCAACGACCTGAACAGATTGTTGCTTTTCCAAATGTTGTCAAATCTTTACTAGAGGTTCCAAGCTGAAATGGGCTTTCACTTCTCACTTGATTCAGTGCTTCGTGTTCGCGGAATGGTTGAAGAGCAGGAAGAGCGGATGCTGCAAAGAATTCTTTTTGAAATCGCACAGACCCTCGAAATCATTGAGCGAATCAATGCCGAGTTGACTGGATCCGATGCCTTGCGGCGCGCGGAAGTATTCAAGCCCGTCTCCGGTTTCAATATTCATGCGTCGTACGAGCATGTGTTGGCGCTGAAGGAAAAGAAGAAAGAGCTTGAGGACAAGCTGGAAAAGCTGGAACAACTGCGAGATCGACAACTCGTGGTCTATACGGGCGCGCGGCGGAATCGCGAGATGCTTACGGAAATGTGCGAGCAGAAGCGCGGTGTCTACGAAACAGACGCGGCGAGACGCGAGCAAAGAAATCTGGATGACAATCATACGTCGCGCCGTGGCCGCAGCTAACTCAGACCGCTAGCCTGTCGAGCCGGCGCAGGGGCAGCGGAAATAGGGTCAAGTGTTGGCGGCATATTAATTCGATTAAGAAATGCAACCGACTATCAAGATGGCTGCGAGATGTTCCTAAACTAACTTAAAGCTATAGAAAAGTAACTTAGGCATAACATAACTTCCAGCGGAAACCACGACTCTCAACTCAATTTCCAAATGCGACTTGTTATCCTTCGGGCCGGTGCGCCGGGATAGGGGCTGCGCATCTTTCATAGTGGCTTTGGTCAATCTCGATTTATCCGGGTGAAGCTCCAGCATTATGCAAGTGTGTTGCCGCAATTGCCAATGCTCGGCAGCCTTTGCCTAGTAATGATCCGGCAAAACTTGCCTGCTTTGCCGGGTTGAAGGCGCATCGTTAGGGGAGCCGATTATTATCTGATTGATTTTAAAGAAGAAAATGTTCGGCATCGATGGGGAAAGGATCGGAATTATTTTGGTACAGCGCTTGCTATATAGAAGGCGTGATCAGAATCGCCAATCTCGAGACGTCCGCTCTGATGCAGGGTTTGACTTCCACCACGGCAGCTACGCAGGACCTGGGGCAGGGGTTGCAGAGTTTCATCGACTCATTGCTTACGGCATCCAATGCGAATTCGGATGCCGCCACCGGCAGCAATGGTGATACCAAGGCCACGGGGCAAAAGGGATCAAGTTCCAGCTACTCGGATACCTCGGCCGCTGTCTCAAAGGGCAACGCTATTCTGGTGCCGAGTCAATCTCAACAGATGGTGCCCGTGTTACGCGGTTCAACGACGCAGCCGTCATCATCAGTGAATGCAGCCGGGAAACCAGTCGCAGGCAATATCAAGGGCCTGTTTCCCGCGCTGGATGCTACGACCGGAGTTGGCGACCTTCTGGTGAGCAATGCTGCTTCGCAGAAGCCTTCCTTGATTGTGCCGGTCGTTTTTTCCGCGGGGGGCCTGAAATCAGTCGGCGTTCAGTCGAAGCTCAACTCGAGGGTCGGCGATCTGCTCAAGGCGGCATTGGTTTCGACGAGCGCCAAAGTTCAAGGTATCAAGGCTTCGACTACAACTTCGTCAAAGGCGACCAGCAGCCTTTCAGATACATCTCTGACCGGCAATTCGAATGCTGTTCAGAGCGCGCTCCAGACTACTTCGCAGAGTGCGAATGCTGATCTGGCGCAGCCTTCGGCGCAGCAAGTTGTCGCGGCGTCTACTTCGAATGCAGCTCCCAGCACCCCCTCACATGGAATGACGAGCGCAGTTCAATCGGATCTCCAGAGCGTAGTAGCAGACGTGTCGGCGACTGCAGTACGGACTCCTGCGCCGGGCACAGCTTCGGTGGAAATGCTGAGCGCGGTCCTGAACTCGCCCCAGCATGGAGTCTCGGTTGGAACTCCGAATCCTGGTTCAAATGTCGTTGCGAATGCGGTTCAGGCTGCAGTGCAGAGCATCCCATCCAATGTGGCGCCGATTGAAGAGCGGACGGTCGCGTCGATTGCGGTTCCTGAAGTGCTGAACTCGCTTCCGAAGGCAGTCGTGAATGCGGTCTCGGATGTGGCATCGGCCGCCTCCTCGAATGTCGTGACGAGCGCCGCACAGGCTGCAGTGCAGGGTGTTGTATCAAACGTGATTTCGGCCGCGGATCGGAGCGCTACGCCAGTCGCAGCCGCTCATGAAGTACAGAATTGGATTCCGCAAACGGCGCAGGGAATGGCCCCGGTTCCTGCATCGGATTCATCTTCGAATTTGGTGTCGAGCACGGATCAGATTGCGGTAAAGGCCACTTCATCCAATGTGGTGTCAAACACGCAGCAGACTGTTTTGCCGGCATTCGTCCCTGGAGTGCAGAGCTCGCTTCCGAAGACGGTGTTAGATATGTTCCCGAGCGCAATTCGAGAGAGTGCTTCAAACATTTCCGCGAATACTTCGCAGACTGTTGCTTCGGTCGCCAGTCCTGGAGTGCAGACTTCGCTCCTAGACGCGGCCCCGAGTCCGGTTCTTAACGTGACTCCGCAGACGTCATTGAATGTAGAGCCGAACGCGGTGCAGAGCGTTTCGCCGGTTTCAGCTCATGAGATTCAGTCCTCGCTCCCGACTTCGACATTGAACTCAATCTCGAACATGGCTCCGCAGAACCTGTCTTATGCGGCGCCGAGCGCGGTTCAGACGATCGAATCGATGGCGGTCCCTGAATCACTGAACTCAATTCCGAATGCGGGCATCAAGGCTGACGCGTCAGTCGCGAACGCGCCTTTGCAGACGGCATCCAACCTGACGCCGACTGCAGTGCAGACTGGCTCTTTGGTTCAGGCCCATGAAGCCCAGGCTTCGATCCCGAATGCAGTGCTGAACACAATCTCGAATGTGACATCTCAGACCTCATTCAAGGTGACGTCGAACGCAGTTCAAAGTATGGGATCGGCAGCGACTCCTGAAGTACAAACGTCGGTTCCGCAGGCTGTCGAGGCAGAGGTCTCAAATTTGGCTCCAATAGTTGGATCCAATGTGAGGTCGAGTGCGACCGAGTCCGTCGCGGTCGCAGTCCCCGCCAATCCTACGTCGGTCGCGGAGGCAATCAAAGGCGCGGTCTCGAATGTAGCGCCGACCACCGAAACCACCTTAGAACCGAATGCAGTCCGGTCAGCCTCGGTCGCAGCTCCCGAGATTCAAAACCCGCTCCCGCAAGCAGCCCCAAGCACAGTCTTGAATGTAGTTCCGATGGTCTCTTCAGTTGTACCGTCGAGCCGTGTACAGAGCGCTTCCCCCGTTGCAGTTCCTGCGGAATTACAGAACGTGTCGGCGAAAAATGTTCCGAGCACCGTTTCGATCGAGGCACAAAAGCCCGCATTCAATGTGACGCCTGAGGCAGTGCAGCCTGCCGCATCGATAGCTACTTCTGAGGTTCAGACCTCGCTTCCGAGAGCTGCCCAGGACACAGTTTCGAACGTGACAACTAGCACTAAGTACAACGCGGTTTCGGACTCCGTCGAGACCTCTTCGCCGGTTGCGACTCCGGCAGATGCGCAGAGCCGGACTGTGACGGCAACTCCGAACATACACGCGGGTACAGTCAGTGACGATCAGCCGGTGATGGATTCGAACCCGGTACAGGCAGTGGCACAGACTGCAGATCAGGAAGTGCAGAATTCGCTACCGAAGGCAGTCATCAGCGCGGTTACTGAAGCGAATCTGAACGTCACTTCAACTCCGGTTTCGAGCGCAGCTCCGATCGCGGAACCCGTTGCCGCTGTAAACACGGTTTCGAACGCACTTCCGAAAGTCGTTGCGAATGCGGCATCCAGTTCGATTTCAAACGCTGCACACAATGAAGTAACGAATACCGTTCTGACTCCGATCTCGAATGCTGCACCGAGCACCGTGATCAATGCACCGTTGAACGCAGACCACGTGCCTGCCGTGCATTCGACTTCGAATCCGCATCAGGGTACCGACGCCGCGGTGGCCTCAGGTCAAGCATCCACGGACCAGGCGAATGCGCAGCCGGTCTCAGCCGATCAGTCGAACCTCGCATCGACTGCTTTCGTTCCCGGTGCGGCAGCGGAGCAGCTCAACGTGCTTACGCAGTGGAGAGCCGGCTTATTCGTATCCGGTCAGGCAGGGGAATTGACTGCGAGTTCAGTATCGGCTGCGAAAGCGGCAGCAGCACCGGCAAGCACGGGTAAGAGTGAGTCGAAAGATGCTTCGGGCGTTGCAGCCAGCGATGCAGCGAGCGTGAATCCACAAATTCAAGCCGCGAATGCGCAGACGGGAACGCAGACCGGTTCTCAAGATGGGACATCCTCCGGCAATCAGGGACAGGGGACGGCGTCATCGCAGGGTCAGGACGCGGTCGCAGCTCAGGCGAACTTTGCAAGTCACACAGCAGCCGCCACGGCTCACGCGCCGAACACGGCCAATGATACTCCGGCGCAGACTGTTTCTACCGCTGCACGCGCGGCTGGCCACAACGCGGTGGCAGACGGTGTCGCTTCGACTCCCAACTCTGCGACCGCTGCTCAGCCTGTCGTCAATTCAGCGAGGCTGACTCAGGCGATGGGACAGTCTGAGATGCGGGTTGGGATGCGGTCCAACGAGTTCGGCAACATTTCGATCAACACTTCTACGGTTAAAGAGGGCATATCGGCGCAGATCTCTGTGGATCACAGCGAACTGGCCAAGACATTGGCTGCACATCTGCCAGAAATGCAGGCGAGGTTGGGCAGCAATCAGCAAATGGATGTGCGGATTGATATGAACGGGGAACGAGCCGGGCAGGGGACGGGCGGCGGATCAAACAGCACAAACGGATCAAGCGACGACGCGCGCGGTTCCAGGCGGCAGGCTTCCAGCAATCCTTCAAGCCAATCCGGCGGAGGATTTTCCGGGAGCTCATTTCAACCAGCGGCAGCCGCGGTAGCCACAAGCGACGGACGGTATAACTCCCGTCTCGACGTCAGAGTTTAGTCAAGGGTCACAGCAGTAAAGGAGAAAAGTTTATGAGCAGTCTACCAGTCTTTAGCATGCCGAATACGTTGCATCAATTCAATCCGATGTTTGGGACCGGCCCTCTGAAGTCGACGGGCACAAAGGCCAATGCTTCCAGCACGACGGGCACAACGACTTCGACCTCGGCCAGCAGTGGTTCGCCGGCGAGCATTGGCGCCACATTTCTGAGCCTTCTGGCACAGGAGTTGCAGAATCAGGATCCCACGGCTCCGGTTGATTCAACGGCGATGGTGGGCCAGATGATCTCGCTCAGCCAACTTGGACAGCTGGTTAGCATGAACCAGATACTCAGCGCGGCCAGTTCAACTGCCTCAAGCGGCACTGGTGGAACAAGCGGGACTTCAGGGTCTACCTCTTCGCAGACGTCTCCGAACAGCGCTGCTCTCACGTCGGCAATCGGCGGTATCGCCAACAGTCTTTCACCTTCGACGGCTGGCGCAGCGACCAGCCAACTTCCTTTCGATCCGAATACGATGATGCCCCTGGGTTTCGGCAATGCCAACGCGGCAGCGGCATCCATCAATTCAGCTCTTAACACATCAACCATGGGCCTATCCGGCACCAATAACAATCCAACAGGAGGAAAGTAATGGGTTCTTTTGCAACAGCACTCTCTGGACTGAACGCAGCACAATCAATGCTGGCAACCATCTCCAACAACCTTGCGAACATGAATACCGACGGCTACAAGGACCAGACACTGACCTTCGGTGATATCTACGCGCAAGCCACTCAGACCAACGGCAGCGGCGACCCAATTCAGACGGGCAACGGTGTCACGGTATCCGGAACGGACTCAAACTTTGGCGAAGGCAATCTGAGCGCCACCGGCATCTCGTCCAATATGGCCTTGTCCGGTAACGGCTTCTTCGTAACTCAGGGTGTTTCGGGCTTGCCCAACTACACGCGCTCGGGCGACTTTACGACCAATAGCAGCGGCTTTCTTGTGACCCCGGGGGGAGAACTGGTGATGGGATTCCCCGCAACTAACGGAGTTGTAAATGCCTCGGCTGCTCTGCAACCTCTGAATGTCGCCAATGGTCTGACCAGCCCGCCCGTCGCGAGCACCACTATCGGCGTCACGGCCAATCTCGATTCCAATACCGCGGTGGGTGGTACAGCTACCGCGAGCTCGCTTACAGTCTATGACTCGTTGGGAGCAGCGCACACGCTGACCGTTTCCTATACGATGACGGCGCCAAATACCTGGACCTACTCCGTCAGCATTCCGTCTACCGACGTAACGGGCGGCACGGGCACCTCGACAGTCGTTGGGTCGGGCACCCTCAACTTCAACAGCTCCGGCCAGTTGACCTCGACCTCTGCTGTCGTCCCGATTTCGATCCCGAACCTCGCCGATGGCGCGGCTTCCATGAGCCTCACCGGACCGTTTGGAACAGCCACAAATCCGACCATTACCCAGACGGCCGGCGCCAGCGCGACAAGTGCTACCAGCACGGATGGTTATGCAAGCGGCACGCTTTCGAGCTACGCCATTCAGCCGGATGGCACGGTCGAAGGCACCTTCTCCAGCGGGCAGACACTTGCTCTGGGACAGGTCGCCGTGGCCACCTTCGCCAACAACCAGGGGCTCTCGAACGTGGGCAACAACAGCTACCAAGCGACCACCGCATCTGGTCAGGCAGTGGTTGGTGTGGCCGGAACGGGCGGAAAGGGAACGATCGTCGGCGGCTCGGTTGAGGAGTCCAACGTGAATATCGCTTCCGAATTCTCAAACCTCATCGTGGCTCAGCAGTCTTACGGTGCGAATGCCAAGTCGATCACCACGCTTCAACAGCTCTCCCAGGCGGCTCTGGCAATGATTCAGTAGGCGACCGCGATTCAGGTTTCTTAGCGGTGAATTAGGGACCAGGCGCCTGGCTTCAAAGCCGGGCGGCCTGGCCCGTCTATTGTTAGGACTTCTCATTCCTTCCTCACGATTTCGTGGCGCTTCCGCGTTCTCCATCTTGCTGGTGAAAATGCCGTGGCGCGGCTGAAGTCCCTATCCTCAACATCTCCGGTTATTTATCTCCCTTATCGTTGTCGCGAGCGAAGGTTGCACGGCTATGGTCTGAAATGGCCCCTTGATTGCATTAGTAATCGCAAATGACTAATGTGCATGGCCTGCCAATCGCAATCCAGTTCAGAAAATAGCGAATTGTGATGCATTTGTTTGTTGGCAAAGCGATGAAAACTTTTCTGCCTTGGGAGAGAAATAGATGAACACGGCAATGAGCCCGACGGCGCCGAAGCTTGACCCGAAATCGCCGCAGGGCCCGCAACTGGTGGAGAAACCGCAGGACCGCGACCCGTTCGAACAGTTGCCATGGCTGCCGTGCACCCTTGCTCTCGACATTCCCGTGGTCAATTTCAGGGTTCGAGATCTGCTGGGCCTGGTCAAGGGAACCATCGTCGAGACCGCGTATCACCAGAGCAGCGATTTGCCTTTAAAGGTGAATGGGCAACTTGTCGGATGGACAGAATTTGAAGTCGTTGGCGAGCGCCTTGCTGTACGGCTTACGGACCTTTCATGAAGACATTAAGGTTCGCCGCATCCACTCTTGATTCAGTACACTCGCAGCCGTTTCAGGTTCCGTCGGCGCCGTCGTCACAGGCACACCTGCCAGCCGGGGCCGGCTTGCTCTCAATGTTGTGGAGATGGTTCAAAGACAAACAGGTTGCCAGATCCAATACCAAACGGCTTCAGGTGACTTCAAGCGTGTCGCTTGGCGAGAAGCGCTTTGTCGCCGTTGTTCAGGTTGACGGCCGGCAATTCCTTGTGGGCGGTGGAGCGACAGGGGTGTCACTGTTGGCGCAACTGGATAAGAAGGAGTCGTTCGGCGAAGTGCTGCAAGAGACCGCGGCAGTTCATGAAAAGAAGCCGGTCAAGCGGGCGACCAGGCAGGCAGACAAGCCGAGAACGAAGCGAGCCGTGAATCAGGCATGGTGGAGCACCTTATGAAGAGGGTAGCCATGCTGGGCTTGGCGCTGATTTTGGGAGCGCCATCGGCAAAGGCAATGTCGGGGCCAGTTGCAGGAGTGGAGCATTTTATGCCACCCCTGCACGCGATACCGATGCTGCTGGCCGAGGTGCCGATTGAGCCGGCCGCTCCGACTGCTGCATCCCCTGCGGCTCCGGCGGCAGCAAGTCCAAATGAGATAAAAATCACCGGGTTCGGCGGCGGTAATTCGCAATTCACTATCGTTGTTCTGCTGACCTGCCTTACGCTGATCCCTTCCATTCTTATCTGCATGACGCCGTTTGCGCGGCTGCTGGTGGTGTTTCATTTTCTCAGGCAGGCGCTTGGGTTGCAGACCACTCCATCGAATCAGACGCTCATCGGCTTGTCGATGATCATGACTTTTTTTCTGATGCAGCCTATTGGAGCCGCGATATATAAGGATGCGGTTGTACCGCTCCAAGAGGGAAAAATCACGCCGGTCGAAGCGCTGGCACGCGGCGGTGTACCGATGCGCCAGTTCATGTCGCACTATGTTCGCGAAAAGGATGCGGCACTCTTTCTCGATATTGCTAAAGAGCCGCGCCCGGCGAATATCAACGATATTTCCTTTCGCGTATTGCTTCCGGCATACATTCTTTCGGAATTAAAGGCGGGCTTTCAAATCGGCGCGGTTTTATTTCTGCCTTTTCTTGTGGTTGATATGGTCGTCGCCTCCATTACTACTTCTGTCGGCATGATGCAGTTGCCGCCGGTCGTCATCTCCACACCGCTCAAGCTGCTGCTGTTTCTGATGGTGGATGGCTGGCACATTCTTATCGGCGCTTTGATGAGGAGTTTCAACTAATGGGCGTGGATGAAGTAGTTCTGCTGGGCCGGCTCATGTTGCAGGAGGTGCTGATCCTGATTGCGCCGATCCTGATCGCGGCTATCGTCACGAGTCTTATCGTAAACGTGCTTCAGGTGCTGACATCTCTGCAGGATCAGACGCTCTCACATGTACCAAGATTGCTGGTTACGGGCGGAGTTCTTTTCATGATGATGCCGTGGATGTGGCGGCACCTGGCGCACTACACACTCGACTTTTTCACCGACTTTCACAAGGTATTGCAGTAATGAACATATCTTTGATCCAAGTTATCGGAGTGTTGCTGGCCATCGGCATTCGGCTGACGGGCATACTGCTCTTCGCGCCGTTCTTTGGCAGCATGGTGATTCCGACGCGCGTGAAGGTGGTGCTGGTGGTGGCTCTCACGGCCATGCTGTATCCCATGACGGCATCGAAGATTCCGCAGATGACGATGAGCCAGTGGCCGTTGCTGGTGATCAGCGAATTGATGATCGGTGTTGCCATGGGCGTCGTTACAAATCTGGTGTTCGATGGAGTGCAGATGGCCGGACAGATATTGAGCGTGCAGATGGGCTACTCGCTGGTCAATATTCTGGATCCGCAAACGCAGGTGGAATCGACAGTAGTTGCGTCATTTCATCAGACCATCGCAATGCTCATCTTTCTGCGACTCAATGTCCACTTCTGGATCTTGCGCGCGTTGGCACGCAGCTTCGACTATCTGCCGCCGGCGAGTGGGCACTTCAGTGGAAACTTTGTTGCCGCCGCCATGCATGCAGGCGGTGACGTGTTTGCTGTTGGAATCCAGATTGCGGCGCCAGTGCTCTCCGCGACTTTGCTGGCCGACATCGCGCTCGGACTGCTGGGCAAAGCTTCTCCGCAACTGCCGCTGATGTTGCTTGGGCCGGCGGTGAAAAGCGTACTTGGAATTCTCATCCTGATTTCCGCATTGAAGTACTGGCCAGGCATTTTCGAACATATGTTTCTCAACTCGCTCGACCAGGCTGACCGTCTTCTTCATTTAGCACGATAGCAATTGGCACGATAGGAACCTATGGCTGACAGTAGCAAAACAGAACAGGCAACGCCGAAAAAGCGGAGCAAAGCGCGTGAGCAGGGGCAGGTTGCCCGTTCGCGTGAATTGCCCGGTGTGTTTGCTCTGGCGGCCGTAATGGGTGTGACGGCCCTGATGGCGCCTACCGCGGTGACTCACTGGACTGTTCTCTATCGCAATACGCTTTATGCGGCTTCGGGAGATATTGAAGGCAACGGTCCCGTCCTTTTCTGGAGCGCGATTGAAGTGATGCGTTGGATTGTGCCGATTTTGATGGCCGGGATGGCGGTTTCCGTAATGGCTGGATTGGCGCAGGGCGGCGTCAATTTTGCGCCCGAAGCGCTGGCGCTGAAATTCGACCGATTCAATCCGGCTAGCAAGCTGGGCCAACTTGTTTCGCCCGTGGCTCTGAGCAATCTTCTCAAATCGCTGTTGCCGTTTTCCGCCATGCTCTGGATTGCCGTGATCACGGTTCAAGAGCATTGGGAGTCGATGGTTCATGCGTCGAGCCTTGGATTGAGGCCCTTCGCCAGTCTCGTTGGCGGCATGACATTTGAGTTGACCTGGAAGTCGGGACTGGTACTGCTGGCGTGGTCCGCTGTGGATTATGCGCTGACTCTCAAGAAAATGGAGAGCGATCTGAAGATGACCAAGCAAGAAGTGCGGCAGGAATTCAAGGAGACGGACGGCAATCCCCTGATCAAGTCGAAGATCAGACAGATACAGCGGAACATGCGCAAGAAGCAGTCATTGAAGGCAGCCGCGACTGCAACCGTCATCGTAACGAATCCGACTCACTATGCAGTAGCGCTGAAATACGAAGCAGACATGGCCGCGCCCATCGTCGTAGCCAAGGGGCTCAATGTGCTGGCGGAAAAGATCAAGCAGTTGGCGCGCGACAACGGGATCATGCTTGTCGAAAACAGGCCTCTTGCGCAAGCGCTCTACAAGACTGTGGAAGTTGGAGATTCAATTCCGGGAAATCTCTACAAGGCGGTAGCGGAGATTCTGGCACTCGTATTTCGTGCGCAGGCTGAGGTTCGTCGCAGTGAAGCAGAGCGCCGCTCGCGGAATGCATCCGGTCAGAAGACTCAAAACAATATTGGCGGTTCAAATCAGAATCCAGGGACGAAGCGATAATGGAAAAACTTTCAGCAATTCTGCGCAAGACCGGTGATTGGATCGCGCCCATAGCGGCGATTGCGATGGTCTTTGTCATGCTCGTCCCGTTGCCGAGCTTTCTTCTTGACCTGATGCTGACGATCAGCATTACCGCGTCGATGCTGGTGTTGCTGACGGCGATCCAGATTCTTCGACCGGTTCAGTTCTCGGTGTTTCCGAGTCTTCTGCTTTTGCTTACGCTGCTTCGTCTGTCGCTCGACCTGGCCAGCACACGCCGCATTCTGCTGCATGGTAATGAGGGAACATCGGCGGCCGGCAAAGTCATTGAGGCATTCGGGCAGTTCGTAGTCGGCGGCAATTATATTGTCGGCTTCGTGCTGTTCCTGGCCCTTATCGCGATTCAGTTTCTCGTCATCAGCCATGGCGCGGTGCGTACGGCTGAAGTGACAGCCCGCTTCACTCTCGATGCCATGCCGGGCAAGCAGATGGCGATCGATGCCGACTTGAACGCAGGCCTCATCAACGAACAACAGGCTCGTGCACGTCGCGAGCGGGTGGCGAAAGAGGCGGAATTTTGCGGCGCGATGGACGGCGCGGCACGCTTCAGTCAGCGAGATTCAATGGCCACGATTCTTATCATGGCCATCAACATCATCGCCGGATTTCTGATCGGAGTCTTCCAGCAGGGCATCCCTTTTCAGGAGGCTCTGAAGACCTACACCATCCTTACGGTAGGCGATGGCCTGGTAACGATTCTGCCTTCACTGCTTGTTTCTGTAGCCGGTGGCATCGTTGTTACGCGAGCCGCGTCGAAAGAATCCCTCGGCGTGAATGTGAGCAAGCAGTTGTTGAACAGTCCACGCTTGTTCTGGATCGCTGGCGGCGCGCTCTTCTCCCTGGGCCTGATCCCTGGGCTACCGAAATTCTCATTCTTCACACTTGCCGGCGTGCTGATGTTCGCGGCCTGGAAGATGAAGCCCCAGGTCATCAAGGATGAAATGGAAGAGATGGACGCAGCGGCCAAGGCCGCATTGCCTGGAGGAGCAGCGGCTCCGGCAGTCGATCCTATGGACGCCATTCTCAAGCTCGATGAACTGATGCTCGAAGTAGGTACGGGCCTTGTGCCGCTGGTTGATGCGCAGAAGGGCGGCCAATTGCTGGCCCGCGTAAAGTCGATGCGCAAAAACCTGGCTCAGCAGCTTGGCTTCCTGGTTCCATCGATCCACATTACGGACAATCTCCAACTCAAAGAGCGGGAGTATGTGATCTATCTGCGCGGGGTCGAAATTGCCCGCTGGGAATTGCGCCGAGACTCGCTGCTTGCGATCAGTTCAGGCACCAGCTCGCCTGCTTTGCCGGGTCAGGACACGCGCGAACCGGCATTCGATGTGCCAGCAAAATGGATTGCTCCACAGACGCAGGGGCAGGCAATCGCGGCTGGATATGCGGTCGTGGAGCCAACTTCCGTGCTCGCCGCACATCTGGCGGAGGTCATCAAACAGAACGCGAGCTCGCTCTTGTCGCGGCATGAGACTCGCAGATTGATCGACCGGCTGGCCGAGTCTCATCCAAAATTAACCGAAGAGCTAATTCCCAAGCTCATGAGCCTCGGTGAAGTGCAAAAAGTCCTGCAACAGTTGCTTCGCGAGCAGGTTTCGATTAGAGATCTGGGCTCAATTCTCGAAACGTTGGTCGAAGCGGCCGCATTCAACAAAAATCCCATCGCTTTGGTCGAAGCAGTGCGCCACACGCTGGGACGCGCGCTGATCAAGCCTTTGCTAAACGATCAGGGAGAGCTGAAAGTCGTCACGCTTGATACCACGATAGAAGACGAGTGCCTTCGCGGCTCAAATCAGCAGCAGACTGCCGGAATTTCGACGCCGCAACAGGCAACTTTGGCACGCCGCGTGCTTGATGGATTACGTGCAGAATTTGGGAAAGAAATCAGTTCGGCTCCGCCCGTGCTGCTTTGCTCTTCCCCGGGCCGTTACTACCTTCGCAGGCTGTTGGAGCCGTTCATACCAAGAATCGTCGTCATCTCTCCAGGGGAGATTCCACCCATGACGCCGGTGCAATCCGTTGGGGTCCTCCATTGAGGCATTTAGGGGGAACGCAGGGAACAGGCAAGGCCAGGTTCAAGATCGAGTTCGAGAAAGAATTTTGGGTTTCCGAAGAGGCAAGGTCAATGTGTAAGCGCCTTTCAAAGGGAGTGATTCAATGACAGCAGTAGAATTAGCGTACCGTGAGAACAGCGACGGAATCGACGAGCGCAACGAGCTCGTGATGCGCGAATTGCCGCAGGTTTACTACGTGGCAGCGAGAATCCGCGAGCGGTTGCCCAAGCAAGTCGACATGGAAGATCTGGTCCAAGCCGGCGTTATCGGTCTGCTCGAGGCATGCCGCAACTACGACAGCCTGAAAGACGCACAGTTCTCTACCTTTGCGAAGTTCAGGATCCGCGGCGCAATCGTGGACAGCCTGCGCAAGCTGGACTGGGGCTCTCGCACGCTGCGCCGGCGCGGTCGCGAGATCAACTCCACCGTGGCCAAACTTGAGTCCTCGCTCGGCCGGCAGCCTCTTGAAGAAGAGATTGCGGCAGACATGCAGATGAGTCTGGATGAGCTGCAGAGCACGATGACGCAGTTGGACGGCCTGTACCTGGTCGGGCAGCGGACGAGCCCCTCGCACGACCATGCTGAATCTTACGATCTCATTGAATCGGCGCAGAGTTCTGACGACGATAATCCCTTCAACGTCTGCCTCCAGGGCGAACGGAGAGCACAACTCGTCGAAGCGGTATCGCAGTTGTCTGAGAGGGAGCAGCTGATCCTTTCGCTCTATTACAAGGAAGAACTGACGATGAAAGAAGTCTCAAAAGTTGTCGGCATTGCGGTTTCACGTGTTTCGCAGATCCATGCCGCAGCAATGGTAAAGCTTCGCGCCTCGCTCAATCATCTTAAGGAGCGTTCAAAGGCTCCCGCGCCGGTGCCGGCGCCTGTGCACAAACTGCAAACAAACTATCGTGAAGTAGACAACCGGCATTACGGACGGCATCTGTGACATTTGCGGCGGGATCGGAGAGAGCAATGAAGGCATCCATGGCCAATGCGCAACCGTCGAAACCGCGCAACGTGCACTCCTGCAACTTCCGCTATGCCGGCCGGCTGTCAAATGAAAATGCGCGTGCTTTAACTTCGCTGCACGAGAAATTTGCTCTCAACGTAACTACTGCGCTTGAACTATATCTTGGCGCTTCCTTGCATTTGAAGCTTCTGTCGCTGGAGCAGATGGCAATTGCAGATTATATCGGCGGCATGTCCCCGAACGGTTACCTGCTACCTTGCGCTCTCAATATCATGGAGAGCAGTTTCCTGATGGAGATGGACGCGCCGCTGGTTTTTCCGATTATCGATCTCCTGCTTGGCGGTGCCGGCACACCCGGTGACGATGCGCGCGAGCTTACTGAGATTGATGAAGAGCTCATGCAGAGCGTTACTAACCTGATTGTGATGCAACTGGAACGCTCGTGGCAGACATTGCATGTCTCGCTCACGCCGGGCCGCCCCATCAAGCCTGCAATGATTCAACAAGTTTTTCTGGCAAATGAAAAGCTTGTGCTGCTCATGTTCGAGA
>Ga0302319_10009843_pt1 | contig 18301 bp, 14 predicted proteins | sample Bog_T0_2_FD_203319 | JGI IMG/M metagenome (GOLD analysis project Ga0302319, IMG submission 203319) | Peat permafrost microbial communities from Stordalen Mire near Abisko, Sweden - Bog_T0_2 | ecosystem: Environmental > Terrestrial > Soil > Wetlands > Peat | place: Sweden: Abisko, Stordalen Mire...
CATTCTGTACGAATTGCTGACAGATCACTCGCCTTACGGGGATAACAACCGCCCAACCCATCAGATCATGACAGCTGTTTGCGAAGAGGAGCCCCCACGGCCTAGCGCCTCCACACCAAAGCTGAAGGGCGACCTGGATAACATCATCCTCCGCGCCTTGCGGAAATCACCAGGCGAACGTTACGCTTCGGTCGCGCAATTTTCTGAAGACATCAGCCGCTACCTCGAGGGCCGCCCCGTGCTGGCTCGCGGCGATGCCCCACTGTATCTAGCGGCCAAGTTTATCCGGCGCAATCTAGCTATGGTTCTGGCGGCCGTGCTGATTTTTTGCGTGCTTATCGGCGGCCTGGTGGAAGTGACGCTCGCTCGGGCGCGAGCGGAACGGCGCTTCAACGAACTCCGGCAACTGGCGCACTCCGTTATGTTCGACTATGCCGATCGCATTGATAGGTTGCCGGGCTCTACTCAGGTACGCGCACAGATGGTCAAAGACGCGCTCCATTACTTGGATAATCTGTCGAAGGAAGCAGATACGCCCCAGCTCCAACGCGAGGTTGTCGATGCCTATGTTCGGGTGACCAACGTGCAAGGTAACGAGTATCAAAACAATCTGGGCGATCCGGGCGGTGCGCTCGTCAGCGCGCGTAAGGCAGTCGCCACGGCCGAAACGCTGTTGCGCGCAGACCAATCGCCAATCGCTCTCAATTCCGCTGCCGAGGCCTTCTCCACCTTTGGCGATTTGCAGTTTTCGACCGGAGACCTGGCCGGCGCGGACCTGGCATACCAACGGTCTATCAGTCTTCGCCAAGAGATGGCAGCGAAAGCGCCGCAGGATCTGGACAACAGCCTGGCACTTTCCACCTGCCTGAAACACATGGGCGATCTTTACGGCGGCTATGGCTGGCCGAACTTGGGGAAAACCGCCGAGTCGCTTGCTTGGTATCAACAATCGAACACCCTTGCCGCCAAGCTTCTAGCGCAGTTCCCAGGCAATGTAGACGCGGGCAAAGCAAGCTATAAGGCACTCATGCAATTAAGTTCTTCGGAAACGACGATGGGCATGCGTACCGAAGCCGCCCGCGATCTGCGTGAGACATTGCGACAGATTGAATTGGTCAGCGCCCAAGCGCCGGGGGATGCTCATGTCAAAGTAGAGCTCGCCAATGCCGAAGCACGGCTGGGACAAATGCTGCTTGATGACAGAAACCCTGTTGCTTCCGTCGCGCACCTGACCCATGCGGTTGCGCTGATGCGTGAGTTACTTGCCGCCGATGCCGGCAATGCCATTTACCGCCGTCGCGAGGCGCTGATGGAAAGCCAGTGGGCGGCAGCGCTGCGCGGCACCGGCCAGATTTCCAATTCACTTTCGCACAATGAGCACGCACTGTCGCAAGCTGAAACTCTCCATACCGATGCGCCAGGTAGCGTGGAATATCGCATCGACGTCGGCGTAATTGAGCGCAATGTTGCCGAAGGCCTGCTTCTGGCGGGCGATGTACCTGCCGCCTTGCGACACGCGAAGCACGCTGAAACGATTCTCTGCCAGAATCTTCCCACTGCCAGCGACCCGTTCACATCAGCCACTTGCGGACGGTCCCTCGTAACGGCCGGCAACGCGCAACTCGCCCTTCTGGAAACGTCGGCTGCAGTGCAGTCTTTCCGGGAAGCCGAAAAAATAGCGTCTACCCGATCGCAACTGGAGCCTCTCAATGCCATCTTTCGATCTGATTGGGCCCGCTCGGAAGCGGCACTTGCTGATGGTCTCGTGAGGCTTGCCGATTATTCAAGTGCCACCGTTATGTATGACGCAGCGCTCAAGAACTGGTCTCTGCTCGGTCAGACCAATTCGCTGACTGCCGAAGACGCGCATCGCGCAGACTATGCGACGCGCGCTCTGGCGGCCCTTCCTAATATGCGTTGAAGCGAACTAACGTTCCCTTATTGATCAAGCCCGAGTTGTTTGCGCAACTCGTCCATGTCGGCGCGGCCTTCCTCAGCCGTGGCTTCCGCCGGCGCCAGCGCTAGATAGAGTCCGCTCTTCGTGATGATGTGAAAGGCGCCCACTTCTTTCGCCACGATCGTGTTCATGCGGATTTCGATGATGTCCGTCGTCGGAATGAGCAGCGGTTGTTCACCACCAGCGGGCGTGAACGTCAGACTGCCATTCTCCACCAAGAGCAAGGCTCCGCACGGCGGATCGAAATAGTTTGAGTCGCCAAGTCTTGAGTGGTCGTGAAACACTTTGATGGGCTGCCCAGCGCTTCCCCGTCTCGCTTGTTGTGGACGATAGTAGCCGGCAGGAGCCCCATACGGCGCTCTAGGTTGGGCATACGGCGGCGGTTGCCGATATTGCGGGCGTTGCGGCGCCATCGTCCCATAAGGCTGTTGCTGATATTGCGCCGGCTGGGTATAACGCTGCGATTGCTGCGGATACGGTGTCGTTTGTGGATACTGTTGCTGCTGTGCTGGATACTGCTGTTGTTGCGGTGGATACGGCTGTTGCTGTGGTGCATATTGCTGTTGTGGTGGAGACTGCTGCTGTGGTTGCTGATAGGCCTGCGGCTGCGGGGCAGGCGGCATTTGTTGAATTTGGGGTTGGGCGGGCGACATCGCCTGCGGCATAGGATTTCCTTGCGCATCCACCGGAACTGGTTGCATGGGCTGCGGCGGCGTGAACTGCTGCGGCCCAGGTTGTTGCGCTATGGGTTGTTGCGCTATAGGCTGCTGAGCTATTGGCTGCTGCGGCATTGGTTGTTGAATCGGGTTTCCCTGTGCGTCCAAGGCAATCGGCTGCGGTTGGCCTGTGCCTGTACCTGGAGCAAACTGAGGCTGTGGCGGAGCGTATCCGGGCATCGGCTGAGTCGCGGGCACTGGCTGGTAACCCGGAGATCCCACTGGCTGCTGCGGAAACGGCTGAGCAGGAACGGGCATGGCGGCATTTGGGTTCGCCGCTCTGAAAGACTGGCGCATGACTTGAACAGTCTGTGCCGTTTGGTTGACGGCGGCGAGAATGGCTGCCATCTTATCCGTTGCACCCCGCGTGGTTGCGGAACCAACTGGCAGGTTCCCTCCAGACGTTGGATCCAGATTGTCGGCGGCGCGTCTCCAAATCATGGCCTGCTCTTCATTGCCGTCTTGCGCGAAAGTCATGCTCATCGCGCGATAAATGCCGGCTTGGATCGAAGGTTCGTTCGGATAAAATTCGAGCCATCGCCGGTACGCCCGAATCGACGCCGCTGAATCGTGGTCCTGTTGCACTTCGCGTACTGCGATCTCGGCCTGTTTCAGTGCTTCCGCGTCTACCGGCACATGAAGTTGTTCCATAGCCAACAGACTGCACGGCACTGTCACCGCTGCGGCAATTACTCTCAGTCTCAGGTTCATTCTCATTCCTTCCAATTTCGTTTGGTCTTTAGTCTCTACCCGTCACGACAAACGCTGCCCAATAAAACGGATGCGGATATCTTGCTCGCACGCTGAGTGCGGAAACACGAAGTGCGGCCGCCGGTGTCAAACCATGCGCCATACCCTGATAAAAGTGCTGCATTAACATCGCTGTCGATTCGTCGCTCACCTTCCAGAGACTAGCCACCACCGTATCCGCGCCCGCTGTTAGAAAGGTGCGCGTCAACCCGGTAATTTCGTCTCCACGCTGTAGCGTGCCCAAACCGGTCTCGCACGCGCTTAGAACTACCAGCCGCGCACGAATCCTCATGCCGGCGATCTCATACAGCGATAACCGCGACGGTTTGCCCGGCGCTGGACTTGTCAAGAGAGCACTAAATAACGGCGCTTCTTCCTCCAGCAATCCATGCGTTGCAAAATGCACTGTTTCGTCTGTCAACAGTGCATGTTGGGCCACATCATGCGTGAAGGCTTCGCCCGAAACGCGCTCTGCATTCGGATAAGTTTCAGCGATTCCCGCCGTTTCGATCAAGGTCCCCGGTAGCGGCGGCATTCCGTCTACCGCTACCCCGCCCAACGCTCCTAAGAACAACCCGCCACCTTTTGAGGTCTCGTTCCCGAGATAGAACAGCGCGGAGGCGCTCGGCAAATAACTCACCGCGTAAGCCTCCACTAACGCGCGCCCATCAGGAAGAGAAAGAGCTGGGAACGGCAGGTAATTCAGATAGGAGGCGGGCACAATCAAAATCTGTTTTGTGTCTGGCGGAATCTTAGCCGCAACCGGTGCGATCACCGTTTTGGAAACCTGTTGCAGCAAAGCCGGCCACTCGCTAGACTGCGGATCAGCCAGCAAGGCGCGCAACCGCAGGACGTCATGGCGGAGTTTCGTCGTGTCGCCTTTCCAGATCAGCTGGTCGGCACCCGTTCGAGTCAGCACGAAAGCCGTCAGTTCACCGTCGAGCAGCGCGTATTCCACCAGTACCGTATGCGGTCCAAGCGATTTCTGAATTCGTGTGAGCGAGACAGGTTGTAAGGATAAGACCTGACCGCTGCGTGATTGAGACAAACTCGCCTGGTCACGAGCCAGCGTGAACTTAGCTTCCAGGTCTGCTAACCCCCGCTTGAGGACTGCCGGTTCCCTTCCCGCCGCCCGCAGCATTTCCTCATTTTGCGGTAACAGTTGAAGGCGCACATCTGCGATTTGTTTTTCGAACTTCTGTAGTTCAGCTACGGCTGGAGCCGCGGCAGGCTCGGAAGCAAAATGCCGCCCCTGCAAAGCATCAAGAAAGCTCCTTGCCTTTGCGCGCTCCATATATTGCCACGCCTCGGCACGCAAGCCGGTATGGGTTAACAATGCAATCAGCCGAGTGTAGAGGTCCTGCACCGACTCGTCATCGAAAAAGGTTTGCCGCTGTTCCTGCTGGCTCAGGCCGGAGCGCAACTGATTGAGCTTGGCAACGGCTCGTTCATAATGTTCAACCGCCAGCTTCGAGTTGTCAGTTTCCGCCAGAACGCCATTCAGGTAATCCAGTCGCCACTCAGCGTCCGCGTATTGCATCCCGTGTGCTAGCGTCTCGCTAGCCGCTAATTGGTCAAGGGCTTTCTGATGCGCGCTGCTTACATGCCCCGCCGCCTTGATCGCAAGGTAGCGAACCAACGTGAGCCTGGCCGCAAGTTCCTGCGGATAATCGCGCACGGCACGCAACGCCGCAATCGATTGTTCATAGTATTCAACCGCGGCTTCCGGCTTCTCATTCAGCGTTCTTTCTAGCCGTCCCAGTGCCAGCAGTATGTACGGCCGGCTATCAGCACCTGCGGTGAGCAACAGTTTTTGCAGCATCACGCGTGCGCCGTCCGGATCATCATCTAGTGCCAGTGCATCGGCCTTGCCCATTTGTGCTTGTTGCTGTATGGGCTGCACACTAGCTAGCGTGCTCGCAGCTGTGCCCAACGAGGGGATAGTCTTTAGCACAGCATCGAAATTGCGGCGTGCCGGTCCTGCTTCGCGCAGGTTGAGATAGGCCTGCCCAAGAGTATTCAATAGGTTGAGGTAGGAACGCTGTGCAACAACGCTATCTGGCAGACCGCTGGCGGGAAACGTTTTCTTTTCTGTCTCCACCGCTTCCTCAAGCGCCAACGCCCGCTGTCGCATCTCATTGACAGAAGCATAACTGTTGGCAATAAACTTTAGACTCGATATCAGTTCCGCCGCGTCTCCACCTTTGCGCGCTTGCTCCAAACGTGCCACGTCTTCACGCAGTAGACCGTCCAAATCACCGGCTAGACGTCGCCGATCACGGATGGCTGTTTGGGCAAAAGGAGCCAGCTGAATAGGCAGTTCCGGTATCTGCGTATCGGCCAAGCGAGCCAGCTCCAGTGCCTCCGGGTAAGGCAGATGGCTGATCCCATCCAGCACAGCCACCGAAAGCTGCGCGGTCGCTTCGTAGGAAAGAAGCAGCGCGTCCGGACTGTTCGCCACAGCCGTCAACGCGTTCTTCACCGCTTGGATACCGTCGGTATACTTGGCGGCGTTAAACAACAAGTCCGATTGGGCCATCCAAGCTTGAGCCTGGTAGATGGGCGGTGCTCCCGTTGCTCGTTGACGCATCTGTTCCGCTAGCTGTTCTGCCTCGTTGCGTTTGCCTTGCGAGAGTAGTGTTCCCACCATGTCGCGCTCCATGTTGGCAGCAGTCTTGTCTACTGGGTCCGGCAAGATCGCTTCAGCTTGGCGGAACGCGTCCATGGCTTCCTGCCATCGTCCCAGCGAGCGTAGATCTTCACCCATCGCTTGGTAAACAAGGTAGAGCGGCTGTCCGGCCTGTTTATCCAGTTCCAAAGCCTGCCGCAAGCAGGCCAACCCAGCTTCATAATCTCGGTCGCGCGTCCGCCCAAAGGCGTTATTGATGAAGGCGTAAGCAGCAGCTTTCGCCGGGTTACTGCGAAAGAGTTCAAGCGACGTCAACCCATGGTACGCGCGATGCATGTCGGCCCAATCGTCAATCGTTGCGATTGTTTCTAGCCCGTGGATCGCAACTTCTTGCAATAGCTGCTGCGCGGCGTCGCCACCCATTTGCCGAAACACTACCGCATCGCCTGCCGGATCGCCGTTCAACTGTGTGAGCAGCACTTTCCCTCGGGCTATGAGTACCGCACGGGCAGTGTCGTTTGACGCTGGCGCCTGCGCCTGAGCGAAGAGTACGCAAATCATGGCGAGGAGGAGCCATCGAATAGTCATATTTTTTCGTACGCTCCCTGCGCCTAAACCCGAAACCCTCACCTGCTAATTGCCCCCGCCTTGCGCCACGATACCGGAGGCGATCGGCACGATCACCATGCCGTCATTTCCCGCAGACAGAATATTTCCGCCGCCCTGAGCAACAATGTTGCCCCCACCCTGAGCGACAATATTGCCCCCACCTTGCGCAACGATGTTGCCGCCGCCTTGCGCGACGATTGTGACTGTGCCGTTGAGAGAAGTTAGAGCGGATGAGCCTAACGCTAAGATGTTCGTTTGCACGTTCGGCGGAACCATTGAGACAGATTGCCCCGCGGGCAGAACCACCCCAGCCACGAACCGCTGATTGTTTGCACCCGGTGTGCAATGGTAAAGCTGAACGTTAATGGCTCCTGAAAGGAAGCTAACCGCATTGCCACCCCAAAGATCGAAACACCAGCCGTTCGAGGTTTGAATCGTGCCATTGCTGAAGTTGAATTTCTGGTTCAGTTGACCATTGCAGGGGAAAATCTGCGGGTGATCGCCGGACACCATCGTCCTGCCATCCTTTGCCGGGTCTAAAATGTCCAGGCACAAGCCCGTGCCGTAGCGATTGCCGAAGGGCCGGATTGACCCGTCTCCCATAAACGTAAACTGCTGCTCGGCGGCCGAACCGTTGCAGGCCCACAAGACTAACTGCGCACCTGCTGCTGTTGACGCGTTTTGCACTGCCAGACAGCGCGAACCCATCCCGCTGATCATTGAGAAGGATTTAACACTCAGCGAAGCGGGAGCTGCATTGTAGGCAGCTTTATTAGCGTTCAAAAATGCATACAGATCGTCCGCAGCGGTCCACTTGCTGCCATAAGTGCTCAACAATTGGCTCTGCGTATTGGCCGCCGGGGCCAAGGCAGTGGCGAAAACCTGGCGGTAAACGTTGACGACAATCTGGCCTCGTAGCATTGCATCAGTGCTGATGTAACTCCGCACGGCACCCTCCATTGCGTTCGGGTCGGTGACCCTTGACATGGCGGAGGCTTGCGCCGCTGTAGCCGCTTGCAGTGCTAACTTTGCAAACGCGGCATTCAGAGCAGTCGCCAATTGCGCCGGCGAAGCGACGGCCACTACGGCGACAGTACACCGGCTTCTCACTACGCTAGCCGCCATGGAAGCCAGTTGTGTATATGAATTCCACAAACCATTGCCCTGCGGATTATTCGGACTTGCCGTGAAGGCGCCGCTCAATGCGTTCACAGCGGCAGTGCAAGCCGAGCTCCCAGCCGCGCGACTGACAATATCCGCTTTGGCCCCGGGGCTGGTGCCCACGAAATTGATCAGATAAGACTGCATGGCCGCCTGTGTCGGGAACATCTGGGTATTGCCTGGCGCAATCAGATAGGCGCCAAATTGCAAGTAACTCCCCGTGCAGCCTTGCCCGAACACATAGTTGCAGGCGGCCGTAGCTAGCGCTGAATTACCGGCTACCAGCGGTGCGGCAACGGGCGCAGCCGCCACCGTCGGAGCCTTGAATGTCACGCTAAACGGCGCCGTGAGTTTGTTTCCATTGACGTCTTCCAAAACAATTTGTAGAGCCGTGTTTTGCGTATAGGTGAAGTTTGTGGCAATGGTGGCCTGGCGCGCGCTTAATGCGACGGTTTGAGGAGTGAGGATATACGTGGTTGGCGCCCCCGCCAAGGACACGGCAACTATTTTTACGCCATATTGCGCCAAGAGAGCAGACGGAGTACCCGCATAGCTCCAGGTAACGGTAGATGTGCCTTTTTGCCAGGTCGGCGAGCCGGTGATTTGCGCAGAAAATGCCTGCGCCTTCAGCCCCTGTGGCGAAAGGCCTGCCGCTGTGATCATGGTTGCAAGAAAGAGAGCGGAACGAATCTGTTGTTTTAGCTGCATAAAGTCCTTGATTTACTGAAATAGGCGTAAAGAAGTGACGCTACCCTTCATTTCTTTTCGCTATTTCAAGACACTTCCGATTACCAGCGAACCCAGAACGACGGCAACCCCCACCAACATGCCGACCTTCGTGGATCCACCCTGCTCAAGGACCGCTGTCGATGGCTTCCTTGGATCGAAGAAAACCTCGACCCGGCTACCCTTTGGATACTTAACCAACATTTTCTTGCTCTTTACGCCGTTGAATCCAACGCACGAGGATTGAAATGTCTGGCCGCCCACGCTGTATTTATAGGTCACCGAAGGATAGAACTTGTCTTGCTCGCTTCCGTCCGTGATCATTCCCGAGAACACCACCTCGCCCGGGACAGACGTCCACGTCAAGCTGGCTTTCGCCTTGCGGCCATTCACAATGGACATGTAAATCATGAACCCGCCCACCAGCAGCCCGCCCAGCAGCGCAATCGAGCCACCTGCCCCTGCCGTTGCGGCATTGGTGGCGGCCTGCAGGCTCGCAGCCATCATGAAAAGTGCCAGTTGTTTTTTCATCTTGTTTTCTCCTCGAATAAACTAGCGTTTTTTGTAAACCATGCCATCGATGTTGAGATTGCCGCCCGCCACCGGAAAGACCATGTGTTGTTCGGTTGAGCCACTTTTCACCAGCGTGAGAACGTTGTCGCGGAGTGTGTACGTCCCAGTCGACTGGGTCTGCTGAGAGCTGGTGATTTTGGTGCTGTCGATTCCCGTGATATTTCGAAAAGTGAACGTGCCGTCCTGCCTGAATGCGTAGAAAGACGGAGACACGACGGCTGTAGTGGACCCCTGTGAAAACGGGATGTTCGCGGCAAACGGACGCTCCCATGTGCCGTTCAATCGGGAGCCAGCGGGATACTTTTCAACAGGCGTGAGAATAAGATAGTTCAACTGGATTCCGCCGTTGAGTGGCTTATAGGTCCAAGTTTCTGAATTGCCGGTCTTGTATTGAAGTGTGAGCTTATTGCCGCTGAGCGTGTAGTTGCCGCAGAACCCTAAATGCAGCTGGCAAGCCGCATCAAATTTGTCGGTACTCAGGCCCGTTGGCAGGGTGTCGCGCAAAACGCGGCCATCCGGGAGAAACCACCAATACACTTCCGCGAAGCCGCGCATGTTGTCGAGCCCAAAGTAGAGGCCGTTGAGAGGCGCTGCTATTGCGGTGGTGGATAAGGTCAGCAGTAGCAGCAAAGTCGCTTTCGTTTTAAGACGCATGTCAGCTTAAATAGCGTGAACGGCATGCGCCAGCCTTCATTTTTCTTAATGAAAGAGAGCGCAAACTTACACGTTAAACAGGAAGGGCGCGGTACGCTGCCACCAAAGAGTTGCTGGTGACACGCTTCCGCGCCCATTGGTCCGTGACCGGAAGTTCGATTAATAGGTTGTCGGGCCCTTCTGATGCTGGAGTTGCCTTGGGCCGCCGGTGGTCATGTGGCAGGTCCAATCGCCAAATGTAGTCTTGTAGCAGCTTCCCTGTCCGCCGGCCGTCGCTGGGTACTTGTAGCAGTTTTCGCCTGCTGGGTACGTCGGCGACACCGCGGAGCACTGCCACATAGCACCCTTGCCGCGAAGCGGGTAAACCTTCGCGCTCGGATCGATATCAGACCAGCTGTCCGTGCTCAGCATGAAATTGCGGGGCGCTCCCACTTCCACTTCCAGTTCGCCCACGAGCGTGATCATGGGTGTTGCGCTTCCGGTGGTATCCGACTCAGTGCTGCACTGGACCAAGGCGGCCGCCTGCGCGGCGTTCGGCGGGCTTTTCACATGGCCGCAGGCGCGCGGATTCCTTACCTGATAAGTCTGGTTAAAGGTGGGCGGTCCGGATACGTCAGCAGCCGAACCGCCGCTTGACGACTCGGCGCCGTTACTCGTGCATCCGGCCAACCCTACCAGCGAGGCCGCGAACAGGCATACGGTGAGGGCGCGTGTACAAGTCATAGTTATGTTGATATCCCTTGAATAAAGTCAGCTTGTGGTCGTCCTTGCGCTCACAAGTTAACCAAGAAGGCGTAAAGGGTTGCGCGCAACCGTCATTTCTTTTTTCTTGACGAACGCTGCAGCCTACTCCGGCGCCGGTCCGAACCAAGTCGTCAGCGAGTCAGCGAGTCCTGCCTGGGTTTTGTCGCCTACCCAAGCGACGTATCCGTCCGGACGAACCAACACCGCACTGGGAGCAGACACCTTCCCAATTGCCGGAAGTTCCCAGGGCCCGCCGTAACTGGCCTCGATAAGCTGCACGCGATCTGTCCAACGAGCAAGATCAAACCTGCCTGGTTCAGTGAAGTTCAGGAATATGGGCCGCGCATCGTGTAGCAGCTTGTAGACGCGGATCGGTCCCTCAGCCGCGATCAGTTCGAGATCTGGCATGCGGCGTCCTTGCAGCGGGTGCCCCGCGCCGAAGTCATAGTGAATGCCCAGACCAGACATCATCGCCACGAAGTGCTTGCGAGCTTCGCTTATCTGTACCAACTCGGACATCACTTCGCGTAACGCGTTGATGCGATCTTCGCTGCGGTCGAGTGCGGTAATAGCCATAGTGTTTCGCAACACGCGGGCGCCGATGGGATGCCGCTCAGCATGATAGGTGTCCAGAATGCTCTCTGGCGACGTCCCATGGATCACCTGAGCTAACTTCCACCCTAGATTCACAGCATCCTGGATGCCGATGTTAAGTCCCTGTCCACCTACGGGGGAATGCACGTGCGCCGCGTCGCCCGCCAGCAATACACGCCTGTCGCGGTAGGACGCCGCTTGCCGCGCCATATCGGTAAACCGGGAAATGTAACTGGCGCTGCGAAGGCCATAATCCGTCCCGTAGATGGACTTGAGCGCTTGGCGGACATCTTCCAGGGTCGGATCGTCGCGCTGGCCTACGCGCGGTTCATTCACCACGACGCGTGCGCGCTGCCCGTCGTCAAGTTTAGCCAAAGCATTAATACCCTTTTCGCTACGACGAACACCCCACTCCGGTTCTTCGGCCAGTTCCACCTCGGCAATCAAGTAGCTGGTTGACGGATCCCACCCTGGAAAGTCAATTCCTGCTTTCTTCCGGATCAGGCTACGACCTCCGTCGCAGCCGACGAGATATTTCCCTCGCAACTTTCGGCCGTTCGAAAGCTCTATGTCGATGCCAGCGTTGTCCTGTGCGAAACCCGTCACCGCAAGACCCCGATAGATCGGCACGGCTAGTTCCGTGCTGACCCAGTCGGCCAGGATGCGTTCAATGTGGATCTGCCAGAGCGCAAGAAAGTAGTTGTGGCGGGTCGGGAGGTCGCTGAGGTCAAGAGGAACACGCGCGAAGGGTGCGCTTCGAGACACCTGCCCTTGCGACACGAAGCGATCGGCGATTCCCCGCTGATCAAATACCTCGATCGTGCGTGAGTGCAGGCCACCTGCGCGCAAGCCGGCGACATCTTGGCTTTCGCGGCGCTCAACAATGACGACATTCACGTGCGCCAGAGCCAACTCGCCCGCTAACATCAGCCCGGTCGGACCTCCGCCCGCGATCACCACTGCATGGTTCATGATAAGTGACTCCCCCGCCTGTCATCTGACTGTTCTTACTCACTCAGACTAACTAAGTTCGAGCCGGAAAAGCGACCGTTTCGCCCAATCAATGCGGAGTGTATCTAACGCATTATCAACACGTTAGACTTATAGCTAATCAGATTGATATAATTGAATCAGGTAAGGGATGGCACCCCGCCTTACCCGGCAGTTACTCCAAAACGGAGGCCACCACCATTTCGAGTAAACGGCGCACGCCATCATCCACGCCCACGGGCCCATCGCTGAATTGCGTGTGGGGCGACGGTTTCCAACCATCGCGCGAGCCGTCATATTGATAGGTCATCGGCAGCCCTGTCCGGGCCGGATCATACTGACTGTCATCGCCCGCCATTTTGTAAATGACCATATCGAGTGAAGGGATAACGTAAATGCCAAACCCGCCGGCACCCGATTTGAAAAAGGCATCTTTGGGAGCACCAGCCACGTGCCTGTCGGCATTCACTTCAAACATCAATCCGAATGGCGAATGTGGATTGTAGGGCGAGGGACGTCCACAAGCTTTCACCCAATCCGCCGGAACCAGCTGCTGATCGGCCCAACGGCCGTTGTGGAGCAGCATATATGCGAAACGCAGGGCATCTGTAGAGCGCACGGCAATGTCGGCGCCGCCGGGAGTGTGGGGAAGGGTCACATCGCCGCGATGCCGCGCATAGGTCCAACGTCCCCAGCCCATCGGCTTGGCGAGCCGCTCATTTAAATACTCTTCCATCTCCATGCCCGTGAGATGGCGCAACACAATAGAGGCCACATGCGGCGAGTCGGAACAATAGGCATAACCGCCGCCGGGTGCCGTCCACATGGGCACGCGCAATGCTCGCGAATCCTGATCTAATCCAGTTTCGACCGGCGGCGCTGGCGGCACTTTCGTTGGTTCACCATGCACGAAGCCAGGATTGTTGCCGTCGCCATGCATGCCCGCGGACATGCTCAACAGCTGGCCGAGCGTGATGTCAGCCTTCAAGGGGTCACTGAGCGGGAACGCTTCCGGCAGGTATTTCTCGGTGAACACTTTTTGTGCGAGACCGTCAGGAATCTGGTTGTGCTTTTCGCGCAGCATAATTCCGCATGCGATGCTCGTGTACGCTTTGCCCACCGAAGCCATGGCCGGATTGGCTTCACGATTCCCCTTGCCGTAGTAGCGTTCATACACCAGCCAACCGTGACGCACCACCAGCAAGCCGCCATGCTGACTCGTGCGCTGCGCGTATTCGAACGCTTGGTCAAGCCGGCGAATGTGAATACCGGCCAGAGCCCGAGCGCGGGCCGCGTCTTTGGTAACTCGCCAACCGCCCGCGCTATCGGGCAAAGGAAAATAATCCGCAGACTTCGAAAGGAGTGGCGCGACAGCGAGGATCGCGCATAGGGCGAGCGTGGAGCGAAGGATGGCCGGTCTCATTAACGCCCATCATATAAGCAAAACGCGCTGCACTCTCTGTTAATCTTAAAATTCTATCGACCGTATTTCTTAATGCCCGCCCGCGTCAGCGAATCATACATTCTCCGCACTTACCCGTTTCGCGAGTCCGACCTTATTGTCTCCTTCTTCACGCGCGACCTGGGCAAGCTTCGCGGCGTAGCTTACCGGGCGCGTAAAACCAAAAACTCGTTTGGGGCCGGTCTGGAAAGGCTTTCGCTGCTCAACCTTTCTTACTCACTCAAGGAATCCCGGGAACTCGCCACGCTCAACCATTGCGATCTCCTGCAATCGCAGTTCGGCCTGCTCAATAGTTTCGAGGCTTCGCTCACACTCGACTACGTCGCCGAAGTGAGCGAACACCTGCTACCTGCCAACGAGCCGAACGAGAAATTCTTCCGCCTGATGGCGACGATTCTTGACCACATGCACTCCGGCGCGCCCGGCGCTATCTGGTCGGCGCTCACGTACTTCTCGCTTTGGGCCACGCAACTATCAGGCTTCCTGCCGGATCTGGCCGCTTATCCCGACCGCGTGATTGCCCCCGATTCGAGGACTCTTGCCGCCGAAATGCTGCGCAGCCACATCACCAAAATGCCGGAGCGGGTGTGGACGAAGGACACGGCCCTCGATCTGCGCCGATTCCTGATCCAACAAATCGAACAACACGTTGAGCGCCGTTTTCACACGCCTCCGCTACTGGAAGGGCTATGAGCGGGGCGGAGATGGTCTCCGCCCGCTTTAGAAGTTCACCTCCAGATAGTTGAGGTGCTTGAGTGGGTCGGTGGTAACGCGGCTCGATTTGGCACCGGGCAAGTTATCGGCGAGAGCATGTAATTGCTCGACGGGCCGGTAGACCATCCACCAATCCATAGCCGCTTCCATGTAACCAAGAGTAGGCAAGTTTGGCAAGAAGTTCACGATCATAATTCGTCCGCCGGGCCGAATCATGCCGACGAGGGTTTGCAGAAGGCGGCGGCCGATTTCGTCATCCAGATAGTCATACAGACCAGCTGAGTAAATGTAATCGAACGAGCCGGGATTGACGCTGCCATCCATGAGTTCGCCAATGGAAGCTGCAACGCACTCCACCTTGGGATGGTTCTTTTGGATCACGCGCAAGCTGCGCTTGTCCTGATCGAGGCCGACAAAGCGTCCGAAGCGGTTCGCCTTAATGGCTTCGGAAGTGGCCGCTTCGCGAAGATGTCCACACGCCACAGACATGATGTGGGCGTTTGGATTTTGCGAGCACACATCATCAATACCGGTAGCGAGACGAGCCACTCTGTCACGTGTGGAGGTAAAGATACCGGTAGTCTCAGCCACCGCATAGATGCGCTTTCCGAGGTCGGAGGATTTGGCGACGAGTTCGCCGTCACCGGTGCCGTACACCATGTCCATCAGCACGGCGTCGCCGGCATAGCCGCGCGGTTTTCGAAAGCCGCGATAAGTGAAAGCATCTTGATGAAGCGGCTTCAACAAAGGATGCTGTTGAAAGGCTCGCGTGTACTCGCGCCATTCCTCGGCAGAGCGAGATGCGCGAATCGCATCCAGATCCTGAACAAGTTTTTGAACCGCGATGGCCGTGGTAGACGGCTCGAGGAGCAATTGTGTCACTTCCTCAAGCGGGTCAGCCGGCACCACAGGGTATGTGTCCGGATGGTGAGAGAGTGCAAGGTTCGTACTGGTCATGCGGCCGCTTTCTGGGTCTTCAGCATGAGAAGATCCACGGCGCTGCCGACGGTGGTCAGGTCACCTGCTTCTTCGTCGTCGATCCGGATGTTGAACTTGTCCTCCATCTCAAGGACGATGTCAACGAGGCGTGCGCTATGCACGTTCAGATCGTCCACCAGTTGGGTGTCATCGGTAATCTGTTCTACTTTGAGATTCCGGACGAAGGGCTTAATCATTGTCAGAAACTCTGTTTTCATCTGTTCACGGTCCATCTGTAGTTCTCCTTTTGAAATAGTGTTTTAATTTATTGCGCGAAACACGACGCAACCGTTCACGTCGCCAAAACCAAAACTTGTCTTGAGAGCCGCGCGTAGCGGCGTTTGCACCGTTTCACGCGGGATGCGAGCCGCGATGTGAGCGATGCGCGGGTGTACGTCTTCGCAGTTCAATGCCGCGTGGACGAAGCCTTCGTGAAGCTGGATGACGGTGGCTACACATTCGATAGCACCGGAGGCACCCAGTGTGTGTCCGATCATGGCCTTGGTGGAGTTGATCCAAGGAAACTGTTCCGGAGGTAAAGCCAGAGCCTCGCAGAGATTTTCGATCTCTCTGGGATCACCTCCGGTGGAAGTGAGATGGGCGTTAATGTAGCCGATATCGCGGCCGGGGACAAGGCCCGATTCGGCAACGGCGGCACGAATGCAACGGCGAACGCCTTCCGGATTGCCGGCGGTGATTGATCCGCCGGTTCGCTGTCCCCCGCAATTGACGTGAGCTCCAACCACTTCGGCATAGATGCGAGCGCCGCGGGCTTGCGCACTTTCGAGACTTTCGAGCATGAGAGCGCCGGCGCCGGCTCCAGGGACGAAACCGCTGGCAGTGGCACTCATTGGACGCGAGGCACGTTCCGGCGTGTCGTTTCCTTTGCGCGCGGTGACGCGCATGGCATCGAAGCCGGAAGCCACATAGGGCGAATCACATTCGCTGCCGCCGGCCATCATGCGTTCGGCGAGACCGGAGGCGACGTGGCGATAACACTCAACCAGAGCCTCGGTACCGGTGACACAAGCGCTGCTATTGGTAGAAACGCGATTTCCCAAACCCAGCAGCCCGCCAATGAATGCGCTGACACCGCTGCACATTACTTGTTCCGGGATAGAAGCACCCAGGCGGCGGGATTGACCTTCGCGGGTCATAGGGACCAGGCGATCGCCAACAGTGTCGATGCCACCAATGCCCGTTCCAAAGACCGTGCCGGTATCCCAGAAGACGGTTTCGGAGCGAAGAGGCAAGCCGGCGTCGAGCCAGCATTCCACAGCGGCCAGAGCGCCATACGTCATAACTGAATTCATGCCGAGAAGTTCGGGCGGCGTGAAGCGCGATTGCACAAGAGCCGCATCGACCGATGGGTAACCGGCTACCTGACAGGTGAAGTTCAGGTCTTTCAACTGTTGATGGAAGCTGATGCCCGATTTGCCGTTGCGCAGGGCATTGCAGAAATCGTGGACGCCCACGCCGTTCGACGCCACTACGCCCAGGCCGGTGATTACAACGCGTCTCATCGTTTTACTCCTATTCCAGCCAAGACGCCGGAGGCGCCGAGCCTGCCTTCTTCGCCAATTCTTAATTCGACTTTTGAGCGGATGCGGAGTTTTCGCCAAGCGAGCAATTCCGCGTTGACGGTGACGGTCTCGCCGGGTTTGACGGGACTGTGCCATTCGACGTGCGCATCGGTGAACATGGCACGGTAATCGTTGGTTGATCCGCCGTCTCTGAGCAGAAGATAAATGAACTGCAACACAACGCTTGATTGCGCCATGGTTTCGAGTAGAATGACGCCAGGCGTGACCGGCTGATCCGGGAAATGCCCCCGATAGCAATCCAGGTCTGGGCGATAAGTGTAGCGGCAGACAATGCGCTGCTCATCGAGTTCTAAAACTTCATCGACGAAGCGAAACGGTTCCTGCTGCGGCATGAGCTGCAAGATTTCGGCAGCAGTGATCATTTGGCAGCAACCTCCCGGGTGGGCGCGGGCGCGGCGATGCCGCCCAGACTATTGCGCGACGGGAGCGGGTAATCGGCATACTGAATGCCCATGAATGTTCCCACCTTTGCTTCACGCACTGAATAAATGCATTCGCCATCCACCAGCACGGCGCCGTCGCCGATGGCGAGAGCGGCGCCAGTCTGGTTGAATTTATTGACGCGCGTAACGTTGACTTCGTAGCGGACACATATGTTATGAGGACGAATTTGGCCGGTAAAGAGCACCTCTTTACAACCCAAGGCGCGGCCCGTGCCCGAGACGCCACGGAGCGCCAGATAGAAACCCATCAACTGCCATATGGCGTCTAAGCCGAGGCAACCTGGTTGAACAGGATCATGGCGAAAGTGACACCAGAAGTACCAAGCGTCGAGAGCAACGTCCTGCTCCGCGACAATGCGGCCGCGATTGCCGTCATGGTTCACTTCGACGATGCGATCAAACATGAGCATCGGCGGACTAGGAAGCCGTCCCATTTCGGTGGGGCCATCGTCCAGCAGTGTGCCGTTAGCGCAGGCGATCAATTCTTGCTTGTTAAACGACACGCGTTGCATGAATTCAGAATGCGTCATAGATTTGATCTTTTAATGAAGGCAGAATTTGGACCGCAGGGAACGGGCTGTGGTCTTCGATGTCCGGCTTCATTAGACTAAGCGGAAACAGGGAGAAGAAAGGGACAATCTTTTTCAGAACCGGACAGAACTGAAAAGTGTTTTTAGTACTCACTCGAACGAGTGAGACAGCTCAGCTGCGGGCGTTTGCACGACAGTGAACGAATAGTTTTGGGTTATAGTTGAACATTTGTGAACAAACATAAACGCCGTAATTGTTTTTGAACACACGTCGGGTTTGGCCGTGGCGTGCGAGTTGTAGTTCGACGAGTTTCTGCAAATTTTAAGCGGGTGTTTTCGCCTTTGGATCGCCCCAGACGCGGTCGAAAACGGAGATGGCGATCGTTGGATTGTGTTTCCGGAAGGCTACGCGGTGGACCAGATACTCGTAGCTAAAAACGACCCCAACGGTCGCCAGAGGAGTGTTA
>Ga0302319_10009844_pt1 | contig 18301 bp, 17 predicted proteins | sample Bog_T0_2_FD_203319 | JGI IMG/M metagenome (GOLD analysis project Ga0302319, IMG submission 203319) | Peat permafrost microbial communities from Stordalen Mire near Abisko, Sweden - Bog_T0_2 | ecosystem: Environmental > Terrestrial > Soil > Wetlands > Peat | place: Sweden: Abisko, Stordalen Mire...
TGGTCGTGCTATCGACGGTGTACTGGGTCAAGACGTCTCCCGGTTCGTGGTGCTGCCACACAGACATATTCGGCAGAAACGGGGGCGAAGTTCAGGCTAATTTCCGGTGGCTTCGCTATGACTCCGCGCGAAGCCCGGAAAATGCCGGTCTCCGTCTATAAATCAATCCTTTACAGGTACCGAGGAGGCGAGCAACTGGTTCGTCCGCAAAGACACAATCCCATCGCGGATGGCTCGATTTAGCGCGCTCGTGATGGCGTTCAAAGAAGCAGTCAATATGTTACGGTGCATGCCGACACCCATCACGGCATCGCTTTCGGCGGCGCACAGTTCCACAAAACAAACGGCAGCAGCGCTAGCGCCACTGGCAACGGCATGCTCGTCGTAATCGAGAATGCGCACCTCAAGACCGAATTGCTTGTTGAGAGCGTTCACAAAAGCGTCGATCGGACCATTGCCTTCGCCAAAAATGGCGTAGTGAACTTCGCCGTCGCTAACGGTGGCGCGCAGCTCGCCACTGTCGCCGGTTGAATGTTCGGAATGCTCAAGAATAGCCAGCGGGGATATTTGATCGAGATACTCCTGTTGAAAAGCACCCCAGATTTCTGCGGAGATGATCTCGCGGCCCGTCGCGTCGGTGAGATATTGGATGATGCGGCTGAACTCGATCTGCATTTTTCGCGGCAGCTTGATGCCGTAATCGCGCTCCAGTAGGAAAGAAACCCCGCCTTTGCCCGACTGGCTGTTCACGCGAATGATCGGCTCGTAGCTGCGGCCCAGATCTTTCGGATCGATCGGCAAATAGGGAACGGCCCACTCACCGCCCGGCTTCTGAGCGGCGAAACCTTTCTTAATAGCGTCCTGATGAGAGCCCGAAAAGGCGGTAAAGACCAGATCGCCCGCGTACGGATGGCGCGGATGAAGGGGCAACCTGGTGCAAAACTCGGCGCACTCGATCACTGAATTGATGCGGGAAAAATCCAGCGCCGGGTGCAGGCCCTGCGAGTACATGTTCATCGCCAGCGTCACGATATCGACATTGCCCGTGCGTTCGCCGTTACCGAACAGCGTGCCTTCCACGCGATCGGCCCCGGCAAGCAACGCCAGTTCTGTCGCCGCAACGGCAGTGCCACGGTCATTGTGCGGGTGGACGCTCAAGATCATTGACTCGCGCTTGCTTGTGTTCCGGCTAAACCACTCGATTTGATCCGCGTAAATGTTGGGCGTTGACATCTCAACCGTGGCCGGCAAATTGATGATCGTTTTATGGTCGGGTGTCGCGTTCCATGCGTCCATGACAGCCTCGCAGACTTCCACCGCGTAGTCGAGTTCGGTGCCGGTAAAGCTTTCAGGGGAATATTCAAAGACCCACTGGGTTTCTGGATACTTCGCGGCGCACTCAACGATGTGTTGCGCGCCCGTAACGGCAATGTCTTTTATGCCAGCGCGATCCATGCCGAAGACGACCCGGCGCTGCAGTGTGGAGGTTGAATTATAGAGATGAACGATGGCACGGCGGATGCCTTTCACCGCTTCAAAGGTACGCTGAATAAGTGTGTCGCGCGCCTGCACAAGCACCTGAACGGTTACGTCGGGCGGGATCAGGTTGCCTTCAATCAGATTCCGGCAGAAGTCGAAGTCAGTTTGCGAAGCAGCAGGAAAGCCGATCTCGATTTCCTTGAATCCGACCTCGAGTAACTTAAGGAACAGGCGGGTTTTCCGAGCCGAATCCATAGGGTCAATCAACGCTTGGTTGCCATCGCGCAGATCCACACTGCACCAGATGGGCGGCTTCTGAATTGTGCGAGACGGCCACTGACGATCTGTCAGCGCGATCGGTGGGAATGGCCGATATTTCGTGGAAGGATCGGGCAGCATAAGGGTGCAACAGTTTGAAAGCTAAGCTTCAGTATAGTCGCCGGGAATAGCGTTAGTTTGTCATGAAAAGAGGTTGAAAACGCTGCTGCGTCTTCTACCTTGAAATAGGTGAGAGGAATTGTGGGGATTTGCATTGGCGGCAAGGTACGTATTACATTTAAATACATGAGTGTCTTGACGTTGCGTGTACCTGCAGATTTGGACGAGGCGTTGGAAAAAGAGAGCGTCGCGAGGGGAATTTCCAAGAGCGATCTGGCGCGCGAGGCGCTGAAGCGCTACTTGCGGGTTGCGGAGTTTCGTACGCTACGCACAAAGCTGGTTGCGCGCGCTCAGGCGGCGGGCATTCACACAGACGACGATGTGTTTGACGCGTTGAAGAAGAAGTGAGGATCGCGCTTGATTCTTCGGTGCTGATCGCAGCGCACATCAGCCGGGCGGGTGTTTGCGCAGAACTCCTAGAAGATCTTCTGCTCCATCACGAGTTGGTGACTTCGGAGTTCATCCTTCGGGAAGTAGCGCGAAAGCTGATGGAGAAATTCGATTTCCCGAAACGGGAGGTTGATCAGGTAAGCCGTTTTCTTCGTCGCCAGAGTACCTTGGTAGTGCCTGCAGTGTTGAGTTCGGAGGTATGCCGCGATTCAGCGGATCTACCGGTGCTGGGCACCGCGATAGCCGGTGAACGCAGGCTGCAGATCAGCGTTGATCGGGATCTTTTGGATATGCAGTCGATTCGCGGGATTCCGATTATTCGGCCGGGTGAGTATTGGCGCCGAATGGGGGAAAGTGAGCGGCACACCTGAGCCAACGAGCAGCGGTTTTCGCCCTCCTACTGTGTGCATTGTTCGATGCAGCGTGTTACCGGGCGCATCCTTCTGCCCGTCCCAAAGAAGTGCCGAGCGAAGTTACTTGGGCCGGTGGCATGGACGGCGGAGGGTGAGTGCATTGTTCAACTCCTCCAGCGGACTACAACGTGTGTGTAATTTTCGACGCGGAATATCACACCCCGGGTCCTAGCAGCTACGTTCTGAGAAGTACGAATCGGGCAGCCACAGCCGAAGAGCTGAGGTACACCTATTTGACTGGGAAAGCGATCGGACTTGAGGGTGGTCTCGAACTGACGAGGATGGACGAGATGACATGAGACTGATTTTTGTTTGCAGGTGGCGGAGGATAAACAGATGCGTGGGGTTGACAAATTCTTCGTGATTCTTCGTGTCGTCCTGGCCTTAAGCATTCCCTGTGCCGTAAGATCTTCTCCTGAAAAGGAGGGGGTGCCGGACGAGCAGCGTCATTTCAGTGCGGAAGATGGAGGCGTGCGTCACACGATGCCTCTGCCGCGCGACGTTCTAAAGATTCTTTCGCAAACTGAGACGGTGAAGGCGCTTTGGAAGGGCACGGAAATTCCGCGTGGGGGCATTCCACGTTCTTGGTTCTCGGGGAGCGTCGTTCATCTCGCGGGGGTGGACGAGCGAGACCTGATCGTGCAAGGTGCCGACGCCATGGCCGGAGCGAACGTGACGACGTTCTGGATCTTTCGGCATGGGACTAAAGGCTACTCGCTAGTTCTGGAGGTGGCTGCTCTCGACTTGACTGCGGAGAATCATCGAACCAATGGCCTACTCGACGTGACGGCGCGTAGCGCGACTGGTTCGGAAGTGTTTGCGTCCTACTTTCAGTTTTCGGGAAATCAGAGTCGCTATGTCGAGATTAAAAGTACGAGAGAGATGATTGGGGAGCCACGATAGCCGGCTTCTTTGGGCCACTGATGAACGCGCATCAGAGCGGCCGTTTTACCCGGTAGATACCCTGCGCACGGCATAAAACACAGTTGACAGGCGCAGCATGCGTATGTAATCTATACCTAGCTAGATATGCCAAAGAGTCCGAACGACAAGCTGCAAGGTACGTTGACGCTGCTGGTATTGCGAACGCTGGAATCGCGGGGGCCGCTGCATGGCTACGGGCTTTGCGAACATGTTCACCTTGTTTCCGATGATCTGCTGCAGATTGAAGAGGGATCGCTGTATCCGGCGCTGCACCGAATGGAGCAGGACGGCTGGATTGCGTCGGAGTGGGAAGTGACGGACAAAGGGCGTCGAGCCAAATTTTATTTGATCACCCCGCGCGGGAAGAAGCAGTTGGCAGAAGAGCAAGAAAAATGGAACCGGTTGACACGCGGAGTCACGAGGGTACTCCGGGCCACATAGAGGCGGGGAGCGATCATGCCGTGGTATCAGCGGTGGCGTAATGTTTTTCGCACGGAGCGGTTAGGCGAAGAACTCGATTGCGAGTTGCAGTATCACTTGGCGGAAGTGGCCGACCGATTGATGGAAGAAGGTATTCCCGAGCGGGAAGCGCTGCGGCTGGCGAAGTTGCGACTGGGCAATTATTCAATTCAGAAAGAGAGAACGCGCGATATGGATGTGGCGGCGTGGCTGGACTCGATGTGGGGTGATTTGCGTTATGGCTTGCGGCAGTTGAAGGCGAACCCCGGATTCACGGCAGTGGCCTTGATTTCTCTGGCGCTAGGCATAGGCGCGAATACGGCGATTTTCCAACTGGTGAACGCGATCCGGCTGACGGCGCTGCCGGTGAAAGATCCGCAGCAATTGGTGGTGATCGACTGGGAGAAGAATTCTTCGCGAGGCGGGAGTTGGTCGAGCCGCAGTGCCAACTTCACTTACTCGCAGTTAGAAGAGATTCGCAACCTGCAACACGCATTTTCCGATGTCGCTGCGTGGAGCGCCGCGCGCTTCAATTTGACGACTGGCGGGGAGCCGCGCTTTGCAGAAGGGCTGTATGTGAGCGGCAACTTTTTCGAAGCGCTGGGAGTGCGGAGCATGTTGGGGCGGACGCTTTCGCCCAGAGACGATAGTGCCGCTTGCAACGCAGGCGCAGTGATCAGCTACCCGTTTTGGCAGCGCGAGTTTGGGGGAGATCCAGGCGTGGTGGGGCGGAATATTTCGCTGGAAGGACACCCGGTGCCGGTGATTGGCGTGACGGGGCCGGCGTTTTTTGGAGTGGAAGTGGGAAACCGCTACGACGTGGCGATTCCTTTGTGCGCCGACCGGCTGCTGGCGGAGGACAAGAAGGGACGGATTCCGGGGCGGATGGAATGGTGGCTTTCGCTGATGGGGCGATTGAAGGCAGGTTGGACGGTGCAGAGCGCGACTGGGCAGCTGCGCGTGCTTTCGCCGGCGATTATGCGCGACACCCTGCCGGCGGATTACCGGCCGGATATGGCGAAGCGGTTCATGGCAAACAAGCTACTGGCGAAGGAGGCCGGGACGGGCGTATCGAATCTGCGGGAGCAGTATGAGCAGCCCTTATGGCTCTTGATGGCGACGACCGGACTGGTGTTATTGATCGCTTGCGCGAATTTGGCGAATCTGCTGCTGGCCCGTGCTACGGTGCGGGAGCCGGAGATCGCCGTGCGGTTGGCAATGGGTGCTTCGCGCTGGAGGGTTGTGCGGCAACTCTTAGCCGAGAGCTTGCTGCTGGCGTTGTTGGGTGCGGCGCTGGGCGCAGGGTTGGCTATGGTGTTGAGCCGGGCGATGCTGACGTATATCAGCACGACTGATAATCCGGTGTTCGTGCAACTTCCTTACTCCGACTGGCGAGTATTAGGTTTCACGGCGGCGCTGGCGGTATTGACTTGCTTGCTGTTTGGACTGCTGCCTGCGTTGCGCTCGACCCACCTTTCTCCGGCAGCCGCGATGCGAGTAGAAGGCCGCAGCTTTACCGCCGGCCGCGAGAGGTTCGGACTGAGGCGCGCGCTGGTGTGCTTGCAAGTGGCGCTGTCGCTGGTGCTGATGGTGGGGTCGTTTTTGTTTGTGAGAAGCTTGCACAACCTGCTTTCGACCGATCCGGGATTTGCGGCCGAGGGCGTGCTGCATGTGGGGGTGGACTTCAGCAAAGCTTCGTATCCGAAAGAGCAGCGACTGGCGCTTTACCGGGAGCTGCTGCAGCGTTTTTCGGCGATTCCGGGTGTTGTGTCAGCGGCTGAGGTGGGTTTCACGCCGGTGAGCGGTGCGGGTTGGAACAACTCGGTGGGGCCTGACGGGACGCCCGCGTCGGAGAGCGGGAAGAATGCGTTCTTCAATCGGTCGTCACCGGGGTATTTTCGGACGATGGGGACGCGGCTGCTGGCAGGGCGCGACTTTGATGAACACGACACGCTGAGCTCGACGAAAGTGGCGATTATCAACGAGGAGTTTGCAAAGAAGTATTTCAACGGCGCGAACCCGGTGGGGCATACGTTCCATTTGGAAATGGGTGCTGGGAAGGAGGAGCCGCTGTATCAAATCGTCGGGTTAGTGGCGAGTAGCAAGTATTACTCGATGCAGGAAGACTTCCGACCGGTTGGCTTCTTCCCTGTAGCGCAGGACGAAAGGCCGTGGCCAGGCACGAATTGCGTGCTGCGGATTTCCGGACAAGCCAACGCGATCATCGAAAGAGCGAAGGCGGAAGTGGCGGCGATGAGTCCGGCCATTGGCGTTCAGTTTTCGCCGTTTTCACGTGAGATTAGCGAATCGCTGCTGCGCGAGCGCTTAATGGCGACGGTTTCAGGTGGATTCGGTGTGCTGGCGGCTTTGCTGGCGACGCTCGGACTGTACGGCGTGATTGCGTACATGGTTGCGCGGAGGAGGAGAGAGATCGGCGTGCGGATGGCGTTGGGGGCGGATAGCGGGAACGTTGTGTGGCTGGTGCTGCGGGAGGCGCTGCTGCTGCTAACGGTGGGACTGGTGGTGGGCGTAGGGCTCGCACTCTATGCGGGGCAAGCCGCGGCGACACTACTTTATGGATTGAAGGCGCATGATGCATGGTCGCTGATTGGGGCGAGCGTGCTGTTAATTGTGGCCGGTTTGGCGGCGAGTTATGTGCCGGCGAGACGAGCGGCGGGTAGCGATCCGATGGTGGCGCTGCGTGGCGAATGAAGACGTTCAAACAGGAATGGATTTTCGATGCGTTCGCGGATCATCCGACGTTCTTTACGAAGAGCATGTTTGGGGGGCTGGCGGTGTTTCTTTTTGAGCGTCAGATGTTGTGCCTGGTAGAGCCGACGAAATCGGGCCGCTGGGCGTGGAACGGGGTTTTGGTGTGTACGGACTACAAGCACCATGCTTCGCTGCAGGGCGAGTTCCCGGCGCTGGCGACACATTCTGTCTTGAAGAAGTGGCTTTTTGTCGATGCGACGCATGAGGATTTTGAAACCACGATGGATGCGGTGGCGAAGCGGATCGCCGGGAATGATCGGCGCTTTGGCATTTTGCCCAAAACGAGAAGCAAGAAAGCATAAGCGCCCCTGAAGAGCCGCCGTGGCTCTATTGAAGGGAGCCGCGGGTGCCGAAGAGAAGGGTGACTCTCGCTTGCAGCGATTGGTCTCAGCGAGCGACGCAATGTTACCATTAAGAGAAACCGCCTCTCACCGTAGCTCAGACTGTGAGCGATTCCTACCGGTTGTCCCACTTAGCTCACAAACGATGAATCGGTCAAAGCGATCCATGCCAGCCCTCACCGGTATGAGGATCTTTTTGGCGATGTGGGTAGTTGTCTTCCACAGATTTACCGGCAATCGGGCTGACCTGGTCGATGTGCCAAAAACGCTGTCGTCTCTTATTTTGACTGGTTATGCGGCGGTCAGCGTCTTTTTCGTTCTTTCCGGATTCGTTCTTGCTTACAGTTACAACCTTGATCACCGGTGGTCTAAGCAGGAATATTGGCGTTTTGCGGCAGCCCGCTTCGCGCGCATCTATCCAAGTTATCTTTTGGGCTTGCTCATTCTACTGCCGCTCTTCGCGTGGCGGTTCATTCATACCTGGGACCTGATTGACCCGCTGAAAGAGGCGGGCACCGCGTTTTTGAACTTCACGCTTCTGCAGACATGGCTTCCGTCCACGGCGCTCACCTGGAATGATCCTGGGTGGTCCTTGTCGAATGAAGCGTTCTTTTATGCTTGTTTTCCAATCGTCGGAGTACTTTTGTGGCGTGCGAAGGGCGCCGGCAAGCTATGGACCATAGGTTTGCTGCTTTGGGCGTTGTCTTTGGCGGCCCCGGTTGCCGGAATGCTCATTCCTATTCACGGATATGGTGACATTGTTGCTACGGTCCCGGATGGGACAGCTATCTCGGCCCCTTCCAATTTGGCGACGATTTTTTGCACAAATCCGCTGATGCGCATCCCTGAATTTTGCTTTGGCATTTTGTTGGAGCGTGTATTTAGCAACCTGCAAAATCGGGGAAGTTCGCTGTTTGGCAAAGGGTATTACCTTTACCTTCCGGGAATTTTGGCGGTAATCTTAGTCCTTGGCCAAGCGGATCGGATTCCGTTTCCTACCGTGCACCACGGGCTGCTATTGCCCGCTTATTCGTGCATTATTTTGGGTTTCGCTTTGGATGGGGGCGTGTTGGCGCGTTTCTTGTCAATGCGGAGTATGGTCTTTTTAGGCAACGCTAGCTATTCCGTTTATATTCTGCATGTGCCGATCTTGACTTGGCTTGGCTTGGTTTGGAAAAGAGTCGGGCTGCAAAGCGGCGAGGCGGTGCCGGTCTCTCTTTGCTTGTTTGTCGTTATGCTGATTTCCTGTCTCAACTATGCGTTTTTGGAAGAGCCCCTACATAAACGCCTCAAGAAAGGCCTGCAAGGGCGCTTCCAAGGAAAGCCGACGCTGGTATCGGAGAATTCTGGACGGTGATATGCCCAAGTCGGACCGATATAACCTCTATACTGAGGGAAAAGTGCATTTATCGATGAGGGCTCTAAGCTAATGTCCAATCCCGCGCGAAAGCCGCCGCTGGCGAGCCGCCTTTATAACTCAGCTTTAGACATGGGAAACAAGACAGCGCCCGGCAACCTTGTCGCTTCTCCCGCCGACCGGGAGGGTGGCGTTACCCTGCCGATGATCATGGCGACCATTATGGTCTTCATGCAACTGGGCAGGCCCTTCGATCAGTTTTTGTTCGGTTACCATATTCCGGCGATCATCGGGAGTATTGCCATCGTAGTGATGTTCTTCACGCGCTGGGCGCCCACTTTGCGGACAAGCGTCGGCATTTCGTTAGTTCTTTTTTTGGGAATTATGTGCGCGGCCTCTTTAACCAGTATCTGGAAGGGAGGAAGCGCCGCCTACGTTCAGCAATACCTAGAGCTCAATCTGACTCTTTTCTGTCTGGTGGGCGCGGCGCCTACTACGGTCGGTCAAATTCGCTGGCTTGTTTATGTCGCCCTGTTCGCCTGTATCTTCAACGTCGCAGTCGGTGCTGGTTTTGACACTCAAGGGCGCCTCTACCTGACGGACGAGATGTATGGCAACTCTGATGATGTGGCGCTGCTTGGTGGCTGGTGTATTCCGCTCGTTTTGTTTTTAGCGTCCCGTCTCGGCAAGATATTTGGCTCTATTGTGGGCGCGGCTGGCGTGATTGCCTGCTTGGCGATTGTAGGACTGTCGGCGGCGCGCTTCGCGATCATTTCTTTAGGTGTGATGGCCCTCATTTATTTCTTTCGTTCCACGGGAGCGAAGCGACTTGGCCTTATTATTTGTTTCGTCACTTTGGCTGTCGGGTCCATATTCCTGCTTCCAAAATCGGCAGTCGACCGACTATCGACCATCACCTCAATGTGGAATTCCGATCAGGTGGGTGATAACGGCGTAGCCAACGAGGCAGTGGACTCGATGCGCGAGCGCCAGCAACTAGCCAAGGATGCTTTTCAAGCCTTCATCACGCACCCGATTTTAGGAGTAGGCCCCGACGTGTTCGTTGATTGGCGTTACGATGTGCTCGGCAGACGTGGCCAGCCTGCCCACAACACCTATTTACAGGCTGCCGCCGAGAACGGCATATTAGGGGTTATCTTTTATTCTGCTTTCATCATTACTGCGTTCGTGACGTTGCGACGCTGCACCAGACCTTTGGAAGGTTGGGAAGATGGCCGTCAGATAGCGCTTGCCTTGCAGCCTGCCTGGGTTTACTTTTTGGTGTCAGCGATATTCATTAATTGTCTGTCGCACGCTCACCAATACATGCTGGCGGGACTCGCTATCGCGTTGGAGCGGCTTCGCCTTGAATATATAGCGGAGGCCGAGGCTGTCCCGGCAGTTGTGAGCGATGCGCCAGTTCCGAGAGCAGCCAAAATCCCAGCAACTCTGCCTATGCCACCCGTCCACCCCACGCCGGAAAGCGAGCCTCGTTATCGCTTTAACCGGCCGGTTAAAGTTACTCGCAACGACTAAATTGCCGCAATGAGCCGCGCTTTCGGCATCTTCCCAAAAGCGTGCATAAAGAAACCGCGAGGACCGCGTTAGCCCCCACGGGTGTGAGTTAGAACAACAGCTTCAAGGCGATCTGTATTTGCCTTGCGGGGAAGGTGGCGTTGAAAACACCGAAGCCGCTGCTGTTGAAGTTAGTTGTGGTCACGGCGGAGAAATTTGTCTTATTGAGCAAATTGAACGCCTCGGCGCGCAGTTGAAGCGAGTACTTCTCCGTGATGGCAAAGCTTTTGTGAAGACCGAAATCTGTGTCGAAGATGAACGGCGTGGAGACATTGTTGCGCGGAGTGTTCCCGAACGGCTGAGTGTAGAGCGGGACGCTGAAGGCCGCCGGATTCAGGTAGTTGACCGGATTGCCGGTTGACAGATATAGGGGCTGGCCGGCCACTAAGTTGGGCCTGGGACTCACTAGATCACTGATCTGTTGCTGGGAGGTTGTGGCGTAGCCGATGTCCAGAGGCAGGCCCGAGTTCATGGTGTTGATCAGGTTCAGAGACCAGCCGCCGATCGCATAGTCGAGCGCCTTATTGTTGAGGTTGAATTGACGCCCGTGGCCGACTGGCAAATCGTAAAGAATGGACAGCGTATCGTTGATCGGCTGGTTATAGCTGGACAGGCCGCGCTCAATTTTCATGTTGTAGTAATTGATGCGGGAATTGTCGCCGTTATAGTTTTCCAAGTGGCCGGGCGCGTTGTCGATGGCCTTCGACCAAGTGAATGAATTCAAGAAGTAAAGGCCTTTGGAATTCTTCTTTTCGATTTTAGCCTGTAACCCTTCATAGCTGCCAAACCCGCCGTTGAGCGCGATTTCGATGTCGGTGAAGCCGGCGATCGGGCGGCGCTGCAGCAAGGGAACGTTTTGGCCGAGCGCATTGGGCAAGGCCTGATTCGCGTCGGAAAGTATATTGAGGCCCACGCTATGATTGCCCACGTAGCCGAGATCCAATAAAAGGTCTTTGGCCAGCTCTTGTTGAATGCTGAAGTGCCAGCTCTGCACATAACCGTTGCGATTGCTGCCGGGGATGTAGCGGACTTCAGAAATGGCGGTGGAGAAATTCGAGGGTGAAATCAGGTTGCTAGGGAAGCCCTGTGCCAGCGAGCGGAAACACGTTGCGGCACCTGCACTGGCGCTGGCGCAAAGCCCTTGGCTGGGTAGCTGGTTGATGGAAGAATTGATGATGTATGGGCCGTTATAAGCCAGCAAATTTTCACCACCCGCGCGGTTGAAAAGTACGTAGCTAATGCCATAGGCCGAGCGAATCACGGTCTTCCGAGAGAGTTGATAAGCGAGACCGGCGCGCGGGGCCCAATTGTTCGGGTCGGGGTGGACAAGGGCGCGATTATAGAGACTGCCGCTCGAAGCATAGATGAGGCTTTGCATGACCGGATCGAAATTGGCCAGCTGGTTATTGCTGGTGTATTGAGGCGTGGCGAATTCATAGCGCAGACCCAGATTGAGCGTCAGCTTGCTGTTCACTTTGAAATCGTCCTGCACATAGCCGAAGTACATTTGCTGGCGGTAATGGGCAACCGGGTTATTGTTAAGCGTGTAGTTGTTAGGAGCCCCAAAAATGAAATCAGCGAGGCCGTAGACGTCTTTGGCGGTGCTACTCAGGCTATTGACACAAGAATTGTTGGTGGCATAACAAGGGTCGCTGAAGTAGCCAGTGAACGAGAGCTGGCCGTACTTTGGGTTGAAGTCGCTAACATCGGTATCGATGTGCTGAAACTCGAAGCCCATTTTCAAGCTGTGGCGGCCGAGGATCTTGGTGTAGTTGACCTTCGGATCGTAGACCATCGGGTATTGGTATTGTGGGTTGCTGCCTTGGCGGCCGAACTGAGAGAAACTGCCGGCCGACGCGGTGATGAGACCACAGGCGTAAGAGGGATCAAGCGGCTCATTCGGAATCGTGAAACCGTCTGTGGGTTGACCCACGGTAGATGGGAGTTTGCCGTTATGGCTGTAATTGCCACCGAGGCGGAATTCGAGAACCGAGGTGGAACTCATGGCGTAAGTCAAGCCGCCGACGCCCTCATAGGTTTGAACATAAACATTGCCATTGGCATTGCCACCGGAAGGACCAGGGATATTAGGCGGACTAAAGATTCGGAGGTTTAGCTGGCTGTAACGGCCGAACACGCTGATCTTGGGAGTGACGTAGTAATCGGAACGAATGTCGCCCTTATCACTGTAAATAGTGTCGGAAGGCGCGGACTCATAGTTGTTCGACAGGCCGGGCAAATTGGGCGCTGGCAGATAGGTCAGCGATTTGGCGATGGGACCAAACTGCGAAGCGGGGATGACGCCATTCGGATAAAGAGCGCCGGTGAGGGGATTGGTGATGGGCAGGCCGTACGCGCTGAAGTCGCCGTTATCCATGGCCGTTGTGGGAACAGAGGCAAACTGCAGCGGATGATAGACGCGCCGGAAGCCTTCGTAATCTCCAAAGACGAAAAGTTTGTTCTTGACGATAGGTCCGCCCGCCGCGGCGCCGAATTGATTCTGGTTGAACGGCAGCGTGCCGTTGCGGGGTTTGAAGAAGCCGACGGCGTTGATGACGGTGTTGCGGTTGTATTCCCAAAGCGCGCCATGCAGTTGATTGGTACCGCTCTTGATGGTGGCGTTGATGACGGCTCCGGCGGCGTGGTCATACTCGGCGCTGTAATCGTTGGTTTCCACTTTGAATTGCTGGATGGCGTCAAGGCTGGGCTGGATGACTTGGTTCGAGAAGCCTTGATTGGACGTGCCGTAAGCGTTGTTGTCAACACCGTCGAGCATGAAGTTATTTAATTCGCTGCGCTGACCGTTGACGTTATAAGAGGCGTCGCGGCTGGAGTCAGTGGCATTTTCAAGCGGCGATTTGGCCACGCCTGGCACCAGTAGGGTGAGATCGGCGTAAGCGCGACCGTTGAGCGGCAATTCCGCAATTTCCCGAGAATTGATGATTTGTCCGCGAGAGCTGCTATCCGTTTCTAGAACGGTAGCGGCATCACTGACGGTAACCGACTCAGAGACATTGCCAATTTCCAGTTTGAGATCTACGCGTTGACGGGCATTGACAGCAAGCTCAAAGGCGCTGGTTTCTTCCACCTTGAAGCCGTTCATTTCGGCGCGCACGGTGTAGGAGCCGAGGTGTTGGTTTACGAAAAGATAATCGCCGCTGGCATCGGTCTTGCCTGTTTGGGTAACGCCGGTGCGCACGTTGGTGAGTGTGACGGAAGCGCTGGCAATGGGCGCTCCGGAAGGATCGGTTACCGTGCCTAGAACTGTGGCGGATTCAAACTGTGCGGAGGCTAGGAAGGCCGAGCCTGCGCACAGCATTAAGAGTGTGAGTGTACGTTTAGTGTGCTTTACAAAATGCATGCTTATCCCCGAAGCAGTCTACAATATCAGGTCTTCGCTTCAGGTGAGTTAACAGCGAGTCAACATCATGTGACGTTGTTCCACCTGGGACGCTTAAACGCCCTTGTAATTCAGCACGGGCCGCAATGTACGTTTCACCTTGACTAACTCCTTCTGCGCTTTTAGGACGGCGCGAATGTCTTTGTAGGCAGAGGGTGCTTCGTCCCGTAGCTTACCGGCGAGACCGGCGTTGTAGCAAATTCCTGCCATCTGCCGGCAAAGGTTCTGCGCGCTCACCTTTGCGCGAGCCTCGGTACGGCTCAACGCGCGGCCAGCGCCATGAGCACTGGAACAGAGGGCCGGCGCATAGCTGCGACCCTCCACATGGAAGTTGAGGCTGCCCATGGATCCGGGCAGCACTCCGGTCACGCCAAGTTGCGCCGGCATAGCGCCTTTGCGGTGTATCCAAAGATCGCGGCCGGCATGCTGTTCACGGGCGACATGATTGTGGTCGGTGGTGATGAGTGTCCCCCAACAGATTTGCGCGCCGAGGTGTTTCGATAAAACCCGGCCCACTTCCGCGGCCATCGCTTGGCGCGAGAAATCAGCGAAACGCCGAGCCCAAGCGGCGTCGTTCAGATATGCTTCGCCTTGCTCAGACTGGCTGTCCAACGAACGTAGACGATTCTCAACGGATTGCCCGCGCGATAAGTGAAGGTCGCAAATGGCTTGGCCTAGCGCACGCGAGCCGCTGTGAATCATCAGCCACAGCCGGTCGTCCTCATCCGACTGCAGCTCGATGAAATGGTTTCCGCTGCCCAGGGTGGCGAACTCAATCGCCCCTTCATTGCGTCGCAGGGATTCGAGGCTCGGGTGGCTGAGGGCGGCGCTCGTTAGTTCCGTTGGCTGGCTGATCGCGCTGGTGCGGTTTCTACGGCGAGCGGGAACAGCGTGTCCGATATCGGCTAATACTTGCACCGCGATTTGGGGATTGCTGAGTGTGCTCGCCGCGACGTCGAGTGCGACGGCTAGCATGCCGCAGCCGATGTCGCCACCCACGGCCTGCGGGTAGATCAAATGGGACGTGGCAACGACGACACCGATGCACACATCCGCGGCGAGATGCACATCAGGCATGACGGCAATTTGCTGAACGTCGGGCGCGCGGCGCAATCGTTGAATCGCCTGCGCAACATCTTGTTTCATGGGCTCCACCAACCAACTGCGAATAGCGGCCAAAGACGTTTTACTCATCTGCGCCGCTTTCCAGACAGACAGGAACGAAAAACAATTCTGGTGCCCGTTTTCGCGTGATGACGCTAGCTATTTCCACACGGAGGCGCGGGCCTTCACGCCCTAGGGCTGCGAGAACGGCAGGAACTGTGCGTCTTTCCGGGATCAGCACGTGCGCTAAAAGCCGGCTGCAGTCGGGCGCGGGAGTTACTTCTTCCACGTATAGATCTGTTACATCAGCGCAGACGCTGCGGTCGGCGAGTGCGAGATTCAACGCCTGCTTCACTTGCTGACAAAATTGTTGGGTCTTCCGTTCGGCTTGCCGGATGGAGGATGAGTTGTTACTACGAGACTCGCGGTCGTACAAAGCGAAGTCTGGATCAACGGAATGTGATTCGTTGGAATCACGATGGTGTTTTTTCAAGAAAATTTCCCTATAGGCACGCACACGCAGGCTAAAGGCAAATCTCCACTAAGAACGCGAGTTCGCGTTAGCGGATTTTGAAACCGCTTTTAGTGGAGCCGGATTTGATGGGCGTGAGCTGGAGGCCGGCCGAAACTAGACGGCGGCGGACAGGCTCGACGGCATCAGGTGGTGTGCAATAGGGGACATAAATGTTCCGCTTCCGATTCGTCGCGTCTTAGGGAAATGCCACGAAGGCATGCCCCGCCTGTCAGTATGACTGCATTTTCGGTTGTTCGCAACTTTTACCGCAGCGAGGAATTTATATCGCTCGTTCAGATGCGAAAGACTCAGTGCTTTTCGTACCCGCCGAAAACCCAATCGCGATTTTCCGTGGCGAAGACGTGGTGGCATTGCGCACAAGGCGTGGATTGATCGGGCGGGGTAACGTAACTTTTGCCATCGGGAGCAAAAGAGACATACTCCCACTCACCCGATCGACTAGCGCCGTAAGACTCCCCGAAACCGCGCTCTTTACGCATGACATGAATTTTCTGTAGCTGATCCAATTTGTAACGTCCGGCTTCGTCGAGGATCACGTTTCCGCTTGCGTCTTTGATGGTACTCCAGGCTTCGTTCACGAGAATAGAGCCGTACGGATCGGGACCGCGGTCGCCAGGTTTGGTCTTGGCCGCTTGCGCACTGGCATAAATGATGGCAGTTGTTTTGGTATCGGAACGATCGGATATGCGAATGCGGATGAAGGTCCGGCGCTAGTCTTTTGGAAAACCCACACGGTCGGTTGGCGAAGCCTGTGCCAAGGCGATGAAGCTCACCATGGCCCATAGCAGTCGCGGATGATTGTTGAGTTTGAGAATCACAAGCTCAACCCTACACTCGAGCGCATTGGAAAACACGAGCGATGTATCCAGGCGAGCGCTGCTACGGACGGCCAGAACGCTGCCGGTTTTGGCGGCCGCGAAAGTAAACAAGAACGGTAAGAGTGTTGCGGTAGTAGGGGCGGGGGCGTTTGGTGGATGGACCGCGTTGCATCTTTTGCGGCGAGGTTACCAAGTTACATTGCTGGATGCGTATGGTCCTGGCAACGCGCGGTCGAGTTCAGCCGGTGGCGAGTCGCGCGTGATTCGCGGTTCTTACGGAACAAAAGCGATCATACACAATTAGTCGCGCGGGCACTTGTCTTATGGCGCGAAAATCAGGCGAAGTGGAATGCGCATCTTTTGCACGAGACGGGCGCGTTGTTCATGGCACCTGCAGTGGATGACAGCCAAAGAGCATCCATGCAAGCATTGACCGACGCCGGTTTACCCTTTGAACATTTGACCGGTTCGGAAGCAGCCAAACGATTTCCGCAAATCAATTTTGCCGATCGCGATTCGATGGTGTTTGAAAAGCAGGCCGGGTATCTGACATCGCGGCGAGCGTGCGAAACCGTTATGGAGGGATTTGTTAGAGAAGGCGGCACCTACCGGGGATTAGCGGTGAAGCCCGGATTAGTGCGTGCGGGCCAGATGGAAGGGCTGGCATTATCGGATGGATCGAAACTGCGTGCCGATCAATACGTATTCGCCTGCGGCCCTTGGTTGGGAAAAATGTTCCCTGAGGAGATTGGCGATTGCGTGCTACCGGCGCGCCAGTTGGGCCTGTTCTTTGGCATACCGCCGGGCGCCCAGAGTTTGCAGGAGAGCGCGTGTCCGGTCTGGCTGGATGCGGGGTCGTACTATGGCATCCCCGGTAATGACTTTCGCGGCTTCAAAATTGTGGGTCACACGCTGAGTGACGACCATGATCCCGCTCATCCGTGGGACCCGGATCATTCGGAACGGGTGGTTCCCCCCGAACGCTTTCGCGCACCGAGAGAATATTTGGGCTTTCGGTTTCCCGCCTCGAAAGATGCGCCGCTGGCGAGCCCGGCTGTGGGAGAGTGGATGGCTGATTTGGTGGAGGGGAAGAAGCGCACGGCGCCCCTCTTTTCGCTAGCTCGATTCTCCGCGAAGAAATAGGGATTTCGCGAAAGGAGGAAAATGAGCAAGGCGATTGATGATCTACAGGCGGCCCTACAACGCGCGATGGCTGGTCGGCCGATAGTGGGAGGATTTCCCTATTTGGCTGAGACGCTTCCACGCGCGGGGGTAACGCGCAATCTCTGGTTTCTGCCTGCGTGTCAAAGCCTGTACTTGACCGAGCAAGGACCGGTCATGACGCAGGGCGTACCACTCGTAAGTGGCACAGTCGATGTACCGCCATTCGACCCTGAAGCTCTGGTCAGTGCTCTGCGTACGGATCAGGCTGGCAAGAGTACGTTTCCGGAATTTCTAGCCGCCAGTTGGCGCGCTGGAGTTGTCCGCTACGATGTCGATTTTGATCGACGCGTCGTCACTTACTATGGGTGTCAGGGCGACCAATATGCTGAATCCTATCCCGCCGTTGAGATCCCGTAGCGAGGATCGATTGCGGATTTGTCGATTTTTAGGCCAATTGGGGGTAAAGGCAAAACAGGGTCGGGCGTTGCTTAATTTTAGATTGGCTTTCGGGCCGCCTCCCGGTTGTTCAAACCAAATAATCCTCGGCCTTAGCAGTTTCGGTCGACACCTTTCCCGCCTCTCAAGACTCCTTTGTTTATGGGAAGAGAGCGCAGAGAGAGTGGGTCGGTAGCAAATATACTGGGGCAGCAGCATTACTGGATGTTGGGCATCACGGTTCTGCTGTTTTTGGCGGTGGCGTTGTTCGTGGATTTGAAACCACAAGTTGGAGCGAACTTTTTCTTTTCCTCAGACGACCCGCAATTTCGCCAGGAAGCGCGCATCGATCGGATCTTTCCTTCAGACAGCCAACTGATAGTCAGCGTGGCCGCGCCTGACATCTCGTCGGAGAGTTATCTGACCCGGATTGGCGAATTGACAAATGAGCTGTCGAGAATCAAGTCAGTTAGTAACGTCGAAAGCCTAAGCAACGGCCCTAAGAATTTCGAGGATGCGGTCAAAAGCCCTTTTTGGCATCGCCTCCTTATCGCCGAGCACGGTAACAGCAGCAACATTATCGTGTTCGCTAAGGGCCAGGATACGCAGCACCTTATCGCCACGATGGAAGCGATCGTTACCAAATACGACCGCAAGACCTTTCGAATAGAGATCGCCGGCGCCGCGTATGTGGCGG
>Ga0302319_10009848_pt1 | contig 18299 bp, 17 predicted proteins | sample Bog_T0_2_FD_203319 | JGI IMG/M metagenome (GOLD analysis project Ga0302319, IMG submission 203319) | Peat permafrost microbial communities from Stordalen Mire near Abisko, Sweden - Bog_T0_2 | ecosystem: Environmental > Terrestrial > Soil > Wetlands > Peat | place: Sweden: Abisko, Stordalen Mire...
ATCTGCCATCCCATCAGGGGGAAACACCCCATAGCATCTGACAGTTGGCCAATTCATACTCCGACCTTTGGCAAAGGAAGCCATGTGAAATTAATGAATTTACTAGCTGCACAAACTAACAATATGAATGATTCAGTCGAATTTGATCAGTCGAACAGTCTGCCCTCAACCAAGGCAGTTCAAGATTTGCGCTTGCTCTGTTGAAACCATTGGTGACTGCATAGGTTCGGCTAACGCCGGAGGGTGTAAGCCAGCACTTTGAATGCGGCTTCCGCCAGCAGTTGGTTCGGTTTGCGTGAGGTCAGTGTCGAACCCATCGTCCGTTTCAACCCGCTGAAAAACGATTCCACCGCCCACCGTGTCCCATAACCTTTTCGTTCCAGATAGCGTTCACTCATCCGGCTCCGCCAAAACCCGCTTCGGGTCCCATCCGCCCGTTGTCTGGCCGGTTTGATCACACTTTCAGCACCCCAGTCCAACCGGCACTGGTCATGCACCCATTCGGCATCATAACCCGCGTCTGCATATAACTTCGCCGGCAACGTTGCTTCACTGGCTTTGGCCATCAACTCCTTGGCCTGGCTCTTGTCGTTGCCCGGCCCCCAGCCCAACACCAAACTCAATGGCAGCAAACTCCCGCACAGCACAATGGTGGACACTTTCACCCATTTGCGACGGGTCCGGCCCGCCCGGCTTTGAAAATGCGCACTGGCCGTCGTCGTCTCCATCCCCGTCGCATCCATCGCGGCGGTGGTCTGCGCAAACTTAGACCCGCCTGCCGCCCGCCCAATCGTGCGGATCATCGCATCGGCAATCGCCAGCACTTGGCTGCGGGCACTGAACTTCTGGAGCGTGGTGTAATGGGGCAGCTTGTCCGGCATGCCCAAGGCTGCCCGCAAGTTCGGGCTGACGGACAACAACTCCAGCACCCCACGGTAAGTGGTCTTCAAATACGCCCGCAGAATCAGGCAGGCCATCAACTGCCGCTGCGTAAAATCATGCCGGCTGCGCACCGAACCGTAATCAGCCAGATGCTTCCCGCCCAGCCGCATCGCCAGTTCGGCCACCCGTTCCACCGTCGTTTTCTTCGCCGCTTTCTCGCTCATCCCGTCACAGACGCACCAGAATTCAAATGGTTTCTACAAAGCAATTTGCGCTTAAAACGCGCATTGGATGCCCTTCTTATCATGCTCACCTTGCCGTTGCTGGTTCCGCTGATGTTATTCATATCGTTGTTGATTCGTATCGGTTCTCGCGGGCCGGTTTTATTCCGGCAGGAACGCGTTGGCTACCAGGGTCGCCGCTTCCAATGTTTGAAGTTTCGGAGCATGTTTGTGGACACTGACTCGACTTCGCATCAAGGACACCTGCGTCAATTGATGTATTCCGACCTGCCCATGCACAAGATGGATACCAAGGGTGACCCGCGCATCATCCCGTTCGGCGTGCTGCTCCGGGCTTCCGGTTTGGATGAATTGCCCCAGTTGATCAACGTGCTGAGGGGCGAAATGAGCCTGGTAGGGCCGCGTCCGTGTTTGCCTTACGAATACGAACACTATCTGCCAGGGCAGAAACAACGGTTTCAAACGCTGCCCGGCCTGACCGGGTTTTGGCAGGTCAGCGGAAAGAATGAGACCACCTTTCTGGAGATGATTCGCTTGGACATTGAGTATGCAGAAAATAGAAACTTCTGGTGGGATTTGAAAATCATACTGATGACGTTTCCGGTCTTGATCGTTCAAATGTTGAAGGCGCGGCGGGCCAGAAAATTTCCTCCAGTCCGGAACATCTGAAAACCAGTTTTTCCCATGACGCGGGCGTTCCGTATTTTCTTAACGAGACGACGCGCGGATGCGAAAGAAGACAAATTTGAACATATGTCAAAACGAATAAAAGTCGGAGAGGTGCAACTTGCTACTGGGGGGACGAACAGTTGAATCTACAATCACACACTTATTGAGTTAGTGTAATCTCTACTCCGCGAGTCTTTGCCTGACTAATAACCTCCAGACCACCTTCGGACCGGCACAAATTCTAGAGCAGGTAATTACCCCATAGGGAAAGACCCCATAGCAACCGACCGTCTCAATACTTATTGTCGTGTTATGAAAATGGATAATAATCAAGTCGTCGAAAAGCCGGAGGGAAGCCCAGCCGCCCCGCGCCGCCGCATCCTCGTGGTCGAAGACGATCGCGATCTCCGCCAGATCAACGCCATGTTGCTGGTTCATTCCGGCTACGCCGTGGACATGGCCGAGGACGGTGTCGCTGCCTGGGAAGCGCTTCAGTCCAACCGTTACGATCTTATGGTCACTGACAACAACATGCCCCGGCTGACCGGCCTTGAACTGCTCAAGGAACTGCGCTCTGCCGGCATGTCACTGCCAGTCATCATGGCGACCGGCACTTTGCCCACACAGGAGTTGTCCCAGAATCCATGGCTGGAACCCGTAACCATGCTGGCAAAACCTTATGCCACCGAGCAATTGCTGAAAACGGTGATCGGCGTTCTACATACGGCGTCCTCAAAAAATAGTCAGCCGCCCGTGATGGCAAAGAATCATGTTGCCGGAACATTTTCAGTGGAACGATACACCGCAAGCCACAGGCGGGAATGGGATGCCTTCGTGGGCACGGCCAAGAATGCAACCTTCCTTTTCGCCCGCGACTACATGGACTATCACAGCGACCGGTTTACCGACCATTCAATGATGGTTTTCAACGGCCATGAGCTGGTTGCCTTGTTGCCCGCCAACCTCAACGCCGACGGAACTCTCATCAGCCATGAAGGGCTGACCTTTGGCGGACTGTTGGTCTCCCGTTCCGCGAAGATGGATGACGTGCTGACTTATTTTTATCTGCTTTTGCGTCACTTGAGTCAAAGCCAGATTTCCAAGCTGCTCTACAAAAGAATCCCGGATTTTTACAAGACACTTCCCGGCGACGAAGTGGCGTATGCCTTGTTCCTGCTCGACGCCCGTCTGCACCGGCGTGATTCCTCCGCGACCATCTCGCAGGCCGACCCGCTTCCTTTTCGCCATGGCCACAAGTATCTGATCAAAAAAGCGATTCGTGCAGGAGTCCGCATTGTGCAGGAAACTTCCTTCCAGCCATTTTGGGAAAAGGTTTTGACCCCGCAACTGGCCGCCCGCTACGGTGCCAGGCCCGTGCACAACCTCGGAGAAATCACTCTGCTCGCGTCCCGCTTTCCAGAACAGATCAAGCAATTCTCCGCCTACTGCGGCGATGAAATTGTCGCCGGCACCACCATCTACGAAACTCCGACCGTGGCGCACGCGCAATATGCCGCCGTCACCGAGAACGGGCGGCAGATGGGTGCACAGGCCCACCTGTTCAGCTCGCTCATCGGGCAATACAAGGACAAACGCTTCTTTGATTTTGGCATTTCCAACGAGAGCGAAGGCCGCGTCTTGAATCATGGCCTGCTGGACTGGAAGGAAGGTTTTGGAGCCCGTTCCTACGCGCACGATTTTTATGAGATCGCCACCTCCAATTTTACCAAGCTGGAATCCGTGTTGCAGGCCGTTCCGGAAACCATTTTGATACCGCTGCTGACAGTTCCGGCCACGCCATTGGTCTCCGGCCACCGGCCGGTGCCGGACTATTGCGCGCACCCCAATGCGCTGATTGACGAAGGAACCACCATTGGCAAGGGCACCCGCGTGTGGGCTTTCGCGCGCGTCGTGGCCGGGGCGGTTCTGGGTGAAGACTGCAACATCTGCGACCACACGTTCATTGAAGGCGGCGTCCGCATCGGCAATCGCGTCACGCTGAAGTGCGGGGTTTTTCTCTGGAATGGCCTGACCCTTGAGGATGACGTGTTCATCGGGCCGGGCGCCGTTTTCACCAATGACGTTAGGCCGCGCAGCAAAAAATATCTGGAAAAACCCTTCGCCACCCGGCTGAAGCAGGGCTGCAGCCTCGGTGCCAACAGCACCACGCTGCCCAACGTGACCGTTGGCCGCTGGGCGATGGTTGGCGCCGGGTCAGTCGTCACCCATGATGTCCCGGATCACGCCCTGGTCGTCGGCAACCCGGCCCGGTTCCGCGCCTGGATCTGCCGCTGTGGCGAAAAGCTCATTCCCGCCGACCACCGGCTTTTGGAATGCGCCTGCGGGCTGCGTTACCAACGCACCGCCGACAACAAGGTGAAGGAGCAGGTCGCCGATGACAGCCTGCCGTGCCTGCCGTGGACCCGGATAACCACGGATTTCGACGGGCAAAAATTTTCCGGCTTGAAGAAAATTCCCGTGGGCTGAAAACCACATCCGCCGCCGCCGCGCCTACGGGCTTTGAATGGACGAAGCCAAGTTCCTGCACAAAAATCTAATTACGCTGAAGGCGTAAAGGAAATTAGCCTAGGGTTGGAGCGCAGCGACTACCCTAGGAAAACGTCCAAAAAATTATTTCCACCCTGAAGGGGTGGCGGAGGCTTTTCTTCGCAAAACGGATTGATACTCTTTCCGCATGGCAACGGCTCGCCATCCGAAAGCGATCTATTTCGTCCGGCAACATTTGTTCGCTGGCCTGACCAGCTTTGCAGATTCGAGTGGCAATTGTGCAAACCAACAATACTTCCGTGCCAAAGCCAGAATTAAATTACGCTTCCCTGTCTTTTTCATGACCGCGTAATGGTTTCAGTGATTTCAAACGTGAATCACATTCTTCGATGTCATGTCCGATACGGCCAATGAATTCCCAAAGCGGCTTTCTCGGATACCAGTAAAGGCCATCTTTGAGAGCCTTATGTAATGTGAGAATTTCGCTGGACCGAAGTTGAGGCAGAAAACCTCGAAATTTTAATTCGACCTTGCCTCGCGCCTCATGACACGGGCGGCACAAGTGGATCAATGAAGCATCTGGATACTGCCACGGAAATCTGCCATAACGATAATAACAATGGTGAACATCAGCAGCCTTCCCGCCACAGTCCTCACAACGGCCTCCGCTTCGTGAAATTATCCGCTTTCTTTTCGCCAGCCATCTCGCATGTCGCAATTGCTCTGAATATGAAGTTGATTGAGGTGGAAACGGCTCGATATTGTCCAGTGGGTAAAACCCAAGATTCCAAGTATGGCCAAGCTCAAAATAGTATCCAAACCCACCCGCTAAATCCTGAAGTTCCTCCTCAATGTTCCAAGGCCCTGTGTAGTTTAAGATGTCTACAAGTTGGTTTTCGAATAAAAGGACGGCCTCGGCCTTTTCTAAAAAACCCTCACCCTTTGCTCGCCACTCGTCACCGGTGTAGAACGTAAAGTCATAATCAAGGTCGTGAATCTGCAACCACTCCTCGAACGCTTCTTTCAAGTTGTTGATTTGCTCTTTTTTCATACTTACTTAATGGCGAGAAACGAGAACGCCTGCAATTGCAACAATTGTCGTAACAAGGAACTTCCAGTGCTTTCTTAAAAAATCCAGCACCGCCTTTAACTGCCAAAAGATTCGTGGCCTGTCTTCATACGGAAGAACGAGCAGTCCGCTGTCAGGATAAAACCTCCCGGCAACAAGTTTTCCCTGCCACCAGTTTTTAATGCGCGCGAATAAGTTCAACTTCATGGAATATGGTTAATCCAACAAATTTGTTGCGTCAAAGACATCTTGGCCTGTTTATGCAGAAATGTTATACGGCAAAAGCCAGTCCCAGTTCCGACTGTGGATGTCGAATAAAATCGGATTTGTTTGGAATCTGCGTCCGAACCTTGCGGCTGCGAGATAAAAATTCCGCCACCCCTTCAGGGTGGATTATTTTTTTGCGTTTTCCTAGGGTAGGCTCGCATCTGCCTTCATTGGCTTCCATTTGATTTCAGCGCGACAAGTCCGATTTCGGCGCGACGAGCCAACCCTAGGCTAATTTCCGTAGCGCCTTCAGCGCATAAAAAGCGGCCTCCGTTGCCGGAGGCCGCTTGCGTTTCTACGATTTAGTTATTTTGTTTCCGTTCAACCCGTCACGAGCACGCGCAGGACGGGACCGAAGGCGAGGGAGGCTTCGTCGTCGTCCCACCAGCAGGCGCGGTAGTCGTGCCACTCGGCCTGGCCCGCCGTTTTCACCGGGCGGTTGTCCACGTAGGGACTGCCGGTGTCGGTGGCGAGGAACGTGAAGCCGGCATCGCCTTTGCCGCTGGCTTTCGAGCCAGATGCCGTCGTGTTAGTAAAGGTTGAACGTGAGTTCAACGCTGCATCCTGACCAAAACCACCACCGGGAACGCAAGCGGTTTTTCTGAAAAAGTTGCCGGAAAGATTCCGACGGTGCATACTCTACCCGACGATATGGAAAACAATTCCCGACCCCTGCCACGGACGTTATGGGTCGGCGTCAGCCTGCTCTTCAGCCTGTTCGGCCTGGCGTATCTGCTCTCGCTGGCCGAACTCCAGCGCCAGCGCCAGCAGGCCGCGCTCCGCGTCATCGGCCCGGTCGCCGGTTTCACGCTGACCAATCAGGACGGAAACGTCACCACGCTCGCCGACCTGACCAACCATGTCTGGGTCGCCGACATCATTTTTACGCGCTGCGCCGGCCCGTGTCCGCGCATGACGGCGCAGATGAAATCGCTGGAGGATGCGCTGCCGCCGGCCAGCGGCGCAAAACTCGTCACGCTCACGACCGATCCGGAAAACGATTCGCCCGCCGTGCTGAAAAAATATGGCGAACGCTTCAACGCCGATTTCAGCCGCTGGACGTTTCTCACCGGGACAAAAAATGAAATCGCCGCGCTCGCCAGCGGCAGCTTGAAATTGAGCGCCGTGCCGGTGCAGCTCGCCGACCAGAAGAGCGTGGCCGACCTGTTCATCCACACCACGATTTTTGTGGTGGTGGACAGGCACGCGCGCCTGCGCACGAGTTTTGAGACCGGCGGCGACGGCGTGGACTGGACGAACGATGTCCTGCCGCGCCTGCTTAAAACCGTCCGGCAACTGGAGAACGCACCATGACCATCCTCGACCTGCCCGCCGTCAATGCCACGCTCAACGCCTTGAGCGCGATTTTTCTCACGCTGGGGTTTGTCTTCATCAAGCGCGGAAACAAAATCGCGCACCGCAACTGCATGATTTCGGCGTTCGTCACCTCGGTCATTTTTTTGGGCTGCTACCTGACGTATCACGGCTATCTCGCCATCGTTTTGCATCGCGGCCCGACGCGGTTTCTCAACCCCGAATGGTTCCGGCCGATTTACCTGACGATTTTGATCACGCACACCATTCTCGCCATCACCATCGTGCCGCTGATTTTGATCACGCTCTGGCGCGCAAAAAAAGAGCGGTTTGACCTGCACAAAAAAATCGCGCGCTGGACCTGGCCGTTGTGGATGTATGTCTCCGTGACCGGCGTGATTGTTTATTTTTTGCTCTACCAGATTTTCCCGCAGAAATAATTATTTTGTTTTCTTTCGCCGGGTCGCGGACGGTTGCTGGCAGGCGAAAATTGACACCCGCAGTTCGCGGCTTTAGCCTGTGCGCCCATGTCGAAACTTCCGTTTGAGCTGCTGCTGGCGCTGCGTTATCTGCGGCCCAAACGGACGTTTGTTTCCATCATCACGCTCATCTCGGTCATCGGCGTGGCGCTCGGCGTGGCGGTGCTGATCATCGTCATCAGCGTGATGAGCGGTTACGACCGCGATTTCCGCGAGAAAATCCTCGGCTTCGACGCGCATCTGGAAGTGTATCAGGCCGGCGCGACGATGAGCAATTACGCCGCCGTGGCCGACCGCGTGGCGGCGAACAAACGCGTGCGCGGCGTGTCGCCGTTCGTCATGGGGCCGGTGATCGTCGAGACGCAGGGCGGCACGAACGGCCCGGCGTTTCAGGACACGCCGTTGTTGCGCGGGATTGACCCGGCGACGGAGGGCAAGGTCAACAACCTGTCGGACAAGATGGTCGCGGGCAATTTTGACCTGGGCGGGCACGGCATCATCGTCGGGCTGGATTTCGCGAACAACCTGCATCTGCAAATCGGCGACCATCTTTCAATTTTTTCCGTCAGCGAGATCAAAAAAATGAAGGCCGCGTATGATCGCAAGACTTATGACGAGGCGATCCTGCCCGGCGATTACGAGGTGCGCGGGTTCTTCAGCACGGGCTATTACGAATACGACGCGCACATCGTCATCACGTCGCTGGAGAACGCGCAGGATTTGTATGACTTGGACGACTCTGTCCACGGCCTGTTCGTGATGCTCAACGACCCCGCCCGCGCGGCGGAAGCGAAGGCGGAACTGGAGAGCGCGCTGGGCGACGGTTATTATGTCACCACCTGGATGGAAAAAAACGGGGCGATGTTGAGCGCGATCCAGGTCGAGAAAAGTTTGATGTTCTACATCATGTTTTTCATCGTCATCGTCGCGGCGTTCGGCATCACCTGCACGATGATCACGTTCGTGATGATGAAGACGCGCGAGATCGGCCTGATGAAGGCGGTGGGCGCGTCCAACCGGCAGGTGATGTCGGTGTTCGTCGCGCAAAGCCTGGTCATCAGCCTGTCCGGCATCGCGGCGGGGCTGGGCCTGGGGTTGTTCGCGCTGCACGTCCGCAACGATTTTCTGCACTTCATGAATCACCTGACCGGGCGCGATCTTTTTTCCGCGTCCATTTACGGCTTCGGCGAACTGCCGGCGATGATTGTTCCCGGCGACATCGCGATCATCGGCGGTGGCTCGCTGGTCATCTGCCTGCTCGCGGCGATCCTGCCCGCGTGGCACGCCAGCAAAATGAAAACCGTGGAGGCGTTGCGCCATGAATGAACCCCTGCTCGCCGCGCGCGGCCTCACGAAAAATTACACGATGGCCCGGCGCACGCTCGAAGTCCTGCGCGGCGTGGACCTGACGGTCGCGCGCGGCGATTTCCTCGCGCTGCGCGGCGCGTCCGGCGCGGGCAAAAGCACGCTGCTCCATCTCATCGGCGGCCTCGACACGCCAAACGCCGGGGAAATTTTCTTCGGCAGCCAGAATCTTGCGAAATTTTCCGAGGGCGAACGGATGAATTTCCGCCGCCGCCGCGTCGGTTTTATTTTTCAGGCGTATTATCTTTTGCCCGAACTCACCGCGCTCGAAAACGTCTGCCTGCCCGCGCGCGTCGCGCGGACTTCCGCCAGCGGCGCGGAAAAGCGCGGACGCGATTTGCTCGCGCGCGTCGGGCTGGCGGAGCGCGTCGAGCACAAGCCGCTGGAACTTTCCGGCGGCGAACAGCAGCGCGTCGCCATCGCCCGCGCGCTCATCAACGCGCCGGAACTGCTGCTCGCCGACGAGCCGACGGGAAATCTGGATTCGCACACCGGCGGCGAAATCATTGAACTTTTGAAAAGCCTGCGTGTCGAAAACCAGACCACGCTGATTATCGCGACACACGACGAAAAAGTCGCCGCGCACGCGCAGCGGGTGATTGAACTTGCGGACGGGCGGATCCATTCATCCTCATCGTCGTCCTCATAAATTGAAATGAGAACGAAGATGAGCCGGCTGCGAGAAAAGTCCGTTGAATAATTTGCCAGTGACCCTTAACCTGAACTGCCATGCTTGAAGATCGTGATTACATGAGGCAGCCGGAATTCCGCGACCGCCGGGTTTCGTTGACCGTCGCGTTGCTCATCGCTAACGCGGTCGTGTTCCTCGTCGAATGCCTGCTGTCGCCGCAGCCGGGAGACCTGACGCCGGCCAATCCATTTTTCTACAAGTATTTTGCGTTAAGCGTCCAAGGCTTGCAGCATTTCTACGTCTGGCAATTGCTGACGTATCAGTTCATGCACGCCAAACTCTGGCACATCCTCATCAACAGTTGGGTGATTTATGTTTTCGGGCGGGAACTGGAGGAAATCCTCGGCTGGAAAAAATTTCTCGCGCTTTACCTTTCCAGCGGCGTCATCGGCGGAATTTTTCAAGTGCTGGCGGCGCTGGCCTGGCCGGAACATTTTGGCGGGGCGGTCGTCGGCGCGTCGGCGTGCGGGTTCGGATTGGTCGCCGCGTTTGCCGCGCTGTTTCCTGACCGTGAGTTGACGATGCTGCTGTTTTTCATCATCCCGATCCGGCTGCTGGCGAAAACGCTGCTCATCCTTTCGGCGGTGCTGGCCGTGGCCGGAATTGTTTTTCCCAGCGGCAACATCGCCAACGCCGCGCACCTCGGCGGCATGGCGATGGGATTTTTCTTCGTGCGCCAGATCATCCAGGGCCGCTGGTGGCAATGGCGGTTCCCCGTCCGCCGCGCCGCGCCGCGCGAATTCGTCACTGCCCGCGCGGGCAAAGGCAAATTCTGGCGCTCGGCGGCGAATCCGACGACCGAGGAATTGTCCGCCGAGGAATTTTTGCAACGGGAGGTGGACCCGATCCTCGACAAAATTTCCGCGCACGGCATCCAGAGCCTGACGCCGCACGAACGCGACGTGCTCGAAAAAGCCCGCGCGAAAATGGCCAAGCGCTAAATTTGCCGAGGGACCAAAGTCGAGGGCCGAAAGACAGACTTGCCGCCAAAGGCCGCCACTCGACTCTCGACTCTCGACTCTCGACTTTTTAAGCTGCCTTATGATTTTACGTTACTCGCGCCCGGAAATGCGCGCCATCTGGACGGACGAAAACAAGTTAAAAGTCTGGCTGGAAATCGAACTGCTTGCCAGCGAAGCGCTCGTCAAGGAAGGCATCGTGCCGCGCGCCGATTTCGCGAAAATGAAACGCGGCGCGGAAAAATGTTTCGCCGACACGAAAGCTTTGACCGAACGCGCGAAGGAGTTGGAAAAAGTTCTGAACCACGACGTCATCGGATTCACCACCGCCGTCGCCGAGCAAATCAACGACCGTGCGAGCCGCTGGCTGCACTTCGGTTTGACGAGCAGCGACATCGGCGACACGGCGTTCGCCGTGCAGATGACGCAGAGCGCGGACATTTTGATTGCCGACGCGAAAAAACTTTTGCCCGTCATCGCCCTCCGCGCGCAGGAGCACAAATTCACGCCGTGCATCGGCCGCAGCCACGGCATTCACGGCGAGCCGACGACGTTCGGCTTGAAAATGGCTTTGATGCACGATGAATTTTCCCGCGCGCTCGAACGTCTCGAACGCGCGCGGCAAGTTGTCGCGGTTGGAAAATTGTCCGGCGCGGTCGGCACGAGCGCGCATTTGTCGCCGCGCGTCGAAGAATTCGTCTGCAAAAAGCTCGGATTGAAACCCGCGCCGATTGCCACGCAAGTTGTCCAACGTGATTTGCACGCGGAATTCATGAACACGCTCGCGCTCGTCGGCGCGAGCATGGAACGCTGGGCGGTCGAGTTCCGGCATTTGCAGCGCACCGAAGTTCTCGAAGCCGAAGAGCCGTTCACGAAAGGCCAGAAAGGTTCGAGCGCGATGCCGCACAAACGCAATCCGATCACCTGGGAACGCTTGACCGGCCTCGCGCGCGTGCTGCGCGGCAACGCCATCGCCGCGCTGGAAAACGTCGCGCTGTGGCACGAGCGCGACATTTCACATTCATCGGTCGAGCGGATTATTTTTCCCGATTCCTGCACGCTCCTGGATTATATGTTCGGCCTGTTGACACGGCTGATGGACGGCCTGGTCGTTTATCCGGCGAACATGAAAAAGAATCTCGGCTTGAGTTTGGGAATGTGGAATTCCCAGACCGTCCTGCTCGCGCTCATCAAAAAAGGCCTGACGCGCGAAGCCGCCTACAAACTTGTGCAAGACGCCGCGATGAAGACGTGGGAGGTCAAACACGCCGGCCGCGACGACGCGGATTTTGTCGAGCAACTCAAGGCCGAACCGGAAGTCGCGAAACATTTCAAGGCCGGCGAACTGGAAAAACTTTGTTCGCTCGATTTTCATTTCAAGGAAGTGAACAACCGCTTCAAAAAATTAGGACTAAACTAAAATTATGTATTCACCCGCTGCCACCCGCTACGATTCGCCCGATTTTTACCGCCGCTGTGGCAAATCCGGCGTCCGGCTGCCGCTGATTTCGCTCGGCCTCTGGCATAATTTCGGCGCGAAAGATTCCTACGAAAACGCCCGCGCCATCGCGCTGCGCGCGTTCGATCTGGGCATCACCTGTTTTGATCTGGCGAACAATTACGGCCCGCCCGACGGTTCGGCGGAGGAAACGTTCGGCCGCATTTTGCGCGAAGACCTCGGCAAATGGCGCGACGAGATGATCATCACGACGAAAGCCGGTTATTATATGTGGCCGGGGCCGTATGGCGAATGGGGTTCGCGCAAATATCTTTTGTCATCGCTCGATCAATCGCTCAAGCGGATGGGTTTGGATTACGTGGACATTTTTTATTCGCATCGCCCGGATCCCGATACGCCGCTCGAAGAAACGATGGGCGCTCTCGCCCACGCCGTCCGCAGCGGCAAGGCGCTTTACGCCGGCCTCTCGAATTACAAACCGGCCGAGACCGTGCGCGCGGTGAAAATTTTGCGCGCCTTCGGCCTGCGCTGCCTTATACATCAGCCGCGTTACTCGATGCTCGACCGTTGGGTCGAACCGGAACTGCTCGGCACACTGGAAGAAGAAGGCATCGGCGCGACCGTTTTCTCGCCGCTGGCAAAAGGCGTTTTGACCGACCGCTATTTCAAGGGCATTCCCACCGATTCACGCGCGGGTCACGACGGAAGATTTTTGCGTCCGGCCGACATTACCGATGAGATTTTGGCAAAGACCAAAAAACTGAACGACCTAGCGCGCGCGCGCGGCCAGACGCTCGCGCAAATGGCGCTGGCGTGGGTGTTGCGGCACAAAGTCGTGACGAGCGCGCTTATCGGCGCGAGCAAGGTGCAGCAGGTGGACGATTGCGTGGGCGCGGTGAAGAATTTGAATTTCAGCGCGGACGAACTGGCGCACATCGAAAAAATCCTGGCCTAACGCGCGTTGATTTTCTTGCCGCGATACGCCGCCAGAAAATAAATCATCACGCCGACCACCATCGCCGCGAGCGCGCCCCAGAAAACCGGCCAATGTGTCTGGTTCGCCCGCGTGCAGGCGGCGAACCACCAGCCTGTTCCGAGATAGCCGATGAGGTTGCCGATGCCGCCGTTCAAGAAGGTCAGCAACGCCTGTGCCCGCGCGCGCCACGCGGCATCAATCCGATGGTTTAAATAAATCTGCGCGGTGACGAACACCAGCACGAACGACGCGCCGTGCAGCGTCACGCCGAGCAGCAGCGAACTTTTTGTGTCCAGCGCGCTGAACGCGAAACGCAAAACGCCGAAGCCCAGGCCGCACGCAAAAATCCATTTCAGCCGCCAGTGATGCAGCAGCCACGCGAGGCTGAACATCGCGATGATTTCCGTGACTTGCGCGAGGCTCATCCACGCGCTCGTGTGCGCGAAGCCGAGGTCGTGCAGGTGCGTCGGCGCATACGGATAAAACGCGGCGATGGGAATGTTGAACAGCGTCGTGACGATGAAAACGACACGCGTGTCGCGGTCGCGCAGCAAAGTCAGCGCGTCGAGACCGAGCCGTTCGTGCCACGAAAGATGCTCGGCGGATTTGGGAATTTCCAGCGCGGGCAGAAAATAAGTAAATCCCGCGACGAGCAGCCAGAAGCCCGCGCCAAGATACATTTCGTGTGCCATGCGGTCCAGATTCAGCAGGCCGACGAGCAGCGCGCCGCACATCCAGCCAAACGTCGCGAGTGCGCGGACGGGGCCAAATTCTTTCTGCGCATTTTCCAAGCGCGCGAGGACGAGCGCGGTGGAAATGCTGAACATCGGGGCATACGACAGCGAAAAAATCTGAATCAACGCCAGCACCAGCCACGGATTGCAGCCTTTATTTATGGCCGTGGCGATGATGGCCATCGTGATGCCGGTGGCGCACGCGAGCCAGCGCAAGACATTTGCGGGAGCGACATGCCGGTCGGCCATTGCGCCGAACATGAGCGGCGAAATGAAGGCGGCCACGGCATTGGCGGCGAACGCGAACGGCTTGATCGCGTTCATGCCGTGCGCGTCCAAAATCGTGCCGAGCGGCACGAACCAGATGGCCATCGCCGCCGCCTGGATGAAAAATAAAATCATCAGCTCGGCGTATTCAGCTTTGCGCAGCGTCGTCAGCATCGGCGCGCAGAATAGCGAATCAGGTTGGAAATAAAAGAACGCAAGGAAGCGCAAACGCGGTGATGGTGGGACAGGCATCTTGCCTGGCCAGTTGTTTTCATTTTGGGCCGCTGAAAATTGGTCTGAGAAATTTCTGAACCTGACTGGCAAGATGCCTGTTCCACTGCTTCAATGTTCGCGTTGATACACGCGCACCCAGTCCACCTCGAAGCGCACGGGAAATTTCGTCCGCGCCGGATTGCCGCCGCAGTCGCCGCCGATGGCCTGGTTCAAAATTAAATAAACCGGCCGGTGAAACGGATTGCCACGGTCCGCGCGGTCGGCGTCGGCGAGGTCGAGATGGTTCATCAACTTTCCGTCGAGCAACAAATCAATTTTTTTCTCGTCCCATTTCATCGTCCAGATGTGAAAGGCGTTTGACCACGCGTCGCCGCCGAGTTTGCGGATGGGGTTTTTGTTCGCGAGCCATTTCGTTTTCTGGTCGAGGCTGAAACCAAAGTTGGCCAGCACGTTGCCGGTGTAAAATTCCATGATATCCACTTCGCCGCCGGCGGGCCAGCCGATGCGCGTCGTCGCGCCGAGCGTCCAGAACGCCGGCCAGCTTCCCGCACGCGTATCAATCCGCGCGCGCATCTCAAATTTTCCGTATTTGAATTCTTGCAAGCGGTGCGTCGTGATGCTGGCGGACGTGTAATCAATCCACTCGCGGCTCGTTTTCCAATTCGTGCCGTTCGTGGCAAAATTTGGATTCGGTTTGTGTTCGCGCCGCGCCTCGATGACGAGCAGGCCGTTCGTGCAGAACGCGTTTTCCGGCTGATACCATTGCGCTTCGTGATTGCGCACGAAGCCGCGCTCGTAATTCCAGTTCGCCGGATTCGGCGGGCCGTTCGTGTCGAATTCATCTTGCCAGACGAGTTTCCAATTGTTGGTTGAATCATTTGCCGCCGGCGTAACGGAATTCGTCCCGGCGCAATTCGCGGTGAAGGCAATGAATAAAATTGCCACAACAAATAATTTGGCTGGCTTGCTCATCAAGATTCAATTATTTCGCCACGGATGAAACACGGAAATTGACACTTTTCCGAAGCTGCTTATTGTTGCCGCCATGAGTCATCAGTCCCAAGCAGCGCGTTTCTTTTCATCGCCCGTTCTCATTATCGGGCTGGCTATTGCCAGCCGGTTGCTTTGGCCAATCCAATCCGACGCGGCGGATATTTCAACAACTTTTCCCGCCGTTGCCGATTTGCCCGTCCAAACGAATATGCCGAATCCGCTCGTCGCCGACGATGGCAAAACCATCGCGACGCCGGAACAATGGCAGGCGCACCGCGAAGAGATGAAAGCAATCATCGAGCATTACGCCCTCGGCCACGCGCCGCCGCCGCCCGGAAATGTCGCGGGTCACGAAATCGAATCCAGATTGCTCGCCGACGGCAAGGTGAATTATCGCCTCGTCCACCTGACTTTTGGTCCTGATGAGAAACTCGGATTGGACATTTCAATTTTCCTGCCCGTTGAAACCAACGGCATCAAAGCGCCGTTCCCGACAATTGTTCACCCTTCTTTTTCTGCGGTTTCCGAAAGTCCGCCGCTGCCGATGACAAATGCAATTGTCACCGGCACAAATTCCGTGCCCGCAAAAAAACCGCCGGGTTATCACACTTTTATTTCTCTTGAATCGGCGGCGCGGGAATACCGGCAGGCGTTGGATCGTGGCTACGCCGTCGTCACATTTTTTTATCAGGATTGCGGACAGGACGGCGGCGATTACCGCAAGACCGGATTTTTTCGGGCCTACCCGCATTGCGATTGGGCGGACTTGCGCGCATGGGCGTGGGGAATGTCGCGCTGCGTGGATTATCTGGAGTCGCAAAGTTTTGCGGACAAATCCAAATTCGTCGCCGTCGGCCATTCGCGGCTCGGCAAGGCCACGCTCGTTGCCGGTGCGTTTGACGAACGCTTCGCGCTCTGCGCGCCCTGCGGTTCCGGCTGCGGCGGCACCGGCGCGTATCGTTTCAACGGCCAGGGCCGCGGCGGCAGGGAAGGTTTGGAGAACATCGTGAAAAGTTTTCCGCAATGGACGATTCCGCGCCTCGCGGAATTTTCCGGCCAGGTCGAAAAACTTCCGTTCGACCAGCACTGGCTCATTGACCTCGTCGCGCCACGCGTGTTCATCGCGCCCGACGGCTTGAATGACAGCGCCGCCAGCGTCAACGCGCTCGTCCAGTCGTATCTCGCCGCCAAGCCGGCGTATGCGCTGCTCGGCGTGCCGGAACATCTGGGCATCAATTTCCGGCCGGGCAAACACATGCTCGCGCCGGAAGACTGGACGGCCATTTTGGATTTCGCCGACCAGCAGCTTCGCGGGCTGGACGTGAAACGCCGCTTCGATCAACTGCCGCCACCGGAACCGGCACCTTGAGTAAGAAACCATCCGCCGAAATTTCAAGTTGAAACTGTCCCGCATCACGCTAAATTCACCTCATGCGAATCACGCTTGATGAGATTGTCGAAGAAACGAAGAACTGGCCGCCAGAGCGTGTTGGCGAACTGGTTGACCGCCTGACCGAAGACTTGCACGCCAGCGCCCCGGAAATCGAAGCCGCTTGGAAAACCGAGATCAACCGGCGCATTGAAGAGATTGAATCGGGCAAGGTCAAAGGCGTTCCGCTTGAAGAATCGCTGGCGCGCGCGCGCAAAATCGCCGGGCTGTGAAATTCTCGCTTCATCCTGAAGCTGACGAGGAATTTGCCGAAGCCATCCGTTATTACTCTGAAATTTCCGCAGAACTCGGCGTCAGATTTTATCGTGAAATGGAAAGATTGCTCCGCGAAGCCTGCGCCGATCCGCAACACTTTCGCAAATTTGACCCGCCGGCGCGACGGCATTTCAGCCCCGATTTTCCCTACGCCGTTATTTTTCTGGAGAAACCCGGCTACGTTTGGATTGTGGCCGTGATGCACATGAAACGGCGTCCCGGCTACTGGCGCGAACGGCTCGGTTGAAAACGCGCTGGTAAAAACAACATGCCGAATCCCCATTGCGATTTGGTTTGTTTGCCCATCAAATTATTTTCTACCTGCAATTTGAAGAAACTCTTTTTTTGGATAAAGCAGCTTTCCCGCCTTGTGAAGCTCCTTGATTTGAAAATCAATTCTGACGCGTGCCTTATCCACCGATGTATAAAGCGCATCGGTTGAATCTTTAAGAAGTTTTAGACCACGCGGGTCTTCAATTCGAATACTGCATTGCCCAGTTTGATTATCTATTTTCTCAAGCTTACTATTCATGTGCAATTTTTCGTAAGCGTCATTTCTCCATGTCAGAGATTCCATGTCGGAAATATATGACTGTTCGGCGGCTTGAACATCGAGAATTAAAGTTGGGTTTTTTGTCGTCAACAAAAATGAAATTGAATCGTAGGCCACACGCAATGAAGCGTCTGTCATGCGGAATTGAATCAGCTTTCTTTCTCTTATCGGACATTTTTGGAAAAGGTCTAAATGTTGTTCTTTAATATTATCAAGTGTATTCAATTGCCCGATTAACGCTAATTACGAGCGCCTAATTGCTGCGCATTCGTCGGCTTGTTTCTTTTCTTTCTCTTTTGACCGCTCAAACCAAAACGCACAGGCTGCACCAAAAAATGCGCCTGCCATAGCCGCGAAAAATTCGCCAGAACTTTTGCTGAAAAAGTCTGCCAATAGATTTAGGAATATGAAATAGTATTCGTGTCAGTATTCATAATATTGCTTCCGACACGCGCTGGGTTTTCAACGCCTTACCGCTGGCGTTGTCAATTTCAATCACCGCGCCTTGCAGCTTCACGTCGTTGCGCGCCACTTCAAACCGTTGCGGCATGGACGTGCGGAAGCGCGTGATGACCGGCTGGATTTCGCGGCCCAAAACACTTTCGTGCGGGCCGGTGAAGCCGGCGTCGGTCAGATACGCCGTGCCGCCGGGAAAAATCTGTTCGTCCGCCGTCTGCACGTGCGTGTGCGTGCCGACGACGGCGCTGATCTGGCCGTCGAGCATCCGCGCGAACGCGATTTTTTCCGAGGTCGCCTCGGCGTGAAAATCCACGAAGATGATTGGCGTGTGTTGGCGCAGCCATTTCGCCTCGTCGAGCGCGAGCGTGAACGGATTGTCCAGCGGCGGCTGCATGAAGGTGCGGCCTTGCACGTTCATCACAGCGACGGGCGGCAGGTCGCGGATTTTCAAAATCGTGCTGCCTTTGCCGGGCG
>Ga0302319_10009850_pt1 | contig 18294 bp, 19 predicted proteins | sample Bog_T0_2_FD_203319 | JGI IMG/M metagenome (GOLD analysis project Ga0302319, IMG submission 203319) | Peat permafrost microbial communities from Stordalen Mire near Abisko, Sweden - Bog_T0_2 | ecosystem: Environmental > Terrestrial > Soil > Wetlands > Peat | place: Sweden: Abisko, Stordalen Mire...
AAGCCGCGGTGATTTCGGGAAAGAAAGGGTTGCGGAAATCGGAAACGATAATGCCCAGTAAGGAACTGGTGCCGCGCGCCAGGTTACGGGCGGCCTGGTTTTGTGAATAGCCGAGTTCGCGGACGGCAGCGAGAACGAGCTCGCGGGTACGCGGACGGGTCACGCGCGTCCCATTGAGGACATGCGAGACCGTGGCAATGGAGACGGCCGCCTTGGCGGCAACGTCTTTGATACTTACGCCCACGAAAATACGCCCTTCCGAGAAAAGCGAAGGCAGACAATCAACCTGGACATTGCTGCCAACAGTGTATGCCTTTGTGCAGGCGGATTCAATGGGAATTAGAGCAATCGGCGCGAATTCGGCTGGGAGCCGATGCTGGCGGCTCCCATAGCAGACACTCGCGACGGCGGGCGATCAGTTGAAGAAAAGTGCGTTCACGATCGCGTTGTTTCCAGCGGTGCGGATCACTTGAATCTGCACGTGACCTTTGATGTTCCAGACGGCATAAATTCCGCCGGAAAATGAGGCGAAGCTTTGCGAATTGATTACCGTTTGGGTAGCGGCATCGAGGATGGTAATCGTCTCAGCACGCCCATAATGGTCCCAGTCGCAGAGGTAGAGGGAGATCTTGTGAGTGTTACCGTCGGTCAGGTTCAGATCGATGGTAAAAGTGTTGTAGGCCATGAAAGTGGAGGCAATCCGGGAAGACGAACCGCTGGCGATTTGCAGCGCGCGTGGATCGGAGGTGGATGTCGTCCAAGTGTAGGTGGAGTCAACAATGAGGTCTAAATCGGCATAGGCCGGAACGTTGCTAATGTCATTGGCGATGACTTGGCCATCCGCGCCGAAGTTGCCGGTCCAAGTGCCTTGGGCAGTGGTCTGAAGGCCGCTATAGTCAGCTACGGCGGCGGGGCCGAAGAAGATGGCATTGACGATGCCGTTGATACCGGCGGTGTAAGTCACTTTGATCTGCACGTGTCCGCTGATGATCCAAGTGGCCCAAACACCCTTGCTGAAGTTGGAGAAACTCTGAGTGTTTAGGACAGTTTGGCTGGCGGCGTCGACAATGGAGATGGTCTCGGCGCGTCCATAATCGTCCCAGTCGCACAAATAAAGCGAGACTTTGTGGCTGTAGCCATCGGTCAAATTGAGGTCAATGGCAAAGGGGCTGTAGGAATAGTAAGCCGAAGCAATGCGCGACGCAGAACCGCTTGCTTGTTGCAGGGCTCGCGGATCGGTGGTGTTGGTGGTCCAGGTGTAGGTGGAAGCGCCAATGAAATTCAGATTCGCGAATGCCGGAAGATTGGTGAGATCGTTGGCAATCAATTGGCCATTAGCGCCATATTTCCCTGTCCAAGTGCCCTGGGTGGTGGTGTCGCTGAGCACGTAGGACACCGAAGCGGTGGGGACACGCGCAGTTGTCGGAGGGTCAAAGAAAATCCCATTTACCAGGGCGTTAATGGAATTTACGTTGGTCACTTGAATTCGCACGTGGCCTTTAATGGCCCAAGTGGCGTAGATGCCGTCGGTAAAGGAAGAGAACTCCTGAGTACTGAGGACGGCTTTGCTGGCGGCGTCGATAATGGTGATAGTTTCGGTGCGGCCATAGTTATCCCAGTCGCACAGATAGAGAGAGATGTTGTGGGCGTTGCCGTCGGTAAGATTCAAATCGAGAGTGAAGGCACCGAAGGAGTAGTACGCCGAGGCGATGCGTGAGCGGGAGCCTGACGCCTTTTGGAGGGCGCGGGGATCAGAGCTGGACGCCGTCCAAACATACGTCGAGGCACCGGTGATGTTGAGGGCCGCATAAGCGGGGAGATTGTTCAACGCGGCGGGAATCACCTGTCCGTTTGCGCCGTAATGGCCGGTCCAGGTGCCTTGCGTGGTGAAATCCTGGCCATTGAATGTGGCGGCGGTAACTGCGCTAGTGGGCGCGGCGCCGGTTCCGCTCAAGGCAACGGATTGAGTGGAGCCTGCTGTGTTGCCGGAGTTATCGGTAACGACAAGGTTCGCACTCACGGTGCCGGCGACTCTCGGAGTGAAGGTAACGGAGATGGCGCAGTTCCCGCCTGCCGCTACGGAGGCTGTGCAATTACTTGAAACTGCAAAATCAGCGGCGGCCGCGCCGCTCAAGGCGATGTCTGAGATATTCAAGGCGGCATTGCCACTGTTGCTGAGTGTTAGAGTTTGGGCCGGGCTGGTTGTGCCGTCGGTTTGCGAGGCGAACGTCAGCGCCGCCGGTGCGAGCGATGCACTGGGAGCTATAACGACCGCTCCGCCCCAGCTATTTACCAGATTCGCAATGTTAACGGAACCGAGACCGCTGGCCAAATCATAGCCGACAGTGGCAGGATAGGTCTCCAGTCCGGTGTTGTAATTCACTTCGCCGGGAACGGCGTTGGTGCCGACCGTAACATCGTTGAAGATGCAAGTTGCTGCTGGCAATTGCGCCGTGTTGGATGCATTGCATTCGGCGAGCGTTTCGGCGGCGGCCAGTTGATAGAGGTGTGGAGCTATTTGGCCCTGCCTGTCGCCGGCCTTTTGATTGATCAGAGCTACAATGCTCGCGAAGGAAGGGGTAGCAGCCGAGGTTCCGTAAACTGCGTACAAAAATCCGAAGCCGCTCGAGCAGGAGCCCTCCAGGCAAAGCAGGTAGGGATCGTGCCCAGCCGCGCTGAGCGAAACATCAGGCACATCGCGCGCGCCGTCCGCCGGAATGCCCACCACGCCTGCTTGCCAAGCCGGTTTGGCGTAGAATGCGCTGCTGCCGCCGCCGGCGGCCAGAATACTGCCAGTGCCACAGACCGCGCCGGTGCAATTGGAGTTCCATACATCTTCGGGAATGTAAGAAGTAGCGGAAACGTAAAAAATAGTATTGAGTAAATTCCAATACGAAGAATTGCCGTTTTCGTTGAACTCGGTCCCGCCAATAGACAGATCATAGGGCGAAGAGCCCAGGCCATTGACGGAGAGAGGACCCGAGGCGGAGGTTTCAGTGTTGAAATCGTCACAGCCCGCTGAGCCGGAATCGCCGCCGGCAACCGTATAAGTGATTCCTTCAGCGGCAGCCTGTTGTGCCAGCGATTGGTACGTCGTTTGTTGAGCCGTACTAAGAGAAGCTTCGCAGGCGCCAAAACTTTCCGTCATCACGTTAGCCAGATTGTTGTCGACAATGTAGATTTCCGATAGGTCGGCACCGTCGGAGGCGGAGGTAGTGGCGGAGACAACCAGATCGACGGTGGCGCCAGTGGCGATAGCCCCGGCCCAGGAGGTATCCAAGACGGCTTCTACCTCTTCACCGCCGCCAAGATCTCCTGGATCGGGGCCGTTCAACACGATGTTCGGGGGATTAACCGGCAGGCCCATCTTGCTTCTAAAAGACACAACGTCTTGCAGAATGATGTTTGTGCGGCCGACGACTGCGATGGTGACCCCGGCACCGGTAATGGCGGGGTAAAGCGGGTTGGCGTTATAGATTATGGCGTAATCGCCGGGCGACAAATAGCTGGCAGTCGAAGTGGTGTATTGGGGATTAGGCGAGCCGGAGGCAGCATTCACCGGCACTTTCATAGGTGCAACGGACACTTGGGGGGCTGAAACGAAATTATGTAGCGTGTGCACGCCTGCCACGGCAGGAGCGAGGGCAGCAGGAATTTGCTGCTCGGAGACATTCGCCCAGTGGGTTACACCATTGACGAGGAACTTATGAATTTGTGTATGAAAGGCTTGCTGGACTTGGCCGGCAGTGCCTGAAAATTCGATGACGACGCGACCGTGCGAGGCTGGCTGTACTTGAAACCCGTGGTCCTGCAGCCAGGACGTAATTGTCTGAATATCGGCATCGGAGGCGCCGAATTGTCGGCCGAATTCGTCGGGCGCGAGCCATTTATGGTAATTGGGCGAAGACGGCTGCTGCAACTGTGTGAGAAATGTTTCCAGAGCTGCTTCGCGCTCGGGACTGCGTTTCAAGACAAGAAGCATGCGATTCAGAAGAAGACTAGATGGCGCCGGGCCTTGGTCGAATTCCTGACGGGCCAAAGGAGGCGTGCTGCGCGCGACGCTCACCAATTGCCCTTCGTTAACAGCGGACGTTATCAAGACAGGAGCCTGAGCCCCGGTTGCCGAGTCGGAAAAAGCAATTGCGAATGCGGCAACAGAAAGATATGGTAACAGCAAATTGAACTTGGACATTTTTTTGTACTGCTTAAAAAAACCTTGGTGGTTTTGCGTATTGAAAAGTAATCTAACTTTTCAGTAAGCTGACGCGATCTAGCGAAAAGTGTTTCTATAAGACTTGTGAAATCCCGGCCGCTATAGGTGCAAGCAGAGATAAGAATAAAGTGCTCGTTACCGTTGAGAAATTATTGCTGCCGGGGGATGAAAACAGTACTACTTCTTCGGGACCGCGACGGTTATGTTCCGAAAGAATAGCCCGCCTGTGTGATCGCCCTGGATGTAGAAGGGCCCGGGTTGTCCTTCATCGGCATCCAACGCGCCGCCAGTTATGCCGGCAATCTCCATGTTGTCGATGATGGTCACGCCGTTTCTCACGATTGTTACATTGCGGCCCACCAGCGTGACGTCGAACGTCTCCCATTTACCGGGAGTGCGCGGCAGCATGGAACTGGGCGCTAGGCGGCCGTAGACCGAGCCCATACCGCGTTCGGGCGGCTCGGAATTTTCGGTTTCGTATTCGAGTTGAACTTCATAACGGCCACGGAGGTAAAAGCCGCTATTCGCGTGATCGGGGCAGTTCACTTCGAAATGGAGTTTGAAATCCTCGAAGGTGCGGGCAGTTCTTAGATTCGCTCCGCGGGTTTCATTTTCGAGGAGGCCGTCTTTGACGATCCAATGGCTCTTAGCCGGATCGCCAATTGGTTCCCAGCCGTCGAGGTTCTTGCCATTGAACAGAGCTTCCGGTTGAGACCAAGCTGCAGGCGCTTTGTGAAGTAAGGCGGGCGCGCGCACGCCGGTCAAGTCGCGCGTTTTCGAGCCGTGCTTCTCGATGCCTGTTAAACCGCCACTGGCCGCGGTCAGGTTCCAGGAGTTATCAGGTCCAAAATTCAGGACGAGATGACCGCCGTTCAGCTTATAGTCCTTGACTTGATAAACATGGCCGCCGGTCGGCTGAAACCAGATATCAAAATCGGCAGGGCCTTTTTCCTCGACGCTTAACCAATTGGCGCCGACGCTGCCAGGCGAATTCACATCGAAATCCCAACGGCCAACGAAACCATTGCCGCTCTTGCGCGCCCAGGAGGGATTAGTAAGAGTCGATACCAGAACCAAAGTCGTTAGAATATTTCTCATGCGTCCCAGGTATTATATCTTTGGCGATGGAACACCCTGCTTCTGTTGATGAATACATAAGCGCATTTTCACCCGAAGTACAGGCGATCCTGGAGCGCATACGCTCAACAATCGGCCACGCCGCGCCGGGAGCCGAGGAGACGATCAGCTATAACATGCCCGCGTTCCGCATGAATGGCATCGTTGTGTATTTCGCGGCGTTCAAGAAACACATTGGGCTGTATCCTCCCGTGAAGGGCGACGCCAAGTTAACGAAGGCGATGGCACGCTACGCCGGCGCCAAGGGCAATTTGAAGTTTCCGCTCGATGAGCCGATGCCCTATGAGTCGATCGAACGGGTTGTGAAGGCGCGTGTGAAACAGTTGGCGTCTCAGCGTTCTAGATGAGGGCTTCCAGCCGAAGGTAGCTCGCTTCCATTCCACCTTCCATGCCGCTTGCCAGCATACGCGCGCGGGTTGCGGCGTCGGGCAAGCTCATGCGCATTGTCATCAGCGTGCCGTTGCCGTCCACCTCGAAGCGCGTTTCAACACGATTGTCCGGCGTCGGGTCGGGCAAATGCATTCGCTCGACATGGACTATCCTGCGGTATGGTTCGAGTTCGAGATACTCGCCCGTGAGGTGGAATCCGCCACCCTTGCCGTTCGTCCATCCATAACGGATCTTGCCGTTTGGCCGGGCATCGCTGATACAAACGGGCATGGTCCAACCGTCCGGGCCCAGCAGCCATTGCTGGATCAGTTCGGGCTCGATATGTGCGCGGTACACCGCCTCGGGTGATGCCGCGAAGCGCCTTGTCACAACTATGTAGTTGTCGCCTTCGGTCTGCAGTGTCAATTTGTTCATGATCTGTCCTTTCGTTTTGCGCGTTTTTTTGAACTCTTCATGCCCGCGAGAACGCCGTCGAGCCGATCGTAGTTTCTAGCCAAAGCGTCGCGCAGCATGGCAAGCCATTGATCGATCGGTTCGATACCCGCTTGGGCGAGCCGGCACGGGCGCTTGGCGCCCTCAACCCGGCGGATGATTAAGCCGGCGCCTTCGAGAACCTTCAGATGTCGCGAAATCGCCGGCTGTGTCATCTCGAAAGGCGCCGCTAATTCCATTACTGTCGCCTCACCCAAAGCGAGGCGGGCGAGGATCGCCCGGCGCGTTGGGTCGGCAAGAGCGGCGAAGGCGGCGTCGAGAGTGGGCACGTTCTTTATATAATTAATATGTTATATAACCGAGTAGTTATAATCAAGCAAAAAATGAAAGGCGATCCGTGGCGCGCTAAGCGAATGGGTTTGCAATGCCGGCTGCGACGCGACAAAGAAGGGTCCGTCCGATTTCTTAGACCGCATTTGAAGTAACATTTCGAGATGACCCGACGTGACACTCTAAAGCTTGGCGCCAGTGCGGCACTGAGCGCCGCCTACGCGATGCCGAACACTACTGATGAGATTTGTTACATGCGCGCTGTCGATTTGATGGACGCCATTCGGAAGAAGAAGCTTTCCTCCCGCGAGGTGATGCAGGCGCATTTGAAGCAGATCAGCCGGGTGAATCCGAAAGTGAATGCGATGGTGACGATGGCGCCGGAAGACGAGCTGATGGCGCAGGCCAAAGCGGCGGACGAGGCGCTGGCGAATGGCACATGGCTGGGGCCGCTGCATGGCCTGCCGGTGGCGGTGAAAGATTTGCATGAGACGAGCGGGTTACGCACGACGTATGGATCGCCGCTTCACAGAGACTTCATTCCCGGCTTCGATTGCCGGGTGGTGCAGAGGGAAAAAGCGGCAGGGGCGATCGTGATGGGGAAATCAAATGTACCGGAATTTGGCTTGGGATCGCAAACGTTCAATCCAGTGTTTGGGCCGACGCATAATCCCTATGATTTGACAAAGACTTGCGGCGGGAGCACGGGCGGCGGATCAGTGGCGATTGCTTGTGGGATGGCGCCGCTGGCCGATGGAAGCGACATGGGAGGTTCGCTGCGGAATCCGCCGAATTTCTGCAACGTGGTGGGTATTCGGCCGTCTCCCGGGCGAGTGTCGAACGTACCGACGCGGCTGGGATGGTTCACATTAGCGGTTAACGGGCCGGTGGCGCGGAATGTGACTGACTGTGCGTTTTTCTTGAGCGTGCTGGCGGGGTTCGACCATCACTCGCCGATCTCGATTGATCAGGACGGGACGCAGTTTGCGAAGCCTTTGGAGAGAAGCTTCAAAGGGGTGCGGGTGGCGATGTTCAAAGATCTGGGTTTGCCTTGGGAGGCGGAGGTGAGAAGCGCGGTTCGGGCGCAGGTAAAGGTATTCGAGTCACTGGGATGCATCGTGGAAGAGGCCGAGCCCGATTTTAGCGATGCCAATGAAAGCTTTCTGGCGTGGCGGCACTGGTCGACGGAGCTGGCATTCGGAGACTTGCTTGCGAGCCATGGAGATCAGTTGAACGAATATATTCACTGGCACGTAGAAGAAGGGCGCAAGCTGACGGGGTCATATTTAGCGCGGATTGAAGCGAAACGGACGGCTTTGTATCAGCGGTTGTGCGGCTTCAAGGGAGAGTACGATTTCTTCGTTCTGCCAGTGAACCAGGTGCTGCCGTTCGATGTAAACACGCATTACCCGAAAGAGATTGCGGGAGTGAAGATGGAAAATTATCTGGCTTGGATGAAGTCGGCATACTATATTTCGGCGGCGGGCAATCCGGCTATGTCGGTGCCATGCGCGTTTTCGGCGGGCGGGCTGCCGATCGGCCTACAGATTGTGGGAAGGCAGCATGACGATTGGGGTGTGCTGCAACTGGGGTATGCGTTTGAACAGGCGACCAAGATTGGGGATCGTAGGCCGAGTGTTTAAGAATGCGATTGTGCGGGTGCCCGGGGAGAATTTCGCGGAGGGATTGACGACGGTTGCTTTGGGAGTTCCGCTATACGAGCAGGTGATGCGGCAGCATGTGGAATATTGCGCGGCACTGCGGGAATGCGGACTGGCGATTACGGAGCTGGAGGCGGATGCGAAGCATCCAGATTCGACGTTTGTGGAGGATACGGCGGTATTGACGGCGCGCGGGGCGGTTTTGACGCGTCCGGGAGCGGCGAGCCGCGAGGGAGAAGTGGCGGCGATGAGTGGGACGATCCGCGGATTTTTTTCGGAGATGGCCGAGATTCAAGCGCCGGGTACGGTGGACGGCGGAGATATTTGCGAGGCGGAGAATCACTTTCTTATCGGGCTATCGAAGCGGACGAACGAAGAAGGGGCGCGGCAATTGGCGGGGTATTTAGCGGATTGGGGATATGGGTCGACAGTGGTCGATATAAGGCGGATGGAGAGTATTTTGCATTTGAAAAGCGGCGTTTCTTATATCGGCGACAGAACGATGGTGGTGACTGAGGAGATGGCGGAAGCCAAGTGTTTTAGGGGGTATGAGTTGATTCGCGTGCCGCTGGACGAGAGCTATGCGGCGAATTGCGTGTGGGTGAATGAGAGGGTGCTGGTGGCGGCAGGGTATCCGAGGGTGGAGGCGGGGATGAGAGATCGAGGGTTTTGTCCGTTGGTCCTAGAGATGAGTGAGTTTCAGAAGATGGACGGCGGGTTGAGTTGCCTTTCGCTGCGTTTTTAGGTCACCGGATGAAACGGTTCGAGTAGAATCGGCACTATTCCGGGTGCGTGTGAAGCGGCATGCGTAAACGAGTTCACGAAAAAGTTCGAGCCATGATGAGGCAGCTGAAGCTGCCGTGTTTGCTGCTCATCCAACCTGCCATCACCTTGCTCATTTTGCAGGATGCGGCCACTGAGCCCAGCGAACGGAATGAATGGATCGGAGCGCTGCAGGAGATGGTAGCGGCGGTGGTGGGTGTGGGATTGCTTTATCCGATTGTTGTTTCGTTCGTGGCCGACCGTCTGCGTAACGACGCGCGAAAAATGCTGGCGATTTTCCGGCCGGGCGTTTATGTGGCGGCTGGGCTAGGCGCCGTAGTAATTTTTGCGGAGTCGGCGATCCTGGCTGCGGCGGTTATTGTGTCGGGTGGTGAAGACGGATGTTTTGTGGCGGCAGCGATTGCCCTGGGAGGCGGCCTCGGACTCGCCATTCTCTTGCAGAGTTCCATTGGTAGGCGGCTCAATGCCATAGGACAGTCATACTCGGTGCTACTTGATTTGAACGAACATCCGGCCTTGCGGGAATGCCTCGTGAGGCTGTGCGCCGGGCTGGAGGTAGGTCTCCCGAAAAATATTCTGGCCGGTACGGAGCCGGAGTTTTTCGCTACTCCCGAGGCGATAGCTTGTTGGGATGGAGAGGTTGAAGGCGGCGTGCTCTATTTGCCGCTTCCCACCTGCCGATTATTGAACCAGAGCGAGTTTGAGGCGCGCGTGGCCATTGGATTAATGACACTCAGGAGCGAAATTGGCGATGTGCGGTTGGAACTGCGCGAAAGAATGGCAGGGGCGGTGGCGGCGGCGGACGACGTGAATACCGCCAAGAACGACTGGAACTGGTTCTCGCTCAGAACATGGCATCCCGTGTGGGTAGTTGTGCGTTTGGGGTTCATTGCTTTGATCCGGACGTGCATTGTTTTAGGGGCGGAATGGTTTGGGTTCTTCGTACAGGCGTTTCAGAAGGCCGAGGCCGAGACGGCCATGGCGGGCTACATTCAGGCAGCGCGCGCGTCGGCCGGTCTGTGCGGCGCGCAATGGTATGTCGCGGGATTAGAGAAAGAAGCTACGCTCAGCCTATGCTCGCAATACCGGCTTGTGGAGGAGGAGAAGGCGACACACCGGTTGGGTGAAGTGTTGATGCGGATTACCACGCCGGTGCGCTTCAGGCCGAGACGGCCGTCGCCATGGCTGAACCCTTTAGCGGCCTGGAACATTCTGCGCAGCCGCTGCGACTTCTTCGGCTTGAGCATGGATTGGTGCCACACGCTGGCGCTTGATGTGCAGCCGGAGCCTAGCGCGGTGAGTTTATTCAGCAATCTCGCAGCTTTGGAATCGCGCCTGGAGCTGGCGGAACGAAAGCAATTTCTGCCCGAAGACAGACGGACGCGGGAGAAACGGAAAGAAGCGAGCGTATTGAAGATTTGAGCGGGAGCAAGCCATCGCGCGAGTGGGCGCTAGTTGGCGATATCGCTGGTGCGGCTTTCCTCGCGGATGGGCATGTATACTTCGTAGAATTTCTTTTGTGCGGAACTGTCGACATAATGTTTCAACGCGTCTTGACTGACGAATTCCATGACGATGACGGTGTTGTAGCCTTCGGGCAGCTGCTTCTTGATGGGATTGGTCCAAACGCGGGTGATGCCGGCGTTTTGCGATGGCAGGGTTGCAACGACCTCGAGCACTTTCTTGATCTGAGCGTCCGTGGCATCGGCTTTCCATCTGACGTTAATGACGTGGATTACCGATTTGGGCGAAGTGTCGGCGGGAAAGGCAGCGGCGGTGGTTAGCATGAACGCTGCCAAGGTGAGCAATAAGCTTTTCATAATGGTTATCCTCTTTGGCCAGACTATCACCTGTTAGGAGAAGCCATAAAGCTGGGCGGGATTTTGTACCAGGATGCGAGTCCACACTGAGTGGGTGCCGGACCACTGGGCTAACAAATCGAGAAGGAGCGCGTCGTCGGGTTTGGCGGTTGTGGTTGGATGCGGCCAATCGGAACCCCACACCAGACGCTCGGGTGCTTCCTTTATGAAGGCTTTGGCGACGGCGGCACTGTCGGAGTAGGTGGGCGGCCCGATTTTTGAATCCATGTAGACGCCGGAGATTTTGAGCCAGCATTTATTGCTTTGCAGGAGGCGGGCGATCAAGGAAAAACCGGGTTCTTGCGGCGATGACAGATGGCCCAAATGGTCAAACACGAGCGGCACGGGGAGACGATTCCACAGGGCGCGGGCAGAGAGAATCTGAGCGGAGGATGCATTGACTTGGACGTGCCAGTTGTGAGTGGCGATGCGTTTGGCTAAAGGCTCGATCATTTCGAGGGTGGTGTTGCCGGCTTGAATGAGGTTGAAACGGATGCCGCATATGCCGGCAGCGGCGAGATCTTTGATCTCGGAGCCGGAGATTTGGGTGTTGACTACGGCGATGCCGCGCGTTGTGATGGGGCCGAACTGATGGAGGGCGTCGAGCAGGCAGCGATTGTCGAGACCATAGGTGGAAGGCTGGACGACAACGTGGCGGGTGAGGTTGAGACGTTTTTGGAGGAGCCGGTAGCCGGCAATAGTGGCGTCTGCGGGACGCAACTGAGAATGGGAGTCTATCGGGAAGCGGGAATCATAGATGTGATGGTGGCAATCGGTAATATTCGCGGGGACATGGGTCATCGAGGTTATGGCAAGGCGAGAGGCGGTTGTTACGAAAGAGCGCCGGCTCACGGTGCTGAGAGATATAGGCAAAGTCATGGGATTTCAAACTGGCTTGCGCCGGCTGCGGTAAACAATTACGCCGAGGAGGTTGCTGAGGAGGACGGCGCCGGCGATTTTGGCGGCATACGATAGGCGGCTTGATACGCCGACGATGGGATAGATGGCGATGCAAACGGCGATGAGGCTGGAGAGCAGACCGGCGAGGGAAACAACTCGCAGCCAAGGCGGGAGGCCGCTTCTGAAAGCGGGAGCGCTGAAGAGTGGCAAGGCAAAGAGGGCCACATAGGTGATGCCGTAGTGGACGTCGGAGGCATTCAACAATAGCTGCATGGTTTCCTGGGCGCGTACTCCCAGCATGCTGAGGAGCAAGAGCAACGCCAACATCGCTGTCATAAACAAGATAGAGTTCACCGGTGTTTTCCAAGCGGGATGCAGCCGGCTGAACCAGTCGGGAAGCAAATGATCCCAGCCGGCGGTCATGGGCAAGCGCGTGAGACCGGTGAAGATCAAGCTAGCACTGGCGACGGCGCGAACCAGCAGAAGAAAGATTCCGAAGCGGGCTAGCGCGCTACCCCAACCGCTGGCGCCGAAGGCGAGGCTGAAGGTTTGAGGGATCGGCCCAATCAGGTTGATGGGCGCGTTGCCGACAAACGCCAGGACCGAGCTTGTTCCGAGAATGAACATGAGAGCGATGATGGGCGCGGAGAGCCATACAGAACGGGCTATGGTCCGGGAAGCACCGCGGCATTCACCTGCCATGATGGCGACATATTCAAAGCCGCTGAGACCACCGACTGTGATTTGGCCAAAGATCGCTAAACTAAACCAACTCAACGCAGGGCGCTGAATTGGGAAGGGGGTATACGGACGGGGATGGCCGTTCCAAACCGCCAGCAACGGGAGAGACAACAGCAACACATACGCAAGGCAGATGAGCACGCTGCCGATGTTGTGCAGCCACTTGGCCGCGCCCAAGCCGCGAATGGCGAAGAGTGAAATCACGAGGGCGGCGGTGAAGATGATGGAGGCAACAGCGGTGTGGCTTTCAGGCAGCCAATCGGCGGATGGCCCGATGAGGTAGTAAAGGTCAGTGGGCAAGACATAGAGAATGCTGGGCACATTGATGATGGCGTAAACGAGGAGATTCCAGGCCGTCAAGAATCCGAGAAAATCACCGAAGCCCTGTTGGGCCCAGCGATAAAGGCCACCTTCGAGCGGGATTCTCCGGCTGAGACAAATGACAACGGCGGCGAGAGGCAGATAAAAGAGAAAGATGGCAATGAGCCAGAAGAGGGCGTGGGCGCGGCCTAGCTTGGCCGCGACGCCCACCCAGGAAGAACCGACGACACATAGAATCTGCGCGAGAACTAAGTCGCCGAGGCCCATTTCCTTCCTGAGTCCATGGCTGGAATTGGAGGACGTGAGGGAGGTGTTTGCCGGGCTTGCCAATTTCCTGATAGGATTGCACAAGTCTACTCGGAGAGCGGAGTGGCGAGTGACGAGAATGACAAGAGCTATGATTCAGTAAGATATGTCACAGTTTACAAACTACCTAAAGACTCGCGTCCGAGAACTCACGACGACCATTGACGCGCAAAAGACCGAGCTTGCCGCTTATGAGCAGCTTCTCGGCATAGAGCTTGCCAAAGAGAGTAAGCCAGCCGAGAAGAGCCCCAGCGAAAGCGCGCCGCAAGCAAAGGTTATTTTCACTCCGACGGCTCCAACCGTTGCGTTGGCCAACGTCAGCTATACCGGCAACAAGACGACCTTGATGGCCGATATCGTGCGGAGTTTTGGCAAGGCAGGCGCATCGCCGAAGGACGTGGACCGGATCTTGACCGAGAAGAAGATCGAGCGGAGTCAGAATCTGGTGTACAACACGCTCAGTTATTTGGTGGGGCAGAAAAAGCTTCAGCGGAAGGATGGGCGTTATTTCAGTGTCGGGACGACGCCCGCGCCCGCTAAGGCCAGCAAGAGCGCCGCGCCGGCAAAGCGGAGAATCAGTCCGGAAGGTATTAAGAGGATCAGGGAAGCGGTGAAGAAGCGGTGGGCGGCGAAGAGGGCGGCGGAACGAGCGTCCGCTTAGTTTTTATTTGATCTGCTCGGAGATCCCACTTTCTTTGTTGGGCGCTTTACCTTCGCTCTCGGTACTTTGCCGATGCGCGGATCTCTGGACAGAACAAGTTCGCAGGCCCGTAGTGCGTCTCGTTCAAAATCCGGGGAATCGGCGGGAAGCACTTGCCAGCAAGTCAGTGCCTTCCCGAGAAGTGCAACGGAGCGCATACTCGGTAACTCGCGGCGGAGACTCTGATGGCACGGTTCCGTGGTGGCAAGCCAAACGCCATTGGCGGGCGATGCATCGCGCTTATCTCGGAGTATGAGAACGATCTTGTCGTCAATGTAGATGGCGAGGCAGCCGAACATGGCGCGAGTCATAGGCGACAGAGCGGCAAGAGCATCGAGAACGAATTCGTGCGGAACGGGTTTTCGGGGTTTGAGGATGAATACCGTGTCATCCATAACTCGCTGCCTGCCCTTGTCGATCCATTCGTGTGATGCTTGTGAACATGGCAATATCAGCACGGAACCAGCTTGAAGGAAAAGTCGCGGAAGTAATCCTAGGAGACATTATGGCGCATGTCACGGTGAAAATCGGCAAGAACCAGGTGGAAAGCGTGATCACAAGGCGAAGCGCGGAACAACTGAACCTGAAAAAGGGAGACAAGGTTACTGTGGTAATTAAGTCGACTGAAGTGATGCTGCAGAAGGACTGAGTCTTGGTGCGGATGAGAGGACTTGAACCTCCACGAAGTTTCCCCCACTAGAACCTGAATCTAGCGCGTCTGCCAATTCCGCCACATCCGCATTGATGGGCACAACGAACACTATTGTAATCTACCCGTGTGGACAAACTAATCCGGTGTTTGATTCTTAGCCTTGTGGTGATGAGCGCGAGTCTGTTGTCGGGCGACCCTGTGCGGCTGATACTCGATACCGATATGGGCAACGATTGCGATGACGCGCTGGCGCTCGGGATGATTCATGCGCTAGAAAATCGCGGGGAGGTCCGGCTGTTGGCGGTGACGATTACGAAAGACAATCGCGATGCGGCCACCTATATCGACGTGGTGAATACTTTTTATGGGCGGCCGGAGATTCCGATTGGCGTGGTGCGCGATGGAAAAACGCCGCAGGATGCGCCGATGCTGAAAGTGCCGATTAAGCGGCGTGACGCGCATGGCAAGTTTGTTTATCCGCGACGGGTGGAGGGCGCACAGGCTCCGGAAGCAGTGGAGCTACTCACGAAGATTCTGAATGAGCAGCCGGATGGATCGGTGACGATTGCGCAGATTGGATTTAGCACGAATCTCGCGCGGCTGGTGGCGACGGAGGCGGGTCGGGCGCTCGTTGCGAAGAAAGTGAAAACGCTCTACCTGATGGCGGGCAATTTTCAGAAGCCGCAGCCGGAGTACAACGTGTTTACGGATGGGCCGGCGTTTGCGGACTTGATGAAGAACTGGCCGACGCCGATGGTATTCAGCGGGTTTGAGATTGGTTTGGTCATTACCTACCCGATTGAAAGCATCGAGCGCGATTTTGCGTGGGTGGCGAATCATCCGGTGGTGGATGCCTATAAGGCGTATGTCGGCAAGGAGGAAGACCATCCGAATTGGGATTCGACAGCGGTTTTACAGGCGATCCGGCCAGAGCGGGGATATTTTAATTTGTCTGGGCCGGGCACGGTGGAGTTGGGAGAGAAGAACACGACGGTGTTTAAGCCAGACGCAGAGGGGCACTGCCGCTATTTAGTTCTCAAGCCGGAGCAAGTGGGTGCGGTGCGCGAGTTGATTGCCGATTTGGTAAGCGAGCCGCCGCAGAGAAATGTGATGGGAGCGGGTGTGCAAAGGGTGGTTTTCTAAGCGGCGGCGGCACACCATATAGACTAGAGTTATGTCTTCCAACGCTGCAACGCCAGCTTCAGACGCCCCGTTGTGGTCGCCCATGCTGCTGATTCCGATAGCCTGGTTTATTCCGGGCGCGGGCCATTTTCTGGTTGGCCGGAAGGGCCGCGCGGCGATTGTTTTTAGTACGGTGCTGGTCACGTTCCTGATTGGCGTGGCGATGCGCGGGCCGCTCTATCACATGGGCGCGGATAGCGGCGATATTTTGTCGCGGCTTATTCAGTTTGGCGGTTGGATTGGCGACATGGCGGCGGGTGTTTTCTACTTTGCGGCGAGTTTTATGGGCTATGCGCCGCCGGACGTGGCGGGATATTCGCCCGATTACGGCTCCAAGTTTATTGTGGCGGCGGGGTTGTTGAATATCCTGGCGATCGTAGACGCTTATGAAATTTGCACGCGCCAGAAGGACTAAAGCTATGAAACTGGATCATTTCGAAACCACTGTTTTATTTGCCATGGTGTGCAGCGTGATTCTTGGCCTGGTGACTAAGAAGACCGATAAAGAGCGGCTGAACTACGGCCTGTATTGCTTTGGCTGCTTCATGGCGGCGCTTTTCGGTATCGGTTGGGCCATGCGGCTGCTGCATGGTTAGCGGGAATGAAAAAGTTTTATATCGAAACGTTCGGCTGTCAGATGAATGCCCACGATTCCGAAAAGGTTGTGGGGACGCTGCTCGAGAAAGGCTACCAACAGGTCGAGGAAGTAGAGAACGCGGAATTGGTGCTTTACAACACGTGCAGCATCCGCGACAAGGCTGAACAAAAGGTCTTCTACCGGCTGCAACAGTTCAAGCGCGAGGCTGGCAAGGGAAAGATTTTCGGCGTGCTCGGCTGTGTGGCGCAGCAGGAAGGGGAACGAATTTTCGAGCGCGCGCCGCACGTGAGCCTGGTGGCGGGATCGGCGAGCTATAACAAGCTGCCGGAAATGCTGATTCAACTCGAGGCGGGAAACCGGCGGGTCACTGGATTGAGCCTGGATACGGCGGACACGTTCGATACGCCCTATACTGCGCGCGACAATCCGCACCGCGCTTATATCACGATCATTGAGGGTTGCGATAAATCCTGCGCTTATTGCGTGGTGCCGTTCACACGCGGACCGGAACGCAGCCGGACGAGTGAAAGTGTCTTGCGGGAGGCTTCGGCGCTGGCTGAAAAAGGATACACCGAGGTTCAGTTGCTGGGCCAGAATGTGAACAGCTACCGCGATCCTTCGCCCGCCAGTTGGGATTTTGCCAAGCTGCTGGATGAGACGGGCAGGATTGAAGGATTGAAGAGGGTGCGGTTCACGACATCGCATCCACGCGATTTCGGGAAAAGCATCGTCGATGCGATTGATGAAAATGAGGCGTTGTGCAACCATGTGCATCTGCCGGTGCAGTCGGGTTCGGATACGGTGCTGGAGCGGATGCAGCGATCATATAGCCGCGCTGAGTACATGCGGCGCATCGAATGGATGAAGAAGGCGCGGCGCGATATTGCGATTACGACGGATATTATTGTCGGCTTCCCGGGCGAGACAGATGCGGAGTTCAACGAAACGCTGCGGCTCATTAACGAAGTAGAGTACGAATCGATGTTTATTTTCAAGTACTCGAAGCGGCCGAATACGCCGGCGCTGCAATATGAAGATCAGATTCCGGAGGACGAGAAAACGCGGCGCTTCAATTTGTTGCAAGAGCAGCAGCGATCTATTCAAATGCGGCGTAACGCGCGCTATGTTGGCACGCGCGAACATGTGCACGTGGAAGGCTACAACAGGGCCACAAACCAGTGGATTGGGCGCACGAGCCAGCACAAGACGCTGAACTTTACGGCAGCGGATTTGCCCGCGCCGGACGGGGATGAAACTCTGACTGGAAAATATCTGGATATTCTAGTGACACGGGCCGGGCCCAATAGCTTGGCCGGGGAAAGCGTAATCGAGTAAGGTGGAATTAGGGGACTGGAGGTTCTTTTGGAAGTAGAAATGAAAATTCGCGGTCTCATGATGGATCCCATGACCAATATGCCGATTGTCGTGCTGAAGGACATGAGCGGGGATTCAGTGCTGCCTATCTGGGTTGGAATTTACGAAGCGAATGCCATTGCATTGGAAATCGAGAAGGTGACGACGCCGCGACCGATGACGCACGATCTGATAAAAGTGCTGTTGATGGGCTTGGACGCTTCGATCAAGAAAGTAGTGGTGAGCGAACTGAAAGACGATACGTTTTATGCGCTGATCTGGCTGGAGAGGGAAGGCCGGCTGATGAGTGTGGATTCGCGACCGAGCGATGCATTAGCGCTGGCGCTGCGGCACGATTGCCCGATTTTTGTGGATGACAAAGTCTTGCAGTCGTCGAAAAATTCGGACAGAGTGTCGGAGAAGGTGAATAACGAGGACTTGCGGAAGTGGCTGGAAGGATTGAACGACGAGGATTTGGGACGATATAAGATGTAACCGGATCTTCCGTCACGGTAAAGCGAAACGGCTCCCGGACAAGATTCCGGGAGCCGTTTTCGTTTACTTTTTCTTTCTGCCTGGCTTGCGGACGACCGGTGCAAGTTCCACGCCAGGAATTTCCGGGTCTTTGAATGTCAGCATATAGGGATCTTTGGTATAGCTATCGGCTTCAGCGCTGAATTCTATCTTTTCACCCACCTTGATTTTTGACAAAGCCGCGGTTGGAATCGGCGTGGTG